>Ga0179593_1755181_pt1 | contig 15149 bp, 13 predicted proteins | sample CZODoug2_1_08_16_FD_185931 | JGI IMG/M metagenome (GOLD analysis project Ga0179593, IMG submission 185931) | Vadose zone soil fungal communities from Angelo Coast Range Reserve, California, USA - CZODoug2_1_08_16fungal (PacBio error correction) | ecosystem: Environmental > Terrestrial > Soil >... | reverse complement strand
CTACCCCTTGACGACAGACTTCTCTCCATCTTGAGAATTTTCCCAGATTCTAATCTCTTTTCTGACCTCCCTCTGATTCGTAACTCCCGAAGATACTGACGGCACCCGCATCCGCTGAAAGCTCCATCAGGCAGAATTCTCCTCCTGTCGTTTCTTAGAGGCACATGCCGATTCCCGTCTATCAACGAGACTAGGTCTCCCCCTGCATTTTTCCCTTTCAAGGTCAATCTTTTTTTTCTCAATTTGCCTAGGATTTTCCGTCCCCGCCAGGCCTCCCCCGGGCGAGAATGTTGGCGTCCTCCTCAGGTTTCCGAATAACTGACTCTATCTTTTTATAGCCGAGTTAAGCGTCCGTTCATGACGATCCAGTTTTGAAATTTTTTTCCCGACAGCTCCTCCTCCTATGGGCCCACCCTTTTTTCTCCTTGACGAGAAGGTGCCCCTCGTGACACCAGCGCAAGTCATTCCGACCGAATCAGTTTGAAGGCGCTTCGGATGATCCCGTAACAGCCTTATTCAAGAACCCCCGGGTCTGGCCCAGAAACCCTATTTTGCTTAACAGCAGAAGTACCGTAGTCTACTACTCCGTCCTTTTCCATTTTCGACGTAAGGCCCCTTTTAGCCCCCTGGCTCCTGTTTTCACTTTCCGCCCTCTTTCCAGGCCTCTCGTTCTAGATGGTGACTCCCGGGGACCCGCGATTTCTCTTAAGAGTGTGTTTGCCCGCCCCCCCTCTGGTGGCGAGCGGACACACCGCTCTTGTCACCTCCCAGCTCTCCTCAAGATACTCCCCTTTCCGTCGAGTCCTTTCATCACCTTTATTTGTCGTCTTGCTTGAACCCCTAACTACTGTCAACAGTGGAGGGAACGCGGCCTTTTCGATTGAATTCTCCATTAACGCCACCCTTTCCCACAAACCCACATTCAACCCCAAATAAACCACGAACCCACCAATCCCGAAACATCCAAACCACCCGGACAATACCCCCCCAACAAAACCCCACCGCAACTTTACCCCTTAAGTCTCGATCAGCTGAACACCGCGGACAAACTCCCCCCTAGGCAGGCCTCTCCTCTCGAGTTCCTTTTCCTTTTCTTGATTCTAGCCAGAGGACGACAATGTTAACCTGGATGAGCCAACATCGGGACAGTTCTTGAATGGGTTTGTCCGATTCGGTGCTACGTATTTCAGTTCTACTAGTCCCAAAGGGGAAGGATGAGGCCCTTTCCTTGACTGTCAGTTCTGGATGGGGGTCTTTCACAAGTGTTGACCCTAGGAGACGAACTTTTCCCCATCCACCGGGCTTTCCAACCAAAAAAACAACCCCTGATGAAAGAGGTCGTCTTAGAACACCAAGTCTTTTGCTTGTTCCCTCCTTTGTGGTTCTATTTGTTCTTCTAAGACGAAGTTATTATCCCGTGGCGGAAAAAGGGGAATTGGGTTTCGCCGTAGAAGTTCACTTTGCTTTGAAGTCGGACTCCCAGTGGCGGTTTCCTGTTGTACTGACCGCTTTTCACGATCTTTAATGGATGGCCGAGACGAGTTACGTAGGAACTCCAGTCCCCCCCCATCCTCCACCCTTTTTTCAGAAGCGCCTCTTGGTGTCCTCCCCAAGATGCAAACGCAGCCGACCGCCAGACTTTTCAGGGTACTTCTCGGTGGAATCGGGACACAGTGGGTCCCTTAGCCCCTGACTCCTCGATATCAGACGGCAACTCCTCCCACGGATTCCGCCAACCTAGAAAAGGCCGAGATGGCCCCATTCTTTTTTCCTTTTTCACTTCTTAGCATGAAAGCTAAATGTCTAACATTCTGTATCCCCCCTCCCCTTCCCGGAGGAGGGACGTGCGATTCAGCATTGTGGGCCTATCTCTTTCCGAATAAGAAGTTGTTGTTTGAGAGAAGATTCAGTGCAGCGTCGAGTACCTGACTCGTGGTAGAGAGGTTCCCTCTTTCTTGACATGATCGAGAGCTTTCTCTTCTCTACCGTCTGCCTCTCTATCCGGAGTGTTTTTCCTTTGCTGTCCGCCGTGGGGGTTTCTGGCGGAGTATAGACTCTTTTTCCCTCGGGTATCCCTGGTCTGCTGCGGTTAAACGGGTCCTGGCCCTTTCTCCACAATGTCCCGTAGGGACTCCCCGTCCAAATGATGGAGATCCTTTGGGAGGTTCTTTAAAGTGCATTCTGAACCTTCCCCCATGGAAGAGAAGGAAGGTCTTAGGGACCATGAACTTTCCCCCCGAGACTCACTGTCTTTTTCGGCTCTCCCCTTTTGTGAACCAAAAAGGTAATGGAGGTATAGAAGGGCCCCCTTTATTCGTAACTGAGAAGTCTTCACGCTTTCGCCTTGATTCTGGACCGGAGTACCCAGAATGTGACTACTCGCGCCCTCCCCCCAACTTCTCTCCGCACTTACCCTCCTTGACGCGGGCGGAAAGGGAGCGTTTTGCGGCAAAATTTTTTGATAGAGGCAGGAGAAGTTTGAAGCCTTCGAATCAACGTGCCCACTGCGTTTTCTCTGGACAGAGACTAGAACCGGGTCTCTCGTCATTTTTTATTTAAAGTCCTTTTGCCACGAGAGCGAGAAAAGCCTTTGGAACGTTGGCTCATCACCCTTTTCACGGTGTAAATTAAGGTTCCCCTTTCTACCCCTTGATGTTGAGACAGACTTCTTCCGCCTTGCGATCTTGTCGAAAGACGACTTGGTTGAGGGTTCCGGATTCAAGCGAACTCTGCCCCCCGTTCAGAAAGATCATGGCCTCCATCCCTGAAACCTGATGCCTATTTTGGTGTCTGGTTAAATGTGACTTTATGAAGCCCCACCTTGACGCTTGTGTTTGACCCCCTGCATCTCTGAGAGTCCGTCTTTTCGGATGCTCCACGTCTCCACGGTCCTGGTCTTCATCTGGAAGGATTATAACATATCTAAAAATTTTCTGACCATTCTTTCTCAACGGATTCACCTTTCTGGGGACCGTTACCTGACGTCCTGGAGGTCCTTTCTTCAAATTTGAAGAGGCTCCCCCGACCTCCGTGGTCCTGACTTTCAAGCCCCATTTCCTGCCTTGATGGCCCCTTTTTTTTCGGCTTTATTTCGGTCGGTTGGCCCTCGGGGTTCTGGTCTCACGACCCTCCCTCGGCCCGGCACGGGTCTCCCGCGTTCCCGATCAGGAGTTTTAAAGGGTTCGGTTTGCGCGGGCTTTCAATTTTAGGCTTTTTTCCTTCCTCTCTTCCTTTTTTCAAGCGACCATCTTCTTGCTGGAACGGTTGTCGACTTCCCCTTTTGACGTTCCAGACCTTCCTTCAAACTAAGGGATCCCCCGCCCTATTTTATCTGATCGTAATGGATTTTAGCAATGTAGTCCAGGCTTTTCGAAGGACACCGACTTTTTCTGATCGGCACGCAGATAAAAATGGTTTTAATTAAGCAAGTCATGAGCCGTGAGCGATTTCTGCCATTGGGGAGAAATCTTTGCTTGAGCCATGCTCTTAACCCTTTAGCCCCCTGTCTTTTGAGGAGGGATTTCTTTTTCCCACTCTCCCCATCTAATCCCCCCCGAAATGACTGCTTCTTTTCTAGAATCCCTCCTCTATGGGATTTTTTGGACTTTCTGGCGCTTGCTTTTTCTCGGCTTTTCCGACCGCGAGCTGAGGCTCGACTGTCGAGAGCTCGGTTTTTCTTCCCCACAAGTCCGTGCACGTCCCTTTAGTCTCATGGCTCCCTCCCTGATTTCCGGTGCTCCACCCGAGAAGCTTTCCTGTCGCCGCCGTTTCCTTAAGCGGTGGTTCGCAGTTCCAGGTCTCCTCTGACTTTTTTCTTTTTGAATGGCGGCCTGTCCGACCTCAAGGATGGCCGCCTAGGCCGCCCCCTTTTCTTAGGAGGCGCTCATCTTTTCCCCCGCGCGAGGACTCTTTTTGCGCTTTTTTCTTAACGTGTTTTTTCTTCGCTTTTTTCCCCGCTACTTTGACATTTAAATTTTTTCTTCTAGATTTTCAGTCTCCCTTTTTTTTACGGCGGGACGTGAGGCTTCTTTCCGAAAAGTGCCGACACGATCCTGAAGCTTTTTTTTCCTGAAAGGGATGTCTTTGCTTTTTTTGCAGGCATGGAGTTGACATTTGTCTGGCTAAAGCCCCTCAATCCAGTTCTTAATCACTCTTTTTTATGTGTCAAGATGGATTAGATGGAATCCTCTTCTTTTTTTCCCTTGAGAGGCTTTCCTTTTTGGTCTTAAAGGGCGCTGTTTCTTAGGATCTGCCGAGGTTTCCGTCGCGTTAGATGAGCTTTGGAGGACACCTCCCTTCTCTCAGAGGGAAGAAGCCTACCCATTTTAATCCGTGATGGGCTGCCATTTCATAGGTGGGTTTTCTTCGGCGCTTTTTTTCACCCTTTTTTCCTGGTCTCCCCCTTTTCGACGTTCTTCACGTTTCGAGGACCTGGAAGGTCTCCCACTGAAATGCGCACGGCCTATCAGGTAGGCGTTTTTGTGCCACCCCCAACCCCAATGTGCTTTGGGACCCCCTTGATTGAGCCAACCAAAATCTTTCCTTCCCTCCGTCGACATTCCCGACTTTGGGGAACCAGGTTCTTTCTAGGCTTTTCCTCAGCAACGCGGCTGACCGTAGGTGTTTTCGGGAAAGAGGCTATTGGAATAACTTTCCTTTCTTTATCGGGAACCTCCTCCTGGAGGGTGTTTTTCCCCCATCTAAGCTGCATCTTCTCCGTCTTTGTCGACGCCCTGCGTTTGCCGTCATGCAGAGACATGGAAGGCGGCCTTCTTTTGCCTGGAGGTTTTCAGCGGGTATAGTAATCCCTTCACGAGTCCCTACTTTTTGCTCATCATGGGTCCGGGCCCCTTCCTTTCACCCTTTCTTTTGTTCCCAACCCTGGACCGCCAGTACAAGGAAGGTCCCTCTACCCTTTTTCCTATATGTAGTCCTCCTCCTGCCCAGTTAGTTGAGGCTAGTCTTTCTTCCTTTTCCCCAACGCCATTTTCGTTGTTTTTTATACGTTCCAATGTAGGCCAATAGAATAAGGTTTTCCCCTCCCCCTTCAACCTACCTTCCTCCTCCTTTGCTAGGGGGACCCTCTTTTTTTCTGGTTTGAAAGTTTTTTTCCCTTTGCCCTTCCCTGGATACGAACTGATTTTTTTTTTCTCAGTCCTCGTCCACGCGCCACTTGGTTTTCCTTTTTTCCAGCTTCTAAAACCCTTCCTCTCGGCGGCGTGCCCGTTTCGTTTTTTTCGACAGTTTCCATCAGAAGCGGCGAGATTTTCATAACATTTTTATCCAGCCACTACTGGTGGTAGTTCCCTTCCCTCCAGCGCTTTTTGGCCTCCTTCGATGAGATTGTCTCCTTTTTCCCTTTTCAGTAGAAGACGGTGGCCTCATGATCCTCTCCGAAGGACGCTTCCCCCTCAGAGTTAGACTTTTGTGATTCCCCTCCGAGCCATTCTTTCATTCGGGAATCCTACAGAGAAGAGTCCTTTCCCTGGATTTCCTTACGAACCCTCCTTCAGGATCTACTGGTCCTTCCTGAGTCTTGAGACAGTAATTACTCACAGAATTCAATGGAGATTCGATCAGATTTGTTCGTACGCAGGTCCCGTTCGGCTCTATAAATTGGAGTAGTGTCTCCTTTTTTATCCCTGCAGTATCACGGTCTATCCGTTTTGTCCGGTTGTTGAGGTCTGCTTTATCATTAGTAGACCCCTTTCCAGGAAAGTTACTTTGATCTCCCCCCATCCTAACAGCCCCCTCTCCTCTTCAGACTTTGATTTCATAAATGCTTTCTGAAGAGTTCCAAATTTGATTCTGAAGAATTCCGAATAGTTCTCTTTTTTAGGCTGTCTTTTTCATGGAACAGCCAGGACTTCTTCACCTTTTAAGCCCCTCCCTTCTCTTACAAGGGTTATTTCCATTCTCCCCCCTTATCGACCTCTTCTACGCGTTCGACCCAAAGTGGGACGAACCCTCTTCCCCTTCGCGCTTTTCTAAGAAGATAGCCTCCCGCTCCGATTTTTAACAGAAGACTTAAACCTCACCTTTATTCGCGAAATGATTCTAGACTCCAGAAGCACTCTTTCTTAGCTTTCTGTTGGGCTTTCCAATTCATCCTCCACGGCATATGGTTAGATCCCGCTTAGACTCTGACCTCTTCCCCCCCCCCCTTCTTACCTATTTTCTCGCATCGCGTTGGAGCATTTCGCTCTCCGCCTGCAGGGATATCTTCATATTTCCTGTCCTAATCCGGTTCGCCTCCAGAGTCGCCTAACCCTAGGAGGCGAGGGAGTTCTCTCACTGTTAAGCCCCTTTGCCTTACTCTACAAGTTCCTTCGCCCCCCAGTTACCTTCCTCTTTGCTTTCCGGTGTCGCGAAGAGCTGCCTTTCTTTTCCATCTTCCTCCCCAACTCCTTAAACTCCGGCCGTTGCCGTGGTTATTAAATGGTCTTGAGAACTTTTTTCATAATTTCTTTTCTTTTGCAGAAACCCCTAAACAACGCAGACATCCCCTCTCTCCCAGAGCCCCCTTTCAGAGTCTTTCTCGTAGTCTGGCCTGTTTTTATGTTTTTTGTTGCATAGACCCTAGCTGCTTCCCTTTTTCCGTAATGTTCCTTTCACCATTCTGGGTTTCGTTCTCGCACGGGTCATCTCAGTTGTGAGCCGAGGTTATTAAGCTGAAGCTCCCCGAGACTTTTTCCCTAGCTACAGAAGCCCTGCTTGTACACGTGCGTTGAAGCCCCTCCGTACTTTCTTGGAAGGGTAGGTCAGAACAGGATTAAACCTGACAACCCACACCATCTTGCTTTTTCGGAATCTCCCCCAACTTTTTCTGACTTTCTTTTCTCGTGAACTACTCTCCCCACACAGTCTTGCTAATGTTTCGATTTTTCATCCGCTCCTGGACCGTCATGGGCTCCTCCGATTTGTACCGTTGGGATTAGCAAATCGTCAATTTTCTCGGCTGGACAAATTCTTGTTTACTTTTATGGCCCCCTTCCCTTCTGTTCGGCGTCGGAATAAAGCAGGTATTCCTCTTTTATGAGGACGTTTTTCTTGAAGACGCTTTCAATCCAGGTAATGTTGCAGACCTTCTTTCAAGTATTACCTTAGTTGGTCTTTGTCCTCACATAATCCTTTTCAGCAGAATACTCCAGATTCCTTTTCAATTTGACCTATGATCCCTTAGGTCCCCCTCGTGCGGACCCCTCGCTAGCTTAGATATCCCCACCTTTTCTGAGTTTCCTATGTGCATGTAGCCCTTCATTTGAACGAATTCGATTTTTAAAGACATCCCCACCCTTCTCAGATCTAATCATTACGAGAAGAAAGGGTGCGACCTCCCATCCTTTCCGGGCCAGGCTCCGTGCACGCTTAAGCTCCCTGATCCCATCCGCGAGACCCGTCGCAAACCCATTCCCCCTACAAGCTTTTGTCTTCCTCTGAGATTCCCCCCTTTCCGTTGTATTTATTTTAGGATGAAAGATACAGGGCTCTCCCCACACTCCACGCACTTCTGGGGGCCGCTCCCCTAGCAAGTGTCGACTCTTGAATACCTAATCTTTTTGTTGTCTCCTATAAGCGGAGTCTCCTTTACAAACCCGAGCACTGCGTTTCGGAGGAGGTGGTCTCTCTCGAGGAAATGTTCTTTATTCCTGCGCCCCTTAATGGAGATTCCACACGCTCTCGGAGATGGACGTTTTTTTGACCGTTTGTTGTGAGCACTTCTGAAGTTCTCTGATTTCCCCTCTGAACTGGTCCGGACCGTTGAGCACTCCCTCCTGGCTTTCTCGGGGAAGTCTCTTTTACGAGTTTCGGTCTCTCTTTATGACGGACGCCATCGACTTCCCACGGGAGCCCTTCTCGGTTCCCGTTAGTTGCCGGCTCCTCAGCAAGAGTGGACGCCATTCGCGACGTTCTTCTCAAAATCCACAGGTCCGCCTCCTTTCTTGGCAGACCACCTCACCCTTTCGTTAGCATCGCCTTCCTGTCAGTCGGCAATGAGGACCGGAGGATTCCCCGGGGGATGGGTTTCTTGCGCCTCAGTATCGGGTAAGCGGGCTACGTTCTCGGCGAGAACGGCCCTTATTATTCGCATCTCTCCGGCGTGCAGCCCCTCCCTCCATCTGAAAGAAAGATTCTTCCCGGGCTCCCTCTCCAAAGGGACTCCCCTTAATTCTTAAACGAGAGCCGGTCATCAAGTCCTCTGCCGAGAACAATGGAAATTCCCTCCTCAAATTTTTCAAGTTTCTAGCCCTTATCCCGCTCTTTCTCGAGCGGTTCCATGAGTTAATATTTGTGAGGCGGTCTATATTTTCAGTTCCCCACCCGTGGCGCCCCTGCTTTTGTATAGCTGACCCCAATGCAGCCCCGGGGTTGCCTCTGGGGGTTTCCTTTTTAATTCCCCCTCCATTTACAGTGACCTTTTGCCCCGATTCTCGATGAGGCTTTCCTGTCTTCGCTTTCTCCCGAGGTGTCGATGGGGTGGAGGAACGTGCACAACCTTCGAGTCTCTTTCTCCCCGTCCCCTGTTTCCATGCTGGACGGGCTCAGCTTTCCTGGCGCTCTCTTTTCGTCTCTTTTTGACGCATCTAGGTGCGATATTTCCCGAAGATCTGGCTCGCTGCAGTTTCCTGAGTGCTGACTTGGCTCTTTCGGAATAAGCCGTTCTGACGAAAGAAAAGTGTTATGATCGTCCGATTACCACCCTCCCCTATCATACGCCCCCATACCGGCACTGATGAGAGCCCTTTTTTCGTTTTTTTTTTTCCGGATGCCTTGGTACCTTCTTCGCCCTCTTCGACTGACGAAATAGTGATCTGCGAACGGCTCCCTCTGGTTTGCCGAGTTCTAGTTCATTTCCTTCGGTGACGTTTCACCTCAATAGGACTATTCGTCATGGAGTCCCCCATTTCCCTGCTTTCTACGCAGGACGGAAGACCTTCCCTGCCTATGATCGAATTCCGGCGGAGGAACACTTTTTCAGATTGACCCTAGTGAGCTCCTTCCGGCCTGGAGGTTTACAAGCTCTCTGGAGAAATTAACTTAAGCAGATGTCGTGTTCTATAAAATTTTTTATTCCGTACAGCAGACCTCAACCCCTCTTAAGAACCCCCGCTGATGACTTTAGCCTCTGTAAGATTCATTAATGAGGCTGTTCTCTTCTGTTTTTCTTGATCCGCCACCCGATGCGGGAAGACCATTGTTGCTTTCCGGCAGGCCCTTTTTCACACCAGAACCCTCCTAGTCTCCTGGAGAAGAATTGGGGATTTTTTTCGCCAAACTCAAGCAGTCGTTTCTTCGCTCTTCCTCCTTTGGACGAGATCCGGTTCCCGGATCTAAGGGTGCTTCTGACGCCTTCTCTATTTTCTCCTTAATTTCTTCACTAGCAGACTCAGAATATCCCGACCTTTAGCTCTTTTCGGAGGTTTTCGTTTAGTGCTTCAGAAGACTCTCTCAACGTGTTTTTTTTCTGTACGGTTCATGGCCCCCCTTCCGACTTCGATTCTTGACCTCTCTACACGAGGAGGGCCGGCTCCGGGACTTTTTTTCCAGATGCGAGTCTAAGCCAAGTTCCGCCCCGATTCATGACCTTTTACCTGCGACGCTCATGGTCTCTCCTGCGCTTTGCCTGATCTTCACGTGGCTTCCCTAATCCAATGCATACTCCTTTCGTCCGGATAATCAAGCTTCCCTTTTTTCTGGAGATGTTTGGACCATTCTCTTGACATTCCTTCGATCTGTGTTTCTCCCAACTCTCTTCTCTCCTGGATGCTAAGTGTGTTTTTTCTTCGAGGAGCATGGACAAAGTCTCTAGAACTATACCGCTTTCTTTCCTTTTCCCGGTCCCCCTTCGCTGGAGGCTGATTTTTTCCAAAACTTAGAATGTCCCAGGGACTTCCACCGACTTTCTCCCACCTGGTAAAGCCGTCTCCTTTTTTGTTTAGCACGATGGAAACTGGATGCTCCCCCCCAAATTCAGTTGAGGCACCAAAAATCTCCGGTTCTATTTATTTGGGAACCCCCTCGCCTTTGCACTCTCCTTTCTTCTGTCTCCATCAGCTTGTCCCTTTCTGTGGTCTCGTTTTTTCTTGGAATCCTGGTATTGGTCTTAGACCCCTGGGACCCTATTCTCGCTTTTGGGAGTTGCTTTTTCTCCCACGACAGTATTTCCTCAGGTCCTCCGATGTTCCTGACTACCGAGCTGATGGCAATGCGAGACATTTACGCGCGCCCCGGCATTGGCTTTTTTCCTGCCTCCGGGTGATTCCCCTTCTTCTGGAATCTTTTCTTTTTTAGCAGTTGTTGTGTTTTTAGATTACTAGGGCCGGATGATATCCCCTTTCCCCTCTGGTCGCCCTTCTTCGTTAGACAGGCACCTTTTCCATGGTTTCTCCCAACGAGCTTTCTTTTCCCACTTCTTTCTCCCCGAGAAATGCTTCAATCTTAGGGTCTTTCCCTGAGGTCTCACGTTTCACCCTTTGCGCGAATCCCCCCCTCATCCGACTTAAATCTTAAACCCCCTTTGCCGCATAGGCTGACATTGTTCCAAGCCGAATGATGCCCCACGGTCCCCACTCTTTTTTCAAAAGTCCTGGGATTCGGCTCTGAGATTTGGTTCCTCAGGCCTATTAAACTCCTCCATGGTCCTTTACAGACATCCAGTCCCAGTAGGGCGTCTGGTTTTTCTGGCTCCTCAGAAATTACTTATCAGGAGCGATTGGTCCCCTCCCTCAGTGCCCTTTTCCCCACGTCCAATGGTTGTCCTCCTCACTACCCCCCGATTCTCCCCCCCCACTATTTCTCGCGGCCAAGGTCCCCCCTCTCGTTGGCCGCTCCTCGACCCGCCAGCCCCAACGTCCTCAGAATCCCCCCTGTTGCCCCAACTCGCCGTCCCATAGCCTCGGTCATCATCTGTTACGGCGACGCGGCCAGCGCTTCTTGTCCTTTTACCTCCTCGAGGATTTAGAAACCTTTGTCCATTTTCCTTGGCTGAATTTCCCCAAGGTTCGGACTTTTTTCGCTCAGAATAAGATATAATGGAGTTTCCTTCCAGATACTGCCCCATAATCTCTCCCTGGTTTTTCCGAAGCCGCCCTCCAAGTCACGTCCGTTAGGCCCTACTAGCGTTATGATATCTGTCCTTCTGGTCTCCTAACTACTACCTCCCCTGAGTCATGTTTCCCATGCATCCTCAGAGCCGCAGCGCCGAAAGATTGCAGGACTTCCCGTGTATTCCGTTCCACGGTTCTAATTTCGAAGTCCTCTAGAGAGGATTTTTTTTTTCCCTGATTCATGGAATAGCTCTCAACAAGCAACACCCTGAGAGTTTTTTTTCCCCCAACAAAAACAGTTAGAAAGCTCTCCCTACATGTATGCCTCGGCTCCTAAGGTCTCTCCTTTGCAGAAAACAGATCTCATCCCTCCCTCTCGGCTCCCTTTTCCCGGAGCTCCGCCTCAAAGACGACGGCACCCTCCCCCCTAGGAAAGGTTCTATCCTCAAATGCATGTCTTCTGTTTATTTTGTGGCTCTCTGATATAAGGCACCCCGCTTTTATCCTCCGCGCAGAGCACCTTATAAACTCCTAGGTCCCTTTGGTTCTTTCCTGATGCGCCCTATTGGGAGATAAGCTAATTTCCTGCGAGGATTTTCGGGAGAGACCCTATCTTCTCCCGGTGTCTTCGAAAGGTTTTTCGATTCCCTTCCGAGCGGATAGTGAGGGAGGAGCCGTTACTCGCCCCCCTTTCATGAAGATCCCCCCGGAATCCATCAGGTCTTCGGCACCTAAGCTTATGGCCCCCCCACGGATAATACTTTCTTTTCAATCAGTCTCAGCCTTCTTGCCACGTCCCAAAACCCCTAGAGTCTTTTTTGCGTTGAGGATGCCTCGTAAGAAAAGCCCCTTTCATACCTCTTTTGAGCCCCTCCCCCTCGTAGGAAGCAACTTATAAGTAGTACCTTGATAGCCTTCACCGGCATTTTCACGTGGGCCATGGTCTTCTTCCCTTCACTTAAGCAGAGGACGTTTGTTTTTCCATTGCCTTCCTTCTCTTGTCCCAGTCTCTTTTTGGAACCAGCCCCCCCCTCGACCGCGTCCTTCTCAATTTGTGAGAAGTCTTTTCCATCCCCGATCGCCACTTCCCAAGTCCCCTTTCCTCCGACTCTTTTGACGAGAGCTTTAAGAACCCTGCTTCCGGGTGTGGGTTTTCTGACGTAATAGTCCCTTGACCAACCCCCTTTCCCCCAAATCTGCCGTTGAATGACAGGGTCTTTTAGCCTGTCCACTGAGCACTTCGACGGCGCATCCCCTCCCGCCGAAACCATTCATTTCCATTTTTCCTAGATAATCTATTTCCAGCGCCCAACGAAACCTTTTTCCCCCGTCCCAATTCCTTATCGGACTTTGTCTCTGAAAAGAGGAGGATCTTTTTCATAGCGCTTCCCTTCTCGACAACCCCCTTCGTAATCTCAGGCTTGAGCCTTCTCCTTTAGTTTTGGTCTTTTTTGTCTTTTTTTTGTTTTTTTTGGTGTTCGTATTTGTGACCTTTCCTGCTCCCCTTCTAGGAAGTTTAATCTCTTCCAGGAGAAGAACACGCCGCCTCTCCCCCGCACCAGACCTTTCTGGCCCTTCCTGGAATTAGATTCGAAAGGGAGTTCTTTTCCCCTAGTGTGACCTTTTAACGTTTTTCTGGAGATTCTGGTCTTTTGCCGTAGTCTCTTTTACTTATTTCCATAAGCAGCTTTTTTGAAAGCATGGCCTTTCCCCTTTCCCCCGTCCCTCCCCTTAAGTCCCCCTCCTCCCCCCGGCGAAGCAGCCAGCGGTAAAAGAGAATCGAGAACTAAAGCCTTCAGTTTATTGAGCAGTGGTCTGATCTTCTTAAGCTCTCCCCCCTAGCACTCGAGCTCTCCCGCCCTCCCAGACAGAAAAATCTTCTCCAGGAAAAAAACTCTAGGATGTTCTCCCCCTTAGAGACCTTTTAGAAATCTGCAAACAACCACCTCCCAGAAATAAGGATAGTTTTCCCTCCCTAGGTTCAGAGCAGATCATTCCTGCTACTCTTTCTTTCTCCCCTACAGTTGTTTTCCCCAAAAATTTCCTTCCTGACCTGGGAAGAGAACATATTTTGTACTCTGTTTGTGGCCTATGGGCCTCTTGAGTTGCTCCCGAATGCGGAGAGCCATGATATCGGCTCCCATTCATTTGTTTCCTTACTCTTTGCGAGCTTGATCCGAATCGTCCCATGTGAGCGATTTGATAATGGAGATGAAGTGTAGCCCCCCCTGAGCCCCCGGCGACCGTATGGGACGTGTGGGCTTCATCGAGGCTTTTGTGGGCTTAGGGACTGTGGACGACGGATCGCAGTCTTCGGTTTCTCCTCTTAGGGGTTAGTTCTCTTTTGAAAAAAACCGAGCGCCTCGACGGCCCTGATCCCCTCCCCCGTCGCTTTTTCTCCCGGTTTTCAAGTCCACTTTCGTCCTTACGAAGGCATGAGACGGAACTATTACTCTTTTCTCCCTGCGGTCGTCCTGGGACAGGAGCCTTCTGACTACCGAATTTTTTCAGCGGACAGCTCCTCCCTTGCAGTTCCTTTCTCGTCGGCAGGTTCAGTCGTCCTTTCGGCGAAGAATCATTGTCCCTTCTTTGAGGTTACTTTCTCCTCGTCACGCTCCTCTAGCCTTCCCCCTTTGAAACTTCGAGCAGCATACTTTCCTCACTTCCGGCCTGTCCCCCCGATTTTGACGAGGTTCCCCTCACTTTCCTTTTCTTCTTTTTTAGGAACGCTCGCCTATGTTCTAGCGGCTGAAGGGCCCGTGCCATTCAGACTTATTGTGTCTTTTTGTCGAGGATGCTCTTCCCCCCCTTAGCAACGTGGAAGCCAATTTGCTTAACCCGCCTCCCTGGGGTTTGGATCATGTTCTTCCGATGAAGTAAATACTTCCACGACACTCCTCAGCTTTTGGAAACGCTCTTCCTTGCGCCGGCTGGGAGGAGCTTTTGAGTGGAAAATCTCTTTTTCAGTGGTTCCCCCACTTTTTGGAGTTCTGGTTCTTCATCTCTCTCCATAGAGGGCCATTCCCAAGGGCTCACCATGCTGGAATGGGGTCTCCCGAAGGGCTTCTGCATTCTCGGATTGGGTGCACCTTATCCGCATCCCCTGTTCGACTTACGCGGCCCGGTCTCCCGCCCTGTTTTGCTGTGTTTTTCGGAGACTGTCGAGGCTTCATGGTTCCCCTTGGGCCTTTTTCTACCTCTCTGGAAGACACACGGACCTCTTTTGATTGATTGATATTGGACCCGATAATTTTTCCCTTTTTAAGGAAACTGCATGATTCCTTTCAATGTGTTAGGGATGGCTGATGTCTTTTCCAGTCTTCGTTTGAACCGGTGTTCCAGCCAATATTCGTTGAGCTGGGCGTGCTCAAGGCCTCGCACTGGAAGGGATTCTCTTCGAGGCTGGAAAGCTTCCGCCCTCTTCCTTTAATGAGCGGTTCTGTCGGGTCTCTTCCCGGCGGACGACGCCTTAGAAGAGATGCCCCGCGATCCCATGGAGGCTCCCTGAAGAAGTCCCCCTTGAAGAGATGAGAGCCTAGTGCGAGTACATAGCGGTCTTCGGAAATGTTGGAATGTCTCCCCCCGACGCTTGTCTCTTGTGCGGAGACACATAGGCGTTGGATGAAGGATAGACTTCCCTTTCCTATCAGTCAATCTTTTTCTCCAATTTTCTAAGGAGTGTTGGGGGGCCTTTTTTTTCTGGGAGAGGAGGGCCGCCGCCGTCGCAGATGCGCCGATGCCGTTCATCCCTTCTCCCGCATGCCCTCTTCGTCAAAACACGTGTTCAGTACGAAGACCCTCCCCCCCGGACGCTGGAGATATGTAGACCTTCTTGTCTGGAGACACGCGAGCTGGCCAAGAGAGACTTGATCCTCCGAAGGTGAACTGAGAATGGCTCAGTCAAGTTTGTTTTAAGAAGAGAATCCCAGAGCGCCGTTCCGGAAATTTTCCCCATTTAATAGCAGAGACGAGGAGAAGATAGCAATGCTGGACCGCAAGAGCTTCTCGAGAAAGCATGGTAGACGGGCAGCTTCTTCCGGGCGTTCGTGCAGGTCGCCTGCTGCTCCCTTTTTGAGTCTTTCCTGGCAAAAAGTACGTCCT
>Ga0179593_1664250_pt1 | contig 15149 bp, 16 predicted proteins | sample CZODoug2_1_08_16_FD_185931 | JGI IMG/M metagenome (GOLD analysis project Ga0179593, IMG submission 185931) | Vadose zone soil fungal communities from Angelo Coast Range Reserve, California, USA - CZODoug2_1_08_16fungal (PacBio error correction) | ecosystem: Environmental > Terrestrial > Soil >... | reverse complement strand
TTCCCCTTCCCTTCGCGCGCGGGATTTTCCTGTATGATCCCCGTGAAAAACGTATGTTGTTTGAGTTTTTCCCCGAATAAATGCTGCCCTCCCCGAATGTCTTAATCACCTCTTTGGTAAGCCAACCCCACCTACGTCAATCTTTTTTATTCCAGTTCACCCCCCCCTTAGAAGCATGACTGGAAGTCCTTGACTCCTCAATAAAGGAACATTTTATTCTTGTGCCGTCCCCCCGTTTCCCTGACCATTGCGCCACTTCGGAATGCTCAGCTTTGACGTTCCCTATAAAGAATTGCTCCTCCATTTTTTCCCAGGGAATGGAGTAGCCCTCCACCCCTCCAGCTTCCCGATGTCAGCGGCCCCATTCCCCCTGGCAGGACGGAAAAACCTTGGTCTTTCTACCCTCCTGAAGATCTTGACAACGGCGACGAAAGCATCGGATTAAGGAACCTCGGGATCTAACCCAATCTTTGGGAAGACTGTTTTCACTTACGGTTATCTGTTAGTTGATACCTTTCTTCTTTCCCCTCCTTTTTTTCTTTATTACTCCCGATATGGCCCCCTTCTTCCTAAATCCTCAAAGGTTTTCCGTCTTTACGACCGCGACGGCGGACCTGGGTGCCGTCCCCACAAAAGATTTCTTTCTCTCACGGTCTTATAGATATTCCCCCCCGGATTTCGAGACTCTTTCACCCTGCGACCGTCTATTCTGCGTATTTTTCTTACTTCCCCTGCCGGAGGAATCCCTGTTTCCCCTCCCCGCCTCCCCCTGAAACTTCACTTAGCTCAAGATTTTTACCCCTTTTTTCCATTCCTCCCTCCATCTGAAAAAATCCAGTGACATAAACTCCCTCTCCCCCGAAGCTATCTTCTGGATCTCCTTGGTCACCGGGCTATATAACTTCTTTTTCCGGTGTCCTGTTTCCCCCCTCCCCCTTGCACCGGCGGCACCTTTTCCCCCCCCGCTCCCTTGCAAGTCATCAAGTGTCTCTTTTTTCAGTCTTTCCACAACTTCTCTAAGGTACTTGCGTCTCCCCTCTTTACGCGGTCGACCATGCTCGAGGCGGCGTCGGTTTACCCCTCCTTTTTCAGGTTGCCCACGAATCCCATCCGCTCCTTCTCCCACCAACCCTTTCGCAAGGCTTTTGCTCCCCGAAGGTGATATGTCTCCTTTCCCTTCTCACGTTTTCCTTCGGAAATTTCATTCTCCTTCGGCCCCCCCCCCTGAGGGAATTTCCTCGGTCTCGTTTACCTCTACTCTTCAGGAGTGAGAAGAGCTTCCATGAGACCCTTAAGTTCCCTAGTCTGCCCATACTTGGCGACAAAACGTCCTTCCCCCCTCTCTTCCCCTCCTTCAGGATCCCCAAATCCACGACCTTCTATCCCCTATTCGCCCTAAATCATGGCAATACGGCCTCTCTTCTTTGGCGACAAGCCCCTGGGACTTCCTTTCTTTTGATGCTTCTTCTTTCCCCAATATCCCCCTCCCCCACTCGGCTGTCCGAGTGACTGGACGCCTCTCCCCTGAATTCTTTCTCTATTTGTACTTTTTTTAGCGGTGCGCGGACCCTCGTTCGCCTAACACTGCCCCCTGGCCCCCCCCTATTTCTTAAACCCCCCCCAAAAAGCGGTCTTCTACGGCTTCTTTTGGCCCCGAGAAGTCCCCTCTGTCCCTCCAAGTTTGCCTGGAACCTGCCTAAAGGAGTCTACCCCCCTGACCCTGTATGTTGATTAAAGACCCTTGAGGCTTTCCCCCCCCGAAGGCTTCCTCTGAAACTTGAGTCTGCTGGGACCTTTCCATTTTTTTCTTCTTTCAATCTTTTAGGGATGCAGTCTTTCCCATACTTTCCGGTTCTGTTAGAGATATGCCTATTACGCGATCCTCTTCTGGTCGAACTCCCACGGCCCTTTTTCTCACAATAGAGAAGGTACTCCCCCCCCCGCCGTCTCCCATGCCTTCCCCCGTCCGTGTCCTTCCCCCTACTTGGTTTTTAGACCCCCTTTTCTTGCGCGACCGACACGGCCTAGCCACCTGTAAAGGGCGTTTCCCACTCGTCTTTATGTCGGAAGATGTCGCCTTCTCTTCCTGGTCCAGTCCCTCCCAACACACCCTATCGACGATAAGCCAAACCTCCTGACCCCGTATAGTTTAGGGACAATTTTCGACTGCTTCTTTTCGTTTGGGTGGGATCCTTTAGTTGCAGCAGGAAAAGTCCCTTGCCCCTCCGCCTTTTTCACGGAGTCCTCCTGGATCTTTTTCCCCCCCCTGACACTTGCCCCCTCCCTCGTTACACATGGCATTTCCGCGCCCAGCGAGATTATCCTCCCTTCGTATCGCTGCAAACTCTGCCCCTTTCTTCTTTCTCCTTCCGTGATGCTCTTTTCTATTGTGTCCCAGTCCCTACCGGTGCGAGCCAATTGTCTGATTTTCCTTATCCTTTCTAATGGCAAGTTGAGAGCGAGCTTAGTCGCATTTTCCTTTTTTTTCCCCCCAGCTACCGCAACCTTTTCGCCTTTTGGAGACCCTTTATCCCCCTAGTTTCGAGCGTGGTCGAGGTCCCTTCACTCCCCCTTTTTCCCCCATCCTACTTTGTTGGAGATAGTCCACTTCTCTTCCGACCCTTTACGATCAGATTAGGTGCCTTGCTGACCCTCCTTCCTCGGCAGGTTTGCGGTAAGCCTTTTCAGCTTCCTTCTTCCCCTTCCAGTCCTATTCGAGCGAAGTTCCCCCTTATTCCATTTTTGCTTTTCTTGGTCCTTCCACCGGACTCCCCTTCGGCTTCTTCCCCTGGCATCGGCGCGTCTTCCCAATATTTTTCCATTTTTTCCCCGATTCCGAACGGCCGTCCCCGTCAGTTTTCAGCTAGATCTAAATGTGCAGGTCTTCTGTCGCGCTACATTTTTTTTCCCTCGATTGATCCCTTTGCTACGATACCGAAGCTTTAAGAAGCCGGCGGGAAGTTTTTTTCAACCCTGTCCTTATCGATCAGTGGCCCTTAGTCCTAGCCCCCCTCCGAGCCATTTTCTTTTTCCCTTGTCCTCTTCCTCTCCGTTCCTTCGCTATAGTAGATCATGTTTTCCAAGCATTTCCCAGAGACCCGACGAAAGGCAAAGCTTGCGCTTTTTCTTTTGGCCTGACCGGCTTTGTCTTATTAGTGAGCCTCCCTTTCGAACCTTTTTGGCCCGACAAATTCGCTCAGACCAGTCAGCTCAAAATAGCCTCTCCTTTTGAGCTTCTTTTTTTCAGACCTGGCGGTGAGACAGGTGTTTTTTTTGAGTTTTTCCCTGCTCTGTCCCTTCCCTTCTTCATCGTGTCATGATCTCGAACCTTCCCCCGTTCCTCCGGAACGTAGCGTCCTGCATCCTATCTCTGCTTCCTTTTTCCTTGACGGCAAGATCTTTTTTCCCCTTGATCTCATGGGAAATTGAAGCTTTTACTTTTCCTTCCACTCCACGGTGTGTGTTCAAGAATCCGCTGCCCATTTTCAGAGAAGGTCTTTCGAACCAATCGGTTTTTCGACTCCGTTTTTCCGTGATGTTTTAGTGTGTTGTCTTAATCCCTCAAGAAAACCTCTCTTGGTCTATGACGGACGTTTACAAGACAAGTATCGAGCTTTTGCCAAATTTTTAAGACTGAATTCATTTATCCCCTTTTCTTCCACTAACAGTGAAGCAGTTTTATTGAGGTGATTCGGATCTCAAACCCTCGAATAGTTTCTTTCCTCATCTTTTTAGTTGATAGGTGTGGAATTCTTATCTTTGGGACTTCTCGTTTTCTTCCGGATACCCCCCCGGTGGAGTTTGACACTCGATTTCTGAGCTTGGGGGACGGTGTTGATACCCCCTGCGCACTCCGGTCAATCCTTAGTTGGTCGGGCCAGGAGAAAAGCCAGTCCCCCTTTTCTATGAAACGAGGTCTCACCCTCTCAACCATCTTATCGTGATCCCTGCCCCCGCTATTTTTACTCCTGACTAATTCGCCCATTCTAGTCTCGTGGATGCTTCCTTCGAGCCCGAAGGCGAGGCTGAGTCCCGGTCCTCTTCTTTAACGATTCCCGCAGCGGATGCGTTTTTTCCCTTCTCCTCCTGAAGCCCCACGCCGTCTTGAGCAGGTCGTTCTTTTAACTCTCTCTTTGCTGGCGGGGACTTTTTTCCAGAGTTGTTAAGCTATGAGCCCCTTCAAATGTTTCCCTTCCGGTCTGTACACTTTCAGTCCTCCTTGGGTTGCCAATCTGTTTTTTTCCTTTGCCCTTACCGGTGAACTTCCCCTCTTCGATTTCCTTCAACAGACTTTACTCCCCCCTTTTCTTGCGTTCAGGAGGGTCTTTGCTGGCATTGTTTTTTTGGTTTTTTTGGATCGCAGGAATAGTCTGAGCTTCCTGTAGTTTCGCTGGTTCGTTGCTTTTTTCGTGGAGTGCGTTCAGGGGATTCCCTGACACTTTTCCCCTACCTTAGACGTGTCCTAAATTCGCCCCCTACAATACTGGTTTCTCTTAAGGCCCTCCGTTGCCGCCCCTCTTCGTTGCCCCCTTCCCCCCCCCGGTACGCATTGCTCCCCGGTCCTTTGCCTCCTTCGGTTCCGTCTTGCCGCTTTGTTTTTCCTTTGCTCCGATCTGGATACCCTCCTTTCGGAGAAAGAAGCCGTAGCTGTTGTCCCTGGCTTGAACTTCCCATTATCAGTGCCTTTTCAAATTTGAGTTCTGTCTTCGATTTGAAATAAGCTTTTTCTCTCCCGCTGACACCACTTTCCTTTTGTTCATTTTCAACGGAGCTTCTTTCCTTTGAGCTGATTCCTTCCGGAACATCTCTATTGTCTCGCTCTTCCGTTTCAATTGAATATATGCTTGCTCTTTCTTTTGCTATTCTCAAATTTCTTGTATTTCCCCTTGTAACGCCAGGCGCATCGAAGATTTTGCGAAAAACAACCATTAGAGTCCGGATTTCCTTTTTTTTCGTCTCATGGGATTCTGCGGGGTGTGTTTTGGGGATTTTAGTCCTCTCCCTACTTTCTTCTTAGTAGTGTCCATTCAGTTGACAAATTTTTTGTCCCCCTACTCCCCCACCCATCGCTTCCCGGATAGATATGTTTTACCCCTTTTTCTGAACCATCCACTCCTCCTTTCCTCCTACTCAGTTGTCCTGTTTGTTTCTTGTACTTTATGGAGAGCTTCTGGTTTATCCCTGTAAACCGCTTTTTTCCCCACTTTTGTGAGTTTCATCGAGTTCCGCTTTCTCCCCCCTATTTTACCTCAGTCTATACTAACTCACGAAAAACCCCCTGAACCCATATTTTTGCCCAACTATAAGAAAAGGAGTCACCCTTGGACTCTTCTTGATGTTCAGCTCATCCACTCCGCCTCACATTCTGTCCCCCCCCTTCCTTCTCGAAATTCCAATTCTCCGTAATCATTTCCAATAGCAGGTCATTACATATGAAATGAGCCCCTTGATTTTCCTTCCGCGATAAGCCCTACTTTCCTCTTGTATTGATTCTCCTCAATTCATGGAGATGTCCCCTATGATCGCTTCCATAAGAACTCCTCTTGAGTTCCCCTTCTCCTTCCTTAACACAGTATGACCCCCCCCCTACCATGTAACGTTTGCCCCCCCCCACACGGATCTTTCCTTCCCTGAGTTTTCTTTTCTTGCTTTTCAATCCTACGTGGCCCCCGCTCTCTGCTTGAGAAGTGGATTCGAAAATTCCGAGAGCTTTTTTTCAAGCCTCTCCTTCCTTCAATTGTGGTTTACCAAAAGTTCTTTCCGGAGATTATCGTCCAAAACTGGAGTTAGATTTCCTTTCTACATTCGTTGATCTTGTTGACTTTTGTGTCGGTTAGGACCGTCCCCTTTTCCGGAACTGCCTAAAAATTTGAACCTCCCACCCAGAACTGCATACTTAACTCTCCCGCTCCCTTGGGAAGTTGACCCCTCAAAGATGATGACCCCCCGGCCCCCTTTCCGCCCTATATTTCAGGGAGAACCCCCGTCTCGCTTACGGCCCTTCCGTCAAAAGATGATAGGAAACTTCCCCCCCCCCCCCCCTTTCAACCTTTCTGGTTTCCTCCCCTTGTTAAAGACGGTTCAAAGTACCTAAAGTCTATTTTCCGTTCCCCTTTCCCTCAACTGTCCCCGATTCCCTTCTCTTCCTGGTTTCCATGCCCTTGGCTTGCATTTCCTTTCTCCGTGTGTGAGCCCCCTGACCCGCACCGCTGCCGCTCCTACACCCTCCCGGGCTTCAAGCAGCGCCCTTGCGTCCTCCTCCTAGGTCCCCTTTCCCTGAAGCTTCTTCTTCAGTCCATTATAGATTCGTCTCGAGAGGGGGAATAAAAATTTCGCCCCTCCTTGTTCATCGTGACTTATTTTTCGATAGCCACGCCTCCTTATTGGCCGCCGCCAACTCGCTCAATGCCTTGCACTCTTCCAGATCGGGGAGATCAACCCGTCCCCCTTTACCCCCACGCTCGTGTTTTCCAAAAGCACAGCCCTTTCTGCTGCCCCCCCCTCAGAAAATCCCGCCCCCCATTCTACATCCATGGCATCCTTACGCGCACCGATGCAAGACACACCTTGCACTACCTTTGATGTATTTTGGTCCAATCAGATAAAAGTCCACCCTTTTTAAGTTCATTCCGACCCCCGACCTCTCCCCGTTTTCTATTCTTCAGAGGCTCTTCCCTCAGTCCCTTTTTCCACCTTTTCTTTTCAATCAATCTTCCCCCTACGAGATCTCCCGTTTCCTCTCTCTCACGTAGGTGCCCCCGACTCTTCCCTTAAACCCTTTTCTCAATTTCCCTCCCCATGGTTGTGAATTACCCTGACAGGTCTTTCCCTGCTGTTTTCCTACTACTTTAGTCTCTTCTAAACGGCCTTGACCCCTCTCCGAATAGTCTGTTTCTGAAGGAAAGCTCCTTAAGACGGCCTTTGCCTATCTTCCCGTATAGGGGACGCCCTCTCGTCTCCTAAGTAGGGTTTCCACCTCTTCGAATTTCTTCCAGCGCTTTTCATTTTCTTCGCGATATTTTGAGGAAAAGCCTTTTTTCGTTTCGATCCGAGAGACGACACCCCGCAAGGCAAATTTCTTGATTTTTCTCCGATTCGAGCTCTTCCTTTCCAGTCGTGTGTAGTCAACTTAGCGTTTTGTCAAACCAACGCCCAGCACAGATATAACTGGCCTGCTTTCCGTTACTTTCTACCCTCCCGGTATCGGCTTCTTAGCGGAGTGTACTTCCTCTTTCGTCCATTAAAGCCTGCCGTCATCCCCTCTTGCTTCAATTTCATACTTTTCCCCCCAGCGTTGCAATTCTAGTTCAACACATTTTTTTTTTTTTTGCCCCATAGCGCCCCCCATTCCCTTTCCCTCGATCTCGTCTCCCCCCCCTGTACTTGCCCTTGCACCTAATAGTTTTTTCTTCCGTTTCGCGGTGTTTCTTCTTACCTCCCCTTTCGACGCCCTCCTTGTGAGAGAAGTATGATTGGCGTCCCCCCCCCCCCATCAGACATGCCCTCCTCGAATTTTTCGCTTTCATGGAATTTTCGGGCATGCAAGCTTAAAGTTTTCAGTTACTCCAATCTTTCTTTTTTTGCGGTGGCAGAATTCATATTCCTGGATTCGATTCCGTTCCGGATGACTCCTTGCCTTATCCTATCTCCTCCCTCTGTTTTTTCTCTAAGTTTTTCTTATTTGCGATTCTGACCCACCCTCATCGACCCCTCCCCCCCTCTAGGTGGCCTGCAGACCTCCCTTCCTCGCCCGGACCCTTTTTTCCCTCCCCTGAAGCTTTTCTATCTCTGAATGTATTCTCCGCTAAGTTCCATGCGGATGGAGCGGGTACGCCCCCAAGACCTTTTCGCACTATCGGCGCGACGAACCTAGGCCTAGAGCTCCTAATAGATTTACCTCCCTTTCGTTTTTCAGCGAGATCTAATTTTCTCCCCTTAGTTTAGATTCATGCAATGTGTGACTTGATGAGAGGTTTCCAAACCCTTTTGTCTCCTCCTGCTTCTTTGGATAACCCGTGTGGGGACGGGTACGGGATTCCCGCCATTTGACCTCCCCACTCTTTCCCTTTTCTATCAGATGAGAGCTTTTTACGCGGCGTCCCCCCCCTTCCTCCCTTTTTTTTTTTGCAAACTGAAGACGCAGTTCTCATCCGAACCAGACTTTTTGCAAGATTGCTTGTTGCTTCCAAATACCTGGTCATTCCTTTGCCTTTTCTTGAACGGTTTCGAATACCGGCTGTTATATCTTCTCTCCCCTCTTGCTCTGCGACTATCCCTTCAGGGTAGGATTTTCTTTTAGAGTTCCTTCGGAGCCCTGTAATGTGAATGCTTTTCTACACCCTCTGCATTAGATGTCATGAAGTCAATCCAGCTCGGGCTTTCTGGACCATCTCATGTAGCGTCTTCCCCCCTATTGATGCCCGCGCCGCACGAACCCTTGGACTTTCCTACCACTGTGCGTTTTCCTTGACTAGCAATGGTTCCAGGAACACGGGCTTTCTCCCAGGGACTCTTTTTCGCCAGTACGCTGTCCATTGCTCTTTTGTTGAAGTAATTTATTTCTACCATTTCTTGTGCTTTAGTTCTGCGCCCTTTAACAAGATGGAGAATTAATTTCTGCTCTTCCCCGGGAACCTTACCAGCTAAGTTTGTTTTTCTGTCTGGAATCTTCCGCAGACCCCTTTTTTTGTCTTAAGCGTCGTTACTTTTTCTTCTTGTCATTTGGGGGGGTTATTCTCCCTTCATCCACTTTCTTTGGAGTTGAGCATCTTGTCTTTTGAGAAGTTTTTTACGGTGTTGATTCTCAACGATTCAAGTTCCCCCCTTCCCGTTCTGTTTTTTTCGGAGCACGCCGACCGGTCTCCCCGAGTTCACCGATTTCCAACCTCCTCTCTTCCCCCCGAGCTTTAGAAGAGAAGAATTTTCCTCTCTCTTCCCTTCTCTTGAGTAATCTTTGCTTTTTTTTCCCGTCCCAGGCTGGATTGAGCCTGCAGTCTCTCGTTAACGGAATCTTGCAAGCATCTCTTTCTTGCTCTCCTTTTCTTTTAGGCTACCTTCACGCACTTCGTAGCATTGTCTTCCCCGCTTCGTTTCATGGGCCTTTTTTTTCTTTTTTTGGCTCCCCTCCTGGACAAAATATGTTCCCTGGGACTCGAAAATCCCTGGCCGCCCGGGCTCGACTTTTTTGCGGCCCGTTTGGTTGCCAAATTCGTTTCCCTTTTCTCGCCTTTCCCGATCCCGGCTCGTCGTGCTTGGCGTTTTTTTTTCGTTGTTTCAGCTGGGCTTTTGTTTTTCGCTTCTGCCGAGTGTTCTCCGGTTTATGGCGCCTTGCGTGCAGGGTGCCATTGGGGAGTTCTCTTCCTTTTCGCCTAGACCGCCCACCTACCCTCTGACGGTGGCAAGTCCCTGGCCTTCTCCCCCCGCCAACTTTCCCGATCTATATGTCGCAGTAGTTGTGTGAATTTCCACCCAGTTGACCTTAGTTTATTGCTTCCCATGTAGGCTAAGTAGAAGCATCATGTTCCCATTCTTAAACGTTCGAAGGTCGCCCGCTCTCACCCTCCAAGACGGATCTTGCAACGTGATTTCCCCTTTCCCGTTCCCCCCTGTTCCCCCATACGGTGAGGGAGTCCCTCCCTCCTTTCTTCTCAATACATGATTGCCTTATGCAACCGTTTTTTTTGTCTGCGCCTACTTGTTAGTCTTTTTTACATTTTCCAACGGAAGGGAAATTAGTTGTTCCCCCCCCCCAAAACGTTCTACTGGTCATATTTGAATGACCTTCACTTTCAGTCTGCTCTTTATTCCGCATACTTTTTATATAAGAAGGGCTCCGGACCTTTCCCCCTCGCATCTTTGTATGAGTGACCACCCCCCAAGATCGTCCGTAATGATTGAAGGGGGCTGCCCATTATTTTCCCTTTTTGGGTGGGGATTTAGTGTCGCTCGGGCTTTTCTGCAGGTATGTGAACACTCTAATGCCCCGATCCTGAACCGTTTTTTTGCGAGGTGTTCAAAGTTCCATCACCCTTTACCATGGATAAAGAATCTTATCCCGACTCCCCCCCTTTTTGGGTGTGTGCCTCCTCCAATTTCAGAGGAGATCTCTCCCCTGTACAGCTCGGCATCTACTAGTCCTAGAGCTTATCGGGCAATGGCTTTCTTTCTTTCTTTCTAATACCCCCGCGTAGGCTAGCAACGCCAAATAAAACGCCCCCCCTTTTCCTCCTCCCTCTCAAGACCCAGTGCCCCGTCGACTATGTGGTTCCTAGATCAGAATGCTGGCTACTTCTCATTCTTCCCCCCCCTGGGAAGGTATTCTCACTCAAATTCGTCCCCCCACTCTCCAATCCAATCTCAAGTCTTCCACTTCACTTCCCCCCCGGACGACATTGCCCCCTTGCCCCCTCGTCAAATTATCTATCCTTGACTCCCCTCCTCCTAAATTTATGTCTCGAAACCGTTTACGTGGTCCGCTCCATAAGCTCCCTCTCCGGCGATGCCCCACTAAAATTCAAAGACACTTACTTCTCCTGGTCCTGAGGTCAAAACTGTCTCGCTTTTCCGGCCGGATCGGCTGTTTTCCTTCCTCCCTTACCCTCCCTCTGGCTGAGACGGACATCCCCCTCCTGTTACGTTTAAAGACCCCTATCCCCCTTCTGTGCCAGAACAGTTACCCCCCCCCGGGAGAGGGACTTCTACTCTCTCCAACTCTCGAGAGACTGCCAATTTTAGGCTCCGAAAAACGTATCCCAGTTCCTTTTCCTTGCCTTTATTATTTACCTCTTTTTAAAATGAAGTTTTTTTCCTGAAAGAAAATGCACCCCTTCAAGCTTTTGACAAAATCACTATTAAAGAGTAATATCTATTTATCGATGCCCTTACCTGACTCAAAAACCCCTAAAATGACACGAAACGACCCATCCCTTTTTCTTGCCTTTATTACAGTGGTCCTCTTCCAGCATATCACTTAACGTTCTGGTTCTCACGTTGTTTTGAAGTTCCCCCAACTTGTCTCTACCAAAATTTGTTTCAGTTCGACCTTCCCCTTCACAGGACCTCTGTTTCAAGGCCCTACCAACTTTCCTTCTTTTTGTCTGTTACGCGGCGACCCCCTACGCTTTTCTTTTTCTCTGGCAGATTGCCCACTGCCCTTTTTAATGGTCTTTTTTTTAACAACCCCCCTTCCTTTTGTCAATGAAGAGCCTTCGTTTTCGTTCATAATCCCTTAACCCCTTACCCCTCAGTGGGCTCCTTTAAACTCCCCTCGGATCCTTCTTTGGGCCCAAAAGAGAACGTATGTTTTTTTTCCCTCAAGGATGACAAGATCACTTGTAGGTTGAAGACCCCTTTTTAAACCCTTTGAGTTTTGAAGTCGTCAACGTGCCCCTTGCACTCTTTTTCCCTTCGGGGTCCCCCCAACCCTCAACCACCTCTGCCTAGGATGCCCAACGCAGTGTCCTCTATAATGGATTTTTGCTGGACGTGGGGGGGTTTTTTTTTTTCCTTTGTGGTTGGTTCTTTGTTTTTTGTTTTTTTTTTTTTGTTTAGGTTTGGGAGCTCCCCCCTCCCCCCCCCCACAACTACACTTGCACTTGCTCCCTATTCCCCTCCACGAAACCTGTCTCAAGAAATTTTTTCTTCCTCTTCCTTGGTTCAATTCCCCAAGCCTTATATCTTTTTTCCGTTCGAACTAAATTTTATTTTTTACCTCGTTCGAGGCGAGGAATCTCCCTCAACCCGGACAATTACAGATTACTTCCACCTTTTTTCGCAGCCCCTGTTTTTTTGCAATTTCCCTCATGCGTTTTTAGAACCCTCTTTTCCCTCTTGCAACCTGGTATCGCCCCTTTTTTCTCCAAGCCCCCTGTTTCGGATTACCGGCCAAGGCTGCTTCCTCTGGTCCTTCCTTTTATGTCACTGAATCTGCGCGACCCTTTTTTTTTTTTTTCCTCTTCTTCTGCAGGACAGCTAAGTGATGCGTTCTGTTTTCCGATCACTCTTCCAGCTTTGCCCGGAGCTTGGCGCAACTTTTTTTAGAATTTCCTCTCATTCTCCAAGCAGCTTTTCCTGCTCCTTCCATAGCTTTTTTTTTTCCCCTATGTTCTAAACCGTTCGATCAGCAACTCCTACCCTCAGTACTGCCTTCTTTCGCCTACCCGTTTCCTTTACTATGCTGATTTAAGATGTCGGCCCTTTCCAGGCGCTGCGTTCTTTTTCTTCCCATCTACCTCAATAGGGAACCGTTCGCTTCGAAGAGGACCCCCCTTTTTTTTTCGAAAAGTGATTCTTGTCTGATGGTGTGCTCTCACTTTCCTTGCAGTCCGTTAAACACTTCTAAGAAGCCGGCGGCCGGCTCCACGTTGATCTGTATCATGTCCTTATTTTCCCCGTAAAAACGTGCCCCGAGACAAGCCTTTTTTTAGCACCCTATGCATCCTGAATGCGGCCCCGTCTTTTCCCTCTTCTTCTTGCTCTTTTTCTGAGAGAAGGTTCGTTCCAGAAGTTCGATTGACGTTTAACCCTCTGAAATTTGTTTTCAGAGCTGGAGCTTCGCTAGCACTCCGGCCCCCCTTGGTGCCCCTGCATTTCCCTCATTGCGTTTCGCATTGTTTACGCGTCTCGTTTAGCACATGAGGATCTGCTCTATTTTTCGATATCCCGTCAAGGATCTACTCTCTTCTCTCCTTATTTTGATATGGTAGCTTTTCGATCTCCCCGATGTCCACAGATCCAGGAGAGCGATCTCCCCCGTTCCTATTTTCTCTTTTCCTGAGCCATCGAGCGCTGCCAACTTTCCTTCCCTCCCCCTTTCCTTAATTCTTCCCAAAGGGCATCTTGAGCGAAGTCCGCTCGATCGGATTTGGGGTAGGGCTCCTTGCCTAATCTTCTTTTTTTTTCTTCATAGGGCGCAGAAAATAGTTCCTGCTCCGTTTTCGCCGCGATCTTTCCCTCACAGGAGTGTGCCATCTATCTTTTGCGTTGATCCGCGATGCAATGCGTGAACGATGAGGTTGGGGTAACGTCTCTTTTCCTTTGACTCCCCCCCCGCCTTCCCGGTTGACTTCCGGGATGCACCCTTGAAGTTTTTGCCATTTGCCCTCGCCACGTCCTCGCCCCCTTCCGAAATGATAGCGCTTGTATCTTTTCCACGATCCTTTACTAGTGATTATCTACTATCTGTTGCCCAGACCCCGTTGAGACTCAACGACTCTCTTCATTTTTTACGCCGCTCGTTTTTTATTTGAATTTGGACACTAGACCTCGACCCTTGGTCCTCCGCCGTGTTTCGTCTCTCCATCGAGCTTTCCAAGGCGTCTCCCTCTAGACCTCTTTTTACATTTCCCTTTGTAGACTTCGGCGATTTTCCTCCCGTTCGAGTTTTCCCGACAGAGCCTGGACAGCGTCTTTTCTTTGATCTTTTCTTCTTTCCACCCGGGCCGCATGCCAGTTTGACTCCGACCCTTTGTCTATTATATTTTCTTCTTTTTTCCGAGCTAAAGAAAGTATGTCTGCAGGACCTTTTACTTTTTTTTGCTTTTTTAACCTCCTTGTTGAGTTGGATATTGACTATTTTGAGTTTCAATTAGAACACGTCTCCGGAGCTCTTTCTGGAATTTTGATTCTTGATCTTTGTTTTTGACAGTTTTTCTTCTAACATGGTGAGGCTTCTGATCGTTCCGATTTACCATGGACTTTTCCCTTCTTTTCTCTGTTTCGGCACTTAAAACACTTCGCTCGGTATTGTCCTCGCTCTTCTTGGCTCATCCACCCCCCCCCCCACACAACCCCCCCCTTTTTTTGGTTTTTCTTTGAATTCTGTCGCTTTCGATCCTTGACTTTTTGCGTTTTTATTTCTCGAACATGTCTATCGAAAGGCTTTTTTTTTTTGGTTTTTTTTTTGCATTGAGCAGTCGTTTCGGACTCTTTTCCCCCTGGATGGGGCATAAGTGCGGTCACTGATTCGTTTGGTTTTTCCTCTCCGCCGTCCTCAGTGATAGTTTCCGTTCTATCCCCGCGAGTTTTCCTTTGTGATTACCCCTCTCTTGCAGATCGCCGGCCCGTAATGAGTTCTTTTTTTTAAATATTCTTTTGCCAGCACCTAAGGTTTTGCTTTTTTTTTTTTGTGAGGGACCTTTCTCGGATTTGCGGTTTGGGTCTCCCCTTCAGAGTAGGACGACCGGCCCCCCTAATTTTTTCCCTCCCCTTAGTCTTCCTCGCCGTATGGGAGGAGTGTCCTACCCTTTGAAGGTTGCCATCGCCATCAGATGCTTCCCCACCTTGAAGTTGAAGCAGTTCCCTTTTGTTGTCGGAAGCGGCATAACCGGCTGCCTGAAGGTTATGACTCCTGGACCCTTATATCGCCCTTTTCATTTGTTTTTTGATTGAAGGTTGAGTTGTTGACCTATGCTTTTTAGAGAGCGGCATAGCTTCTGTAAGGTAGAGTCTAGGCTAACATATGGGGCCTTTCCTTTCAGTGGAAGGAGGGCGTTCCCTCTTTTGTTCTGGCCAGATACCTTCTGGCGAACCTACTCATACGGTTCCCCCCTTCCCTTTTTAAGGATATCTAATACATTTTTCTTGATCCCTGAAGTTCGCATCCCGACTTTTGTGAAAGGTAGGTTCTCAATCGTTGACGCCTCCCCCCTAGGATCTTCCTCGAGAGAGATTTGTACCCTTAGACGATCTAGCCGAACGAGACGTTGAAGCGGAAGTAATGTTGGAGGTTGACCATTCAGGTCTCCTAACAGTTTTCCCCAGACGGAGGATGCCGTAGACTCTCGAGGTTCTTATATTCCCTCCTGACAACTCAGTTGTCGCTCATGAAATTGAGGCGATTAATCGCTCGAGATTTTATTCCCTGCAAGCAAGTTGTTCGACTGAAATTATTTGCCCCACGTATTTCTTTTTTACGGCCACTGATTGAGCCGGCGTTCTTCCCCTTTGCAAGGCGCCTAGCCTTCGGTTCTCAATGCAAACTCTCGCGCTTAATGTCTCCCCTTTTTTTCTGAACTTCTTCCCTTTTGTCGGTTGTGGGCTTTTTCTTCTCGTGCGGCCTCTGTTTCTTTCCGTTTCTTAGGTTTGAACCTTCCGCGAAGGCTCTCGACCACTTCGCGACAGGAAATTCGCTATGCGACTCACTTCTCTTA
>Ga0179593_1493336_pt1 | contig 15149 bp, 15 predicted proteins | sample CZODoug2_1_08_16_FD_185931 | JGI IMG/M metagenome (GOLD analysis project Ga0179593, IMG submission 185931) | Vadose zone soil fungal communities from Angelo Coast Range Reserve, California, USA - CZODoug2_1_08_16fungal (PacBio error correction) | ecosystem: Environmental > Terrestrial > Soil >... | reverse complement strand
AACTTCTTTATGTGCCGCGCGCGCGGATCCTTAGTCCCTCAACATGCCCCTACCTAACTGTCTATTTACTCGTGGCATTCTACTGCCGGTGAAATATGCATTGTTGTCCGTTTTTTGCCAAGTATGTCGTGTTCCTCTTTTTGGAATCGCCTCCCTGTTTCCTTTATAGAATCTTTACACTTTTGCGCCTGTGGTCACTTATGCCAAGAGCCATCTTTTTCTTACTCAGATCCGATTCATCCCTTTGCGGTTTCGGCTCGGCTTTGATCAGATCTTTTCCTCACTATTATCCTTTCATGAAGCCCCCTTGAGCGCACAGCGTTTGCTTCTGGGTTCGGTTCAGATCAATTCTCAATTTTATGATCTTTGTGCGGCACTTTTTTTCTTGAAAAGGATTAAAAAAGTTCTTTTGGTGCCCCCTTATCTCTTCTTACGAAACCCCGGGCCCCGCTTGTCAACTCCGCTCTTTTCGCGGTCAGTCATGCACTTGGTTTCCTTCTCGTGACGAGCTCCCGGCCATTCGCGCATCTTCCTTTGCTTTTCTTTGCTTTCGACCACTCAACCCAAATTCGTGCCACGATTTTCTTCCGTCAGCGCCGGCGACTCTTATTTTTTCCCACTTCGGCCCAACCTCTTGCAATCACCCTCGCTAAGTCGCCCCGATAGATGAGAGGCGCTACCCTTTAGGGGATGACTTCCCATACCCCTTTTCGGGATATAGACAGATTTTTTCCAGGTTTTTGCGTGCTTTTGAAACCTCACGAAAATGTCGACGTCGCTCCCTGTTTTAGGACTCCCCAGACCCGATTCAAATCCTGATTATAGAGTACCATGCCCCTTACAACCCGATGCGAGACCCTCTAGCTGTTCCAAATGTCTGATGCTGACCCCTCCATAGGCCCAATACTCTGATTACTTTAGCAAGCGACTGCTACTATCTTTTTTTTTTTTTTCGGGTATCCGGCCTTTCCTTTAGTGTATCCAGCCAATTTTTGCTGGGGACTGGTGACAGCTTTCCGCTTCTCGGGAGGACGAATTTTTTTGAATTGTCGGTCTGCCGCCGTCTGTATCTTAATTTGAGAACCTCCGCCGAGCGCAACGCGCGGACTGAGTTTTTTTCTCCCAGTCCAGAACTTGTTCTGACCCTCGACGGATGGAACAATGTGTTTTTTCTTTTTTCCGAGGGGCTTCAAAGGCGCTTGGTTCCCCCATTTTCTATGTCTCGATGAAGAAGTTTATGCCGATATTTCTTCTGTCTTTTCATCGGGACGGTTAATACTTTAAATTCCGTTTGCCGTTTGATTCGAAGTCCTTAGCTTGCCCAATTCAGTTTTTGATGACGGTTTGTCTGCCACCTACCCTTGCGTTTCCCGATTACTCTCTGGCACTCCAATTTCTCCCATAAGGATTCTATGCGCCAGCGCGTCTACTGAGTTTATTTCTCCCCTTTTGAGTCATATTTAGAGGATGCCCCTGCGCCCTCGAGGCTCCTCAGTTGCTTGTTCGTCTTTCAGCAATTGATTGTACAAAGTCCCCCCGGCGAAATACATTGCCATGTTCAAAAGCCTTCACTGACTTTTATCGCCCTTTCCACTTGTTTCGCTTTCATGCGCCTTCACGATTCTTCATGTATAGGGTTTTTCCCGCCGGTTACACCTCCTCCTTCCATCGATTGAGTTACTCTAACCTCAGTTTCCTTTTTTTAGTACGGAGCAATCTAGGGCGGAAACCCCCCCCCCTATCATCAGCCTGTGTCGCCCGGGCATCTTCTTTTTTCTCTTTTCCTCCCCCTCCCCTTTTTTTGTTAATTCTCCCAGCGCTCCCGCCTCGCCCGAGGCTGTAGTTTCGATGTGCTCCCTTGACCCCCCCCCCTCCGTGCTTGCCTTCAAGACGAGTTCTTTTTTCCAATTCTGGGCGAACCCTCAAGGATCGGCAACCCGTTTAAAAGAGCCGCACTTGGTCCCGGTGGAGATAAAAAAGTCTTCCCCCTCGTCCTCGTTTTTTTTTCACGGCCATATCTGTTCGCCGTTTTTTTTTCAACCATCAGTCCTATCCCCGGACGCCCAACACGCACTCTTCCATTTTTCGCTTTCGCGCTCCTCCCTTAAGACATGGCCCCCCGCGATTACAACGCCCTTTTACCTCTGTACATACTAAGGTTTTCCGGCCCATCCCGATATCCTTGTTGAGTGGAAGACAGCCCGTCCAAATCATGAAATTTCTCAGGAGACCTCGTCGGGCCCGATTTCAAGCGGCCCATACTTCTTCTTTACAAATGAAGGAATTGATCTAGCACGTAACCCTTCGTTCCTTTCACACCTAGCCCCGGGCGGCGCGCTTTTCAGCCCCTATTCCGTCCCTCGAACAATTCTCCTTGCTTTCTTTTTTGGCTTCTTCAAAAAATCTTTCTTCGAGCCCTTTTTCTTCAGCGGATCCCTTGTTCTGGCGCAACGGACCCCGTTAAGATTCGTCTTCACACCTACCCAATAGACTGAGGAGTCCCGCGACTTTGTAACTGACACGTCCCCACATTAGTCCGTCACGTTTTCTTTCGACAAGATATGTTCCTTCTACCCTCCGTTTCTCATTCGACGTACGCTTGCGAAACCATAATCCCTGAGCGGTGCCCTGCGTGGTATATTATCGCTCCTATTTTCCCGATGCCCTTCTCGTTCAAATTGAGCCATGATTTCCCCTATTTCAGTTCCCCTCCCTATTGATTTTTTTCTTGTTTTCTCATAATGTTGGTTCCCTCTCTTCTCGACCTCCTCTCTTCGAACCTATCCGAGCATCCTCGTCCCCTAGTTAGCTCATTTCCAACGGTATGTTCGTTCACCCCTATGACTCATCGGCCGGCTAATTAGCGCCGTGATTGCTCTTTCGATCCCTTATCTCCCCTTTGAGGATCACCGACTGCCGAATTTGCGTGGATTTTGTAGAACTCCTTCTGTCTCTCGGCCCCCGTCTGATCTTCGCTCCACCCAGGGATGACCTTGCGCCCGACGGAGTGACAAAGTTTTTCTTTTTTTTTTCTGATAGCAATACGGCGATAGCCATTTTTCCGCACTAGTCTCGTTTGCGTTTCATTGATTTTTTTTTTTAGTTGGCCCCTAAGGTCAACTTTTGGTGCGGAGACGGACTGCTAATAGTTCTGTTTTCCAAAGATTCTCCTAGAGCAGACCTCAACGTCCTGTTCCCTTTTTTTTCAAACGAGTGCTGCCTATCCCATCTGTCCTATTGAAGTCTGCCTTGACACACCCGCGCACAGTGTCCCTGCTCTTAAGAACGTAGGTTTTTCCAAAAACGCGTTCTGTCCCCCCATGGTCTCACAACCGCAACCCACCGAGTTCCAAACGTCGCGAGATCAGCTCCAAATCTTCAGAATCGTGATTGAGTACCCCTGGACCCCCCCCCGCGAATTTTTTTCCCCATCACCAGACTTTCCCCCGATCCCCCCCTCATAGTATCCCTACTCCTCGTTGTTTTTTGTTGACTCATTTATCCCGTCCTTTCCTTGTCGCAGGCGTTGTCGTTTTCCTCGCACCAAGCCCATCTCCTTTTCTATGGATGTTTTCTTTTTCATGTTCGGTTTGTGTTGTAGGAAATACTTTTTCTTTTTGCCCACGGATGGGAGTGACCGCTCCTTCTACCGCTGTATTATCCTAGACTTTATTTTTGTCTGGTTTAGCAGCTCATCAAGGATGCAGTCCCTATTCTTGCCTTCGGACAGTCTTTAGTCTCCGGGGGGTCCTAAGGGCGACGAAAGAACATGATTTTCCTTACCGACACGTTGCATCCGAAGCGTTGACCTTGTTTGGCTCTTAAGTCACAAGAAACTCACTTTTTTTCCTCAGTTAGTCAACCCTGTTATGGCAGATCTTTGCTTATTCAGATCAGAACCCTTTCCCTTGAAACCTATGCCGATGTATGTCCCTGGCAACCTTCCCTCTAGGTACTTTCAAGAACGAAATGATGATTGTTTCCTTTTTTCCCTACCCAACGCAAATTGTCAACCTGCCTCTTGTCCCTCTTCAGCGCGATTTTTTCCCGATTTCCTCTCCTATTTCTTCGGTTCCACCCGCCTCACTGTGCTAAGTTCTCCGCCGCAGTCTTCTTCGAGTACAACGATCGGGGAGAACTTCCCCCATGTTGATTTAGTCCCCCCCCAAATCTGCTTGCTTTTGATAGTAGCGAAAGAGGGATCTCATTTGATCCTTTTCTTACACTGAAGACCCTTATGCAATCCCCCTGTGATTAACATCGGCGACAGCTCCATGACCCCTGCCTCTTTTGGACCGTTCCCCCTGAATTGATTATCACCTCCCGCGACCAGGCTTTTCATTTAACTACCAAGCTCTCCGTGCCTGTCTTTCGTATCAGTCTCTTCACCCCCCCCTCTTCTGGTCCTAAATCCCCCCGGTCGTTCTGGTTGACCACTTTTTGACCGGATGGCATTAAACCCTGTGTACTGGAAGAATCTATCCCCCCCTCTTCTGGCGTCTGGTCGGTTCTTTATCTCCAACGGTGCCTTCCTTGTGTTTTATATCCCTTCCTTTACACTAAGACTGGTTCGCACCTTTCAATATGAAGACAGGACTCGTTCATGAAATCCACGACCTCCTTTTCCGACTCCGATCTAGTGCATTGCGTTACGCCACGGGGTTCAGCCTGCCCCGCAAGTTCCTTTTCCTCTCAATTACTTCAGGATGGTTTTCGTAATCCATCTTTCCTGACTTTGGGGACTGATTTTTCCGGCCCGACTCTCCTGCCCCACCGCGGTCACATTCGTAGTGTTACTTGGTCTTACCCTCCCCCGGTGCCAGCAACTTATTTTTCCTCCACACATGCATCTCCCTTTCGGATATGTCGCTCCCCTACTCTCTGGGTTAAGCGTGTTAAGTTTCCGTTTTTTTTTATCCCTTTAGGAGCCGAGCCATGAGTCCAGGTCCTTTTTCCCTAGCGTTCTTTATTTCTCCACTGGTCTAACAAATGACCCCCCACCCGCTAGGCAGGTCCTCCGTCCTCTTACTTCTTTTTTCCCAACCCTCCGGACCCTTCCTAGTCGATGTACCTCTTGACGGTTTTCCTTACGATTTTTCTTCCCGCGCGGTGTAACCATATCCGTAAGATCTATCCTTCCTTTTGGTTTTTTCCGACAACTCGGTTAGGGCTTTCCCCAACTTTTATCCCGATCTGTGGGTTAAGCGTCATCGATCTATTCTTTATTTTACCCGTTTTTTTATTTCTGCCCTTCCCAGCTCGCGCAGCCTTTTTGGTCGAAATCGATTGTTTTCCGGTCCCCTTTCAGCTGATTTTCCTTTGCAAAGATCTATTGGTTCCTAACGCCTTCCCTCACCATATAACGTATCGGCCGTCTTTCCCAAAGCAGCTACGGTGTTTGTTGGCGATCCCACTTTCGTCCACTTAAGGCCTTTACCTTTAAAGATGTCGATGTTTTCCCCTTAGATATACCTGATCCCCCACGTTCTGTCCGTTCGAGTTTCTTACCCCTACGCGAGGTTACCTCCTTATTCAAATCTTACTACTTCGCATCGAAGTTCGTCTGATGTTCACTCCTCTTTGTCTGGTACTCTTTCAGCCCCACGCGCCATACTTGAGCCGAAGTCCCCTTTATTTGTCACCTGTTTTCATTCCCCCCTTTTCTGATTAATCTTACTTGATGTTAAGGAACAGGTCGCACCCCTTCCCATTTCTTCTATACAGCCCCCTGCTGCAAGCCCATTTGAAGCCAGGCCTTGCTTTTAAATTCGGGATTTCGATTCTGCGTTGTCGTTGCCTCGTCTGTAACGATTTCTGACGGGAGTCCACCCCGCCTCCGTGGCCGTTCGCTCCTTTGTCCCGGCGTGCCGTTTAATGCTTTTTTAGATCACCCCCCCCCCCTTTTTTCCTGATGATTCGTATCCCTCCTATGTTACCTCTCTCCATCCGCGAATTTCGACACAGCCCTGGTTTGATACCCTCCCTATTGGAGATCGAAGTCGCTCCTGAAATGACTCATGCCGTGTCTTTTTCTGGTAGTTTCTTCTTCCTAATTGGTTTAACCCCTTTTTTTCGTCGCTCTCATGTGTCATGATTACTCTTTTTTTGAAGGTTCATTCACCGTTTGAATTCGCAGTGTCTTTTCATATTTCTTTCCTCGTCAGTTCCAGATTTTCCTTACCTTTTACACAGCCATAAGAACACCCCTCAATTACTATACACTTTAGGTCATTCATCCCCTATGAATGTTTATTTATTCTTCTTCCTTTCTAGCGACACCTCCCTGTTTTACGATCGAAGGACGAACTTCTCCAGTCTGGAAGAATGCTTTTCCCCCTAATTTGCGTTGGATGTGTACGGCACTGAACTCTCATTTCGCTGATCCCCCCCCCCCCCCCCCCCGTGTCTCTCAACTTCCGGTTGAGGGAACGCATCGCTCCCCCTAGAGGTTTACAAGCGTTCTCTTCCTTTAGCACTCCGGCAAGCCCCGTCCACTGTTCCGAGCTGCTCCTTCCCAGTTTTCCGGTTAATGATATGTCCCCCCGGTTTTTTTTAAACTCTTTTTCCCGATTACTCGTTGTAATAGTTCCTTTCCATCTTCTTCTCTTTTTTTTTGACCCCAGATCTTCTTGACTTCCTTTCCTTACCCGCAGTCTTTTTCCTCATGTAAGACTTCGGCTCCCTGTCCTTTTTAAGTCTTTGGCCCCTGAAGTCACTCATTTGTACCTTCTATTCTTCTTATCAGGTAGTCTTAGCGGCTTTCCCAAACTTTTTTTATGGTCAAAGAAGCCACAAGAAACCCCAGATTCCATTTCCCCAAAACATTTTCAGACGAGCTCCCGATCCCCCTCTTAGGCCAGTCTTCTGGGCATTTTCTGATCTCCCCTACTCTCTCTGGCCGAGTGCCCCCCTCTTCCGCAGAAAGCCACTTTCCTGATTACATACATATTCCCATATTTTTTCTTTTTATGAGTGAGAGTTTCCTCTTAGTCATCCTCTTTTCGCGTTTTGTTTTTTGCAGCCCTTTCGACGCTTGCCGGTCTACTCAGAAATTTCTGCCTTTTTCTTACTGAACTTTTTAGACGGTTCCTTTCTTTTTTGAAAGGCACATCCTTGGGTGCTTTTTTTCCAATTCGGTTCCTTTCGTTCTGCAACCCCCCTACTGCGTATCAGACTCTCTTCACTGTGGTTTTTTTTTCCCTCAGGCAATCCTCTTCACATCACATTCCGACGTACTTACTTGCCATTTCGGTGGCCTTGTTTTTTACCTCCTTTCCCTGACTCCGATATTTTCCTAAACCCTCCCTAAGTAATTCCAGCACCTTCAATCTAGAGGTGACCTTCCGTTCTTCTACTTCCATTAACCCCCCTCTTCTTTTTGTTTATAGCAAGTGCTTACGGTGTCTGCTTGTCTTTTTCGTTTTCATAAGATTACATGCCATTGCAACTCCTCTGTGCGCACATATTCATTTCCCTCCATTTCCTTATACGATCAGACCTGTCCTTAGCGGCCCCTTTTCGTCCTTCTGAGTCATTTTCTTTTAGCCACACAACGCAATTTCCCCTCCACAAAGTAAGATCTCTCCTGATGGCAATTTGATCCGCCTGAATCACGGTATCCATTAGCCGATTGCCTGCTGAGTAACCCTTCATAGGGGAATTCCATTGTAACCCCGAAAATTGAGATAGGTATTTACATGGTTGACCCCTCTTTTTGGCTTTCCCCCTTCCTTTTTTTTCGCCCAAGACTCATTCATTGGAGCTCTCGTAATGAATACCCAACCTTTCTTGCCCAGACAAGCTTCCACACTTTCTTGTCCCCCTCCCAATTTCTTGTAATCATCATTCTTGCGCTTTGCGATGCTCTTCCGATCTCGGAATACTTCCCGCCACATTTTTTTTCCTATTCCTAAGTTCTCTTCGTTTTGGGTATCCGGACAGTTCCTCCCAAGAACCTTTCTTCTGGTCAAAGGTTACTCTGTATTCACACTCTTTCTAGCATTCTCCTCATTAAATTTGTCATTCCGGTCGCTTTGTCTAAGCTTCTCCCGACCCCTTGCCGTAGAAATCTTTCCTGTCCATTCCCTTTCGAATCCCCTTTTTAATGCCCACTTCCAACTGTGCCGACTAGCGCTTCGGTGAAATTCTCTTGTCCTCTGGATGAACCTGCTTGCCGTCCTCCGGCTTTTTTGTCTCCTTTTCCACGTTGCGATTACTTTTCTTCCTTCAGATTGAGTACCCATCGGACGGCTTTCGGGTTGATTGAAAATCGTCCCGTCTCCGAAGCCGGCTCCCATTTCCCGTATTGGGAGCTGCCCTGGCTTCAACCCCTCCGTGCATTCCTCTTCGTGTTTCAAACAAAGTTATCTGTCGCTTCCGAAGTTCCCTTTTTTTGGGTAATTTTTTCCCAGAGTTTCTCGCGTTTTTCGAGGATCCCCCCTCTCTAAATTTTTTTCTGTACGGAATAAGGCCCCAAACCGGGTCCTCTCGGGTTAAGCCTATCAGCTATTTGTTCCTCCTTGTTTTTCTCGCCAACGACCCTGTGCTCCCCTTTTTTGAAGTGGTCGCTCAAAGATCTTTTTTAGTGGGACGCGTTTCACACCCTGATTATTACCTCGATCTGTAAGAGCACCTTTCTTTGGGTCGGGAACTTGTCTTCCTGGGGCGAACCCCCCCTTCCCCGTCGCTTTTCTCTCTTTGTGACTTTTCAATCGATGCTCTATCTCCCTTTGTCTCTCATCCGATGCCTTCCAGAGCCTCTTGCGCCGTCGTGTTGTTTTTGTTGTTTCTCATAACCCCTTTCTTGCACCCCCCCTCCCTTTTGCTTGGTCTCAAGATCGAGTTTCCTCCGGCAACTATAGAACGTATCGGAACTTCGTTGCGTTTATTCCAAAGGAGTTCCTTTCTTTCCGTTCTTCTATCCCCATTAGTCCACTTTCGATCCCCCTTGGACCGTATCTGTCGCACGGTTTTCCCCCCCGGAACCTTTTACTTCCCTCCAAAAACTCTTTCCCCTCGGTCTCGGCGCTCATATACCATTTCGGGGCGTAAATGCAATTCGTCGAATTATCTTTTCGACACACCCGCCTTCTCTTTTTTTCTTGCCACGGAATTCTTTGCTTGGCGTTGGTGCAGACCACCCGGGCGATACCCCCTTATACTTTTCCCCTCTTCTTCGAGCAGTGGTCCTTCGGCTACCCCTTTCATTTCTTCTACTCTAAGGACTGAATCGAGCCCCTTATTCCCGTGTTACATCCAGACCCGCGGGTCATTTTTTCCTTTCTTCTCGACCTCTCGGGGACTTTAATCTTTTCGCGCTTCGTTCACACCTTCTTTGCGCCTTCTCACGTTTAAGGCCCTCTTGCGCTTCCCGGCATGTGTTCCCCCTTCCCCTTAAGACAGCGGATTCAACCTTACCTCTCACCCTGAAGACTTTTTTTTTCGTCCGTTTGGCCCTACGAGTCAAAAGTTTTTCCAGTTTTCGCATGTTTTCCGACTCGTTCCGGATACCGACTCCGACTCCTGAAGTCGCTTTGGTAATAATCAGCCGTGTTTTTTGGTAGACTTTCATACAATTCTTGGGACCCTGCTCTCCCCTCCTCGGGGCATGTGCCCTTTCTTAGCTTTTTTCCTGTTTTGTAAACTCACCGAACTTGTTGTCATAAAATGTGAGTTAGGATATTCCAAGTCGATCGTGGTTTCTCCCCCCCCATTACCCTCTCATCCCCCGCCGCCCAAGTCAAACACTTTCTTCGTCTCGTAATTCCTTCCCCCCCCTGGTATTTCGTTAACCCCTGACTTTTTGCATCGGCCGATCCAGAGAAAGTTCTGCAGGCTTTCCCATATTTCTAACCAGAGCAGCTGACCTCCGTCCAGTCAGTTTGACAAACGTTGATGGATTTTCGACCATCTGACTACCTTTCGCGTCGTCCCGATGCCGGTTGCTTCTTTACGGACATGCTTTCCAATGAACTCCCCTTTCGCCTTGAGTTGTGCAGCGGGGTTTGTTCCTTTTTCTTCTGTCCAATGCCTGACGATCACCCCGTCACACTTCGAGCACAAAGTAGAGTGGGTTTCGATATGTCGAAGACCCGAAGTTTCAAGTTTCTTTTCGTCCCCTAAGGATTTAATGCCTTCCTGTAAAGATTTTTCCCCCCGACTGCCCTCCGGCAAGCTCAGGCTTAGGTCCCCATCTTGATGTGAGTCCCATACTGTCCCTTTTGCTGGCCCCCCCCCCTCTCCCAGGGTTACCGCTACCCTAGGTTTTCGGGCTTCAAACACGCGTCACTCCCCAGCTAACGCCACAGCCTTTTGATTGCTCACAAAACGTCTCTCATCCTAAAGAGTAGACCCTTCTTCCCCCCCCCCATGTCAGTTGCTGACGCCGATTCTCTAATAAAAAGCCTCCTCATTGGATTACATGATACCGTTGTGTTTCTCGAGATGGGAATTCTTGTCTTCCCGTTTTGTGAGAGGCGCGGCCCCCCGGGGTTTTGGCCCCGCCCCGCAACCTCGGCCAGACTAATCTTTTTCCCCTGCTTCGGTTTTTAAAGGCCGTTTCGTTTTTCCCCTCCCCCGTGCACGCGTTTTTTAAGCCATCGGTTTCAGAATAGCTTTTCCTGTGCGCCTGTCATTCTTTTTCTTCTTCATTTCTCCAGGATGATCAGGCATTCCCCTCTTTACCTGACTGTCTTTTTTGGACTTTTCTTTGGTCTTCGGCCTCCGGGTGATCTGATATTGCCAGCACCCCCTACGACCTTGAATCCCGCCCTTTCCCTCCGTCATAAGTTTTTCTTTGTCATGAGGTTTTAGGCAGTGAGTCTCTTACCTCCAACCTTTCTACGATCGCGGACGTGTCACCAATTGGAAGAGGATCTATATAGGTTCTTACATCAGAACCGCCACAACGGGACCACAAGATGTAAAAGACAGAGATGGACGCTATGGCTTTAACCGCAGGGTCCATCCTGTTCTTTGAGCAACTGAGCACAGGCCTAGAATCGTACCTCGATGATATTTTGTTAGAAAAATACCGGCAAATCGTTGCTTCTGGTTCCCAACGAGGACATCCGATCCTCCCTGCGGCGAGACAGGACTGTATAGGTGAAAAAGCGCCTGGCCCCCCGCGTAATACGAGGACCTCCTCGATTTTTCCAACCTTCATAGGTGGACAGCCCCCCCCTGTTGCTAGTTAGTACCATTCCCCCGTCTCTTTTTGAAGTTCTTCTTGTGCTCGTTTGTCTCACCTCTCAGTCCATGGCGCATGATTGATCCGACCCAATGTCTGACCCATGAAATCACCCCCGATTACGTGTATTGACCCCATTAGTAATCATGTTCCTCCCTTGGGCAGAGCTTGAGTTACGCGTTCCCAGAAGGAGGCTACTCCTAAACGTGCCCCCGCCTCTGTCTATTCGACGATCTACGACTTTGCGTCATACAACTTTATGGTAGATGACCATTCCGCGGTTTGGAACCTGTAAACAGTTGCTCAACAGGGAGGATCCTCATTCCCTTTGCCATGCTGGTCGGATTGAATATTTGTTGCTTTCCAGTGGGACGAGCCGCAATCGAGCCGGATTGCCTTCGTTCCCCTCAGCCATCGTTTTGACGCCTCGATAACATTGCTGATGAAAAAATTACCGCCCGACCGCTTGGCTGAGAAAAATGTTCGCCCCTTCGGTTTCCAGTTCTTCTCTGAACGGGGCATGTTTCCGACCCCCCCCGTTAAAGTACTAGGATGGGTCAGTCCTTGATCCTCGGGGCCTATTAGTGTCCCCTTACTCGACAGGTCTACGCCTTTTTCCCTTCAGTATGGGCGTCTTTCAACACACGCAGTGCCAAGAAACTATTACACTCAACAAAGTGCGCCCGAGCTATTTCTCCGAAGCTTGCGGGTTGTTATCGCGTTTCTTTCCCCGCGTTTTATCTCTTCTTCGCCCCCCTGCGAACAGAAAGCTGTTGTCCCCGGTTCAGCTCCCTTTACTCTCCATTCCAAAGCACGGCGCATTTCACTGCCTGAGCCGAGAGTATGAGGAGTGTTACAAACTCTACGTCCCGTCTCTTTTTTAATGGCGCAGTCCGCCGGCCTTTCTCGCTATGGTCGGGCCCGCGCGCGTACTCATCCTCCTCCTTTTTTTTCATGGGTGCGAAAGGTGCCTTCTTTTTTTTCCCCATCCTGTCTGGGAGATATGCTGTCTGATCTCTCTCTTTCCCTTTTCAGATCTAGGCCGTCCTAGCCGCCTCTTTTGATTCGGAGGGGTTTCGCCAACGATTCATATTCACCCCACCCCCCCCTGGGGATTTTGCTCTTCCGGCGATTAAGGCCCGGTGTCCCCCCTTGGCCCATAAACGTAGCTGCCCCGCTGTTGAGCGGCGTCCCCTCCCCCCTAAGCTACAGATCCTGGCTTACGAAAACCATTAGGACCCCGCTCCCCTTCCTTGGAGTTCGTTCGCCGTTTTCTTGGTCACTTTACAATCTTTTCTACATGACCGACCCCCAACCCAGATTCATTCTCCGTACGAGGCTCACCCTTCAAGATTTCTTTGCCCCCGCCACCAACTTTCCCTCCCACTTTTTACTTCAGCCTCCTACATATCCGCGGTCGCATTTTGCTTGTGAGCGCCTTGCCGGTTGTTGATTTCATCTGCTCTCCAATAATCCACTTGACGTCCTCGCATCGCTGGCTATCCTTTAGCACCCGTCCGGATACTCCCTACGGAGGCCCATCCCCATTAACCTTTCACCGCTTTCCCATCCACTCCCCCGGTGCAAGCGCCCTCTTTTTCTTCGTCCAATCTGCGGGACTTTTTCTTAGAGTTTTCTAGCGTCCCACTTCGAACCCGTCTTTCTGTGGGCCGTCCCCTTCTTATTGAGCCCCTTCCAGGTTCCGTTAATCAAGCGGTATCCGACACTGACTCCATTATGCTGAATTCTCTCTCAAGCGGTGGTGACTCTTTCACCCCCCTCACCTCCTGTTACTTCGATCCCATTTTTTGGTCATCAGGATGCTTCCCGGGGCGTCGTAGTTCAAGAAAGAAAGGTTGTTTTTGGCGGAGGGATTGCCCTTTAAATCTTGGGCAGACCCCTCAGATAGGAATGAGCCATGTACTCCTTTGCCCCATCACCCGTTTTTTTTATGTCTTTTCATCCTTTTAGTCCCCCGCATCCCATTCAATTTTTCTAACTCTTTAAGAAAGCATTACTTCCCTTCTCGCTGAATATATAAACCTTTTGTTTCCTATGATTACTTCTCCACGATAGACGTCCTCGCCTCTTTGCTGCTCTTCTCCCTGCTTCCATCCCCGCGCTTTAAGGTGGCCCTCTATTTTCACGTCTTTTTTCTAATCCCTCGATATATCGTTTCTGCTATCTGTAGTTTCCTGGTCGAGGCGAACCCCCCCCCATGTGCTATAATCGCCCTTATTGGACAATCGGTTTAGTGTGTGCGATATCTCCTTTCTCAGTATTCCATTTTTTTTTTTTTTGCCCGCACCGAGTCTAGTTACGTATGACTTTCCGCCGCCCAGCCTCTTTGTCAACCTTCCCTGTTTTTCTAGTTACTGATCTTTTCAAGCTCACCTCTTGATCCATATAAGATCGTCCACCCGCATTCTCTTTCCAGGTCCAGCATCGGGCCCCTCATTCTGTACAGCCTCCGTTGAAGAAACCCCTTCCCCAATTGTTAAAGTTTTCTTCTACATTTAGTCCCCCTCAACCCAGGTCACTTGGGCCAGACCACCCCCCAGCCAAAAAAAGCCGTCTGACCCAATTTTCCTCTCTCCTTACTCACTTCATTTCTCTGTGCCTTCGTTGCTGAGTCCTCCCACGCCCGCTCTTTTCCCACCCTCCGCAAACATTGATGATTCCTCCTTCTTTCCCCCCCCTCTCTTTTTTATGGTGTTACCTCCCAGGTTTTTTTAGTTTCTTGTCAGCCGGATCGGTTTTGGCTTCTCCATTCGAAGACGTCTCTATTTTAGTCGGTCTCTCCCCTTTTTGAGAAACCCTCTTTTTTTTGATTTTTGAACAGTTGTTGTGCCAAGTGAATTTTGTTTCATGAAGCCCTTACTATAAGACCTTAACCACTCTCGGTGGTAATTCATTTGCCAAGCGCCTTCCCATATTCCTTCCTCATTTTCTTTTTAAATTCATGCAGTCAGCCCCTTTTTTCGGATATCCTGGTCCGATAGATCTTTCAAACATTCCCTCCTTCGCTAAACTTATTTACAGAAATACCCTCCCCTCTCTCGGTTAGGGATATAAATCCCCCGAACTCATGTGTGATAGAGTGAAAAACTTGCTTTTATTATGACTGTTCTTTGTCTCTTTTTTCCCCCACTGAAACTCCATAATCTGCGCAGCTTATTCCCCGTTACCCCCTTCAGAGTAAGATTTCCACTTCCCGTACTGAGATCGAGTGATTTTGCCTCAGCCCACTTCTTTGACCTCCCTTTCTCCGGGGGATTTCTGCTTTCCCCTCTCCTTCCTTAGCCGCATTTAAAGGTGCGCTTTTATCAGCCGCCGAGACCTCCTGCCCTTCCTTGGAGAAACGCCCTGTGAGAGGACTATTGGTTTTCTTGCGTGCTGCTCCCGTTTTCCCTCAACAGAAATCCTCCTTGGACCCCTTTCATGCATACACCCATGAACTTCAAATTTCGGCATCCCTCCCTTGACTTAAACGAAAATTCTTTACCCGTGCTCCTTTTAAACTCTTCCTTGAGCGCTCTTTCTTGGATCTCCCAAGCTGAGCATACAAGCTGCGCCAGCGCCTTTTTATGATTATTCCCGATGAGATTCTGGGCTTTTTTCGGGTGTTATGGTATACCCCAGGGATTGGTTCCCTCTTTTTTTTTAACATTCGCGTGATTGGGGAACGTGCTGCATTGGTCCACCTTTCTGGAGGGACGAAGCATCTGTTGGTACTTTTTTCGATTTGGTCTGGATGTATCTAAGCTTCCCGTCGTGAGCGCCCTCTCCTTACGGCCCTTTTTGAGCATGGTTCCCCGATTTTTGTGACTCACTCGCGCTCGAGCTCGATCCCTTCTTCCCTGATCCACTCGGGCTGCACCTTTGCTTTGGCCGTTTGTCGATGGAGTCGTTGTGGCCCTTTCTTTTGACTGCTCCATCTTAAGGATCGAGTAGCATCGTT
>Ga0179593_1705775_pt1 | contig 15151 bp, 18 predicted proteins | sample CZODoug2_1_08_16_FD_185931 | JGI IMG/M metagenome (GOLD analysis project Ga0179593, IMG submission 185931) | Vadose zone soil fungal communities from Angelo Coast Range Reserve, California, USA - CZODoug2_1_08_16fungal (PacBio error correction) | ecosystem: Environmental > Terrestrial > Soil >... | reverse complement strand
TGAAACGCAAAAAATCCCAGAAGTGGACGGCCTAGGCCCTCTCCCCCCTTCCTTCCTCCCCCCCCCCCCCTCTTCTTCCTTTCTTTTTCTCTTCCTGAAGCGGTGAAAAGAAGATCACGTCAGTACGGTTGGAAGTGGAACAGACGCATCAACGGCATGATGCCGGCCCTCCTTTTCCTCTCCTTTTCCTCTCTTCTCTCTCTTGGGCGAGCGAGGGGATGCGCTGCGCGGCCAAGATACAACGCTGAGAATCGCCTGGCAAGGCGGTGCAGGACGACTATAGCGTCCCTCACCCCTTTTCCCTTTTCCGAATGGAGCGCTTATGACGACGGCGCAAACAAGGCCACCACTACCGTGTGATGGGAAAAATTTCTGCCGGTGGACAATCCCCTATCTTTCTCCCCCTTTTTCCCCCCTCCTTCCTTTTTTCTTCCCGTGAAAAAAGGCGAAAAGTTAGGGGGTGGAGATGGCGCTTCACTTTCATTCTCCCCCTTTCCCCTTTCCCCTCCTTCCTTTTTTCTTTTTTTCTTCTCCTTCGGAAAGCATGTCGCATGGCCAAAATGGACGTTGGGCCGCCGTCTCCGACCCGATCCGCCCACCGGCTTTCTTCTCTTCTTTCCTTCCTCCTCCCCTCCTTCTCCCTCTTTTTTCCCCTTTTTCCTTACCGGGCCGTCCGGTCCGGCGGGAACATTGATGTGGAAAGCTGTTGTTACGGTCGTCGCGTGGGCCCAACTTCCAGGTTTCTTCCTTTCTTCTCCCTTTTTTTTTTTTTTTCTAAAAAGCATCTTGCCGGTGCGGAAGCTCGACGAGTTTGCACGGCAAGATGGCGTGGCCCTTTTTTCTTTTCCTTCTTTTTTTTTTTTTCTTCAGAACACCATCCCGGACGAGGCGGCCACGACCTTCCTGTCAGGAGGCCGGCGTCGAGCTGATCGGACGCGCTGCGACAATCGTCTTTTTCCTCTTTCCCATCCTTCCCCTTCTCTCCTTTTTTTCTTCCTCTCGCGCCCTGGCGCGGCAGCTATCTGCGCGAACCCTGAAGCGCGACGCCAATATACAGGTGTGCTGCGGACGCCCCCCTCCCTCCCCCTCTCCCCTCTTTCCTTTCTTTCACCCCTCACAAATAATGAGAAAGAGGGGAGAACGGTACGGAATTGGGCATCTGCGAGTTTTCTTTTTTCCCCCTTTTCCTCTGAGGTAAAAAAAGTAGGATGGTAGGAGAGCACACAGTAATTTTGAGTCTAAAGGTTCTGCGTCTGCTTTCCCCCTTTTTTTTATAACGGAAGCAACGGGGACCCTCCCTTCCCCTTCCCTCCCCTTCTTCCCCCCCCCCGAGATAGAGGTGGAAGCATGAAGGGAGGGCCAGGCGGCCGCCATCGCTCCCCCTCCCTCTCCCCCCCCCCCCCCCTTTCCCCCCTTTTCTTTTCTCTTCCCGAATTCCTCGCCCATCCTGACCGGAGCGCCGCGCGCGGTGTGGATGATGCTGGCCTCTCCCCCCTCCTTTTTTTTCTTGCCGAGTCGCGGAGAGTTGACCGGAGGACAGCAGCAGGCGGGTCGACACCCTTTCTCTTCTTTCCCTTCTCTTCTTCGGATCCTGAACACGCGCCTGGAAGTGGAGGGACTCAATCCCATTGCCGGGGAAGACGGCGTGTGGGCGGGTCTACTTTCTTTTTTTTTTTCTGCGCTGGCGGAGCGAGGATTCATGTGCGCGGCCCGCTGTCCGAAGACCACCGCTGTTCATGAGAGGCGCGCACGCCCTCCTCTCCCTTCCCCTTTTCTTCCCCCCCTCCTTTCTCTTATGGGGACGGGGTGAATGTAAACCTGGCCTGACGATCGTGCGCACCTCGCCCGACCACGGCACGCGTGGTCTCTCCTTCCCCTTCCCCTCTCCCCCCTCCTTTTTTTTTTTCCTCCGTCCGCTTAAAAATGCCTCCCTTGCGCCGGGGCGACAGCCCAGGCGAACGCAGTCGCGGGCGCTCCCCCCCCCCTTCACGACAAACTACCTCCCCTGCGCGATGTGATCGAACGGCAAGACTGGCCTGCACCCCCCCCTCTCTTTCCCCTCCCCCCGACGGCAGGGGGCGGTGAGGCGGAAATTATATAGGTGGGGCCCGGCCCGGCCGTCCTTACCCCCCCCTTCTTCTTTTCTTTTTCTCTCTCAGTGCGATGCCGCAGGCGCTGGAGGAGATTTTGAACGGACAGCATACAGGGCAAGATGGAGGTGATCTCCCCGAGCCCCTTTTCTTTCCTCTTCTTTTTCCTTCTTTTTTTTTTCCGGCGCTGATGATTAAATGGCTGACCGGGGCCTAGTTGGAAGCCCGCCTCTGGGCCAGTCTGACTTTGTGTCAGAAAGAGGTCTCTCCTCTGCCTCTTTCCTCCCCTTCTCTCCTGTAGGGTGATGGCACGTGGAGCTGCACGGCGAAGATATTGTTCGAAGTCAACCGGGGGCGCCTTTTCCCCCTCCCCCCTTTTTTCTCTTCTTCTTCTTCCCCGCTGGAGAACGCCGCGCTTTCAGACCTGAAAAAAGCACCGCGCACGCCTTCGGCCAGCGCCGCAATATGCTCTTTCCCCTCCTTCCCCCCCTTTTTTTCCCTTTTTTTTTTTTTCCTGCGAACGGAGATTTGAAGAGATCGAACAGTTGCGGCGCTGCCCGCGACTGTATTAGGCGCGAGGGATTTGTGACTTTACTCCCTTGTTTCCCTCTCCTCCCTTTTCTTCCCTTCCTTTTTTCCCTTTCCCCGTTCCACTTTAGCAGGTCACCGGACCTGATCCACGCGCTTTGCGCGCCGTGGATCAATCCATCAACTCCGTCGCCCCCCCCTTCCTTTCCCCTTTTTCTCCCTCCCCCTCCTTTTTTCTTTTCTTTCTAAATCTTAGCCAGGGTGGGAAAATCGAATAGTCGTTGATCACGACATAGTGATTCTCTCCCCTTTTTTTTTTTTCCCACATCTTAGGCATCCGGGGCGGGGCGCGCAAGAGGCGATCAGATCTTCATGCGACGGCGGCAGCACCCCCCCCCTTCCCCCCTTTTTCCCTCTGGGGGCCCTGACAAGTCGATGTAGAAACAGACATCACGGACCGTGGCCAACGCCATCTGCACCGGCTCTCTGGGCTTTCCCCTTCCTCTTTTGAACGCTTTCACCCTGAGACATAGGGTGAACAGCTGGGCGAGACGAAGCACCTTTCCTCCCCCTTTCCCCTTCCCCCTCTCCCCCCCCCCTCCTCTTTTTTTTTTCTTTCCTACGCTCATGGCGAGGGAGATGTCGATTGCCAGCAGTTTTGCGCGACAGTGTGGCTTTCCCTCTCCCCCTCTTCCCCCTTACTTCGCTGGATATTCTCATTCGACTTCTTAATCAAACATCTATTTCACATTGTGGGCCTGTTCGCGCAGCTGAATCGATCACCGCCTTAAGGTCCCCTTCCCCCCTTTTTTTTTTTCCCTTCCCCCCTTCTTTTTCCTCCTTTCCTCCATCGAATGACCAGCAAGGGAAGGCCCTTAAGGCGGGATCGATAAGCTGCGCGAACCAGGCCCAAAAAATGTGTCCCCCCTTTTCTTCCTCCCTTTCCTTTTCCCCCTTCTTTTCTTTTTCCAAGACCACCTGTGAGAAAATGCTGGAAAGCGAAAGAATCCTCGCCCATGAGAGTCTCCACCACCACCCTCGCTCCCCTCCCTCCCTTTTCTTCTTCTTTTCTTCCTTCTCCTCAGGGTGAAGGGTTCATGGAACATGCACTGGTGTCGGCCAGTCATTACGGCACGCCCAGAGAGCCGGTGAAGATGGCGTTGGCCCTTCCCTTTCTTTTTCTTTCTCCCCCTTCCTTTTTCCCCTTCCCTTCCCGATCTGGTCAGAATTTTTTGTGATGAACGCCGTGCATGAAGAGCTGGAGCGCCGCTGCGTCCTCTCCCCTTCTTTCCCCTCCTCTTTTTTCTTTCACAACGAGATCAGCCACTGGGACGGAATAGACTATGTCGTGATCAGACGATCTCGATTCCACCCTGGCGACTCTTTCCCTATCTTATTCTTCTTCCCCTCCTCTCCTTTTTTTTTTCCGTTCGCACGGAGTGTGATGGATTGAGCAAAGGCGCGACAAAGCGCTTGCGCAGTTCGTTTTCCTTCCTCCCTTTCCTCCCTTCCCCCTCTCTTTTCCTTTTTTTTCCTCCGCTGTCGCTAGGCAACCCTGCTCACGTCACAAAATACCTAGGCAATTCAGTGCGCGGGAAGCGGCCGCGAACTGTTCGATGCTCAAATCTTCAGGTCGCGCGGTGTGCTCGTCTCCCGTCTTTTTTCCCCCCCCTCCCTTTTTTTTTCAGAATATTGAGCGCTGGCCGAAGGCGGCGGCGGGATTTTTCCAGGTCTGCAATCTCCTTCTGTCTCTTTTTTTTTCTCCCCTGGCGGAAGTAACCGAAGGCGGTGGCACAAAGGCGCCCCGGTTGCCTTCTCCCCCTCTTCTCTTTCCTTTCCCCTCTACAGCCGGCCCATAATGTTCGCTCTGGCACGGCGACTATGCGATGTCTCTCCCTCCCCTTTTCTTCCCCCCCCTCTTTTTTTCTCCTCCTCAGCAGCGCAGTGCGAAGTTGTAAGGAAGTTGGCGGCGATACGCACAACCCGCCTGCCAGAATCATGGCCTCGTCCAGCGCATTTTCTTTTCTCTCTTCCCCCCTCTTTCCGGCAGGCAGAGAACGTCGCGATAACAGAGATAACCTTGTCCGCGCCTTCCGACAGAGCGCACGGGTCAGGGGGCCGCTTTCCTTTCCCCCCTTCTCCTTTTTTTCCCTTCCCCTCCCGAGAGGGAGATTTTGGAGAGTGAGATTGAGGCGAACAGACCTTCTTTCCCCCCTCTCTTTCTTTGCCGGGCGATCCATCGCGCAGGGGAGGTAGTTTGGTCGTTCATCGTGGAATGTTATTGTTGGCGCCTCCGCTCCGTTTCTCCCCCCTTTTTCCTTCCTTCTTTCTTTTTTTCTTTTTTTTTCTATCGCAGCCATTTTAACGGCCGCGATTCTGCTGCGGGCATCGCCTCTTTCCCCCTTTCCCTTCCCCCTTCCCCCCTTTCCTTTTCGAACCATCGGCACCCAGGGTTACATCACCCCGTCCCAGAACTCACTCCTTCTTTCTCTTTCTTCCCCCTTCACCCTTTTCTTGCCGCGTCGTAGGTCTTGCGCGCCTCTGCATGGAAAACAGCGTGTCTGGCGGGACAGCGTTCCTCTCCCTTCCTCCTCTCCCTCCCTTTTTTTTCGCGATAAAAAAAGCCTCTTCGCCGCCAAGAGAAGCCCGTTTCCCCGGCCTTTTTCTTTTCTTCCCCCCTCCCCCCCCTTTTTTTTTCAATCGCGGCGCAGCGACGTCCAAGATACTCTCCTTTTCCTCCCCCCCCTTCTCTTCTGCCGGGAAAGGAAGCGACGGCAGATGGATGGTCAGCGGCACCACCCCCGTCTTTTCTCTGTCCTCCCTCCTCTCTTTTTTCTTAATTCGGTATGGAAGGGAAAGGACAAAGCCGGCCCGCATTTCCGGACGGCTTTGTTTCCTTTTACCCTTTCCCCTTTTTCCGCGATCTAGATGCTTCGATGATAGCGGACGCATTGGAGCTGTCGGGCTTTCCCGGTGGCGCCGTCCCTCCTCTCCTTGTTTTTTCTCCCCCCCCCCCCCCCCCCTCCTCCTCCCCACTTTTTCCCCTCCGCGACAAGACTGAGGGGGTGAAAGACAATATGACGGAGAAATGATTGAAGGCGGCGTCCCCTCTCCCCCTCTTCCCCCCCCCCTTCCCCTTTCCCCCCTTTTCTTTTTTTTCGTCAGCCCCAGCATTAACGGAATAAGGGGGCTCTTTCTTCTTTTCCCTTCCCTTCCCCCTTTCTTTTTTCTATAGAGAAGAGAAAGGGAGGAGATATGCATCTGAGACACAGCGGTCTTCGACTGCTGGCGGGCTTTCCTCCCTCTTCTTTTTCTTTCCCCTCCCCTCTCTTCCCTCCGGCCTCCAGAAAGGAAGGGAGTGGCAGCCCTCGCCGGGAGGGTGTTCTTCCTCTCTTCCCTTTCTTTTTTTTCTTTTTCTCCTCGAGTGGAACGCCACAGGGGCTCATATGACCGTGCCGCCATCTGCGTGCCCCTTTTTTTTTTTTTTTTTTCTCCTTTTTTTTTTTTTTTTTCCTTCCCTTGGGACGCGACTTGAAAGATTTGCCTCAATCTGCTGACTTTGGCCCACGCTTCTCCTCCCTTCCCCCCCCCTCCTTTCCCTCCCCTCCGAGACGGACGGACCGGTCGGCAAGTCGGCGGACGTTGGTGCCCAGGGCTCTGCCGTTCTCTCCCCTCCCCCCTCTCTCCTCTCCTCTTCTTTTTTTTTTCCACATTCAGTTCCGCCGCCAATTGCAGTCATTGATCCAGAAAATGTAGCGAAGTAGCGGCCGACGGGTGCTGACTGAATGGACGCGCCCCCCCCCTCCTTTCTCCTTTTTCCCTTTTTCTCCCCCTTCCTCTCCCCCGGCAGGAATATTGTAAATAAAACGTAGTGAGGGCTTTTTGGCCAGTCGGACAGAGCGCGCCCTTTTTCTCCCTGTTTTTCCCCCTTTTTTTTTTTTTTTTCACCGAATGGTTGAAAGGCAGATCGAAGCGGGATCGGGGCGCGCAGCGCATCCTCGCTCTCCCCCCTCTTTTTCCTTTTTCCTCCCTCCTCTCCCTCCCTTTTTCTCCCCCCTGTCCTTTCCTTCCGGTGATCTCTTTTTTCACGCTTCTGAAGCTGAAACCTTCTCGCTTTCCAGCAATTCAGAATCTGGGTGCGCATCCGGGTGGCTGCTCGGCGTCAGCTGCTTTTTTCTTCCCTTTCTTTTTCCTCCCTCCCCTCTTCTTTCCTCCAGCTGACGGCCCGAGCAGCGCACACCGGATGCGCACCAGATTATGGAAGTGCTGGAAAGCGGAGAAGGTTCAGCTCCTTCCTCTTTTCCCCCCTCCTCTCCCCCTTCTTTTCCTCCGCATCAAACGGCATGATGCAGGACTATAAGTCCCACATTGCGCGCTGCGGCAGAACCGACCAATGCCGGGGCGAGGAGGCTGCGTTCCTCCCCCCTCCCCCCCCCCCTCCCCCTCCCTCCCCCTCTCCCCTTTTTTCCCATACGAACCGGGTCAAAACGTGGGACGCCCGCTTTTTTCTCCCCTCTTTTCTTCAAAAAGAAAAACTACCGTGGGAGGAAATATTTCCTGCGGTGGACCAATCCGATTCTTATCCCCCTTTTCCCCCCTCCCCCCCCCTTCTCCAAGTCGGGTGGCTGGAGCTAAATTCAGTTCAGCACCCGTCGGCCGCGGACGGCGGCTCCCCTTTTCTTTCCCATTCCCTTCCCCCCTTTTTCCCTCTCCCTTCCGTGGCGCCGTATCGACCGATCCGCTTCCACCGGCGGCTATTATTTCTGGGCTTTGCGCGAAACGTCAGGAGCCGCTGGGCACCAAAGTCTCCTCCCTTTCCCTCCCTTTTTTGGGAAAAGGTGCTGCTGGCAGGCTGTTGTTTCCGGTCGTCCTCTTTTTTCCCCCCTTCTCTCTTTCTTTCCCTCTCTTCAAAGAATTATGACGTTGCGGCCCGCTCGACGAGTTTGCCACTCCCTCTTCTTTCCTTCCAAGATCGCCGATCTCACCGCAAATCCAGGAAGGCGATGAGAACAACCATCCCCGGCGCTTCCCCCCTTTTTTCTGCGTCGAAGATGATCGGACCGCGCGACAAGCGGATCGAGGTCAAGCCGCCTCTTTTCCCCCCTCCCCCCTCCTCCCCCTTTTCCCAGATAGAAGAAATGGAGAGGAGATGATATGAGCGACCTGAAGCTCTACGCCTTCTCCCTTTTCCTCTCCTCCCCTCCTCCCCCCTTCTTTCCCTTCCTTTTTTTTTCCCTGATAAAGAGGGAGAGAAGGAAGGAAGGGGGAAGGAGGGAAGAGGGAAAAGGAAAGCAGGAACGGCGAACTGGGGTTCTCCCTTTCTTTTTTTTGGGCGGTTGGCTGCCACCGTCTTTTTCTCCCCCCTTTTCTCTTCCTTTTTTTTCGCGTGAAGGAACGCAACGGGGAAGCCCGACAGAGCCCATGCGTTCCCCCTCTCTTCCTTTCCCTCCCCCTCTCTTCTTCGGACGCAAATCGTCACGCCCCCACGATCACAAATCCGTCTGAATGCGGGCCGGCTTTTTCCCTTTTTCCCCCCTTCCTTTCCCCTCCCTCCCCCTTCTCGGGGATGAGATGGCCAGCGACAGATGAGGGTTTTTCCCTCTCCCCCCCCCCCCTCCTTTTTCTTTTTTTTTTTCGAGATAAGCAAGAAGGCGGTGTTCGACACCGGCGAGATCATCTTCCTTCCTTTCCCCCCTCCTCCTCTTTTCCTTTTGGAAGTGGCGGGACTCAATCCCCATGCCGGGAAGAGCGGCGTGCTTTTCTCTCCTCTTCTTTTTTTTTTTTCCTCTCCTTCGGCGCGCGATTTCATGTGCGCGGAACCGCTGTCCGCAGACACGCTGTTCATTCCTCTTTCCCCCCCCCCCCCCCCTTATGTACACGACCAGGCGCTATACCGATCAGAGCTTGAGCTTCTGGGACGGGGTTCTTTCCCCCCCCTTCTTCTCTTTTCCCCTTACGCGTGGATATCGACGGCCCCGGAAAGCGATGCCCGCAGCATGATAGCGGGCCCGTTCCCCCTTTTTCCTTTTCTTCTTTCCCCTCCACTGCCTCCCTGCGCCGGAGCGACGCAAGGCGAAAAGCCGTCGCGGCAGAAGCTACCCCCCCCCCTTTCCCCTCCCCGAAAAGGAGAGAGGTGTTGATAGAACGGACGCACGGCCTGTGCCTCGACCCCCCCCTTTTTTTCCCCTTCCTTTCTCGGAAGGGGCGGTTTTGAGGGCGGCGGAACCCTTTCCTTTATTTTTCTTCCCCTTTTTCCTTCGCGGACAAGGTGATCCGTGGAGCGCCGGACGTGCGCTGCCTGCCGGCGCTGAGGAGATGCCTCTCCTCTCCTTCCCCCATCTTTTTTCCCTTTTCTTTCCGGGTGTGGTTATCGACGCCACCTGCCTTCAACGTCGGCACGGCGCTGCTGATAAATTAAATGGCTGACGGTGCCTAGTGTCCGCCGGCTCTTTTCCCCCCCTTCTTCCCTTTTCTTTTCCCCCTCCCTCCTTTTCCCTCCCACCAGAAGAGAAAACATTATGGCCGGCTTTGTTTCTTTTTCTTCCCCTGAATTGTTCGAAGTAAAAAGGGGGGCTCTCCTTTTTTTCCCCACCTCTTTCCCCTTTCCGAAAAGCTGGAGAAGCCGCGCTTTAAGACCTGGAAAAAAAATCACCGCCCTCCTCCCTCTTCCCCTTCCCTCCCTCTTTTTCTTTTTGGCGGAGAACAGTGATGGAAAAAGCAGGAGCGATACCAACGCGCGACCGGAAGATTTGAAGATCGAACAGTTCCGCGGCGATTGCCCGCTCCTTCCTTTCTTCTTTTTTCTTTTTTTTCCCTGCGGGAGAAATAAAGAAAGCAGATAGCACAAAAGCTAGCGGATTTCGCACTTTCGCAGGTCCAATTCCTTTTTCCCCCTCCCCCTCCCCCCCCTTTTTTTTCTCCTTTTCCTTTTCCCTCGGAAATACACGTCTGACGAAAGAGATTAATGCGCTAAGCATCCAGAATCGTTTCTCCTTCTTTTCCCCCTTTTCCTCCTCTCTTCCCTTTTTTCTTTCCTTTGTGGACTTGGCACAGAGGAATGCAACACATATTAGCATTCCTGGGCGCGGATCGCTCCCTTTCTTCCCCCTTTCCCCTTTTTTACCAGTAGTAGACAGAAAGAGGGCCGAAATTGATGGGTGACATGAAGTCGATGTCTCGAACATCCCCTCCCTTCCCCTTTCTTCCCCCCCTCCCCCCCTTCCTTCGGGCACGAACACCAGTGCATGTCCAGGAACGCTTAACCCTGCGCCATCTGGTGTGAAACCTTTTGGCCATCTCCCCTCCCTCCCCCTCCCCCTCCCCTTTTTTGCGCGATCAGGGCGAGGGAAGCTGTTCGCTTTCCAGCAGTTTGCGCACAGGGTTGGTCTTGCCCGCGCCGATTGCTCTTCCCCCCCCTTTTTTTTTTCTTATCAAATTCTTATTCAACATGTGGGGCCGTTCGCGCAGCTGATCGATCACCGCTTAAGGGACCCAGGCCCGTGAGGGTCAATGCGATGTCGGTGATCTTTTCTTTTTCCCTTTTCCCTCTTTCTTTTTTTTTCGGCCCTTAAGCGGGGATCGATCAGCTGGCGACAGCCCAAAAATGTGAATAAGAATGTTGATTTAATAATGTCGACTGCGTCCTCTCCCCTCTCCCTTTCTTTTCTTTTTTTCCTTTTCCTGCGGGAAAGCGAAAGCTCCCTCGCAATGAGCGTCTCCACCCACCACGCGAGCCCCGCAGCGGCGAGGAAGTCGTTCCATTTTCTCTTTTCTCCTTTTTCCTCCCCTTTTTCTTTCATGGAACTGCACTGGGTTAGCAATCATTACGGCACGCCAGAGAGCGGTGAAGATGCCGTTGGCATTTCCTTTTCTTTTTTTTCTCCCTCCTTTTTTCCCCTTTGAGGGAGAAGATTGGTAAGAATTTTTGTGATGAAGACGTAGAATGAAGAGCTGTCGCGCCTCTTTCTCTCCCTTCCCTTTCCCTCTTCTTTTTTCCAAAGAGATAAAGAAAATGGGCGGCAATAGACTATTCGTGATCAACGACGATCTCTCTTTTTCCCCCCCCCTTTCTCCTTTTCCTCTTGGCGCATGAGCGGGGCGTCAGACGGGGATTGCCGAGTCGCACGGAAGTTTGCTTCTTTTCTCCTTCCCTTTCCTCCCTCCAGTGGCAGAAATGACGCGAGATTGGGCGAGCGGGCGGGCGGGATTGCTCCGCGCGTTGCCTACTCTTTCTTTCTCCCCCCCCCCCCTTTCCCTCCTCTTTTCCGCGCCGCGAAACTGTTCGATCTTCAAATCTCCGGTCGCGCGGTGGGATCGATCCCGGCTTTCCAGCATGGTTCGCCGCCCCCTTTTTTTCCCTTCTTTCTCTTTTTTTTCTTTTTTCAAGTATGAAAGAGAGGGCGGGCCGCCAGCTGTTCGGGGCTCTTTTTTTTCCCTCCCTCCCCCTTCCTTCTTCTGGTGGCCACAAAGGCGCCCCGGTTGACGTCGAACATATCTTCCTCCTTCCTCTCCCCTTTCCCCCCCCCCCTCCCTCCCCCTCCTCTGGCACGGAGACGATGAGCTGAGAGAAATCTTTCTGGAACACCCCTTCCTCCCTTTCCCCCCCTCTTCTTTTCCCTTTTTTTCCTTTCCTTGACGAAGTTGTAAGGAAAGGTTGGGGGGGGTGGGGGTTTTCTTCCCCCCCTCCCCTTCCTCCCCTAGAAAGGGAGTAGGAGGAGATAAAATCCAGCCTGACCGGATAGGCTTCCTCCCCCCCCCCCTCCCTCTCTTCCCTCTTTCCTTTAAGAGACTTAAGAAAGAAGAGAAGAGGTCAGAAGACGGGCCCGGGCCCAACCTATAGCCTTTTTCCTCCCCCCCCCGAGGGCGATTTTGGCGGTGAGATTGAGGTCGCACATCCCTTTTCTTTCCCCCTCTTCTCCTTTTTCTAGAGAAGGGAGGTAGTTTGTAGTTAATAGGGAATGTTATTTGTTGTGTCTCTCCCTCCTCCTCCTCCTCCCTTTTTTTCGTTTATCTGATAGGGAATCGGCCATATCCGCCGCCATTTTACCCCCCCCTTCCCCCTCTCTCCTTCTTTCCTTTGCAGGCGATATCCAACGCGGTGCCGTGGTCGGGCGATTTTCTCCCCCCCCCTCTTCTTTTTTCTTAAAAAAGTAAAAGAAGCTAAAGATATTGATAGGGATAAGCGCCTGAGTCGTGAGACATTCCCTTTCTCTCTCTTTTCCCCTTTTTTTCCTCCAGGGAGGGAAGCGCAACATGAAGCCGCGAGACGCAAGAGCCGCACCGGCCGGCTCCTCTTTCCCCCCCCTCCTTTTTCTCTTCCTCAAGGAAAGGAGAGGGTTAGGATGAACAGAAATCGCGCGCAGCGCGTCAGTGATCTCCCCCTTTTTCCCCTTCCCTCTCCGGGAACGTCCGCGACCGGGCAGATGGGTATGTCCTCGTCCCCCCCCCCCCCCATTTTTTTTTTCGCCGGTAAGAGGGCGAGGAATTCGTATGGCCGGGAACTCCCATCCTTCTCCCCTTCTTACTCTTTTTGCCTGGCCCGCAAGGGGAAGGAGGACACCGCGATATCGATGGCTCGATGATCGCTTTCCCTCCCCCTTTTCTCCTCGCGACTGGGTGGGGATCACGCAGAAACCGTGAGACGACAAAGACGGTTGCCTCGCTCCCCCCCTCTTCTTTTTGGACAGCAAATTCTGACGGAGAAATGATTGCCTTTCCCTTCTCCCCTTTTTTTTCCCGGACAGGCTAGCCCATAGTGATCAGGATTGGTGCGTCAGCCCAGCCTTACCGCCTTTCCCCCCTTTTTTTCTCTTTTCCCTCGATTCAGGTCGCGAAGATAGAGGCAGCGGCCAGGGCGGCGATCTGGATCTGGCACCTTTCCTTCCCTCCCCTTTGGTCTTGACTCGTATCCGCTTGTAGCAGCGTCAGATCAGCTCGACGCCGGGCCCCGACAGGAATGGCTTTTTGTCCCTCCTCTCTTTTTTTTCTTGGATTTGCGGGATGAGATAGGCGAGATTGCATAGCCCAGGCTCATATAGACCGTGCCCGCCATTTCCCCCCCCCCCCCCCCCCCCCTCCCCCCCTTTTTTTTTTTTTTTGTGAAGCTGGAAGAGACAGTGAAGATTTCCTCCATCTTCTCCTTTTCCCCCCTCCCTTCTCTCTTTCCATCCCAGGTTCCCGCCGGACCGTACGGACCGGTCGGCACGTCGGCGGCCTTTTTTCCCCCTCTTTTTCCCCAGCCCAGAATATAAAGCCGCCGGTGGAGCGGATCGGGTCGGCTCCTTTTTCCCTTGGCGAACATTCAGTTCCGCCCGCCAATTGCCGTATTGATTCCAGCCCTCTTCCTCCTCCCTCCTCCCTTCTTCTTTTTTCCCGCGAAAAAAACAAGAACTGGGCGACTGTGGCAAACTGGGTCTCGACGTCCCACCTTCCTTTCTTTTCTTTCCCCTTTCCCCCCCCTTTAATAAAAGGTAGTGGGGATTGTTGGAGGACGTGGAATAGAGAGCCATTTAGGCGTCAACCCCTTCTTCCTTCCCCTTCCTTTCCATAGGTAGAGAGATTAGTCATGAGAAACCGCCTTTTGCCCTTCCCCTCCCTCTTATATGGGCGCAGCGCATCTTCGCTGCCCGGCATTGGTCAGTTTTTTCTTCCCTCCTCTTCCCTTTTTTCATCATGCCGTTGATGCGTCTGTCCACTTCCCACCGGACGACGGTGATCTTCCTTCTCTTTTCCCCCCCTCCCTCTTCCTTGCTGGAAAGAAAGGAAAGAATAGGCGGTGAGATCCGGGTTCTCTCCTTCTTCCCTCTTTCTTTCATTTTAAGAATAATAAGTTGTTGTTGTTAGAGAGATTCAACGGCTTCCCCCCTCCTTTTCTCTGCTTGCCGAGCCAGCGCCATCTTTTCCCTCTCTTGAAAAAAAAAAAGCGAGAAGGTTCCAGCTTCAGGAAGCTTTTTTCCCTTTTTTCCCCTTTTTGAAGTGGCCAGACGCATCAACGGCATGATGCCCGGCCTAACTTTTTTCCCTCCCTTTTCTTTTTCGGGAAGAAAAATGACCAATGCCGTTTTCTCCTGGAAGGGGCGAGGGGAGAGGGAGAAAAGAGCACCGCTTCGCCTCGCCTTCCCCCCCCCCCTCGGAGGAAGGAAGAAGAGAGAGAAAGACTTTTGGAAACCGTGACGCCCTCTTCTTTTTCTCTTTTATTCGAGAGGAAGAAGGAGAAAAAAGCCCCAATACAGTTGTGATTTCACTCTTCCCTTCCTTTTTTCTTCAGGGGAAAAAGAAGAAGGCGGAGTCGAGACCACCAGCTTCCCCCCCCCTTCCTCCCCCCCTTTCCGGTGGAGAGTCAACAGTCCTCCCCTTCTTTTTTTTTTTTCTGCGATCAATGACGGAAATTGGAGGCGAACTGAATTGTCGGCCTGGCCCCCCCCCTTTCTTTTTCTCCCCATTTTTTCCCGGCGGCTAGTATATTCTGGGCTTGGCGCGAACGTCAGGAGCCGTTCTTCCTTGGTAGAAAGATCGTTCTTTTTCCTTTTTCGGGGGGCCGTTCTCTTCAAAGGGAGGCAGGGACCGTCTTTTTTTTCCCTTTTCCCTCCTTCTTTTCAAGAGGGAGGAGGAAATCGTCAATTTTCCGATGAAGGTTGCGGCCAGCTCGACGAGTTTGCACGGCAAGATGGCGGGCCCCCCTTTTCTCTCTTTCTTTCTCAGCACGACAAATCCAGGAAAAGCGATGTGAAGACCCCCTTTCTCCCCGGACAACGAACTTAAGTAGGAGGACGGGGTCGAAGCTGATCGGACTCTCCTCCTCCTTCTCTTTCTGCCAAGCCGCAAGGGCAGGGCGAAGACCAGCTGTTCAGAGGTCCCCCCCCTCTTTTTCTCTCTTTTTTTTTCCCCCTGAAGAGCAGAAGCAAATATAAGGGTTGAGAGAAGACAGCAATCCCCCTCTCCCCTCCTTCTTCTTCTTCCTCACCTGGCGAAAGAAGTACGGATTGGGCCTGATGTTCGTCGTTCGCCGCTTCCTCCCTTTTTTTTCCTTCCTCCCCCTCGGTCGGCGATTTTTGCAACGTCTTTGCGTCTCACGGTCTTTCTCTACCCCCCCCCCTTTTTCCGGGAAAGCCCGACAGGCGCCCCAATGCGGCCGCGCTTCGCCGCCTCGCGCTGTTTTTTTTTCGGGCGGGCCGGCGGCCGCCCGGCCCCGCCCCGATGTCCCCCCTCCGTCTGCTGCGGCGGTTTTGTTTTTGTCTGGTCTTCCCCACTTCAAACCAAATTCCCCTTTTCGCCGAAATCAGCAACCACCCCAGGGCCACAGCCCACCCTAAATCTGAAACCCTTTCCCCCTCCACTCTCCCATCCCCCCCCCCTTTTCTTCTTCTTTTTTTTAACCACCCCCCAACCAATTTCACAAAACAAAACCAGGTTGAGAGCAGGGGTTGGGGAGGGGGGGTGGTGACAAAACACCATTTATTGAACCATAAAATATGCAGGTCGAGCGGACGTTGCCCGGCTTTCTTTTTACGGAGAGGCGCAGCGATTTCGGCAAT
>Ga0179593_1590843_pt1 | contig 15151 bp, 20 predicted proteins | sample CZODoug2_1_08_16_FD_185931 | JGI IMG/M metagenome (GOLD analysis project Ga0179593, IMG submission 185931) | Vadose zone soil fungal communities from Angelo Coast Range Reserve, California, USA - CZODoug2_1_08_16fungal (PacBio error correction) | ecosystem: Environmental > Terrestrial > Soil >... | reverse complement strand
CGCGGGACATAATTTCATTTCGCTGTTCCGGGCGACGCCCACGGTATGTTTCCAGCCCTCTGCCCCCTTTCCCGGCTTTTACCCCCTCAGACTGTTAGACTATGCCACGGTTCACCGTTCGGAGACCCTTTTGATTAGTTTTACAGTTCTCCCTTCTCTGCCTTCCGGTTTCACAGCCGTCAAATGCGAGTTTCTGCGAATGTTCCCATGCCGCGGCTTAAGGGCCCCGTTCATCTTCTCCCCCCTTCATTCCCTGCGGAGGAACATTGGCTGTGCGCTCCAACTTTACGCGCTGTTTTTCTCGTCCCAGCGGTCCCGCCCAGTTGTTGTTTTTTTGACTTTCGCAGCGAATTATTAATCTTGTTATCAGTTTTTTCCTTGTTTTTATCTGTTTTCCCCATCGGCGACTTGTCTGTGCGCATATTTTTGCCTGATGTCGGTGCCCCGTGCACCCTGGTCCCCACTTTTTCTGTCTGTTTCCCCCCACCTCTCACATGATAGTTTCGGTCATTTTTGCCTTTTTTTGCTCCCTTCTAGGCTGGGCCCCCCCCCCCCAAACGACTTTTTTTTTTTCTCACATACTGAACTTTTTGACTCTTTTTTTCCCCTCGCAATCTCAGACTAGAGTGGCTTCCACAGAGATTCTTTTTCCTCCTTCTTTTTTTCCAGAGTTGTTCTCGGTTTTTGTCTTGACTTAAGGATTAGTGTCGACGCTCCCTGCTTCTACGGTCTCAAGGGGTTTCCGTAGGAACTTGTGTAGGTCCTGCACGCGAGATCCCTAGAAACGAGTCGACATCGTCAAAGTTTTTCCCCCCCCCTCCCTGCTCTCCTAATACTCTTTTTTTTTGGGCCTGCCAGGGGAGACGGGTGGTTTTATTCCTGGATCTTACCCCTGAAATCGTCATCCGTTTTTTTTCCCCCCTCCCCTCACGCCCCGTAACCCGCGTCTATTGTTCTGATGTAGGCGTTCTTTTCCGGTTGGCCATTTGACGGCCTTCGTACTTTCCCTTGGAATTGGGCTGATTCAGTTGATTCCCCTCGCGGACGTTAAACCCCGTGGAGATTCCATCGCTGCCCCCCCCTTCTTCGGTACCCCCTTCAGCACTCACCTATTTAGACTAAGGACTCCAGTGATTTTTCCTCCTGGGCGAAAGTTTCTCCCCAGGCCACGGTTTCTCCACGGCCGAAAATTACCCCCGTATTTTTTCTCGGTAGTTTCGTTTTTTCGACTCAAAGTTTCGCGCCCTGTATCTGACGGAACACCTTACCGACCCTAGGACTTAACCCTCCTTCCAGTTTTCCCGTGCTGACCCTCCGAAGTATGAGATGGCCGCTTATTTAGGAACTTTTTCTGTTCCCTGGAGGCCGTACTATCCTTTGCATTGTCCTCTTTATTTGCGATCGATCGTCACCCCGGCCAGGCGATGATTTGTTTGCTGCATCAACAGAAGTGTCTCCCTCGCGAAGGTTTTTCTCCGTTCCTCGCTTGCGCGTTGATTCTTCTTTTGTGAATTCGGTGAGATTCGGTTTTCTTTTTTTTTCCCCTTCCTCTGTTGGGGGCGGCGTGCCTGTGTCTTTTCGGCATCCCTTGAGGTCATCGTCTGCTAGGGCTTTTTGTTTCGCATTTTGGGTGCATTTCCTTTTTTTGGGGCGGGCCGCGACCTCCTTTGGTTTCCCAACTTTTCAGCCCCCTATTTTTTTCCCTTCCGTGTTACAAGGGTTGTGTTCCTATTTCCTCACGCCCAGTTCGCTCGGGACCCCGTTCAAGATTAGTTTCTCCCCTGTTCTTTTTTTCAGGTCATTTCCCCCGTGAGGAGGAAGTCTCTGGGGCGGTTTCCATTTCTGTTCTTCGATTTTGGTAGTGATGATCATTTTAATTTTTTGATGGGATTCGTTTTTCGGCCCCCCCCGGTGACATCTGAAATGACGCTTTCCAGGAGGAGGCGTTTGGGTCCTCCCCTTTCTCTTCCCTCCCTGTAATTTTTACAGGCAGTTTCAAGTCGCCATCCCTCGCCACATCGAGATAATTACTTTTGACAGGACCTTTTCTTGCCCTCCAGGTCTCCTCGACGTTTGAACCCTCATTTTTTTCTCTTTATTTATGCCTTCAATAAAGGAAAGTCGGAATGTTCACGATGAGAGTTATCAGGACCCCATGCTTATTTCTTGTACTACAGGTGGTCATCGTCACTCCCCCCCAAGTCTTTTTTTTTCTTTTGAGCTTGAACCGTGACGACCTCTTCAACCCCCAAGGACATCGGTGCGCTCATCTTGACCGCAGAACTTTACGCAATACGCTGTTTCCCCTCCCTTTCTGGCGTCGAAACATTAAGTTTTTTTTTTCCGTGGTTGAGTATTCTACGACGGTTCGGCACAACGCAACTGAACTTTCTCCGTTGGGTTCCTCCCTTCCCGAGAGGTTCTTTTTCAGGTAACTGTTTTCTTTCAACGTTATCAGCGGGTGATCTGATCCCTCCCCCTCATTTCAGTAAGACGGTTTTCCCCTCCCGCGCTTGACAAGAACCCGCGCCTTTTTTCGACGGCCTTGTTTTTTTCGGCGCGTCTCATTCTATGCGGATCAGGTCATGATCCCTTTTTTTCTTCAACACTCTTTTTTCCGGTTATGGATGGAGGTTAAAATACCTTGGCGTGGGACCCTTCTTGGTATGACCCCTCCTTTACTCTTCGGTTTAGTCCCGCAGAAACCCGCGAGGGTCCCGTTCTGTGTCTTCCTCAGGTTTCTCACGGCCGTAATCGATTTTTCCGGCTTTTTTTTACTCGAGGGCTTGGCACTGGTTACGGGTGCTTATAGGGGCTTTCTTTTTTTTTTGACTGTTTTTGGAAGGTATCTACTCCTTCCCTTCCAAACCCTTATTTTTTCTGGTTCTTTTGCAATAAGCTATTCTACTCCGTCCCCCGGGTTTGACAAAAACTAGTTAAAACCGGCTCCACCCCCCTTTTACCTCTTTTTTGTCAATGATCTTCACCCCCTTTTTTTCTGGCCCCATTGGCTTTTTCCGCCGAGTGGGTCTTTCTACCGGACTGGAGAATCCAGCTCCTCTTGATTTTTCCTCCCCCACAAATGCTATTACAGGGAGGCCAACCGGATCCCTGCGGCCCATACCTTTCCGATGACGGCGTCTATATAAGGGACCACCCAGGAACTCCCCCCATCTTTTAAGGCTGTGCCTTGACCTAATTTTAGGTTCGTGAATGATAACTAAAACTTTCAACTCCCTGACTCCTCTCCCCCCCAGGACACGTACCCCCCCCGAGGGCTTTTAGAAAACCCCCTTTTGTGCACAGTCCGGACGGCGCCTTTAAGGCTTTCTGTTTGATCGCATTTCCCCTTTCCTAGTGCGATCAACAGCCAGTTTTGAGGCCTATGTCGCATTGGTTCCGATAGACAGCTTCTCTTTTCCACCCTCCTTTCATTCACGAGTTCCTCCGTGCCGGATCCAGCCCGAAGGAAGTGGGGGGGGGCACCTGCGAGTTGCGCGCCTTACGCCCGTCCGGAGATATATCATTATTTCCCGGAATCTCTTTTTATGAACGGGGCCCTCGAACTCTCCTACACCCGCGCCCCTCATCAATTTCCCTCCGGCCTACGGAAAATAACTATTCCATAGGGGCCTTTTAATTCCTAATCGTAAAAGACCTCCCTCCGTAATGTTTGGAGTCGCTGAATCGCAAGGATCCTTTTCTGCCCACCAAAATCATTCTCGGAATGACTGGGAATTATTTCAGGTGGCTTCCCCCGGTCTTCAAAGGCCCCCCGTATTGGCTAGGAAAGCTGACTTTCCTAGCCGATCGTGCTGCTGGTCCCACTCCGTAAACAATGCCCAGCTTGGGAACCGACTTCCTCTGTTTTCTAAAACCTTTTTCCATTTTTGGCGGCTAACGCATTATGTCCGGCCTACAAAAGCGGGTGGAACGACCGTTTTTCCTTTGGTGAAAGTCTTTGTCTGGCTCCCAATTACCTGGCAATGGACGTAAGTTTGTGTGGAGTCGATACCCCGAGAAAACAATCTTTTCTTCCCGGTATTTCCTTTTTTTTTCCCCAAGGTCTCTTTTTCTTTAAAGCGTGAATGGAGGCAACCACCACACGCTTCCCCTACCCCCTTCACCTCCAACTTTTCCTTCCCTTTCTTTTCCCAAATGTATGTTAGTTTAGCGTCTCCCAGCTATTCACCCGCAGGTGGGGTGTGGCCTTCCTCCCTTAGTTTTTTTCAGTACCTCGATCCGAGTGCACACCACAATACTAGACGATTTTTGTCGAAGAGGCTTTGATTTTTTCTCTAACACCGTCCTTCAAAAGAAGAACTTCCTCTGCTGGCCCAGCCCAAAGGTTCCCCCCCCTTTGCCGAAGATGTTGTGTTTGGAAGTTTTGGGGGAAAAGGCTCCTGTTTTCCAAAAATGGGCCCAAAGTTTTTATTTCTGAGAAAAATCTTCCTGTTTTGCCATGAAAGCACATTTGTTCTTCTGATTCCTTTCCCTACTTTCCGTATGAGTGTTTGGGTCTTGTTTAGTACCCATCTTCTATCCTGTTGAACACTTTGGGTGCCCGGAATATCTCAAACGTGCTTGGGCGTGCAATCCCCTTTTTTCCCCCCACTCATTTTTCATCCTTCGGTTGTTGTCAGAGCGCTCCCCCACAATCTTTTGGATGATGAACCAGGTTCTCACAAAAGGCAATTTTAAGTTTCTCTTCTTCCCCCCCCTTGTTCCCTTGGGGACCTTCCTCCAATCCTACAAACTCTTTATTTTTTCCATTTCCCTGAAAATCCCGAATCCCCTTTGTTGAAAAAACAAGTGGAAACCAGTTCCCCGTTCCATGAATCTCGACATCCCACTTTTGTTCCTTTTTTGTTTATCCGTACCCAATAATTCAAACCCCACCTTCTCGGCCTTTTTTCTTTTTTTTTGCCTGCTAGGTCTCTTGTGAAACGTGCCTGGTGACGGTGAGTATTCTTAAGCTTTTAGTCCCCCTCCTATTCTCCCCCCCCTTCGTGTCATGGGTTAAACTCTGATCTCTGTTTCCCGACTTTACGTTTTTGGAGCTGCACTTTCCACCACAAAGTTTGAATAGCGGGCGGGGTCGCAGCTACTCTTGCCCATTACCTCCTTTAAGTTATGGATTTCTTTTTTCTTAGTCGGTGTCCCCTGGTATAGTTGAATAAATCATCGTGCCGAACTTTCCCTTTTACACCTTCTTTGCGTTTTTCTTTCTTTCCCCCCCCCCCGTATACTCGTTTAACTTGATTGGTAATGGTTCGAGTCGTGATAAGGGTACCCAACCTACCTCCCCATCTTTTTCAGTTTATAGGGATTTTGGTTGGCAAACAACTTGTAGAAGGGTCGAGATTACTAGTTCTCCCTCCTTATTTCGCTGGCCCCTCCTTTTTTCATCTTCAGTCTTTGCGTGCCATCTCGCGCCTTACCCCTGGCCAGCCAACACTGCATTACAGTTCCACCTTAATTTCGCGTGAAGACATTTGTGTTCCTCTCCTTTTTCAGGACGCCAAAATATAGAGGGCTGTTATTTTCGGACATCTCTCGCTGGTGTCCCATTTACTGCTCGGAACAAGAGTATGTTTAAAGTAGGGCACCAGCCATGGAGATTTTTTTCCTTGTAGCGTTTTCCCCAAGGTGCGTCTTTCATCCCCCCCCCCTTCGGTTTTAGGAGTATTCTTAAGATGATAGATTCTTTCTTTGAATAGGCAGACGGGTTTAATCCCCCGGCCCTCGTAGAGGTCTAGTTCCCGGCCGCGTTGGCCAGCAGTTCCTTTTTTTTCCTCGGAGAAACCAACTTGGTTCTTATAGTAATCCGGACTTTCCCTGTATCTCCTTCGTAGGAGGCCCAAAGGTATAATTGGTTGTCACTTCCCTTCGCCCCTCAGTCTGACGCGGCGCGCGTAGGAGTTGCCGGTCTCCTTCACGCACTGTAATCTGTTTTTTCGACGTCTCTTTTTCATTTTATATCCTGTTGCGGCCCCCCATTAAAGATTTTGAGATGGGAATATCTGCCGCCGGGTTTTTAGCGCGCAGATTTTTTACTTAAACCCACCTGTCTTTTCTTTTTTTTTTCCTTTTACTTTCTAAAAAGCGTAGTCCCCCGCAGCTTCACCCTTCCACATTTGGTCGGGTGTGACCTTAGGGAGCTTGTCCCAGTCTCCTTTTTTTTAATTGGTTGCCGAGTTTTTTTCTTGTCAGCAGGCGTTTAGGGCCAAAATTACACACAATCCGCAGCAAATGTACGTTTTTCCTTGTGTATCTTCTCTTTTTCCCCCCAACTTTTTCCTTAGCTATGATTAAAGCGCCGAGTCAGGTCCCCCGACAACTTCGATTTGGGAACCCCATTTTCTGTACTCACCCCGGATGTCCACCTGATCTCCACGCAAGTTACTAGCGGGTGGGCGGCTTTTTCCCCAGTACACCCCTCGTTTCTCTCCCCCAAACCTAGGTGCTTTCCCAAAATACCATTTAAGAAAGCCTCCTCTCTTTTTCCCCCCCCCCCAAAAAACCCACACAATGCAATATGCTTCTATGGCTCGTCCGATCCGCTTCCAAGTCGGACGGCCTCTCCCATTTTTTCTTTTTCCCAGTCTGTTGTGTAACCAGAGTTGAAACGCCCTTTTTCCGAGACGGGTGTGCTTGATCGCGAGATGGTACCGCTTAATTCCATTCCTTTTTTTTTTTTCCCCCCGAAATTCGTGGCGAGTCTCTCTCCCACCACTTAGTGGATTTTCGTGATTGAAGAAATTCTGAATAACTCCCCCCCAAGTCTTTTCACTGTTGTCCTCTTTTCCCTGTTGAGAGTCATTTGTGTAAATTTCTCTCAGGAGAGACATGATTACCATTTCGGTGTCCTCTTCTTCCTTTCTCCCTTCTTTTATCCTGATGCACCCTGTACGTTTTGGCGAAGTACTTAAACCGAAGAGCATTCTTATTTAACCTTCTGCCATAGCTTCCCAAAAGTGTTCCTCCTTGACTCAGTAAATATCCCTGAGAGGAAACGTCTCGTCCGCAACCTTTTCCCTCTTCCGGTAAACCCCCAGAATCTTTTTTTTTTTCTCTGTATTTTCGAGGGTGTAACTTTCGCTACCAGGCTTTGAACTTTACTCTCTTCCCTCGTCTAGTCCCAACTGAGAGCGAATCTTTGTCTCAATCCCTCTTATAAATAACATTAAGGAAGTTTTTGCCCAAGGATAATCCACCCACCCCCTTTTTTGATCTGTACTTAATGGAACAGACACCTCACACCGTCTTTTTCCCACACGATTTACATTGAACGCTGTTCTTCAAGATATGTTATACGAAGCTTTCTTCCTGTGATTGCATCCCAAAACACCAAGACCGGTTTACGACGCCCCTTGCCTGTACTTTTCGCAAGACTACCCTCCTTTTTCGAAGGCGCACTTCCTTGCAACACAATAGGAGCGGCCACCCGCACCTTTAGTCTTTCTTTTTCTTTGGGGTTTTTTTTTTTTAGACAGTCGGAGCCGAAAACCTCCCCAACAGTGGGACGTCGGGACACGAGCATTGACGCCGCCGCTGCAAATCCAGCTGTATTTTCCCTTTATTCCCCTCATAGTGGACTCGGTGGGATTTTCCCCCGAAAACCCTTTTTTTTCCCGCGAGGGCCTTATTTTTTTCATTTTTGATTTTTTTTCTGCCGCAGTTTTCCTTATCCCTTTCCCAGGCATCGTCCCCCCAAGTCAACTGACCCAAAAGGTCTGACTTCCCGGCTCCCCGATCCCCCCAGCGCCTCAAGGAAGGGAGGGACATCCCAATCGCTCCCCCTTCCCTCGTCCTCCCTCGTATTTCCCGGAAGTTTTTTGTCTTTTGTCTCAGTTTGCCTCCCCCTCAATTCACCAATAATTTAGTTTCCTCTAGACGCCCCCTCGATCCTTGTGGCCCCACCGTTTCTTCTCCTTGATCCCTTTTTGTGGCCCCCAAATTATTCCAGTAGTTTTTCTGAAAAGCGAACTTTGTTCGAGTAGTGCTCCCGACCTTTCATTTTTGACCCCCAGTTAGGTCCTGGCACTTGCCTTCGCGGGTCCCTTTGTGACCCCCTTTTTTTTTTTTTTTTTTTTTTTTTTGTTTCTTTCTTTCCCCTTTTTCTTTTCCATCCCCGTCCTTTTTTTTCTCCCCCCCCCATCCAGCCTTTGAGGGAGAATGACCCCCCCTGCGACGGCTCTCCCCCCTGCGGCGCTGCGCCCTTTCTCCGACTCGTAGTCGGTAAACCTCGTTTTTTCCCCTTCCTCGTTCCCCGTAGGATTCCTGAGTCGCACCGCGCCGAGAAAACCCCAGCAGGACACATGAGCCTTACGCCCCCCCCTCCCCCCCTGTCCTTTTCCTGGTCTGGGAGAGTTCCCTCATTTTTCCTCCCCCGACACCCCCCTTCTCCACTGGGCCTTTTCCCCCACATATCTCTTTTAAGAGTAGGAGGTTTTTTTTTTCCCGCGTATGTTCTTCCCTTTCCTTTTCCCCCTGTCTTCTTTTTCAATATAATGATAAAAATGTGTTGACCCTTTTCTTTAGATTCCTTTCAGAGCATCCCCGTATGGCTGGATGATTGAGTCTTTCTTTGACCCCTCCACCCATTGAGTAGTTTCATTGATTTCTTATTTCCTGAACCTTTTTATAGTTTGACCCCTCATCTACCTCTTCCTTTGTCTTTTCCAGATCTCTTCCAAAGTTGGTCCTCAAAGGAGAATTCCTGAGGCATTTTACTCCCCTCCTCTTTCTTCCTCTCAATATTATGTAACCTTGCCTAGTTCTCCCTTCTCCCCCCTGTTTTATGGATTCCCAAATTCATGACTTCCCCGAGATTAATTCAACGAGGCTGGCTCCTTTACCAATATTTCACGTCCACAGAGGACCGTCCCCCCTCTTTCATTTCCATACCCCGAATTCATAGACAATTCAGTGCCGAGGTCCCTCCTTCCCTCTTCCGCCTTTTGTGACCCAGTCCCGTTTTTCTTTGACCTTTTCAGCTTATGCAGGAGATTTAAAGACAAGGCCTCCCTTTCCGCGTTTTTCCCCCCCCCGCGATTTTTCCCATGCTCTCCCCTTTTTTCGCTCTTTTTTCAGAATCCTTCTTTTTCTGAGACGAAAAGCGAGTTCGACATGCTTCGCGCCTGTCGGTCCTCTCTTTTCCCTTCCTCCCTAATTTTGTTGCGCTTTTCTTCCGGGCTCCCCTCGCATTCGAATCGCTCGTATTCTCGTTCCTTTTTCGTGTATTTCTGTTTTCCAGAAAAGCTCAGAAGGGCCTAGCCGAAATTTATTTTTTTTATGACTTCTTGAAATCCTGACGGTCTTTCCCTTTTTCTTTTTTATATTGCCCCTTCTTCCCAAGGAAACTTTGAAAGAACCCCTGGACGTTTTTTTCCCCCCCGCCCCGGTTTTCCGGAGAGTCTTTAAGAGGGAAACGTTTACCGTTTCCTGACCCCCACAATATTACATTTACCTCCCGAGGAAACCTTGATTCCGCCGAAACCCCCTCCTCCTGGTCCCCCTTTTTAATGTCGCCTCCCCAGACCTACTGGGTATGCGAAGATTAACAGCTTGTATTTCCTTCCTTCCCCCCCCTTGATTTCACTCCCCCCCCCTTTCCTCTTGCTAACAAGCTCAGATTGATTATCTCCCCTTTCATGCTCGGTATGCGTCCTTGAAACCCCCCCCCGAGCACCCAGTGATTTAGATTCCGAGCTTTTCAGAGAGACCCCATCTTCGTTCCTGACAAATCTTTTTTTCCGCACTTTCCATATCCAGGGACCTTGTTTTTTTTGGAACTTCACCCCTCCCCTCCCTTATCCCCGCCGTTCTTGCGTTTTTTTGCTTACCCCCCCCGTTTGAAAGTTTGCCGTCCCCCCCTTTTCCATCTATAGTATAATCCTCGGTGCACGATTTTCTATTAACCGACCGTTTGAGCGTTTTCTTCCCCAGTCCTCCCGAAGATAAGGTGTTTGATAGTGTGTGTGACCCCTTCAAGTTTCTTCCGTTTTTTGCCCCGGACCGATAAATGCGTCTTTTGTTTCCTTTCCTTTTATTCCAGATGAGTCCTATTGGGGGGGGGGTGTGAGTTAGACCCATTTTTTTTTTTTTTTTTGGGTCCCTTTCCTTCCGAGAGCTTTTGTTATCCTTTTTTCCCGGTAGGAGAGTTCCTAGGACCCCCATTCCCTCAGGGTTTTTTCCTACTTTTTTCCTATGTCTTGCAGATCAAACTCGCCTCCGTGCCTTTTTTCTTCTGCTTAGTTAGAGGTTTCTTCGCCGGCGGCTTGCTGTTTACGTGATGGTCCCTGTTTGCTCCCCTTTTTTTCCGAAAAACCATTTTAGAACCCACCAACCGACGAATTGACCTTCTTTTTTTAGTCCCCCCTTCAATTCCTAGCTCTTAACTCACAGTAAGTATTACGCTTTTTCAGGAGTGTTGCGAACTGGGAATACTTGTTTTTCCCCAAGTTCCTGCGCGGACTGTTTCCCCCCAGATTTTTTTCTCGTCGTTAGAGTGATTTTCGTCTTTTTTAAAACCCTTTTTTGCAGATTTCCCTTTCCAATTCTTTCATAAGAAGTCTTCAGGGCAAAACTCGTGCTTTTCCAGGACCACTCCCTCGGTCTTTTGCTTTGGCTGTCCGGAACTTTCGGCTGCTTGGGGAAGTTTGCGCGGAAATAGTGAAGACCAACGGGGCGGAGGTTGTGTTAGTTGGAATCAGGGACTTTTTTCGAGTGCAGACCTTCCGGCCCCCAAAAAGAGGCGCAAGATCCCGCTGATGTCTCCTTCTCCCGCAACCAGGAGGAGACCACGCCCCCTTTCATTTGATCATTGCTTAGTTCTTGGGACGTTTTACCCCCTTCGCTTTGATAGAGATGATATCGGTGAATCTTCCTCCCTTTTTGTTTGACATTTGGCACGAGGGAGGCCTTGGATTTTCTTCCCCGTCCTCTCACCTCACCCCAGGAGTTGCTTGGTGCAGATGCTTGCTGGGTTGAAATTCCTCTTGGCTATGGAGCTGCTTTTTTCTTTCCACTGCCTTTACAGCTTTTTTCAGTGTCCGTTCTTTTTTTGTACTTTTCCTTAACCGGTTTGTCCCTTAATCTCCCGCCCTTCCCGGTCTTTTTTTTTTCCCCCCCCCGTCCCATTGAGTATTGGCCTGTGAAACACTTCCCGTTTTGTCCCCTTCTTGCCCCCTTCCTTTCTGCGGGAGGTTGGGAACAGTTAGTCTCAGGTTATTTTTTGCCCCCCCTTCCTGTTAACGGGGGGGAGGTTCCTTTTTATTCAGTGTTCACCCTTCTATTTTATTCGGAGGATTTCTTGGATTTTTTAGCCTTAGATTTCTCTTTTTTTCTTGGCGTTTAACCAATGGCTAGACCCCCCACTCCCGCCTCCTGAGGTAATATTCCCTTGGCCTTTTCCTGCCCCCCTACCCTACACCATAATGGATCATCCTTTCCTCTGTTCAAGGCGATGATTGTCTCCTTTTCTGCTAGAAGATTTCTTTCCCTCCCCTTATGCCCCGACCTTTCCATCCTGGTCCAAAGCGTATGGGAACTCGCTTGACTTCTTTCTTCCCCCCCCACCCCCATATTTTGCGCCTTTGTTCGTTTCGTACTTCTGTCGTGTCTTTTCAACCTTTTTCAAAAGCTTTTTTGACGGCCCTCTTGAAATGGGGAGAAGCAAGGGAAACTGTACCTTTCTTTTGCGTCGACTTCCCCCCCCCCCGTTCCATTTTCCCCCCCTTGTCGATCAAGACCTCGGCAGAAGTCTCCCCTTTTTGGTTTCCGACCTCATCCAGTGGACTTTGTTTTTGGGGTTGGAGTTTCTCAGACGGTGGCCCCCATTACCCAGTCCTTTTTCCCTTAAAGTTTGACCAATCTTGCTTCGTTTGAGCAGGAAGTTAATTTAGGGTTAACTTTCTCCGTGGCCTCTCAAGCCGGAAGCTGCGTTACTCCCGCTATTGAACAAGGAACAAAGTCGCCTTATTGATCTTTTACGTTTGCTTCATTCTCGATATGGTGTGCCTTCCCTGTCCTGCATCCCCGACCCAGGACAATGATTGGTGCTCCTAGTGCGGGAAGGGCCCCCTGATTTTGCCGAGTTTTTTTTTTTTGGGGTTATTAACCCTTGTTTTTGTCCCCGATTTTTTCCCTGTCACTGAGGTTTAAGGAGGTGTGCCGCTCAGGGTTTCCGTGATGGACTTTTTGATGAGTGGTTTTTTTGGACACCTAGGAGGGCTGTGGACTTCCCGTCTCCCCTCCGGTGTGTCACGTGTTCGATTCTCCCCCCCCAGTGTTAAACAATGTAAAATGAGACGCAACGGGATTTTCCCTCAGCCGCTCGGCCTAGCACGGCCTCGTTCCAACCACCCCAAGGGATGCTTGGTCCTGTCCGTCTTTAAAAAAAACAACAGCTTCATTGGAGCCATCCCAGTTGGTTCGTCGCAGTCCTCCTTTTTAAGACTGCTTCTGACCTCACAGATAGCTCGGAAGGCAAGTCCCAAGCTCCCCTCGCTTTCTGAACGGAAAATTCATGGAGCGCTCTTTTGCAGCCCCTTATTCGTCTATTTTAACTACCGCCCTGGCCACCCCCCCCGGATGCAGGAGGCTGGTAGAACTGGACACGTTTTGGACCGCCGGCCGCCCTGCTGAGCTTTGATCCTTTTTCACGCTCCTGCTTCCAAGATTTTTTTTTTGGACGTGTAATCGAAACCTTGTGGCGCTTCATGTCTGCTGCCACACAACTCTGGACTTTCGACCCCCCTTTTTCTCTTTTGGATATCAACATGCTGAAAGATTGAAGAGTTGGTCCCGCCTTCTTCCCTTTGCGGGGTTTCCTCTTTTCCCCTTATGGCCAGCCTCCTTTTTTGATTGCAGTCTTGCGTTATAAAATTCCTTTGAAAAACAATTCCATTTCTTGGCCTTTTCTTCCCCCTTCGTTCCCTCCCAGTGACCCCCCCTTTTTTTTTTTTCCAATTAGGCTCTATTATCAATTTTACCCAGCCTCGCCAGTCATGTGGGTTTCCCGTGATTCGCCCCCTTCATCTCATGTTTTAACCCCACGTCCGTCTCCTACGTGAAATGACTGGGGTTTTGATGCCAGTGCTTCCCCAGGCCCTCCTGGATTTTTTTTTTCCGCCTTCTTTTCCCCCACCCCTCGATCACAACGAGGCTGATGGCTACATCCTCCCATCAAGTGTCCCCCACTAAGTTTTCTGTCCCCCAGTACCCCCCCAATCCGCTGCCTTGTACGACCATTTCCACCCTCCCCTAAAAACGTTTTTGGGTTTTGGTTTCGATTTTGACCTTTTTTACCCGGTTCCTTTCGACTCCTCCCGGTCGGTACGAGTTTGGAAGTAGATAACTTTTTTCCTTTACAGACACTCTGTAGGACTCCAAGTCCTTTCTCGACTTCCCTGGATGCAACAACACACCAAACCCCTCTCCGACCTCCACCTTTTTCAAGTCAAGAAGTTTCCCTTTAGTTTTTTCCCTTTTTTTATTTTCCTGTTTTTTCCCCACCCCTGTTATTTCCCACTTGTTTAGAGGCGTTTGAAAGCTCTCCCCAATTTTTTTTCAGTGGGTGTTTTTGTGTGTCCCCTGTGCTCGTGCATTCTCGTGTCTCTCGAGGTTTCCCCATACTCTCCTTATAAGGACGAAGAGTTTTCGAATACCTTTTTGCTTTTGATTCCTCCTTGCCTCTTTACTCACCGTGTAAAACTTCTTTTCAACAAGAAGAACTACTCCCAGGTCCCTCCTCATTCCCCCTCCTGTTGTGTTTTTCCAGTTAGTTTCCCCCGGGCATACACATTTTAAACAAGTCATTTTTCCCCATTTTTTTTTTGCGTCTCTTTCCCTTCAGTTTTTTTCCCACTTTGTGGTCCTCCATGTTCCTGGGAATTTGCAGTGCTGTTGAAGCCTCAGTGGTTTTCTTTAGGGTTCCACGTCCCCAGGTCTTCGAGATAATCAAAACTGGGTGGCTTTATCAACCTCTTCCATTTGTCCCTCCTTTCCCCACTCCAAGTTTTTTTTCTTTTTTTCTTCTTTTCCCCCCTTTCCCTTTTTGTTGTGTGAGTGCTTTCGATTACAACAAATTCCTTGTTTTACCAGTTTGTTATGTACGGCCACTTTTCCTTTATCTTCGGTCCCCCCCCCTTTTTCTAGAGCCTCCCTTCAATGTGTAATTCCCCTTTCCCCCCCCCACACTTCCCTTTTTTTTTTGGCCCCAAAACAAACACTGCAATCCGACTGGTCATTGTTAAACACGGCCCCCCCCACTCCCCCCTCCTATGCCTTTTTTTTTTTCCCCAGTCCCAGGTTCCCCGTTATTGGATGGGCCCCCGTCCCCTTCCTTCCAAAACCCCAAACTCATCTTTCCTTCAGTTCTGTTTCTCTAGGGATTTTTGCCCGTTCCCCCTTCGGTTCTTCTTTTTTCTTCCCGTTTTTTTTCCCAAAGCCCCTGACCCAAACCGGTCGTCTATTTCGATCTTTGTGGGCACACTGACTTCTCTTCTTCGATACGTTGAGCGGGCACCCCTTTTCAAACCTCTTGAGTTTCCCCTGCTTTTCCCCACCCCTTGTCCCACGGATGACCTTTTGTTGGTGCGTGACTTGCCTTCTTAGGCAATTTTCCCCCCTGCGTTCAGCTTTTACTTTCCTTCGTTGCTCACCTATTTACATCTTTTCGTGTATTCTCCGGGTAACCTTCCCCAAAAAACTCGTACAATGTTGGAAATTGGACGATGTTCCTTTTGGGAGTTTCACCCTGTCACCCGTCTGGAATTTTCTAATTCCGCCTCGTTAAAAAACTTTTCTTTTTTTTTAGGGTCAGATAAGTACCCAAGATTGTCCTATTGATACAGCCCCGTTGTGATCTTTCCCCCTTGGTGACCTTTTCTTCTGACCTTCTCTAAGTCCTTAACCTCTGTGCCCCCCCCTGGCAATAAAGTTTCCCCCTTTTTTTGAATCTTCTTAGGAGAACGAACAGTGGTTTTTTACTCCGACTGCCTTAGCCCCACAAATGGACCTCTTATTTCCTATTGATTTTTTTTCTAAGACAGTATATTATCCTTTTTTTGTGTTAAACAGTAAAGGCTAGTTTTAATAGTTATTGTCCCTAGGGCCCTTTTTCTTCTTTTATCTCTTGGTCAGG
>Ga0179593_1499179_pt1 | contig 15151 bp, 19 predicted proteins | sample CZODoug2_1_08_16_FD_185931 | JGI IMG/M metagenome (GOLD analysis project Ga0179593, IMG submission 185931) | Vadose zone soil fungal communities from Angelo Coast Range Reserve, California, USA - CZODoug2_1_08_16fungal (PacBio error correction) | ecosystem: Environmental > Terrestrial > Soil >... | reverse complement strand
CCATTCTTCCCCTCCAGTTCCGCCTTGCCCATGCGCCTTATTCCGTAATTCTTGTTTTCAAGGAAGAGACTCTCTGTTTCGGACTATCGGGCGTCGAAGACCCCTCCTTTTTACGGTTAGCCCACAACAATCTTTGGTTGCGGCCCTCCTTTTCATGGCCTTACAAACCAATCTGGTGTAGGAGCCCAGTTTCCTCCGGCTTTTTCGTTCGCAGATAGATGGACCATTCTCCTCTTCTGGTTTTTAACCTTTTCCCCCTAACCGAGCCCGCGACTCTACGCCCGCCTGCTCGGAAGCCCAATTTTCACTGAGGTTGCAGTTCCCCGGCCTCTCCCGTCGCACCACCGCCCCCTTGACTCTTTCCGGATACTATCCTTTTAGGATGAGACTTACAGTTTTCCGTACCTCTGACGCTTTTTTTCGTGCAGGACTAATGCTCGGCTGTTTGAGCACCCACCTCGAAATCCTTTTCTTGATTCTTTGTCGTAAATTTTGACTTCATAGCGGATGAGGCTCCCCCCCCATTTCAAGACTTCCCCAAACTTCGTCTGAAAGGACTTCCCATTCTTGTCATAGCCCCCGCTTCGCTCTAGTCTATGACCCGGTAATTCACGCCCCCTCCCCCCGCCTTCTCCCGACGACTCGCCACCTTCAGAAATTGCTGGACAGTCACTTCTAGCTTTTGTCGCTACTTCTAGAAATAAAGGTCGGCCTCGTCTTTGGCGGTCCTTGGATGATGACTCTTCTGGTCACTTTCCGATTAGTATCCGATAACTTGTTTTTTGTTCTCTTCCACCCTCCCTGCTTCCAGTCTCTTTTTCTTCCCACCTTCTGACCTAGAGGGTTGGACGATTCCAATTTTTTTTACAGTTGATATTGTTTTTGGGTGTTGGTCATTTACCTATAGCTCTTTTTTTTTTCTATCGGAAAGCACAAGAAGCCAAAGGCTCTCAATGTCTACTCCCCCCTTCGAGTTCCCAATGGCCTTGATTCCATACTGTTCCATTGGGTCTTTATGCTATTACTTGCCGACCCACTTTTTCCTGAGTTTTTTGCGCTTCTGGGTATTGTCTAGACAAGTCATGGAGTAATTTTCCAGCAACCATCGTTCCCATTCCTCCCAACCCCCTTCCAATGATTACCTTTCGTCTGCCTGACTCTGGGTAGTAGTTTTCTGATGCCTTTTTGATTTTGCTTTTTATCCTCTGTCTGTTTTCCTTTGTGTTAATTCTTTGCGCCTCCCCCCCCCTGTTTCACTGCACCTTATCCACTACTTTTCATTTCAATCACTGAGCGTTGATACTGTCTCCGTCCCCGTTCATCGCAGTGTTGATTTCCCGTTTTCGGCATCGAGCCCTTCGTCCCCCTTTTAGCCTGTAGGTTTCCGAATCGTACGGGTAAACTCCCCTTCCTGGTCCATTCGAGCAAAACCTTGTTACCTCTTTACGTTAGGAGCCGTTTTCTGCCGAAGCCCAGGCATCGTGTGGTCTGAGACATAATGCTACTCTCCATATTTCTTGGCCCGATTATAATCCAGCCCTGCTTACAGAGATCGCATGCATGGATTTAGATTCCCTGCCTCGTTGGTTGACCCCCTCCAATCCCTGAGAGATTGTTGAGGTAGACCTGCCCCTCCCCTGGGCTTTTCCTGTTTTGGTGCTGAGATCGTGCCGCCCTGGAACTGAACCCACCACGTCCTTCCTAGCCCTCCACACATTGCTTACTCATGCCCCCGCTGCTGCCCATTCTCAATCTTTCTTTTGTGTCTGTAGGGTACTGCTTCTGCTTCCTCTCTCTCTTCCCCTCACAAAAGTTTACTTTTCAAGAAGGATACTTTTCTCTCGATCCCCTGGTCGGCCTTTAAGCTTATTTAATAGTTCCCAGTTGGCCAACCCTTTTGTTTCGCCTGTACCTTTCGATGAATCTTGCCAAGCGATTTCTTTATTTTCTTCGGTTTGCGTTATTCATATCGTTGTAACGACTGTCAAGCCTGCATAGAGCCTTTACAGAGACACAGGTACCCTTTCCTCCTTTTTACCCAAACTCTTCATGGTCAATAGTGTCTGAACCTAGTCAAATTTTTGCGACGCTTATCGATTGATCCTTTTCAAGCTCTCTTGATTTCGACTCTTCCCCCCCGCTTCATTCCCCTTTTCTGGCCTTTAGGTGGTTTCACCCATGAAACCCAAGGAGGTCGCCGTAATCTTGCCGTTTTACCCCTCGCCTGCTCTTTAAGTTAGTATCGATTGTCTGTGCCCGGCAGCAACGTTTCCTCGACCCGTTAGCTTCTCGATAAGGCGAACAGGCTTTTCCCCGCCTCCTCCTTTTTGAATAACATTTTTCGACATCCTTTCGCTTCGCGCTTGCCCAACGCAAATTCTACGTACCGCGGAATCAATAGGCCTCCCCAGTATAGGACCCCTGCGTATCCTTACCCCTTGTTGAACGCCAGTTTTTGACACTTAATCCCTGCTGCGCCTACTTTCCGTTTTTTTTATTTCGCCCTCTCCGTCTCGCCTTCGAAGGAGAACTTCTACAGTCTGTATTTCCGCGCCCTTACCCGGCGCTTTTTTTCCAACTTACTAGAGACTCTTTTTTTCATCCTCCTTTGTTTTTGTTGACTGTCTCTTCTCTGGATTCCTGTGAGCTTTTCTCGGCAAGAAGGATTATATTCGATTCGGTCGACGGCGGTCGACATCTTCTCTCATAACCCTTTCTCGAATCAGGTTTTTTACATAGCGGTTTTTTTGCCGCCGTTCTCGAATGCTACGCAGTGTTCCCCGCACCTCGCTTGAGGGAGACTCCCTTCAGAACTTTTCGTGGCCCTCTTCTCTCGCATTCAGGCTAATCCGCGTCTCCAATTCCGGCCAATGCTGTTCTCGAGAGATTTCATACTTTGAAGTCTCCATTCTGCGGTCAACACCCTCCCTTTCATAATCATCTCTCCCAATACCACTTCAAACCTCTTTTTTTCCCCGGAGGCAGATGTTCACGTGCACATGATCCAGACTGGGTCCCGCTTGCCATCCGCTAACCCTTACATTCAGGGCCGTCGAGTTCTTGTTATGCCCGCTTTTTGTACAATGTATCATCCAGCCCTGAAGATATAAACTGTGACTCGGTCTCCACATTTCCCCGATTCCCCGACTTGTTAATCAATCCAGGTTCTCTGACAACAGCATACACGGAGGGTTTTCCCCATGTCGAGTCACCGCTCCTTATTCTTCCCCGTATTATACATAGATAGAGGTACCGAATTGATTGGAGGATTGATGACCGACCTGTTTTCCTCCACTTTCCTCCCGTGACTCAGCCCATGTTCGCCCTACTTTATACGAGATAGAAGAGAAACTATAGTTTATGCCCCCGCTTACACCTGGTTAGACTGCGCTCTCGCCTGAATACCTTCATTCCCCCTGACAGCGAATAGGTCTACTTGTAGCAGCCCCCCGTACGCAAAAGCATTTTTTTTGCTTAGAGTGCCATTGTGACTTGGACTTCCGATCCGCATATCTGACACAGGCCCTCTTTGGGCTTTTTCTCCCCCACCAAACCAAGCAGCCGATTGGTTCCGTTAACCCCAAGAGGCTTTACTGGTACCTCCCATTTTTCATGAGAGCGCACGTGTATTCCTTTTTTGGGGCTTTCTAAGCTGCCTCTGCTCTTTCGGCCTATTTGAATCTCAAACCAGAGAATTTAGGGCCGCCCCCCCGTCTTACCTAGGAACACGTTTTTTTTGTTTTAAAAATAGTGTCTAACGCCGCGCCCGCTGACGAAATACCTTTCCTCTAGGATCATCCCCTCCCTTCCGTGATATCTGCCCTTCTTCAAGCCTCCCTGGAGAGTTGAGGGATTTTTTTCAACACCTTTCATGCAGTGCCGTTTTTTTGTTGAAACCCATTGTTCTCTTCCCCCGACCCTCCTTTGAAACCCCCAGTCCTCGTGGCTTCATCACCTTTATCATCCCCCGACTCTAGTCCATCTGACTGCCTGTGAAATTCTCCTCTCCCTCCGTTCTGAATTTTTTTGCCTTCCTTTCTGTACGCACATGGGCCCGTTTTCAAAGTCATATCAAAGAAGCGCCCAATACTGATGAAATATTTAAGGAAATATACTCTCAGTTTACTTTACGTCTGACTTACCTGTTTCTCCGGCATGGGATTTTCTTTTTGCTTCATTTTTTTCAGTTTTCTATCTTAACGATCCGCAATCTCTCGAATTTCCAACATGACAAGCAACCAATTCAAATTTAAAAAAGCCTATTGCCAACTCTTATTATAGGTAAATCCTACACATAGCGAGCTTTTCCTCGGTCTTGGCAACTTTTCTCCCACTAAATTGCTACACTACTTTTACCCTGAGTCGGATCATGGAATCCCCTGGACTTGGTGCCCGTTGCCCGTTTATTGCCCTTTACGTTCGCAAATTGGCTCTTACGATTTCTCATCTTTTGAGTCTGCTTGGCTGGAAGAAGACGTCTTCTCCTCTCTTGACCATGCCTGACATATTTCCGAGAGACACTCTGCTATGCCCCTACCTTTTAATGTTTTTCTAGATTTTTATTGAATGGTGTTCCATTACTCTATTTTCACATTGCCGTCGCCCGCGATAATTGGCTTGATCCTGCTGCGAGTTTTCTTCTCCCGGCCCCGCCCTTTGAATTTTTCTGTTCGACTTACGCATGTAGAGCAAAAGTGTATTCAGTCTTCCATACACCTATCGTTCATGAATGGTGTATTCCTACATTTCTTCTTCTTCTTCACGGTAAACCTATGAGGGCTTTTAAGTATCGCCTTCCCTATACTAGGGTCTTTGGCTTCGTGTTCCTAGCTGTCATCGTGCCTGGCGAGTCCCCAATTTTTCCATAAGCTTCCGTGCGGCTTTGAAGACTTCTTCAGTCGTGCTCATCCCTATTCCTTCCCCCTCTTTTTTTTGTCTACCCTAGACTGAGGTGGATGTCGCCGAGCTGCCCGCTATTTCCTCCCCTATAGTGTCCTGAGCACTGACATGTGACGACTCTATTGTCCGTTCCCTTCTCTTCTTAGAATATAGGATATATTCCATCCAAATCTTTTTTTTTTCTGGGGTTTTGTTTTTGTTTTGTGGGGGGTGGAATAACCTTACAATCCCTATCTCCTCCATGACTCTCAGTCGTCGAGTACGTTTTCTCGGACAGAGATATGTTTCTTTCATTCGGGGCAGGCTCGCCCTACCCCTCCCCTCCCCTTGAATGGCCTCCATAAAACGGGGTTTCCCTTCCGTCTTTTCTGGCGTCCTGAAACCCCAATCCTGGCTTGCGGCTCACGTCGCGGAGTATTTGCGATTCTAGGCCCCCGATGAACGCTCTTCTTTTTTCCCCCCCTCGTTCCCAACCTCGCCCCGGCTCTTCGTTGCCTACTTAATCTTCAAGAAAGTCCCTTGCTGGCCGGCATCTCCTTTTCCCCTTGCCTATTCTTCCCCAACGGCTTAGAACGCTACGTTGTCCTTGCGCTCAACTCACACCGGGGGGCGTACTTCTTTTTTCACTACTGCCGCCTGGCCTTCATCATGATTCCCCTCGTTCTCCCCCCAAGCTTTGTTTTTCGGCTTCCCGTCTTTTCTATCGATTTTGAAGAAACAGTTCCCCATGACCAAAACACTTCGTTCCCCGCCGGCTCTCCTCTCAGTATCCTGACACTTATGCGGTTCCTTGCAAGCCCCCATTCTCTCAGGAGGATGGTAAGACAGCGAGAATCGAACCCTCAGCATTTCTCATTAAATTAGCTCCTTGGATTGATTAATGATCCATTTCCGGGAATGGGTTCTGCCTGGGTTCATGGTATTGATTCTCCGCTTTTTTGGGCAGTCCGATTAGAGTCCTTTTTGTTTTTTCGATGCACTCCCCTCTTTTTTAAGTCTTCTCGCTGAGAACCGTGCGCTAAAGAGTTGGCGCAGTACCTGGTGTGTTATGGGACTATGCGTAACTTGGCCATTTGCTAATACTGCTATCCGCTCTTCCCACCTTCCCGCACGCGCTCCACTCGACTTCTCCCCATCACTCGTTCCTCCCACGGTCCGCCCCGCATCTCCAATGCTACCCCCCATACTCCGCACCACATCACTTCCATTCTCCCCACCGCCCTCCCCTATTTTACCCTGCCCCCATCTACTCCCACCACCCCCCTCCTCACTCCTGTTTTGTCCTTTCGCTCCCCCATCTCTCCCAATTTGCACACCTCCCCCTAATCGATCTCCGTCTTCCCGCTTTCATCCCAACCCACAGCCCCAACCGACACTGACCATACCCATTTCCTCCTTCTTCCTTCCTCACTCTTCTCCTTTCCTTTCCCACTACATCCCCCCTCCCTCCCTCATTTTCACTCACTTCTCATTTCCCTTCATTTCCTTGTCCTACATTCTCTCCATTATCACAATAATTAACTCCTATCGTCCCCTTCTCCTTCACCTCCTACCTCACCCTCCCTCCCCAGTCATCTCTCTTCCTCCCACGAATATAAAAATTGGCGTCCTCAACCCCTTTCTCCCCCCCCAACCGCCTCTCCATTCTCACCCCACCCTCTCCCTTGCCCCCCCACCCCTCCACCCATCTATTCCCCCCTCCCCTCCCCGACCCTGCCAACCCCCCGCATTCCCCTATCCTCTTCCCCCCCCCCGTCCCCTGCGCCCCCCCCTCCCTCTGCCCCCACCCCGTCTATTTCCCCTCCACCCCCCCCCCCGCCCACCCCAGGCCCCCCCTCACCCCCCCGTGTCACCCCCCCACCCCCCCCCTCACCCCCCCCTCCTCCCTCCCTCCTTTCCACACCCCCCCTCCCCCCCCCCTCCCTTCTTACCCTCCCGTCTCACCCTCCCTCATATATTCACTCTCGCCCCCCCCCTTCCCCCCACACCCTCACCCCTCCCCGTCCCTCCCCTTCCCCATTTCTCCCCCCCCCCCCCCCCCCCCCCCCCACCCCCCTCCCCGCTCCCCCCCCCCCCCCTCCTCCCCCCCACCCCCCCCCCCCCCCCCCCCCCCCCCCCCCCCCCCCTCCCCCCACCCCCACCTCCCGTACCCCCCCCACACACCACAACCTTCCCCCCCCCCCCCCCCCCCCCCCTCCCCCCCACCCCCCCCCCCCCACCTCCCCCCCCCCACCCCAAACACCAAATACCCCATTATTTTTTCTTCCCCCCGTCGTCCCCTTGTTCCTTCCTTTTACTCACCCTACACTCAAGCCTACCCCTTCTCCCTCCCCTCACTCACCCTAAATCAACTACCTCCTTCATCCCTTTCCTACTACCCCCACCCCACGATCCATCTCTCCACTCCCGCCCCCCTCCCGTTCCCATCCCCAACATACCCTGGCTCACCCCCAACTGTCCTACACCCCTTTTGGCAGTTGCTCTCCTACCCGCACCCCCTTTATTCTCTGCCCCTTGCTACGCCCCCTCCCGCATCCGCCACCCCCCTTCGTCAACTCCTTCGAGCTAGAATATCTTCCATTCTACATTTCGCTCAGAACAAAGTCTCACTCCCCTGTATCCCCATCCTTCCCGAGAGCACGCGCAGCCTATGTTTCACTGTATGCCTGGGAAATTGGAGGCAGAGAAGGCACGAGAAGTAATAAAAGTAGAATATACTCACGAAGGAATTAGTAAGAAGCATAGATAACGCCGGAGAGGGGGGTTGTTAGAGAGGGGGGCGCGAGGAAGAGTCAAGAAAGAGAAGAAGAAGGTAAAAGAAGGAAGAACGAAAGACCCTACCTTCCTTTCGCTCATCCCGAAAAAAACCCCCCCCCACCCTCTTTACCCCCGCCCCTTTTCCGACCCATTGTGGTAAAGTAGACCCGGTGATCGTGGGCTGACGGGAGTGGGCGAACGCTAAGAACTAGGAACAAATTGCGAGAGGAATGCCGGAAAGGAAATAGGATGCACCAAGGAAGGCAACCCAACGAGAAACAGGTGGGTTTTTTTTTTGTTTTGGCGGCACCACTGAGGGTGTTCAGTGGATTTGGTTGTGAAAGTCAGGCCGTTTCTCTAGTCCTCCTCCTTTTCTCTTCCCGCGCCGCTCCCCGACCCCGGTTTTCCACAGCTGACCCATCGTTGGTTTTTTTTGGAGCGAGATTCGACAAAATCAACCCTTTCTCCCCCCACCAAGACTGCTTTCCCTGACGTTTCAATCTCCTCCGTTCTTCAGTATCATCTCGTTGCCTAATATCTTCTTTTACTGTGACAAACAAAGCAAACCACCGGAAACTTTCCAAGGCAAATTCCCATTCGTGTTTATGATTGCCATTCTGTCCCGTCCTGGGATTCCTTGGGTGGTTTTATCGTTAATGACGGCTGATGCTGCCCTTCGGCTCCGGACCGCCACTACGGTGAATCTGTTCAGGGAGGTCCCCCTAAACCCAAGCCCCCCTAGTTAATCTGTGCCTAAATTTTGCCTTGGAGAGTGAAAGTAAGCTAAGTAAGGGTCTGAGGTGGCGTTCGTGTAACGAAAAAAGGAGTCCCGCAATGAGAGTCTTCCCTCAAATGGTCACCTTAAGATCGCGGTTCCGATGCACAGTCCTAAATTTTTTAAGTCTTTCCCGCTTTCACCCCATTTCCCCCCCCCCCCGGCAATCTGCTCTTCTTTTTTGCATGGCGCATTGGGTTTGGAAGACAGCATTTTTCTTCCCTTTTCTCGCCCCGCAACCCCTTTCTTTGCTTTTCACCGGGCGCCTTGGTTCTTATTCCGTGGTAACTCCGTACTTGCATGACTTGATCGGTTTGGTCACCCTTCTCCGTTCCGATTCCTGGCAACTTTGTCCCAAGCGGCATGGCAGTAGACTCCTTGAGAGAAAGATCTCTGTAGCTAAGCAAGCCGCTGTTTCGGACCCCTTTGTTTTTACTTCGGACCGATTTTTTTTTTCATCAGTGTGAAAGAAATGCTCCCGTTTGCCGTTTTTTCGATATGCCCAGGAAAGGGTCAGTGGTGTGAGTCCGGAACAATAGCGAATGCCCCTCTTGCCCACCCTTTTTTACCTCCCCCCAGGCTCGAGCATGATAATACTTTTCCCCCCCGGCCCCCTTCAAGATTAATCCCAATGCAAGATATCTTTGATTTGGTTGTCATCGACGCTAATTTGACCTTTCTCGTCTTTTCGTCTTTTTCCCTGGTCCAACTCGGTGCAATCGTCGTTGGAGGATTTGCTCTTTAGTTCTTTCCTGTTGCGTAGGAGTTTTGAGCATGTCAACCCTGGATTGAGGGGGCGTTTCTGTTACTTTCTGTTTTCGTATCTCTGGACTTCCCCCCAAGGCGGCGGGGATGCCTTTCACCTTTTTCTTCCGTTCTTCGCCAGCGCCTCTTCTTTCGTATCGTAGGCGGCGTAATTATGCCACACTGGCCCAGGCCATAACCCGCTATTTTCTTCCGCAGCACTAGGCGTCACCCCTGCCCCTTCCCGCTCTCGGCTTAGCCCCTAGGGCGCCTGTCAAAAACAAGCTATCGATCCCCCTGTCATCTTAGACGTACATCGCGCTTTTGTGTCCGATCTCGTTCGACCGCCACCTCCTACCCAGCGCCTCCTTCCATGTGGTTTATGGCGCGGCGCGGCCTCGCTCGTGGGCTTGTGTTGTTTTTCGTTCTTCTATCTGGGGCAGCGGTGCCATTTTGTTCCATCCGTTCTAGCCCTTGGTATCCCTCTCCGTACGCAGATCAATTTTCCTGTCGTTTTTGGAAGGCGCCCCCCAAGCCCGTCCCTAAAGAAAAAGGTGGCTGTGGATGTCAAACACTTAGTCTCCCGGATAAAACGAAAACACCCAAAAGCTGGGTATAACCGCACCCAAGGTGGTGGGTTCGTCGTTACTAAAGTGGGGGGGGGTTTTGGGTGGTTCGGAAAAGGTGGAAAAAAAATTGAAACCCAGAATAATGCTCCCCAGCCCGTCATGGTACTTGCGCCACCACCCCACACACACAAATAATACCCAAAACAAAAAAAAAACAAACCCACGTGAGTGTGACTGCAAGGCCGCCGGGGGAGTCCCTCGACACACCAATGGTCCCACTGTTGGCGTCCCTCCTCGCGGGTGCTTCTTGCCTCCCTCTCAGGCAGCCAAACACGATCCTCCCCCCCTCCTTGCCCTACCCGTGATCTTCCCAATTCGTTCTTCGCACCGTACCAGCCTCCCCATCTGCACGGCACTCCGCACGCCTCCTGGCCTCCCCTCCTCTGCCCACGCACCGTCTTCACCTCGCTTTCGTCCATCCCACTACGGGGACTGCGGACTTGTCTTCTATTTTGTCCAAAAAACATCTAACCAAAAAAAATAAAACCCCCCCCCAATAAAACACTTTCCACCTTGACCAAAATAAAAACCTAATACAATTCCAACAACCCCGCCACCGTACCACTCGTTCTCAACCGTAGGCCTTGCGTTCCCGGCACTCCGATCCTGGGCCCTATACTCCGCACCCCTGCGCCACCCAGGGTCCCGCCCTCGCCTCTTGCCTACCCTCCCCGCCACTGTTGTTTGAGTCGCCAATAAACCGCCCCCCGTGCTCCCCCCCATCCCCCCAACCCCACCTAAACCAACAACACCACACAAACCGAAATTTTTCGCGGGCAAGGCACTTAACCCGCCCACCGGCCCCAGCAACTCCGAGAGTTTAATTCGCATCTAATGACTCCCCGCTTGTCACGTCCCTTGTCGTCATCGAACACAGGGCCCCCACCAAACCGCGAGGCTCGGAGCCTCCGCGTGACGGAGTAGCACTTTCAGACCCCTGCCGGAGTTGTCCCCTGATTCAAAACAAACTTATTGGGCATCCCGTGTACTGTTGTTCTTTCGCACACCACAAAAAAACACCTCGCCCACTACAAAAACCAAAAAACAGTGACACATACCCCCACTTGTCGTCCCCCGTCTGGCCCCCCGGCTTAGTAAACGTCGACCCCTCCTCCCGCCTCACCGCCACCACCCCCCCCCCCAAAAACACACCGTCTCCGTGTGGGCTTCGCGTCCTGTCTCGGGCTCCCACCCAACAAAGAAACCACCCGTCTTTCATCTGCGCTCTGGGCTCCTCATTCACTCAAACGAGACCTACCATTCGATCCTCCCCTCGCCCGGCACGTGTATCCGCCTCTGGCTGACCCCCACCAAGAGCGGCTCTGATTCATCGCTGGAACGATTCTAAAAACCATGCTGAGTCTTGGCGTGGGACGCTGGGGCTGTGGGGTGTCCCCAGTGGGGAGTTAAGTTGTGAAGTACCTACCCGCCTTTTTCACGGTCCTCGCCCGTCGCCCTCTTGTTCCCCGGCTTTGTAGGTTGTCTTTGCGTTGGCAGGCGTGCTTTTCTTTTGTGTCTGCTTTTGTCTTTTTGGACCCATTTTTTCCACACTACACCAGCCCTCCGATTCCTTCCAAATGATATCTGAGTTTGACTCTTCAGTTATGGGTATCTTTGGACCCTCCACCCCCTTCACCTGACTTTGAAGTAATAGACCGCTGCTCTCCCTTCAACCGTGGCTTGGAACAGGAAAAAGGTTGGGCTACAACGTTACTGCCAACGCGCAATGTTATCCTGTTGGCTTTTGTTCTGGTGGCTCGCCTGTGCTCCTTTCACGGCTGTTTTTCCTTCCCCCCTTGTTGATCGCCGTGATTCTCGGGCCGGCTTGTGGCCTCAGTCGTTTAGGCCGATTCCCCTCAGGTCAACCCCTAACCTCTGGAGGTTTCGTAACCCGTTCCCACCTCGCTTTTCGGCCAAGTTCGTATTTCCCCCGCGCTTTTTTACAGTCAGGCCTGCGTCCTGGTGGTTTGGGCCCTGCCCGCCCTTGTGCTGTTTTCTGTTGGTCCATTTTCATGCAGCGAGTTTTATATCTGGGTTCCCCCCCCTTTCGCTCCCGGCCTTTTCTTTCCGGTCCCTTTCGACCTCACTCTTCTAACTCGTCCCCATACTTTTAATTTGTTCGTCCCCCGATGCCGTCCATTACACTCATGGTTTTTGCCGGTTACAAAGCTACACACTCTCTAGACCCTCGTTTATGTCCACCCCCCCGTTTTCTCTATCGTCTTGTGTCTCGCCGTCGGTTCAGAAACTCCATTATTCACTCTCACCGGCCGGGATTTCGCCCCGCGTTCCGATCCATTCTTGAGCCGGTCCGTTACATATGTTCCCCGGACCGCCTATCTCTCCTTTCTCCTCTTCCCACTCAGCCGTGGTGTCCTTCCTGGAGCTCACCCCTCGCACCCCATCCCCTTTCCCCTTTGTAATCCGACGAACTATAAATACGAACACCCCCTTTCACCGTTAAGCACTCTCCTTCAACAAGGCGACTCTCTTTTTGCTGTCGCCTCTGGATTTTGGACCCCCTCCCTCCCCGTTGGGCTGGGGCACGAGACGCTCCGTGGCGTTGTGCGTTCGCAAAATTCCAACCCAGGGTTTTCCACGGGTGGCTTCTCTTGTCAAACCAGCCGGTCGGTTTTTGCCCCCCCCCGGGTTTCTTTCACCCCTCTCGTCACAATGCAATGCACAACGCCCCGAAAAACGCCAGGTCTACTACCCCTTTTCCGCCAGTTTTCCCCCTGAATTTGATAATTCGATGTTGACGCTCTCGCCGCTCGACGCGCAGCCCACCTGAGTCTGTGGCTTGGGGTCGTGCCGTTCCCAATTCATCCCTGCAGCTGCCGTTGGCCTCTTGCTCTTCTCGCGAGTCCCGGCGGCCCCTTTCCCCCTGCCCTGTCTCCCCCTCTGCCCCTTCTTTTGCTGAGGGGCCCAGACCCATTCGCCCCCATTAACAGCAACTGTCCCCTGTGTTGTGTCGTTCTCCGTCAGTCTCCTCTTCCGGCAGTCTTTCTTCCCCGCGGTTTCGTTGTTTTGTGGACCGCTTTTTTCTCATTCATGACCGTTCTCAACCCCTGACCAAAGACCCTTATTACGATACAAATCAAGCCCTTGTGGGTCTTCGCCTTGCTTCTTGGTCATGACCCCGTCCCCCCCTAGCGCATTGTCCTTGTTTGTGTGTCAAAATCACACGTAGTATCAATGTCACTTGTGCTCTACAATTTTCCCCTCTTCGCCGGCCCCGACACCGTTGCAAGGCGGACCCCTGTTTCCTAACCCGAGGACCGTTTTTCTTTAGTATTTCTCCTCCTTTCCCTGGAGCGAAGACTTATTCCTTTCTCGGCCGCGCTCGTGCTGCCCCTTCCCTCCGCGCTCCTTTTTTCCGCTCTCCCCGCTTCACTGCCTACACCTTTTCACTCACGGGCACACCAGATCCCCGCCCCCAATACCGGGACCCTTCAGACGCTCCCCCCCCTCGTCTCCCTCCTTTTCCTTCTTTGGCTTTGGCTCGCAACGCTAGCTGTATCCCTTTTCACTCTGCTTTTGGTTCGAGATGGTTGACTCACGCCAGAACTTCCCTCTTCTGTTCCTCCCTTCCGTTGTGTTTTTTTGTGCTCTCTGAGGACCTCTTCTTCTTAAAACACACGCTCCGTCCCTAAGTTGTCTTCCTCTCAATCTCCGTGGTGGATGCGAAGTGATACATCAAGAGGGCGGTGTGATGCTTTTTGACTTCTTTCTGTGCCGACCCCCCTTGATAGTTATTTCGTGCCGTCATGGGTGTTCTGCACTGTACGTCAGCTAGAGGCTCCCTCCTCTCCGGTGTCTCTGCCCCCTGTTTGCCCTTCTGGAATTTTTCGGTCCTTCTTTTCATGCTGCTTATTGTTGATTGCGCCCCCGTGGTTTCTGCTTCGTGTCGGTTATGCCTGCTTTCTGCAAGGCCGCCCTCCCCCTCTTTTTTTTCTCGCCGCCCGCTCAGGAACGCCACTTTCTCACGTTTCGCCGGGTCTTCCGTTCCCGGCCCCCCTCCCCCTTTGACTCCCCTGCCGCTTTGGTCCCCTTTTCCCCCCGACTCTTCACGTAACCCAAAATGGATGTCTCTTTGCGTGTGTTCGCGTGCCTGGCATGGGTCACCTCCTCTTTCCTCTCGATGCAGTAAGACTTTGAGTTCTTTTCGTGATTTTGGGGCCTTAGATTGCCCTTTCGCCCCCGTTTCAGACCTGACTAGGGAGTTTTTGAAGGTGTCTCCGCGACCTCGGCCCAGGGGCTGCTTTTTTGCCGGAATTTTTTTGAGTTTACCCTTCCACCGCTCGCTATTTCCTCCCCCGCTCCCTCTCTCTCGCCCTCGCTCGCATGATGTATCCTTATTTTTTTCGCCTGCCCCCTTTTCTGGCTGGCTGTGGAATGCATCGTCGATCCTCCAGTCGATCACCCGTCGTTTTGTTCCCGCTCTCACCCCTTTTTGCAGATCTCTTTCCTCGAATGCAACACGCTGTTGGTCCTTTCTTCCCTCTCAAGTCGTGATTTCTTCCTCCGAGTACTTGCTCGCGTCTGTTGACCTTCGAGTTCTTAGCTGTTTTCCTTCATCCATTTCTCCTCGCCTTGGAGTTTCTTTTTTTGTATGAGCTAACCGGGTCTGTTCTCCCTTCTTTTCTTCGTTTGACCCCCCTTCTGGATTCTGTTAATCCTTTTTCGCCGCGCTCAGCTTTGGTAACCCGTCGTTGCACGTCCTTGCTGATCTCTCTTTCTTTCCCTCTTGTCTTCCCCCCCTTTGTATACTTTGAGGCTCCTCCCTCTTGTGGCGTGACCTCCGCTTCCGCTTCGAACGTCCTTTTAGCCGGTGGAACGCCCGTCTCGTGCCTCCCTTCCCCCCCCCCATCGGGCTTTTTTTCTCCTATCTCCTTGACGGTACGCACACTGGAACGGCGTCATTCACAAGCTTTGCTCCGTTTTTGATGCCTTGTTTTTTCGGCCCCTTTTTAGCCTGCGCAACAACCTTGTCCTGCCCCCTTCTTTTCTTCCCTTTTGCCTGTTTCGGCGGTCTTACTTTTTTCTCCAGCATTTTGAGCGTCTCTGTGGAACACATGCGCTGCCTTCGAGTTGTTCTGACAACCTCCCGGCAGTCCGCTTTGCCAGCCCCCCAATACATTCAACCGCACCACAGCCATTAAAAAACCCGGTTCCGCTCCTCGCCCTCGGCGCTGAGTCTCCAGGATTTTTCGTCTCGTTCACTGTCCCCCGACACTTACGCCTGTCCTATCACACTCCCTCACCTAGACTCCAATCCCTTCTCTCCCGAGCCCACCCCTATTCTTATTATACAGCGCACGATCCGCAATCAACCGTTTTCCTCGCG
>Ga0179593_1338457_pt1 | contig 15152 bp, 19 predicted proteins | sample CZODoug2_1_08_16_FD_185931 | JGI IMG/M metagenome (GOLD analysis project Ga0179593, IMG submission 185931) | Vadose zone soil fungal communities from Angelo Coast Range Reserve, California, USA - CZODoug2_1_08_16fungal (PacBio error correction) | ecosystem: Environmental > Terrestrial > Soil >... | reverse complement strand
TATACTGCAGGTGCGACTTCTCTTGTTTTTTTTTTTCCGCTCGAGTTTCACCTTTTGGTTGAACTGCTCTTTGACGTTTTTTTTCTCGCTCTTCGCCCGCTTTTTCTTTGGCGCCTTCCCCCCTCCCCGCAGTCGTAACAGACAAAAGTTACCCACTTCTCTTTTCAAGAGCGGCCCGGCTGATGCCCTTTGGCTCGCCGTTTGCCGCAAGTGGCTTGCTTCGTTTTTTCCTCTCCGGCGGAGGTTACCGTCATAATGCGCGGTGAACCCTTCTTTTTTTTTTTCCCCTCTCGTAGTCTAGTGCTTCGAGCATCGAGTCCCAGTTTTCGTTTTTTTCTGGGCTCGCGCAGGTACCCCCTTTTTTGTCGGATCGTTTGTTCTTTTTTTAATCGTCCTTTCTTTTTTTCCTTAATTTCTTTGAGTTTTTCGTGGGGCTGCCTCCTCTCAACGGTCCCGTGCCCTGCGTTCCCCCTCCCGTGCGGGTCGTCTGCCCCTCCCCCCTGGTCAGGCCCCCAGATGCCGCGGCCTTCCGCGCCTCCCTCTGTCCCCATCTTTCCACACTTTTTTTTCTTTAGTTCCTCGCCATCCCCGCTTTTTGCTTGCCAACGACCGGCTCTGCTTTCATTTCCTGCCGACTTTGGCCCTCCCCACGTAGACCCGTGATGTTGCCGGTGTTGTTTGCCTGAGTTTTTTCCCCCTTGTGTACTTTTTTGGGACCTTTCGTGCAAGGAGGCAGGCGAGTAGCAGGTTCGAAACCCTGACTCGTGGGAACCGGCACCAGCCATTTTTCCGCGTCCGGTTACGTTACTCTTCGTCCTTTTGATGTTTTATCGAGCTGTTAACTGTAATTCGGCCGTTTTTCCTCACGACCTTTTTCCACTTTCTCTTTCTAAACACTCGATTTTTTCACCACTGATATTTTGCGTCCCCTTGTGGATCTTTTATTAAGTTCGTTCGGCCTTGGTTGCTTCGCGATGGCCTCTGACAGGTGGCCCCCCCCCCCTCCGTTGTGACGTACGGCCTTCCTTTTGGATCCCCAGATTGCGCATTTCACTTTCTACTGTGATGTTTCGAGTCCCTCCTGGGCGTCTTGCCGTCGGCACGTTTTCTAGTTCTCCCCTTTGTCTCTTGGGTCTCTTCTTGTGGCACTAATACTGAGGTGAAAACTCCCTTTCACTTCTTGAAGTTTTCCTTGCTGTCATCTTGCCGCCAAAACCCCCCCAAGGGCGGGCGTGTTACTGGGAGCCTTTTGGTCGCGACGTGATGGGTCGTTTTCCTGTTTCTTTCTCTTTCTCTGCTTCCCTCTTCCGGCTATGTTGGGGAGCGTTTTTTTTGCCTCGTTCCTCTTTCTGAGTTTTTTTGTTCGTCGTGGATTTTTTTCGTCATTGGATCCGTTGACTCTGCCTCAATGGGACTTATCTCGTGACTTTCGGCCGCTTCTTCCAGGATCCCCTTTGTCCCCCAGAGGCCTCTTTTGTAGACCCTGCGCTCAGTTTTCCGCCTTTCCTTTATTGCTTTAAGGGGTTTCCCTTCAACCGTGGCACGTCTGGGACGTATCCCCCCTTTTAAGCGAGTTTTTTTCTTGTCCGGCTTGGAGTTTCTTTTTTTTCAAGGAGTTTCTTCTCACTTTTGTTTCCTGTCCTTCTCGGGGCTCCTTTTTTTTTTTTTTCTCCCGGGGCTTGGGCAGCCGGCCCAGGGTTTTTTTTTTTTTTTCCCCCGCCCTGTCATTTCGCGTCGATTTTCTTTTGTTCACAACCGAACCTTCAAACAGGTCCCCGCCCTTTTCTGTGTCCACGTACAATGTGCATCTTGCCACCTGCACACCCCATGGGTGTTTCACCACACCCTTGTGGGGAACTGGTCACTCACCCCCCCCTGACCTCGCGATGCATGAAATCCCCAGCGTCAGCGGGTGTGGGGGGTGGGGTGGTGTGTTGCGGGTTGGGGGGGGGTTGGTGGGGTGTTTTTGTTGTTTTTGTCCCTGCTTGAACCCCCTTGGACCCACCCCCCCGGCGTTCGCGTGCCTGCCGGCGTGACAGCGCTTCCATCTTTTTTTCCGCGCTATTTTTTTTAAGCCTTTCACGGCCTCCCACGTTTTTCCCCCTAGCGGTTAGGGCGCGATTACGGGCTTTTTTCTGACGCGCGCGCTTCCCCCTCCCCCCTTCCCGGCGATTTCTTCTGGCTCTCTTTCATTCCCTTCTTTCCCACACCGCCGTTTTTTGTTTGATTCCTTTTTATAGATTTTTCTTTTTGGTTTTGCCACCCGCCGGAAGACACCCAATGCTCCTCCGCTTTTAACTTGCGATGGCATGTGCTTTAGCGCTGGGACCTGGGTGTCACCCAACCCCCCTGCCCCCACCTCCCCCCCCCCCGCCACACAACCCTCCTGCGCACCCCGTGCACCCCGCCCCTGACCAGCCCCCAAAGCGCTTCTTGCCTGTTCCCACGGTCGTCGTCTTTTCTTGTTCCTTGACCCCGGTCTTCTACGATTTCCTTTTTCCTTATTCGCTAATGTTTTGTTTGAACGGTTTTTCGTAGTTTAGCTGTTTTCCGATTTTCTGGGCCTTCTACTAGGATCCTTTTTTCACCTGCGCTTTTGATGTCTTTTTTTTTTTTTTTTTTCCCGGTTTTTGTTGCATCTCTGAACTCCCATACGCTTTTGTCCCCATGGAAAAAACTTTCGTACTGGCGTGTGGTCATTGGTGATTTATCTTTTTTTTTTTTTTTTTTGGTTTTTGTGTGAACCTCTGGGTCTGCTTCTGGACCCATTTGGTCCTCCCTTTCCCTTCGTTTACCGCAAACAATGTGTTTGATTTTCGCACACCCCGGCGCCTTTATTTTCCCTCGGCGACTCGACTCGGTTTCTGACCTCCCCTGTCATTTGTCTTCTTTTTTTTGTATACCGGCGGGTCTTGCGTTTCCACCCTTTCCTTTTCCGCTAGTTTTTTTTCTCGATGAACACACCAGTTTCGCTGGGCTCTTCAGTTTTGTCTTTTTTTTTTTTCTTTTTCTCTTTTTTTTTGCGGTTTTTTTTACTTTGCCTCCTGTCCCGTTTTTTGATCTCGCCCCCCTGGTTTTGGTTTATGGGGCCCGTTACCTTCTTTGCCCCCCCGAAGGAGGCGTTTTTCGTTTGCTGGGTCCCTGGTCTTTTCCGAGGTTTGGTTTAGTTTTTTTCAAGTTGATTTGATGTGCTGTTCCCCCCCCCTTCCTCTCGTTGGGACCGTCGGTTCATCCGGTGAGCTGTCTTTCCTGGTTTCGGTTTAATTCCGAGTACAACCTCCCTTTTCTTTTTTTTTTTTTTGCCCTGAAACCGAGCTGACGTTGTCCCGCCTCCGTGTCGTTGGATTCCCCCCCTGCGTTTTTTCGGGTAAGAACGCGATTCCGCTTTTCCCCGTTTCTAGCTTTTTTCTTTTGTCTAGCCGGTTGTTCTTTTTGGGATCTGTCCCTTTAGTTTTCCTGTTCTTCCCGCGGTGGTGTTCTCTTCTTTTGCTCTCCCCTTCTTCTCGGTCCCTTAGTCAGTTTGTTTTCCCTGTGTGGTTGTTTGATTTCTATGACCTTTGCCTTTTTTTGCCCCGATTGGACGGACGCGGTTTTTTGCCGGAGGTGGCGTGTTTGTCTTTTGGGCGAGTTTTTCCTCCTTTTTGTTTTCCGAATCACGTTAAAACCGACACCTCTTTCCTTTTCTCGATCGATGTTGTCCCAAGCCATCTAATTTTTTTAATCCCTTTTTTGCCCATGTTGCTCAAGTCGTTGTTGTCTTTTGTGCCATCGGCGTGGCGACGAGCCCCCCTTTTTTTCGTGTCTTTCTTGCGAGTAGGAGTGACCACAGTGGGGAAGTTCCCGCTCTTTTTTTCGTGTCGTATGACTCTCCTTTCTCTGTGGCGCTAGTCTTATCTCTTTTCACTCTTCAATTTTTTTGTTTTTTTTTTTTTCGAGTCTCTTTCTGCTGTTGACCCCCTCTTTCCCACTTTTTTTTTAGACCCATTTGGGACGTCGGACTAAACGGCTGATTTGCGTTTTTCGTGTAGTGCTATTTTTCGCAAGCGTCCGACCCTTGGTAGCCTGCCCCCCCGCCCTCCTACCGAGCCAAAACGCACCCCTCTTTTTCGTCCTTCATTGTCCCCTCTTTATGAGAGCCACGGTATTTGCTGTTTTCTCTTTTTTGTGAGCGCTTTCTGAGTCTGCTTTTTTTGAAGCTGCATTCCTTTTTTTTCCCCCCCTGCTTCCTTTTGACACTCCTCTCAATGTTTTCCAAAGATCCCTTATCTTTTCACCCCAGTTACCTTTTCTTCCCGTGTTATCGTGGTCCATGCCAGGTATCCATTCCTAAAATCCTTGCCCCTTACTTCGAATATTGTCGTAGCTTTCGATGTATTGGTTCTTCGGGCTTCTGCCATGTTCGTTCTCGCCACAAGCTTTTTCCCCGTTATGCCTAAGGTTGACCAGATTCCCCGTTTACAAATTCGACTAGAGCGACAATGCCTGATTTTTTTTATAAAAGTTTCTTGAGCACGTGTTTATTCCCACTTCCCCCCTCCCGTTTTTTCCTGGATTGCAACCAGTGCTGCTTGTTCGCTCCTTGAATCTTTACCCGCGTCCTTTTTTTTTTTTGCAATTTTTTTTTTTCCAAGAAGTCCAAGTGCGGGACGTCACTTCCAAATTCTTTTTGGCGAGTTGCGCTCGTTTCTTCCTTTTCTGGCCCCCCACACCCCGACCCTGACTTTTTGAACTAGTTTCCCTTCCACATGCATCTTCTTCCGCTTATATTTTTTGTGCAAAGTTCACTTCTCAGCACCTACTGGACCCAATTCTTTTGCAGATTGCTCCCCCCCCAGCTAATGTCTTCCTGTCAATGATCTGACAAAGATTTTACTGTCGCCACTTCTTTTTTTTCAACGCCCTGGGTTGTTTCCGAGAGTCTTTCAGAGTTTCACCAATATTTTCTTCTTGATCAGTATTCCCCCTCCCTACCTTTCCTTCTGTGCCCTCCCGGATCAGGAGTTAGGTTCCTTATGATTTTCTTTGCTTTTTTTCGTCCACCCTCTTCCCCAACAATTTTGTGTCTTTTTTTTGCTTGATCAAGAGGCCCCCGCTTAAAGGAGTCCTTTTCTAGTTGCCTTCCCAGAACGCCCTTTGTACATCTTTCTATGATTCTATTTAATGCCACTTTTAGCCGGTTTTTCGATGTATGCCCTTCTTTTCTTTCCGGCAGGAAACAACTGGGTCCTTTCTTTGGTATTCATGGGTCGCTGACTTTTTGCCCTAGAGCCCCGTTGGAGGAGAATTCTTTAAGCCCACCTTCCCTCACTTCCCCGGTCACAAGCTTTCATTCCCACCTCTTTCTGATTTCTCAAACTTTTTTCCCTTTCGCAATTCTATCTTGCTTTTTTGTTCACCCCCCAAGATTTTCCCCCTTCCCCCATTGTTTTTTTCTCCTCGCAACATCGTGTGGAAGCTTTTCGTTGCGGATCCTGTACGGAGTCGCTGGCAGGCCCCCTTTCCCCTCCTCCGGTTACCGAGCGTTTTGCTGTTTTTTTTTTATCTATTTCTTCGCGTTTTTTAGTTTGGCGCATTTTTTTCTGGGAATTTTTTCCCCACCTTCCGATGCCGTGTCTCAGCACCCTTGATTTTGTGTAGAAGGGGCCTCTTTTTTGCTCTTAGTCAGCCGAGACGTCTCGCTGTTGGTATTTCTGTCTTTTGGTTTCTCGTCCCGGGAGAGATCGTTTTTTTCTTCCCTCTTACTCCTTCATGAAGTGACTGTCTTTTTGTGGAGGCCTTTCGGAATTGAAGATCGTCGGATTTCTCCCTTGTCTTTGTCCCCTTCGTTTTTTTTTTTTTCCCTTCTTGGCCCGAGACTTGTCCCCAACGGCTGTTTGCTTTTCATTTCCGGCTCCCTCGCTTTTTTTTTTTTCCTTTATGTGGGTTGTACCTTTTCCGTTGTGGGATTCGTGATTTTCCTTTCGCGCTCTCCCCCCGTTTTCCCCCCGTGTGGCGGTCTCTTGGTTAAGCCCCTTTTCTTCATCTTCTCCCCCCTGTCCCACGGGACCTTTCGAAAAGGACTGTTTTGCCCCGTCCCCTGCTCCCCCAGTTTTCTTTTTTCCCTCCCCGCTTTCTTGGAACCGCTTTCGGCTCCTTACTTTTTTCTTGTGCAGTGTAAGATCCCCCTCGGTTCCCCATCCAAAACCTTTTTTCCCCTCGGTCGGGCTCGTCACCCGTTCACTGTTTCTTATAGTGTTTTCCCTCCAGACTTTTCCCTTCTCATGTCAGGGTTCTGAGGGATCCTTTGCGTCTCCTTGGTTCTTTCTTTTTTTTATTCAGCTCTTTGTAAAGCGGGGTTCAAGCTCTCGTCGGTCAGGATGGTTTGTTGAAGCTTATCCCCTTTTCGCAAATTTTCCCCCCGTATTCCTCCTTCGAGTTTTGTATTATAATCCGGAGGGAGCCCACTCTCTCCTTTAGAAATCTGATCCACGAGGGATCCACCTTTTTAGGAAAGCTCTTGACAGACGGGAATGAGGGAGTATAACTTTAAAGAACGGTCCTTTGGACCCAAGTCTAAAAAAAAGACTTTTTCTTTTTTTTGGACACGCAAAGTGTTTTTTTTTATTTTTTTTTTTTTTATTTAGTTTGATTTTTTCCTTTTTCTTGCCCTCCAGTTTCCCCCATGGTGTGTCCCCGCCTTCTTTTGGATGGTTACCTCCTGCACTACCCGAGTTCTTGTGGTTTTCCCCCCCTTTTGCTCTTCCCACGCCAAGGTTTTGGTCTTTTAGAACGCACCCACCCCCCCCCCCCATATGTCTCCCACCACCATTCAAGTAGGACATTTTAGTCTCGGTTCTTGCTTTCCGTTTGAGGATTGGCGGGCTTTCTTTGCCCAAGATGTGTCCGTAATTTTTCTGTGCGTTTTTTCCCCCAACTTTGCATTGTCCCCCTTCCTACATTGATGGCACTGTTTTTTAGTGTTTGCTTTCCACGTTTCTCCCTAGTTTCGCTTTATCTCTTCGGATTTGTTCATTTTCTTTTCCTTCTCTCCGTCCTGGGTTGCTTTCGTATGTCTTTAGTCTCGTCACCGTTGGGCGTTTCCTTTCCCTCTGTCTATGTTTTTTCTTATCAGGGGTCGTACCGCACTTGCCCGGCGACCCTTTGCGCCACTGAACAATGGATCAGCTCTTTCCCCCCCCTCAAGCCCTCGTCTTTGTTGAGGCTCTTTTTCTGCTTTCTGGCAGGATTGAGGCGGTTTTCTCCCCTTGAGTTTGCAATAAACGTTTGGTTCGTCGGTGGTTTCCTTCTCGTTCTTCGACCCTTTTTGCTGTGTTCTTAACTGGAGTTGGCGTCGAGCGCGTGTTCCTCTGATTTTGTCCGGTCGTTTTTTTTTGCGACTTTTCCCTGTCCGGGAGGATGCTTTTGGCCTGTGATTTTGGTTAGGGTGCTTGGGTGACGTGTCCGTGATACGGGTCTTTCCCCTGGGCAGCAAGCTTACGTCGCTGTTCCCCGAGCTCTTATGACTCAACAAAGGGTGTCTGGCTTTTGCGTTCGGCGTTCGGGTGGGGGTTAAACTCGATGTCTCCTTCCCAGCTTTCCCTCTCAAGGGCTGTCAGAAGAATTACACCCTTTCTCTCCCTTCTCCCTTCCTACTCGTTTACCTGGCGCCGTTCTGACTTTCAAATTGAACAGGACGGCGATCCTGTTTTCTTCCAAGCTTTGTTTTTGAGGTGGATGGAGTTTTGATTCTTTCTTTTTCAGGTCTCTGGGAAAACCGGGCGACCGGGTTCACTTAGGCGATTTTTTTTCCCCCCCGCCGGAAAACCGTTCGTACAGATTGGATTTCCACATGCTTCTGGACCCGTTCTTCACTTTCGGGCCAGGTGTTTTTGATTCGAAGTGCCCCCCTTCCCCGTGCGATCCATTCTTCTTTTTCCTCTTCTTCTTTTGTGTGTGAGTTTTGATTTGATCATCGTCGTCCTGGGTGACTCATTTTTGAGATAGAGTCTCGTTTTTATTCCCCGTGTTTATTTCTGACTCACCTGGTTGGTTCGAGTTTCGTCCGCTGACGCCTTCCCTGTCTCGTTCCGGGGGTCTCACCGACAGCCCACACATGATAAGGAATTCCTCAACCGATGCTGTTTTTGGGATTTCTGTGTCTTCCTCCCTGAGTTTCTACCGCGGCACTCTCCCCCCTGGTTTTTGAAGGACTGTAGTTATTTTGATCTCTCTTTGTCATCTCGAGCTCCTTCGGACTGTTTTTTTTCCCCGTTCTTTCTCTTTCGCCCTCCGCGACCGTTGTTGTCTTTTTGGTCCTCTTCTTCCCTTTCGTTGAATTCGACGCTTCTGAGGACCCTCCCCCCGGTTAATTTCTCTTACCCCTGCGCCTCCTTCTCTTGTCTTCCTCCTTGGTCCCTTTTGACGCCGGCCCCACCGTCTGCGTTCTTTTGGCCGCCCGCGCCTCATTCCCCACCCATCCGCTTCCACTTTCCCCTGATCCCCTTCCCTGCGGCCCGTTTTTCAACGACCGGCCTCTTCCTCCTCTCCGATCCCCCCTCTCCGTTGCCACCCCGTCCTCCTGCTGTTTTTACTCGCTGATTCCCTTGTGATTTATGGCGAACGTTGGACCCCTTTTTCTGGTCGGCTCCTGTTCCTCCGTGGTCCAACTGTTGACGGGTTCTTCCAGCCGTACGTCCCTGAGCCGTCCTTCGCATTTGTGTTTAAGCGGCTCGGTAGTTTTTTTTCCGTGTTTCCAGCGGCCTTGCCGGTCGGGGATTTCACCAAAAGGCATTCCCTTTTGAGTCGCGGAACCCCGTGATTGTCCCGGGCTTTCTTTTTGGTTTTTCCCCCCGCGGTCCGATGTCCTTCTCCCCTCGTTTCCTTTTTGCCCCCCTTCTTCACTGTTGACCTGTTTGCATCACCCGATGCCCTTCCCTCCACGGGCTTCGATTTTTGAGGTCCTTTGACGGCTTTCTTTCCCCCCTTGTCCCCGATTTTTCTCTGCCTGGTTCGGGTCGTCCCCGGGGATGGTCCTGAGAGACAAAACGCTTTCGTTTGCCTTTTTTTTTTTTTTCTTTTTTCTTCGGGCGGCAAACCCCCACGGCGTTAGTCCCTGCTTTGATCGTTTTTGGTGCATTTTTGTCGTTGCATTTTTTTCGTGCGACGGTTGCCGGTGTGCTCTTTCCCTAGTGGCTGCTACGTGCCATCGGGTCACCATCTTCTTGGTCGTTTTTCCCTCGTTTGTCGATTTGAGGTATACTTTGCTGGCGTTCCGTTATTTCGTTGTTTGCCGAAGGTCAAGTTTCCAGTAGCGACCCCCCCTTCCCCACGCATTTTTTGCTTCCTATCCATTCTGGGACACAGAGACTGCCTGCCCCGGTTGTTTAGTCGATGTGTTGAGTCCCTCGTTATTCCTTGGTCGTTTCAATTTGCGGGAAGGTTTTCCCCCCCCCCGTGTTTTTCCCCCGCACGTGGGTGACGTTGAGACCTCGTCGGGTGCCGACTTTTTTTTCTTGGTCGCGGGTGATGCGGCTTTGTCGACCAGAGTGCACGGTTGCTTCCGTTTTTTTTTCGCATTTTTTTTTTCCCCGGCCTTCTTTCGTCCGTCGCTTGGCGTCCCCTTGCTGTTACCCGTTCCCCCGTGTCAACTTCCAAAACCCAATTTTTTACCCTTTTTTGTCCTGTCTCCCTGTATGCTTTCCCGCACTTTTGCACAACCCGACCCATGCCCCGACCAATTACGTTTGCGTCTTGAATTTCACTTCCTTTTCTTTTTGCTACGGCGAGTTTTTTAGAGCGAAGATTCCCCGTCGTCTTTGCCCCTCCTCTTTGCCCAAGCTTTGGTCACTCCCTATTCTCCCCAAGGTATGTGTTTTTTTACCTCTTTATTTACTTTCTACCCGCGGTCGTACCCTCCCGCTCCCCTCCCGGATTTATAGCGGTGCCGTGTTTCTCCCAAACAGTGGCCAAAGTGACTTTCCTACGAACGGGGTTCCCAACTGTCCACGGAAGCAATGATACCTCCGCGCCTTTATTTCGCCCAGCTGACGCATCCCGATTTATTGATTGTCCAGGTTTTTTCTTCTGGCCTGACCCCCCACCAATTCGCTTCCCCTCGGCACTTGATCTATACCCCTTTTTGTTTATTGACGTGCGCCCGTAGCTCTTTATAGACTTTCTGCGCGCAAGGGTGCCTTTTTTTTCCCGGCTTGGTTTCCCGCCTTTTAGGCGTGGCCTTTCGGTTGCCTCCCGCAGGGTCTGTTTTCCCCCTTTTTTTCTTTCACGGCGTGATGGTTGGATGACCTTCTTCCTGTTGGCAGGGGACTCACTGAAGGACGCTTGCCTCCCTTTTGGTCCCCCCCGTGGCCTGGCCCGGTTCAATTTTTTGTGTTCGTGATTTTTTCGCCTTTGTTTCGTTCTCTGTTTGTATCCCTGTTCATTCCTGCGCGCCCCTCTTTCCTCCCCCCCCCTCAAACACACATCCTGTTGTGCGTTGCTTGACCCCTTCCTCGATTCACCAGCGCCGCCTGGTTTCTTCGTACGACGCTATTTTTTTTTGCATTATTGTTGGGTTACTCCGTGGGGTTTGGAGAGGGGTTTTTGTCTACTGTTTTCCCCTGAGTTTTTTTTTTTATCTTTCTGACCCAACTGGTGCGGGCGGCCTTGTCTTTTTCCCCTTTCCCCTCTGCTTCCATCCGCCGGCTATTTCCCTCTGGGAATACCTCGTTCAGATGATCCCCTGGGGGTTTTTTTTTCCTGGATGGCGGCTCGTTATGGGTTGAAACGTTTTTTTTTTTTCTCTCTCTGGTTCTATTTGTCGACGGGTGAGGGGGTTTTTTCCATTTAAGAGACTTTCTCTCCTTGTCCCGGAAACGAGTTTGCCCTTCTTCAGCACCGGTCAGCTTCGTTTTTCCCTTGCCCTTTCGTCCCGTTTTCGTTACCCTTGTACTGAATCGTCGGGCTTTCTCCGGGCTTTTTGTCGTGTTTATTCCTGGCTTTCCAGTTGGCACTCCGTTCTTGATTCTTCCGTGTTCAGGTCGCTGACCGATCGAGTGGTTTATTTCCTTCTTTTTCCCCTTGTCACGTAACTCTTCGTGCGCTGCCGCTCTTCCTCTCGCTTTTCAAATTCCGCCTCTACAGAAATCTGTTTTTTTGTTCTGGATTCTTCGTACCTGTTGCCATTCTCTCTTCTTAGAGGGTCACGTTGACGACCATCGGTTTTTTAGGCTTGATGGGCCTTCGCTTGTCTACGACCTAAATATCCACCCTTCAAGCTCTTCTTCATTGGCTTTTTTTTTATTTTTTATTCTGGCTTCTTCCCGGCTTCTGCTCCCTCTTTGCTCCAGCTGTTATGTGTAATAGGCTTTCTTCTTCAGATGCCACCTTGGTTCCGTTTCCGTTCCTGTTTGCTGTCAGTGCGAACGGTCCTGCCCAGCTGTTGAGTATTCTTTTTCAATGACCGTGGATTTTTTCCGGGGGGTTAATCTCTCTCTTCTTCAATCTTTCCGTTTGATGAGAGCTTCGATTCCCTCTCTCAAGTGGCTCGGCGCCACCCCGAGATTGTGTGGTGTTTCGTGGTTTTTTTTCGCTAATTAGCAAGGCTGGCCGACTGTCCCCCACGGTTTCTCGTCGACCCCCCCCAGCCTGCCAACCTTTTTTTTAACAACAACTCGGGTGCTCTTCTTTGCGCTTCCTTTCCGCGCTCCCTCCCGCAAACGTTTGCAATATTTTTTTTTTTTTCTCTAGTCTCTCGAGCTGTTCTGTGTTTTTTTTTGAATCCCGTGTGTCTGGCTCCCGGTCGATTACGTCCAAGCACTCCCCTTTTCTTCCCTGCGCTCTTGTCACGTGGTCCCATCGTCTTTCGGGTTGTCCTTTATCAATCCAGCCTTTCACAATTCTTTTTTGACGACTTTATGATTTTTGCCTCTGTTCGGAGTTTCCTTGTCCGATGCGCGTTGCCTTGGTCCTTGAGCTTCCTCCTCCAGTTTCCTACGCTTTCCTTGATCTTTCGATTGCCCCCCCTCTTTTCCCCGCGTGCCCCCAGACTTTTTTAATAAAACGATCATCCCTCTTCGGACACACACCGCCTCGGAGATTTTAAGGTCCCCATCTCTTTCCGCTACCTTCCTTGACTTTCAACGCGTGGGTGACGGACGGGAACCCTTTCGCTTCCCGTTTTAGGCGTTTGTGTTCTTTGGAACAGCGATTGAAATAGGTGTCTCCCAGTCGTTCTCCCGGTTCTTCTTTTGGGCCTGTTCCGCTTCTCCCCAGTTCACATCGGAACCCCAGTTTCTGGAGCTTTTCGGTTGCACCGCGGTCGCCAACTCTCGGCTCTCCCCTTTTCTTCCAGTTCTTCGTTGCAAAGTTTTGATACAGCGGTTTCCCACCCTGGTGTTTTTTTGTTTTTTCTGGCCTGGTCTCGCGTGTGTAAAAATTTGTATTCCCTCTCAAGTCCCCTCCTGTCTTCCCCACCCCAAAATTGCAGTCTCGTCCAGGAGACCAGTTATTCGCTTATTAGCTTCGTTTAGTGAGGCGGGGCTGGTGCCGGCAGATTTTTACCCGGTTTTGCGTTGGTTCAAGCTGGCTTTCTTTCTGCTTCGCCTTTTGGATTGTCTTTCTATTTTCACAGAGAACGATTCTTCGTGATTTTTCCTCGATCTGCCAACCTTTTCCCGTGCCGTATCCTCTTTTTTTTTTTTTTTTGTGGCTGCAAGCGTTGCGGACGCCGGCCCCCCCGTCCTTTCCTGTGTAATTTGCTGCGGTGAGCGCGCTCGTGGCGGATTTTTTTTTACACAGTGTTACAAATTTTCTGCTCACGTCCCCACTACGGCCACCCTTACAGTTTTAACCTTTTACTCGAGGAAGCGGTGGGCGCTCGCCCCCCCAGAGTCTACACGACCCATTGGTCTCTCTCCCTATCCCGCGATTGGGGCTTTTTTTTGTTCGGGAGTACAGAGGCAAGGGCCCTCTCTCCTCGCTCGGGGTCGAGCGAATTCTTTTTGGCTTGTTTTGTTCACCCCGTAGTGAACACCCCCACCCCTTTTGCCTTGAAGTTAACTTTCAGTCGGCCGGATAGAGCTTCTCTAGCGAAGGCTGGGATGTACGGTCCCTTAAAGGGGGCGGGCGCGGCTCCGTTTCCCCCCTGCCTTTTTTTTCGGACCTTTTCCTGGTTTTGTGGTTGGCCTGCATTGGGTTCAAGAGCCCTTTTTTTTGGTGTCTTTTCGTTTTTTCTTCGATTTAGTAGTTATCCTGCACGGATTTTCTCTTTCCCTTTTTTCAGGTTCTTTGCTTTTTTGAGTTTAATGTCGGGTTGTTCCTGTGCGTTTGGGGGCCGGTACTTCCTTTTTTTTTTTCCCCGTTCCGGCTTGTACATTTGTGGACGTTTTGTTTGGCGTTTCTTTTTTTGTTTTAAAGGCCGGGACGACACTTTACGCGCAAGCCGGTCTTCCAAGAACTTTTTCGGTCCCTCCTGGACCCTGAGCTGAGTCCTCTCCGCCGGCCAGGGCACTTCCTTTTTGAGGCTTCGACGTTGGCCGTCCCTTGGGTCATCACGTTGGAGGTTCGTTACTGTGTACTTTTCCCTGTATTTTGAGGTGCCTTTCGCACGCACGGCTGGACTTGCTTCGGGACGGCCCCTCGTCGTCTTTCCCACCTTGCTGTTTTTCCAGGTTTTGTCTATTGCAGGCTAGAAGGTTTCGGGTGGCGCAGTCCGTGGTGAACTTACCCCATTTGCGCCCCTGAAATTGACTCCCCCCTTCTCCTTTGGCGCATATATAATATTCACGGGACGGGCGTTTGACTACTCTGTGCACGGTTTCCTTCGTCACCCTAGCCTTCGATCCATCCAGAGGCGCGATCCCCCGTGACCTGCGCATCTTCTGCGTCCCCACATGCCTTTTCCTTTTGGTTCCCGTCGCCCTTTATTTTTTTGCGTGGCCGATGCCGCGGTTTGGTCCCCCCAGGGCTTCATTGATTGGTTTAGTACTCAGTCCCTTTCTTTCTACCTTCTTGAGTTGTCACAAAGGCGTCGAGGCGAATCAAATTGTCACGGTGACCTAGCCTTGCCCCGCCTCAGGAGGTTTTCTGAAACCCACACTTCTTAGGATCCTGCTTAAATAGGGATTTACGTTCTGTTTCCCTCGTCGTCTTGCCTGGGTTGCGCTTGCACCGCATGCGCGGGCATCCTTTGGTCCTCCTTTTCACCCCCCAGGCCCGTGGGCCATGTTAACCTTTCTTGGACTTCGGTGGCCGACTTTTGGGGGTAGGGGGTTCAGTTTTTAGTTTTGTGCAATCCTCCCGGGCGGTATTATTTGGCCCGGGTTCTTCATCTTTACCCGCTCGCTCGAGTCCGGGTTGCGGAATCCTTCGGCCGTTTTCGTGCATTCCCTTGGGGTTTTTTTGGTCATGTTAAATCCCTGGCCCGCCGCGCTCCTTCTTGGGGTTGTTTCTTTGGTATTTGAATCCCCCCCTGAATGTAGTACCCCCTCCTTCATTCGAGACCGGTTTTTGCAGAAAGAGGTTTCGGGGCAGCTGGATGCGATTTGCATGATGTTTCCTTTTTTGTTGCAGGGGAAGGTGCTCTTTTGTTGGGCGAGGTTGGGATGCGGTACCCCTGTTGACACGCATGTACTTTCGTTCGGAGTTTTTTGTTCCAGGCTGGCTTGGTGGCCTTTTGGCTTTCGTCGGCGCCGACGGCATTTTTCTTTTTCTAGGGAGCATGTTGCTGTTTCGGCCAGAGGTTTTTTTTTTACCCTGGGTCGGAGAAGCCTGTCTCTTTGTCTTGTTCCTTTTTCTGATCCCGACCCACCAGGTGCTTTTCCCTGCGCATCGGGGCCGGGGACCTTTTTTTGGTCCCCTGCTTGATTTGCTAGCTATCTCTCAAATTTCCCACCGCAGCTTCTCAAGCCACCGGTGCATGCTGCTTTTCCTCCTCTGTGCGCCGCGGTCCCGGAGTCAATTCGACTTGCCCCTGTTGCGCTCCCTATGGCAGCAGGGGGGGCGGCCTGATTTTTCCTTTTTGTTTCTGGCTTTGGTTCGTTTGGGCGGAACGGCCTGCGCACGTGGCTTTTTCGGGCGAGGGGGATTAGACAAGTCCTCCCGCCTGTGCCCTCTACCCACGGATGAGCGTCCGCGGTGATCCGGACGGGCCGGTCAGGCCTCCCCTCTCCCCATTT
>Ga0179593_1550855_pt1 | contig 15153 bp, 14 predicted proteins | sample CZODoug2_1_08_16_FD_185931 | JGI IMG/M metagenome (GOLD analysis project Ga0179593, IMG submission 185931) | Vadose zone soil fungal communities from Angelo Coast Range Reserve, California, USA - CZODoug2_1_08_16fungal (PacBio error correction) | ecosystem: Environmental > Terrestrial > Soil >... | reverse complement strand
ATTCTCCCTTCCTTTTTTCTTTTTCCCCACCAACAGTTAAGGACCCAAAAGTGTCCATCCCTACCCTCCCTTTGAGAGGTTTACCAGCCGGCTAGCACCAAGCCGATTCTTCCACCGGGACTGTATTTTAGTCGCGTTTCTCATATTTCCCCCCGTCAAATTGATTCTTCCTCCCCCATCAGTCTTGAATAATCCACTGCCGCGCTAGACCCAGTCCATGACCACGAGTTAGAACCTTTTTTTTCATCCACTCGTTTGGCTGGTAGCCTGTTCCCGCAGTCTTTGTTCGTCTGCGGAAGCGGGTGGGGACACGCCTTTCCCCTCTTTGGCGCCGTCTTTTGCGTGCCTCCACGTGCCTCCGTGGTTCTGGGGCTGTGCCCCCCTTTTCCCCGGGCGGAACCCGCCACGTTTGACGCCATGTGATGTGTTTTTTTCATCCCAGTCGCCGTTCATTTTTCTCCCCTCCCCCCCTTCCCTTCCCTCTGACCTCCCCTCGAGCTGCTCACCTCCCAAAGAGGGAACCGGCCTTTCTTCCGTGCCCCTCCTTGCCCATCCAGGGAGGCAACTGACTATCTTTGGTCCGGGGGCCATCCTTCCGACTGGCCGACACCTTCTTCCCCTCCTTGTTTCCCCCCTGAGCACTGGATGCCATTTGGATAAGACGATCTAAACCCTCCCCCCAGCTGCTGGTGGCGAGGACAGAGGATCCCTCTCATGCCGTTGAAGTCTTTGATTTTCCTTTCCGTACGTCTGAAGACAGGTACCGGTGGGGGAAGTTTCATCTGGATCCCAGGAGGGCCCTTTTCGCGAGGCGCCGAGGTGTCGAAGGATTTTGATTCTCCCCCTCGCCGTTGTGGAAGATGTGGTTTCGCGCCCCGGGTGAGTTCGAGGTGTGCGTTGGAGGGTTTTCGTTGGTCCTGTTCCAGGTCGACGGACTGGCGAAGGACTTCCCTGGGCTATGTGTATTTTTTTGCTTTTAACGGTATGGTTGCCGTCGTCGAATGAATGAGGCTCTGACTGAACCTTTCCTCATCTTTACCTAATAATATTGTTGAGAGAGATGTTCTTGTTATCTGTCCGCATCATTCTAGTAACGATTCCCCCTTCCCCCCACCATTCGAGCCCCCGGTTCATTAGGAAAGTCCCTCCGGCCCCCTGCACACCCCACCGCAGCGTCCACCCTCAACCTGCCCATTGAGTTTCTCGTGGCCCGCCGGTCGCAATCACTCCGTTCGATTCCCCTTATCCCCATACTTAGCGGAGAAATCGGAGCCTCTGTCCAGGGTCCTTAAGCCATGGTCGTTTTGGCCTTTCCCCCAGACTTCCGTTAGCGGACTAAACAAAGAGCAATCACAACTTCCACAGGGGTCACCCACGGACTCCCTCCTCACTTAAACTAGCGTGACTTTTTTTTCCCAGACTTTCTCCCCTTTCCGGTTTGCCCCCAGGGCGGTATAAACGTGTGCTTACTGTCGCGTCCGGTGGGAGGCCAACATATCCATTCTTCCACCTCAGTTCTTTTCGACTTTTTTGCCCTCCCACGGGATTCGTTCACTAGCCCGGGCCGGGGCCACGATTACCGGTACGACCAGAGGGTTGCTTTGAACTTTTTGTGAACTCCTGGATGTATTACCCCACATTTCCCGTTTGTTCCCCCCCTTTGGCATCATTGCCAAGCCCCGATCTGGGAGGCAATCCGCTCTTCTGTCGTCAAGCACGGTCACCCCACGTATCCTCGCAGTCAACTCCTTGCCTCACACAGGTTGCTACCCTTTTTCTGACTTTCTGGAGTGACTCCCACTGAGTTCGACTCCGGCAATGTGATTGGTCGCCTCTCTTAGGACGGTTTGAATGCAAGACCCTCAGTGTTCCCCCTTCCTGTGGCCGTCGACCCTGCTCTCCGGCTGAGGCCTCCAATTTTTTCGACACGGTTCTCCCTTCCTTAGACTGGTGTGTCGCGATCAGGTTAACGAAGAGGGAATTCCCTTTTTCCTTCCAATCCGCAAGTGCATGAACGAGCTGCTTACTACGTCTGAGCGTCCCTGCCCCCCCCCTTTTTTTTTTTCCGTTCCTCTTTTCTGCTCACCCTTCTCATGAAGTCTTGACAAGTTCGGACTGACCTCTTTTGTGCATTTTTTGGTAGTCTAGGGCCGGACGGTCCCCCCCTTTTGCGCGGGGGGGGGGTTTTTTTTTTGGGTTGTTTTTTGGGTTTTTTTTTTTTGTGGGGTTTTTCCTTTTTTTTTCTTTTTCTTGGGTTTTGGGTTTTTTTTCTTCTTTTCTGGGGTGCGGGGTTCGCCCGACTTCCTCCCCCCCCCCCCTTTCTCTTTCCCGCCTGCGGGTTAGCCCCTTTTCGGTTTTTTTTCACTGTGCCAAATGACCAAGCCACCCCCGCTTAGGAAGTTGGTCCCGGTTTGCACGTCTGTCCTTTGGTCCTTTTTTTTGATGCTCAGAGTAAGATAACCTCTGGTTCTTCCCGATCCGCGCATTGTTGCGATTCCGTTTGTCGGTTCCTTGATTCCTCCTTTTTCCTTGCAAACTCCGCCTTTCAGCTGCTGGCGCCAAGCGGGTCCCCTTTCGTTTAGGCTACCAAGCCGTACTGGGGCGCCCTCGTAGTTGTAAGCTACCTTTTTAGTTTTTTTTTTCCCCTCGTTCCTTTTCCGATCACCGCGTTCATCATGAACGCTGTAGTTGTGCCGTTTTTTCTACAACGGACTCACATCAATCTACCCAAAATTTTTGACCAAAAACCCTCGCTCAATCTGATGTTTTTTTTTCCATACAATCCCTCTTGTTCTTTTTCAAGTTTCTCAGAGGATATTCCTTCCCAATCCCTCATGCTCTCTGGCCGAGTCGAGTTTTTCAACACCGGTCTAACGAGCACCTCTCCCACCGGATTTTTCACATGCCCTCCTCCCCCCCGATCATCGCCTGATGGATATCCCATCTTAAAGAGTGTAGAGTCTCCCCTTCTATCACGCGCTCAGTCTGAACCCCCCTCCCCCCGGAATCCGGGGTTTTTATGTAGGCCTCTCTCTTCTTTGATTTTTTTCCCTAACCCGCCCAAACGGCTTTTTGTTTCGCGTTTCCCCTGAGAATCGCGCTCACGTGTGTTTGATATTCTTTTTTTCTTTATTTGATTCGAACGGGCGAAGCCCTGAAATAGGCGTCGAGCGTCACCTTCCAAGGCATAGCGTCCGCTGCTGCACAGCCTTCCCTCCCCTTCGCTGGTGGTTCCCCGATGTTTGCGCGCCTTCTCCCCCACTTTTTGAAGCGTCTTTTTTTTTTTTCGTTGGGCCTTTTTGCTGTATTTTGTAGAAGAGGTGCCCTCTGATTTCTTCCTCTTCATCCTGCGAGCGTGATGCATGGCTCGGTCGTCCCTCACCGTCCAACAGTTTCCTCTGAGTAGCGATAATGCACTTTCGCTGCCTTCTGTGGGCTTCGGTACTTCTCTTCCAAAAGTCAAAACCTCGTTTCCCGTCCGCCGAAACCTTCTTATGCGAAGTGACTCGCTGCCTGATGACCGATCCGAGCGATTTCCCCAGGGTACCTTTCGACGTCTTGCTTTTGTTTGTGGCTGCAAATAAGGTCCGGTTTTTTGCTCCTTTCTGACTCTCCCTTTTTCGACTTTCCTGTTTGGACAGTTCGATCTCCCTTTGGTTTTTGCGCAAGGCTGCTCTGGACTTCCATTTTTTCCCTCGTTGCGTAGGACACAATCGTCGACCCTGTTTTATTCCGGGAACCCGATAGTGGGCTTCACCTCTTATCAAGACGCTCTTTCCTTTAAAGAATCGGTGGACGAACCCTTGTCGGTACCCCCTGTCCTTTTTTCATATTCGCTTTCTTTTGTGTCATCACGCTCCAGATAGGCAGTCCTTCTTCCGATATAATCTCGTTGTTGTTTTTTATTTTTGAGAGAGATGTTCCCTCCTAAGTTTCTTTCTCGACACTTTGATACCAACACAGCCCTGCTGAAAGTACAGCGTCCTTTTTTTCTCCGAAATCTGGCGCTCGTTACCGCCCATGCTGAGAGGATTGAGATCCCCATATAGGGTTACTGCCAGCTCCTTGAGCAATTTTCTCGCTTTGACCGCCCCGGAGGGAAACTTTGGTTCCCCTTCCCCCTTTCTTGCCCCTCCCCGAAGTCCCACCACAGCAAGGCAAGCAGCAGCTAGGTAAACACTCTTTCTGCTCCTAGCATTCTGAGAGTCGCAGCTTCAATAGAAGAGCTTCGCCTTATGGCACCCAAATTTTCACTTTTTGCCTTCTTTCTTTTGTCTCCAGCGCCGATCCCCTTCCCCTTTTTCCTCAGGCGCGTTGCTCACTGCATAAGAAGTTTCTTTGTGCTTTAGCTTTTGTGACTTTTGGGGCAGACGCAAGCCTGACGAACCAACCCCTTCGTAGGGGTGCAGATTGGTTCTCGACTCGACAGGAGTTTCCAATTTGCGTTCACTACCGAGCCAGCTTCCCGCTCCCCAGTATGAATGCCCCCCGCTCATTCTGAGGGACATCTTCTCCTTAACTACGGAGCCTCCCCATTCCCTCACGTTTTCTTTTTTTTGCGTCTCATTTTGGTGGTTTTGAAGGCGCAAACAGTCCCCCCACATTCTTTGCCTGGGCAGCAGCGGACCGTTTTTTTTTCTTGAGGTTCTTGGAAGTGACCGCCGTTCCTCTATGCTAAGACCTCGATGCGGATATCAGACGAGACCTTCCCCCTCCAGTTTATTTCGGGAGAAGATTCCTTCTCTCTCGGGTGACCCCTCCCCGCGCCACCAGTTTTTCCCCTTAGTTTTTTTCCCCTTCGAGAATCTCACTCCGATGCCTAAATACCCGAAACGGGGGATCCTCGGTGAATGTTCTATCGCTGTGCATGACGATCTTTGTGATTTCCCAGCGATTGGCATGGCCCCTAGACTTTTTTTTTTTCTGGCCTCCTTCCCCAGGGCGTCAGCGGAAGAGGATCTCGTCGTCCAGGTGTTGAAACGACCTACCTCTTTTTTCCAGAGTACCCTTTTGCGGAGGAGCCTGATCTATTCCGATGATGACCTCTTTGTTCTCCGGAATTCCTAGACCCCCCCGCCCCATTCCTCAGCTTTTGTTGACTGTGTAATCCGTTGTTGTGGTACAACGACCCTTTTTCTTTTTCTTTTTTACCTTCGTCCCTCGTGCTCGTAGGCACGACAGGCGTTCCGGCTGGTGAATTTCCTTTTTCAGCATCCTTCTCCCCATTTACGGCTGATTTCTTTTTCCCCTACTGCCATTTGTCACTTGGCGACATCCTTCGCTTCCAGAGCTGTGAGTTTCCGAACTTCGAACTCACCTGTGAGCAGCAAAGGCTCCACGGACTTCCCCCTGAAGAGAGGTATTTCCCCGTTACAGATCCCTTTGGTCTTATGACCCGATTCCTCTCTCCCTATTGGCGCTGTTTCTCCCCCCTTTCTTGGGGCCTCACATGGAAGTCAGCACCACTTACGAGCGGTTATTTTGTTCCTGACCCACAGTGCACCCTAATCTGTTCCCTTAATTGGTCATTGTTACCTGCGGGATAGCTTGGGTGGAAAAGAGAGCCTTACTAGCTCCCCTCAAATGCACCATCCGGCAATCGTAGGAGTAACCCATTGTCCACTTTAGAATGTGAGGACTTTTTTTTTTTTCAAACTTCCCCTTTCCCTATGATTCCGCTAGGCTCGCCTCAGGCGTCTTCAGCGCGTTCAAAGAGCATTTCGTTTCCAGGGCGTTTAATCCTGACTTACAGCCGTAACTGAATCTCGCCCCCCCAACAAGCGACTTCCCGCCCCCTGCCTTTTCTTTCTTTCTTCCCGGTTCCCCTCAGCTCGCCCCCACGCGATTCAAACCGTGACTGCTACTTGAGGTTTTTGTCTTTTTCTCCCAGGTTCCTTCACCGAAAAAGTCAAAATTGCAGTTTCCCTGAACCCCTTTTTGTCTCCCACCTCGTTTCCATCCTTGAGGCCCACTTTTTTTTTTTTTGGTAGTGTCCCCCGCAGTCGTTGGCGGCGAGTCCCGGTGGGCGTTTTTTGACGGTAGTTTTTGTTCGGCGTGCCTCCTGTACAGGATCCTGTGCACTGATTACGACTTTGTTTCTACGACACGTTTGGCGCTGAGTTCTCCCCCCATGTTCCTTTTCCCCCACCCCGCCCCTAGCCTCGACATGTGTGACTGTACCAGATTTTTCCCTTTGCCTCCGAGGGAAATGTTGCGGTTCAGCCACCGTCCTATCCCGCACCCTTTACTGTTTCCTTTTTGGCCAGCCCCCCCCCTTTTGCCCCCCCGCTCCCCGACGTTGCGCACACGTTGCGAAAGCCCGTTTTTTCTTAGCTTTTTTTGCCCTTTTTCGTAATAAAGCCCGTTTGTGAATAACCCCGTAACGAGCTCGGCGAGTCTAGGCTTTTTCTTTTTTCCGTGAAGTTGTTCGCGGTGTACGTCTTAAAGGAAAGTGAAGCCTTCCAGGTTTTTTCATTTGCCTCTGCGTAGGGACCCTGTGCCTTCGCCGCCGAGGCCTGACCGCTTTGACATTCTTTCTTGTGATTTTTTTCCACTTTTTATCTCAGGGGGTTGGAGGGGACGAGCGTTTGTTTACATTACGGAATGCCGAAGGTCCTCGATGGGCTCGCAATGTTTTTTATGTGACCGCTTTTGGGTTGCCCGCTACTTCATGCCGGGTAAAAAGAACCTTCCTCTAGACTTTTGTTCGTTGTTTGCGATCGGTTCTTGTACTTTTCCCATGCAGTCTCTGCAATCCTTCCCGCTCCCCCTCTTCCCCTCCACCCATTTCGGAGCCCATCGGGAAGGTCAGTTCGTTCCCAACTTTGTTCCCTGGAACCCAGGAACCCCCCCTTTTCCTCAACCTCAACCTGCGTATCCTTGTACCTTCCTTCCACAACGTTGAGGTCGTCCATAAACATACTTCTTTCCCTTCGTTTTCCTGGCACAGGGGTCCTACTCTTTCGATCAACGGCTGCCTTCCCGCTCTGTATTCGCTTCGGCCCTTCACCCACCGCCCCCGGCAAACTTTCAATTCAAGTAAAAGACCTTTTCCCTCTCTTTGACTCGGCCAAAGAGACGGATTTCGGTGTTTATTAAGCCCTGGTTAGCCAGCCTAAACCTCTGGATGTCCCCCCCCCTTTTTCCTTAACTTCGGAACTCCGGTGGGATGGCCTATCAACTCAGTTCTGTGGCCGCCGGGCTGATGCAGGGGTGCCACGGAGCATTCTGGCGGGGACCCTTCTGGTAACACTTCGTTTGCGAGTTCGTGAACGCGACCTTGCTTCTTTCAACACATAACATTTCTTTTTTTGCCCCTCCCCTACCCCAGTTTTGCTCGGGAAGCAGTGACACAGCCCCTTTCAAGTAAAAGGTTCCTCTTGTACGTTTCCCTTTCAAGCCTCCTCTTTCTTTCCTTCTCCCCCCGACTGCGTTTTGGAAAAGATACCACATCCAACCTTTTTAGAAACGGCGGTTCCTTTTGTTCCTTTTTTGGCTCGTACTTTGACTCACAGAACTGAGTGTTTTAACTCCGGCAATTTGCTTTTCGATTGAGAGCCCGTGCCCCCTTTTTTTTTCCTTGACAGCCCTTTTTTTCCTTCCGACATCGGTCTGGGCTAGCCGGCGACCCCGACAGAACTCATAACGGTTTCTGATCTTGGACACGGGGGAATCTTCCTTAGACTGTTTTTTTAGAGAATATCTGTACCTACTCCGTCCTCCCCTTTTCCCCCCCCAATGTCTGTCCTCTGGGGAATGAAGAGATGGACAGTCCATAATCGGACCGCGGGCTGCCGTTCTCGGGTTTTGCATCTTTTCTGCTTTTACTCTGACCACTCTTTCTTCCCGACCGCGGGCCGTCTTTGTGTCTTGAGGATCTTTCGGAAGGAAACGGTTTGCGCCCGAAGCTTTCACGCAGGGACAAAGACGTTGAAACAATTTTTCCACTGTGGACGAATTCGTACTCGGTATGGCTGGACTTTTGACTTTTTAGTACGTTCTTTTCCGGCTACGTTTTCATGTGCGTAGTCCCTTGGGAGAAGCGCCAATCAGCTTTCCTTAGTTAGCCCCACTGACGGCTTGGTATCTGTGCACACCCAAGCCGCAACTGGTCGACTTTGGAGGCCTTGATGGACTTGGAAGCTCGAGCCCTCCCCCCCTCCCTTTGAAGAGCTCTGATTTCTCCAAGGATAACCCGTCTTCGATTGGCGCAGTAACCCTTTTCAACCCCTTAAATGCTTCGTAAGTCAGACTGCAAGTTTGAGGACACTCGTCCTTTCCTCCCGCGTTCCTCCTTTCTGTCTTGCCTCGATTTCCGAAGATATAAACCGGACCCCCACTTCACCCCACCTTGGACCCCAAACACCATTCCATGATTACGAACCCCCTATGAGGAATGGGTTAGTTTCTATAATTGGTATTTCTTCGTGCCTCTTCCGCCAAGCTGAAGCTTATATTGTTCAGAGTTCTTTGTTTCACCCAACCGGACGAAACTCTATTCAGCGAAAATTGCGGTCTTGTCACGGCCTTACAGCCTTGCTGGCATTTCCCCTTCCCCCTGAGCTCGCGGCCCCCAGATTAGTCTCCCATTCCAGCGGAGTTCTCCCCTCAACCTTTCTTCCACTTTCCTCTGGAAGTGACGCAGTTATCTTCCTTCTCTCCCTCTCTCCCTCAATTCCCCAAACCTGGAGTTTGTGGGAGAGTTCAGTCCCGATTTTCCTTAGTTTTGTTCAGCTTAACGCCACTTTTTTGACTTCCTTCCTTCTTTTTCCCTCAACGGGAAGGCAACAACTCTTTGTTTAGTTTCAAGAACTCCTCCAATTCCTTGTCAGCTGTTCACTCTTCGATCTGTCTGTTCTCTTTTTCACCGGTCAGCACCAACTTTCGACCACCCTCACGAAGATTAGGGAATCTTTTGGGGCTCTTCCTGTAGTTCCCGGAGCAGATTTTTCCCTTCCCAATAGATGGGAGCGGCATTCATCCCATTATCGTGAGGCCTGGATGCCGCAAACCTCCCTTCTAGTTCGCGTTTCTACTTCCATGCGCATCCCTTGAAAAAGCAACTATCCGCGATTGGAGGCCTTCCTCGTCGGCCCCCCCTTCAAACCGGTCACCGTCCTTTTCTTTTTTTCTTATGCGAATTGACGGGGCCGCGCCTGTACCGATTAGCAGTCCGTCTTTGGCGCGCAAACGTGACAGACAGTTCTCCAAGTCTTACAATGAGTTTGTTTGTGGCCCATAGGCTTTCTATTGGTCTCCTTCCCCCTCCTCTCGACTTGACCGTTATCGCGGTTTGCCGGGTCGCCGGTTGCGCCAAGGCTCGGGTCGATTTTACCCCCTCTTCCTATTTGGCTTGTCCCCCATTCTTCCTCTTCGCTCTGACTTGTCTTCAGACCACGCCGCTCAGCATGCCGATCGGCGGGCGCATAGCTGCGTTCCCGGCTTTCCACGATGTGCTTCATCTTTCACCCACCTTTGGTGTTGGTCTACCGGCATTCCCCTCGTCCCTCCTTTTTTTTTTTCTCGTGCTGTGCTTCCTCCTGCTGCCCCGCTCGAATTCTCTTGATAACAACAACCAGGCCCGTTTCCCTTGAAGAATGTTTACGCCACCACGGGTGCGAAGACCTTGCTTATGCGTTGACGATACCTGTCTTTTGCGCTTTCGGTTTCCCCCTCCGTCGTTTTGGCCCGGTCCACCACTTCGATTGGGTCAGGACCGTTTTTTTTCCCCTGACCTTCTACACGTCGCCTGCGAACCTTGCCCTCCCCCAATACAAAGCACCGGCAAGTACACTTATTTTTGAGATCCTTTTTTCCCGATGTACCCTTCTTCTCCTACTCGCTTTATGGCAGCCACACCCCCCCCCCTTTTCAGCGCGCGTTTCTGTAAATTTTGCTGATCTGCGAGTGATCTCACCTTTGCCCCATCGCCGAACAGTCCTCCTGAGCTGCCCTTTTTGGTGACTATTTTTCGTCTTAGCGGGGACTTTGTGGCCTGCCCTCGAAAACTCGCCGGGGGGGTAGCTTTTCCAGGATGCGCTTTCTTGATTTTAAGCGCTTTTTTTTTTTGGCTTTCACCCCCGAGCCAGGCCTCACCTTCCCTGGATGGAATTCCCCACCCCCTGGCGTACCCATCCTCTCCGCGGAATACCACCTACATAGCCCTCTTGAGTCGAAGTTGTTCCCGCGAACCTCCCCCCCCCTTCTTCCACCTCGTTCGGGAAGGGGCAGCGCTCTTTTTTTGAACTCGGCCCCGTTCGTGGCCTTCGCCGTTCGACTCCTGAAGACCTTTTTCCCTCTTCAGACTAGCCCACTTGGCTCCACCTTTCCCCCTCCACGCGCCACCCCCAAATTCAGTTTGGTCTTGGAGTTCAGAAATTCCTGACCTACTAACTCGATGCCTACATAGCTCCCTTCCAGAGTGACTTGATGTGCAGTTCTATCGCTCCTGAAGTCTTATGTATGCGATCTCTCCCCAGCGTTGGGATTGACAGTTAGCTATTTCTTTTTAACGTTTCCGTCAGCGTTTTTTTTTGTTTTTTTTTCCTTTTTTCGGACTTTCGTTTCAATTCTCCCGCTCCCCTTCTGTGCGGGATTTCTGGTACGAGTTTATGATGAAGATTGCAGCCTTCGGTTTTTTTTTTGGTCCAAAGTCCCGCTCAACCCATTACTAAGTTTTTAAGAATCATGGTTTTTTTTTTCCCGACGTTGATCTTTGTCTCTTTTTTTTTTTTTCAACGACACTTTTCCTCCTCCCCCGGTGATTACTTCCGATTGCCCTCAGCCTAGTGATGAGCTGACAACCGCTCCCTTTAGCTTTCTCTGATCGTCCCCCCCGAGCCATCGGGGACTAACCTTCTAATAGCGAGTACAGGTCTTTCCGCGATTGAACGTTCCTTGTGACAAGCCCCCTCTCTCCTGCCCCTCCCCGGGGACTTTACCATGCATGAGGGATGCATACAACAGCCTTCTGGTAGCTGACTCGTGGCATTGTGAGCGTTGGCGCTACCCTCTTGTTTTTCCCTTTCATCCCCCCCCCCCCCAGGGGCTTGCGTTCCATGTTGAACCCGTGCAGCAATAACCCCTGTAGGGCTGGTCCCAAGTCAATTGGTCACTTTAAATGCGGCGATGAGTTGGAGGACTGGCGTTCTCCTTAGATAATCAAGTCCAAATGTTCAGTCCCGAACGTGTCCCGAGCGTAATGCCCTTGGAATTCTTCCCCTTCCTCTCCGAGCTACTTATAGCGAGGATCCCTTCCTGCGGATTCCCGAAGCCCTTGATTTCTTGTAAGCGGCTTTCTGAATTTGGGCTTACCTGCCGCCGCTAGCCTCCCAACACCCGTCTCCGGCCCTCCCCACCGTGTCAAGATACCACAGAAACGGTATGAGTTCGGGGTTCCCAGGTTCTATTGTTCCCGCCACCGTGATTACGGTCTTTGGCAGTTACCGTGCCCCTCTTGGGCTTATCGACTTTTCCAAAAGTTAAGAACCCCTCCTTCCCCCACTGCGCGGTCCTTTCCCCCTTTTCCCTTACCCGCCGTTTTTCCACGCGTGTAGCCCCAAGCTTTGGCTCAACGTACGTTGGCGGCGAGGAAGCTTGTGGCGCGGTTTCCCCTTTTTCTTCCTACGAGTTTTCTTTTCGTTTCTTGAATCTTTCCCTTCCCTGTTTCCGATTCTTGGCGCGCACAGCGTTTGCCGAGCCCAAATGATTTTTTTTTTACTCATACAGGTAGCGTTCCCCGCGCCCAGAATTTCCTTTTCCCCTGTACCGTTTGGAGATGTTGGAAGCACCAAGGGGCCCTTTTGGTTTCAAGGCTCGTGTTTAAGACCAAGCAGGCCATCCCGGTTCCGCCCTGATTTAATTCTTCTTCCCTGTTCACCCGCTTTGCCGCCCCGGTGAGACATCTTCCCTTTCCATTACCCGTTTCGAAATCTAAGGCTTCATAAACCCCCCCCGAGCTCGGGAGTTCGGTTTAGTACTTCCCCTCCCTTGAATGTCCTTTTCCCTTTCTGCGGTGTGTAGTTTTTGACCGTAACGTCTTCCTGGAATTTTGTGACCGGTTCCGCCGTTGTCTCCTGAGTAGGACCCCCTTTCCGGAGGCGCTCCCGCGTCCTTTGCGACCTCCCCTGAAGGTTGGTGATGGCGACCGGGGCAACAGTTTCTTTTTGTTTTTGGTAGTTGACGCGTGGGGGTTTCAGCGTCTGCGGTCTCGAAGGCTCCTTTTTTTTTTTGTGGTCTTCTCCTTTTACGGGAGGGTTTCCCTTTGTATGACCTGAATGGCGGAGCCCCCCGGAAACCCAACATTTTGTCTTTGTGCGTTTCTCTCCTATTGTTATTCGTTGCATGCCTCGGAGAAGGGGCCCTCGGTTAACGCGTGGCAACCCCCCACCCTGTCTCCCCAATCGGCGAGGCATTCGGCATTCGACCGGAACAGGAATCCCAGCGCGTCACCCTCCACTATTTCTTTTCCCCCCCTTCGCCCTCACCAGTTCCGCTCAACAGGATTTTTTGGAATCAACTAATTTCTTTTTAAGCCCCTCTCCTCTCTTTCTCGGGTGGTCGCCTTTCGGAAACCCCTTCCCGAACCCCCTGTACCTGTTCTTCCCGTTTACGTGTCAGCGGAACAACACCTCTCCAGCACTCTCAAAGTAATCCTTTCCTCTCCCCTCTCCGAGCTCGTTTTTTTCCCGGGGGTGATGAAGATTCTGAAGCTTCCCCCTGACTCGGGGAACAGGGTCTGGCTACCCCGTTTCCTTTGCAAGTTTCGGTGTTTTTTCCCTATTCTTCCGATCACGTTTGGCTGTGCCGCCCTGGTTGGATTTTTTGTCGGAACTAACGGATGAGCATTCGGCGGGCCCCCCTTTCGTCCCTCTTTACTTTGTGAAACTTTGCTTGCACGTTTCCGCGACTGTATTATCCCCACATCAACATGTGTCCCTCTTCCCCCGTGCTGTGCTACCCAGGTAAGCCTTGTTTCCTCCCATTTCGGAATCCGAAAGGCGGCAATAGTCAAGTCATTCGAATTTTCCCCCATTCCCTCGCCGCCAAAAGCGCTTTGGACATCCCCCAACAGCATGTCTTTCTCCAACGATTTTCTTTTTCATGTCTCGGTCAGTTTCTTCAAGACTGTCGGGTCTCTTACTCCTCAAATGGGACTTTGTTTCTTTCTATTCTGGACCTTATGAATGCCAGGAACCTAAGTACCGACTTTTTTCGGGGGGCTATCTTTCTTCCCCACGCGAACCATAACGGTTGCTGGGGATTGTATAAAGGGGGGAATTAGATCTTTTGCTATCTTCTGTTTTCATCTCTTGGTAAGTCAGGATTCGCCCCCCCCAGCCGCTTCACACTTCCCCGCGCTTCCCCCTTTGCTGCTCCCCTCTACCAGTCCCTGGAAGAGGGCTCTTCCGAGGGCCACAGCCCTTCCTGAAGTGATGGTCCCATTTCGGGACTGAGCGTTTTAATTAGGAGCTTTTTCTCGGTTTTCCCCTCCCCCCAAGTATACCAAGCTAGACGCATGACCCCATGCCTGTGGACTCTTCGGCAGTTCTTCCAGGTTAGTTGGTCCCTGTCATGACGGTTCATTGTTTTCCGTCATGTGCGTTTCTTCCCCCTAAGGGTAGAGCCAATCAGCTCCTTGCTCCCTCCTTTAAAGACGGCTTGGTTATCTGTTGAATACGCTCTTCCTTTTTTGGTCGACCTTTCCTGCCGCTCTTCTGAGATGAGCTGGCCCTTTGGAAACTCCCCCGCTTGAAGCGACTTTTTCAAATTTCCCCAATTGTTCTTAGATTGGAGCGCTAACCAAGTCCCACTGCGCAACGAGCGTGGTGGCACTCCAGACTTGCAAGGCTTGATTCCCTTCCATTTCCGTCACCCCGTTTAACTCTGTCGTTGAAGTCTCCGCCGATCTCCCCCCCTCTCTCAAGTCCTACACACCCCCCTTTGAACCCCGATTCCTTCCCCCCCCCCTCTGAGGACTTTTCCCTGGGACCGTTTCATCCCAAACAGTAGAGTCCGTTTTTTTCTGATGTTTTCCCCCTACCTCGGGCTCGTAACATAGGTCTCGCCAAGCCCCTTGTCAGTTCTGGCCGAGTTGTTTTTTTACAATTTCGTGCTCACGCTCCCTTTGGGCCGCGAAACGATTGGACTTCCACTTTCTGGCATGCCCCCTTGCGAAATGAAGAACCCCCGGATACTCCATAGGAAATCCCCCTATTCCCTCTCCCTGCCACTAGAAACTTCACCCGGAATCGTCGGACTTTCGGTTTTTTCTCATCGATTTCCGTTCTAGTACTTGAGTTCTACCCAATGGTCCCCCACTTTGAGTTTTTTTTTGCGCGTTAGTCCACAGAGTATTTTTCCTTAGTACGACCCCCGTTTTTCACTCTCGGCTCTCGGGTCTTCGTGATTCTCAAAGGAGCCTTCCCGACGGCTTAGGCGTTTTCCAAGACCTACACAGGCTCTGTCTGCTGCCAAGCTTCCTCCTCGGTGGAAGATGGTTTCTGCTTACCCCAATTCCCCCTCCCCCTCCGAGATTCTTTCCTCTCTGCTTGGCTATGGCCCAGGAGTTAATAATTGCTGCCATCTACGTGATTTTCGACATTTAATTTTTTCCTTATCGTGATGGTGTTTCTTCCACGCCCCACGCCCCCCCTTCTGTAGTCTTCATCGATACCCATTCCAAGCGAAGAAACTATAAGGTGGGCGGGAGTTACATTCGTAGGCCCCCCCCCGTCTTTCCCTAATATTTCCCGTATGCCCTTCTTTTTTTGGCCTCCTCTTTATGACCGTTTATCCCCCTCCTGATGAGAGCTGAGTAGAACCTCCGCCCACGTGCCTACATCTCCTTCTTCAATGATTTGTTTGTGGCTTCATAGGCGATCTTTCTTGAACTAGATCCTTTGGACCGATCGCTCAGCTCGTGTTTTTTGGAAAGGGGATTGTTTGGTGACCGGCCCCAGGAGGTTCGAGGGACTTCAAATCGTTTCATGCGGGGCGTCCTTGACCAATCGATTCAACTTCTCTACAACCCGATATTGTTTCCCCTCTTCAAGACGCGCATGTCTCGTTAAAACGCTGAGGATTTATGCGAACCCGATTCTTCTTCCCTAGTTATCTTGCAGTGTGGGGTTGGTATTTTACGTCCTCGCTCGC
>Ga0179593_1315870_pt1 | contig 15153 bp, 23 predicted proteins | sample CZODoug2_1_08_16_FD_185931 | JGI IMG/M metagenome (GOLD analysis project Ga0179593, IMG submission 185931) | Vadose zone soil fungal communities from Angelo Coast Range Reserve, California, USA - CZODoug2_1_08_16fungal (PacBio error correction) | ecosystem: Environmental > Terrestrial > Soil >... | reverse complement strand
GTTACCTGAAAACTTTTCCCCTCCCCCCCCCCTTTGCCTTTTAAACTCTCCCTCTCCCTCCTTTTCCATATTTTCTTTCATAAATGGGCAACTTCCTTCCTCGTTCCCCTTTAGCGGAGTAGGGATCATTCCAAAAGAGGGGTTTTGGCGCTATACTAGCCTCTTCCTTTTGCCTGGTCCCCCCAAACTCTCTTTCCTCACTCCCCCTTGTTACCAATTCCTTTTTTCTTCTTTTTTTTCGATGGAAAAACTTCCTTTTCCGACACTCTTCCATGGTGGTCGTTCGAACTCCCTAAGTAGAGCCGTTCCACCCCGTTCTAACGTTGCTCTATAGGAAAAGGTATAGCCCGCTCTTTTATTACCGAGTATTCCTGAAACCGATGCATATTACGTTAGACCCTGTCCGTCTTTGCACAGTCCAATTCCGTTGTCTCTGGTCGACCTTTCCCTCCGCGCATCCTAGCCTTGCGCGCGGAATTGATCTCCCTCCTTCCCCCCTTCCTTAGGCCTTCAATCTTTCCTTTCCCTTTGACTCCCTCCTCGCGTCGGGAATGAAGTAGCTTCCTTCTCCCTTTCCAGACCTCTCTTCTGAAACGTAGCTCTTTCTTCCTCTATATAGACCCCCGACCTCCACCATCGTCTTCCTCTCGAATTTAGCTTTTCCTTTCCTCCTTCGCCCCCTCTAGGCTTCTTCGTAGCTTTTCTGCGGTCACTTCCTTTAAGTCGAAGTAAGGAACACCATGTTTCGGCTCACCGGCTTCTAGTGCTTGCTTCCCCTCCCTCAGCTCACGCGTGTCGCCGGTTGGTTGCGTTCTTTTTTCTTCTGCAAGGTGGTACTCTTTCCCGCGAACCACACGGAACTGTAACCGGTTGCTGGTCAATCCGAGCCAGCCTCACACTCGAATTCTTGAGCTAATAAGGTTTTTCTTTCGCTCTCGGATCCCCCCTTTTGAAATTTTCCCTAGTTCTATATACCACATTTGTTCCATATTGAAAAGTGCCGACACCCTCTCTTTTAAGCCCCGACTTGATTGTCTACCCTTCCCCTCGTAGTGACGAGTCTACACTCCTTTTTAGACGGTAGAGAGTTAGTCTCCCCTTCGTTGTTCTTTTTTGTCCCCCTCTATTCGTTTCTTGATTTGGTAGTTTTTCTCTCCCTATTCCGGCAACGATTTGTCTTTCCCTTAGACTGCAACCTTCATCTTCTCCCCTTTGGCATCCCTTAATCTTTCTTCGGGGTTGGGTACATTCTTCTTTTTTTTGCTTTTGATAAGGTACTTTGGCCTCTCAAGTGATTTCCAGGTTCCTCGGACATCCTAAACCTGGACTTTCTCTTCGGTGTCTTAGGTACTGGTTTGAACTGGGCAATTGAGTTTGGATTCTCTTCCCTTTCCCCCCAAGTGAGATTTCTTATGCTCACCGCTGAGCCCTGTTGTTTTTTCTTTTTAGGCCCCCACTTCATTATCTTTTCTGCAGATACCCTTCTATCGACTAATTTGACCAAGTCCTTTTCTTGACCTTTTTAGTTCTGAATTTTTACATTTTTCCCCCCCCAAGTAAGAGTCCCATAGCATCCACTCCGTCCTTGCCCGCTTTATGGATTATTTTTTTCCTTATCACTTCCTCTTCTCCCAGACGTTTGTACAGATTTGTCTCGGATTTATTGTCGGTGGCTTTTATCTCCTAAGACCCATTTTTTCCTGTTGCGCTTTTCCTGTAGCCATCTTTTCTGGCCAGAGAGAGGGTTTTTTCTACCTCTTTTAAGGAGATTCCCAGGCTGAAGCTGTTGATTTTCCTTTTTCGTTCTCTTAGTTTATAGGACGCTATAGAAATTTCGCCCATGTCCTCCCTCTTCTCGTTTTTTAGTCAGGCCTCTCTCTTGCCGGTGCCTCTGTTGACAAGTATAAGTAAACTGGCATTGGTCCCATGATGCCCGGAAACTTCAGGTTTCCCTTCCCTTACCGACTTTTTATGATCTCTGTACATGGTTCGCCGTGCTTTTCCACTCGCGACTGCGGTCCTTCCAGGACGCTTGTTGCTCATTTCTAACTTAGATCCCCTCCCTCTTTCCCCGGCGTACTGTGTCTCCGGTCCCCAATTTATAATCTCCTTTATCCCCCCCTTCCCCCTCCCGTGTGTTTAGAGATCTTAAGAGTTTCCTTTTCGAAACCCGCCGGTGACCCTGTAAAGTTATGTTCTCTTCAAATTTCCCAAGGAGACCCCAACGTCTAAGGGTCTTGACCGGTTGCGCTTTTGGAAACCCCTCCTGGAGTTACACTTTTTCTTTTTTCCCTTCCCCCACCCCTCTTGTGCCGACCTTTTTCCAGGCCCCTTTTCCTTCCCCAATTTTTCTTTTCCCGTTCGGTCACCCAAACAGCGCAACAGGAAGCGAGTTTTTAGCCTTTTGAATCCCCTAACGTGAAATTTTAACCTTCAATTGGTTCAATCCCGGACTGCTCATTTAGAAGCCACCTCCTAGTGAAAGCATCAACCCCCCACACCAGCTTCATCGCTCCCCTGTGAATTTGACCTAGCCCAACTCTCTATCCGGATATTTATCGTGTCCCCCGAGAAAAGCACACTTCCTACCCCGGCACCCGTAGTCCCTCCTGAAAAGTTCAGCGCACCACCGTGACTAACTGCACACCTCTGTGGAGCATGAAGTTCTCAGCTTCCTCCCCGACCTGGCGGCTTTCCTCCTGATGATTACGCCGAGGAAGGTGATGGACCCCTTTTCCCCTTTTTTTTTCTCCCCCCCAAAGGTAACACCTCAACAAACTGGAACAGCTTTCTTCTTATTTAATTTCCTTTCTTCCCTCCAGACGGAACTTGCGGCTAAACCCCATCAAATACAGGCCCCCCGTTAGATGTTGCTCATTCCCTGCCCGAAAACCAGCTTTGCGACTTCCCCTCCCCCATCTGTGTTCACCTTTTTTCCCACCATTAAGAGGTTGCCCAACCATCATTTCCCCCTCCTGTCGGTATATTCCTATGATTCTCTTCAACTCATCCCTCTATCTGGTGCCAAGGCCAATTACTATTCCACTCACCCCTAGCACCCCCTGTAACCCCAACCCGCGTCGGCATCTCTTTTATTGGCGCACCCCCTTTTATCTGATGCAGGTTCCTTTCGCTGCGTGGAGATACCCCCCCATTGCCTTACGACCGTCCACGACCCTCAAAATACAGTCAAACTATCCATGCGACCCACAGTCCTCCCGCCTTCGACAGTTAAATACCCGCCAATTTCGTCCCTCTCCCTCGTGGTCTCTCTTTTTTTCACTTCTTGTGTTCCCCAACTTTACTTTAGGGATTCCTCTCTTACAGTTTCTTCCTTGAAGTTCCCCCCCATGGTCCCTATAATTCGACTAGTGATTTACAAAGGTGACCTCCTCGATTCACGACCCCCTTAGTCGCTACCTACGGCGTTATATTGTCCCGCACTTTCATGCCATAAAGTTTCAGGCCCCCCGTTTTATATTCCAAATGCCACTGATGCAGTCTCAACGTGACCTCCCTCGTGTTAGTCCCGCCTCTGTCTATTTCAGGGTAGGTTGACCTTTCAGTCAATGCCTTTCCTCCCCTCTTGGGGAGATAAATTTCAACCGGCCTTCACACCACGAGATAATATCTAAGTATCGGGCCATCGTTAGTCGCCCCACTTCCTCACCCTATTACGAGCGCGATCCTATTTGCTGGTGAGATCTTACCTTGCTTAGAGAGAAGTTCAGCTTTCTGGACGTAGTTCCCTCTTTGAATTTCACCTCTCTCTCTTTGACCTCTGTCACTTTCCTCGTACGATAGCACTGCACCCTGCACTCTCTTCTTCCTTACTCGAGTCCCCTCTCTTAAGAGGAGGAAGCCCCGCCCCCTATCCGAAGTCCTCGCTATTCCCACTCGTACTTTCTAAACTCCCCTGTTTAAGGCCATCCTCTTCCTTCCCCTGCGCAGTGCGCAGCTTTCCTATCTCTCCATTTTCAGATGGACTTAAGTGAATTTAGATCTTATTTTTTGCGAGCTCCCCACCTTCTTTACTCTTTTTCCTTGAGCGTTCCTAGGTCTTTCTGCGAAACCGACCTTTTCCCCCTTTTTCTTTCGAGCAATAGAGGTTTGGTCCCCCTGACTCTCATGATTTTCTTACGAGTCTTTACGATCCCTCTTGCTTAATGATTTTCACCCAGGCCACCTTTCCTCTTTGAAGTCCGAATTCCCGATTGCTCCTCCCCAAGATTCTTGAAAAAGGCTCTGAGAGGTTTCCAACTTAGGTTCTGAGTTTCTTGATTGAAGTCCTCCTTTTCTATCTTTCCCCCCCAGTGTTGTCTTCGCTCTCTCCTTCAAGTCCCTCCCCCCCCCCACGACTGTAACCTCTTCCAATGGATTCTCTTTTTTTCCTTTCCTCCACCGTCAAGTACGTCAAGTAATAGTGCCCCCACTTATGGCTTCTTTCTAAGACACCGTCTGCGTTTGTGGAGCTTCGACTTTCCCGATAATGTCTTCGGTATTTTTCCCCCCCCTTATCCTTCTCAAAAACATTTTCTCAACGGGCCGCCCCACATGTGCGTTTTTTTAAAAACAAAACCCTCCTTTTCCTGGTCACTCCCCGATTAACTGTTGTCGTGCTCTCCCCACTCCCGTCCCGCATTGACCTTCTTTCCTCGTTCTAAAGCTTCTACTGAAAGGTCTTCTCACGTTTATGACTCTTTTTATCCACTAGGCCCCACCTCTGGAGTTCGTAACCGTACGGATTCAGCATCACTATGATATTGTTATCCAGTAGCCTCGACTCCGCTGGACTAGGAAGTAATTCGTCTCTCTTGCACCTTACTGATATAGTCCCCGCGCCCAGTTGCACCGCTGACGTCTCCCGTCGAGAGGACTTCTTCCTTTCGCTTCCCTCTTTCACGTTCCGACCGATCTCCCAGTATGAGTCTAAGCCTCGATAATATAAAACTGTAACTCTACAGTCTCCCTCAGGGTCCTTTTTTTCCCCCCCGATTTCCAGATAGACCCGATAGGAGTCCTGATCTCTTCGGATTTCTTCGGCGAATTTTTCCTTCCCCCCATTAGGGTAAAAGTCTTAGGTGTTTTCTTATCAACTCCCTCCGCCCTGTCCCGAGTTAGTTGACACTGTGCTTGGCTTGCGTTGTAAGTCTCAGTTTGGTGCGAGTCCCTTCCCCGTCCCTGCCCCCTTTTTTTCTTTTGTCCCTACGTAGAAAGAACCCCCCCATTTCTTTGCCTCTTTTTTCCCTCCTATACGGTGTATTTAATCTCTCGGCTCCCGTGTTTAAATCCACTATTCCGCTTCTATGCAACCTTTTACACGACACGTTTTGAGGACCACCGAGCTGTACTAAAGAAGGAGTGTTTTAGTCCCCTCCTGGTTGAGAGAGAAACTCGTATCGTTGTCCGACTTCCTCGAGTACCCCGTTTCTCCTCTTCGTCGTCTTTTTCCTATATGTGGTAGTCTCTAGTTTTCCATTGAGTTCAGGCAGGCAACGATCGATGTCGAGTCCACAGGACGGTCCCACTACTGATCCAACCTGTCCGACTTCCAAGGCTTGTCTTGGTTTTTTGACCCTTCTTGTGGGAGTTGGCTCCGGATGTTTACTGTCTTTCCGCAGTATTGTCCTGGTCCCTATGATCGAGAAATGTACTACTTTATTCCTTAGTTTTCCTTACTTCTTCTTCAAGGGGTGCAAAGGTTTGGCGTGGCCGTATTCCCCAAACACCGTTCTCCTTTCTTTATTCTCCAGTCCAAAGAGAGGTTCCTTTGTTTTTAGGCCCCCTCACATTGGGAGCATCCTTAATCCCCTAGCAGGCCCCTATCTACGTTTTTATTATTTTAGTGATGGTATACCTTTTTTAATTTTCCCTAACTTCCGACCCCTCTCATCTACTCCGTCCCTTGCCTCCTCTTCCGTATCTTATGATAAGACCCTCACATCTGGTGTTGAGAAGTTCTTCTATGTTTGCACTTATGCTTCTCGTTCCGTTCAGTTCTCTCACGAAGTCTAAATTTTTTTTTTTTTTTTTTCCACGTACATATTCCACTTACCTCGTCAGTTTACGACTCTTTCCTATCAAGAGTGTCCTCGTTTGCCCCCGTGTCCTTTTCTTGTCTGCTTCTCTTATGGAGACATCCCTGTGATTGTTCCACACATTTCTGTCCTTTTTTTCCGCGTGCCTTTTTGTCAGTAAGCTCTCACCTCGTTGATTTTCCCCTCTTTTTGAAGTAGTATCCTTCCCTTCATTTGTATTTGAAACGTCGTTCTCGTCGACGACTAGGTTTACTTTATTCAAGTTTTTGCCCTTGATTTTTCCCCAACGTCGCCGTTTCCGCCTTTTGTTTTTGCTTTCAGGTTCAAATTGTCCGTCGCATACCCCTTTGCCGGCGCATGGTGTGACCGTCATCTGTTTAATACTTCTTCTTTTTCTCCCCTACTGTTTGTTTTTTTCTGAGATTCTTCTGGGTACTTAGACCCCCTCAGTTCCCTGAAGGAAATGTTATTTTCTTCCCTTTACTGATCCACCCACTTCTCCTTGTCTTGGACTTTGTTGTAGGACGCGTTTTCCCACCCGCATGGAGACCCCGTCCTCCTTCTTACCCCAAAAAACAAGTCTTCGTCGCCGCATAACCGAACGGTTGGCATCGTGTCCTCCACCAATTCCCTGGAATATTCCGTCTATGCAACAAGCTAACCCTCTAGTGTGGAGCCGTCCGGATGCCCCACGGGCCCCCCTGCTTGACCTCACCCCCTTTTTTTGCCGGACCTCTGTTCTCTATTTCGCCGATACAACTACTCTCAACGACGAACAATCCAACCTCTGTCAAGCCTTCCAAGCTTTCTCTTCAACCATAGTCGTACCACCTTCCTCTCGTGGCAGACTTTGCTTTCTGTTTCCCCAGGTCCCCCCGAACCATTCATTCTTTCCGTACCTTCCCTTCTACCGAAAAGTCAGCTTTTCTCAATACTTCCCGCAATCTTACACCCCCGGCTGTGGCTTTGGACGTCGACATCCGAAAAGATACGTGACTCTGCCGCTCCGTTGATAATTGATTTTTTTTCCCTTTCTACGGTTTCAGTGAAAACAGTTCACAAATTTTCTACAAACCCAACCCTTTTTCCCCTCCTCACAACACCCTTCACCCAGTGTTATCTCCCCGTCTCTTATGACCTCCCCTCAGAATGCCAAGGCTTTGGAGTTCACCCCCCCCCTCACACGAAATTTTAGTTCATCTTTAGCATACGACATCTCCTGTTGCCTCCAGTCTCCCCTCCCTTTTCCCCGTCCCTACGAGTTAACTTCCTTCGTGACGTTTCGTAGATACTCTCTCCCCGGGTCCCCCTACTGCTTTCTTACCAGGCCCTCATTTCCCCCAACGTCACCCCCTCCTCCCGGTTTCCCCACCTTACTAGTCCGTTGAGGTGCGGTCCATTTTTCAGAGGTAAGGTTGCACTGACCCCTTTGTTAGTTTCTTCCCCTGACCCTCTCTTGCCGACCACCCCTCGCCAAACCCATCCTACCCCGATACTCGACACCCTATGAGTACTCTGAGAATTTTTAACTAGCTTATATCTTACGAAGCATCTTCCTCCAGCGACTTTTGCTCCCCCCCTCTTCTCCGTCTCTTCTTTCGAAATGTGCATCTGTCCCCCCACATGTTTCCATCGATAGTGATTTTCTCCCCATTATTTCTCGAGCTAATACCCCCTTTGAGCCTACTTTTTTGCGGCTTTTTGGTTCCTTCCTTATACATAACAGGTTCAGTTCCTTGTTTCGAGCCACCACTTTCCACCTGGCCTGAAGAATCCCCTCCCACTCCCAAATTTTTTTCTGCACGAACTTTCTTTCTCCTTTCGGGCGTGATTTCCCCGCCAACTTCTAATCTTTTACCGTACCTTTTGACCCTTCCCCTTCGCCTTCGTCATTCCATTTTTATTGGACTCGCGCATTATCGTTTCCTCCTCTCTCTTCACGGAGAAGAAATTATTTTTTTTTTCTATACGGTGTTTCTCTGATATCTAGTTTCTATCTCTATGGTCTGTTTTTTTGTCCCCGCCGCGGACTCTTTTTTCAATCAGTAAGAGATATCGCTCTCCGGTCCCTCCCCCGAGTTGAAGCATTATCCTCCTCCGAGCTGAGATTAATTTCTCTCGACGAGAGTTCCCTTCCTGTGCGTCACTCCCAAGAATACTTCAGTTTGCGCACTCACCTCTTTTCGTCGAACCTCTTCCTTTCTTGAAGCACCTCCGCGGGTCCTTTTCACTCGCGTTGCTGCTTTCCTTCCATTTTCCTCAGTTCTCCCTTTATCAGTTAATTCCTCCCAGTGAAGCTTTGGTAGACACTTTTAATCGTGGTCTTTGACCTTTGGACGTTTCTTTTCTGACCGCCAAATTCCTTGCTACACTTTTTTTTTAGTCTAATCCCCCCCCTCGGTTTCCCCTTGTCTCTTCTTATCTTGTCTTCTCCCCAAATTTACAGGATGGGACTTCTTCCCTAACATTTCCGCTACTTCCCTCGTACGTAATAAATATTTTTCTCACGACATCCTCCTCCGTTTTTCTTTTTCAAGTCTCTTCTTTTCCCCCTCGTGTGGTAGTTGAGTTTTTTCTTGAGACTTTGCCCCTTCTCCGTTTTTGAGAGAGATGATTGATCCCCCCCTACCTCACTCCCCCCCGAGTTTCCCCCACTCTCCATTCTTTCATTATTTCTTTTTCGTTGCCCTTTCATTTTAATGGTCCCTTTACTTTTCAAGTTTTCCTTAGGGATTGAAACCCCGGCGGACTTTGTCTGTTTAGCCTGTAAGAATTCTCTGGATTGCCCCGCGATTCGTCCCTTCCCAACCTTTATCCCTGGGTCGTGCGTTAGAGAACCCGCAAGCGTAGTCACCTCCCCCCTTCCGGGTGCGATAGAAAGAACTACGTTTTCTGCAAGTGCCTTTTCAAGTTTTAGAAAGGGCTCCGATCGGAAAACTTAGGATTTCCGCTCTTTCTCCCCTGTCTGTTAAACCCCTCTTTACACAGTTTTTTTTCATCCGTTTTTTTAACCTTTCCCCTTTTTCTCTTCTTTTCCGGTGTTCAGAAGAGCATCATCGAGCCTTCTACCGACTAGAGAGGATTAGGCTATCTTCAAATCGTACGTGACTTTAATCTCTAGATCGGACTATCCTTTTTTTCCGTGTAATCCGCCTCTCCTTCTCCCAGATGCGATAGATCTCTCCTACGACCAGGAAATAATTCATTTCCTTTTCTAGTCTTCTCTGAGTTCCCCTTCTCCCCCACTATTCTGTCTTATAGATATTCTGGCGAGTTTAAGGCGTTCAGTCTCCTTCCTTCCACCCCACTTTCGGGTAAAACTTTCCCGGCTTCCCTCTACCCTGACCTCTTTTTTTCTTTCTTCCAAATCTAGGACTATTTCTTCCACTACAAGTATTGGAGTGAGTGTAGGTTTCGTAGCAAGTGGGACGAGTCGCCCCCCCAATGCCCGGCCCTTTCTTTCACTACATTTTCGCCAGCATCCGCCGGTCTGTCGAGAATCAGGTTTGTCTTCCTCCTTTTCCGGGAATCAAGTAGTCTTTCCTCCACCTTGGCAATACTACAAGGGCCTCCAACGATTTTCCTGACAAGACGCTTCGTCACGAAGCTCTTCTCTCCTCCCCCCCCTCGTATGGGCCTGAAGTTGGCCGTCTTTTCTCCGTCCTCTCGTAGTCGTGGTTCTCTCTTCTTTCGTTTATTGTCGTTGATTTGCGGTAGGACTTCACGATGGTTCTTCCGCCATTCGGACCTTACCTGCCCTCTTCGGCAAATGGTCCTCCCTCCCCCTTTTCTCGTAGTTTGGTGGCAACCTTTCGGTCGTTTGGTTGCCCCTTTTTCAGGTAAGGACTTGGTTCCCCGCATATAAGTTTAAGGAGAAGCTTCGCGACGACCCGACTTCGAGTCTGTTTTTACGTTACTGTTCCCAGGTCTTTTCTGGACGCTCCAAACCCTTTCTATTTAGTTCTCTATTCTCAAGTGTTCCCCCGAGGCAGGTCTTTTTATGTGTATTCCCCCACAACTGCCACTCAGCGTGGGAGCAGACATACCCCCCTCAGACCAGCACTACTTTGCACTGTTTTTCCCATTATTTTACCTTATCTTGCACCTTTTACCCCTTTTGTAAGTCCAACCCTTTAATCATCCTCCCCCCTTTTACCGTCTCCGATATCCTTATTCTCCCGCTTTCGTAGTCCTTTTTCAGTCTACACGTCCTTGTTTGTCCTCATTTTTGCGGTGTAGCTTTTGCTTTGTACTGGTTTTTCTCCCCCTCTAGTTAGGTAGTCACGCCCACGTCCAACCTGTTTTTTTTTGCCCCGTTTTTCCACCGAGCCACCTTACCTTGACTCCCTCTCGGTGGTCGTAGAGGTCCGCTTAGCGTTTTAATGAGGCTTTCCTCCCTGGTTATTTTTCTCTCGCTTTTTTTCTCTTCTATATTCCTCTTTTATCGACCTTCTTTCTGCCAAAAATTGTCTAATTTAGGTGCCGTGTTCTCGTCCTCCCCTCTCTCCTTTTGTTTTGTATTCTCCCTCTTTTCTCCTGACACAATTTCTTTCAGCTAAGCGCGGTTTTTTCTTATTAACCTTTTCCCCCCCGGGAGTTTCCCCAATGCCGATTAAGGGTCTCCCGGATCCTTTTTCTCAGTTTGAATGCTAGAAACATTAACTCTTGCCGTTCGTAAAGTAACGAGTGGCCCTACCCTTCTTCTTCAATACTTATCAGTTTAATAATCCTTTCCCTTTGTTTATTTCCGAAAGAAGCTTCCTATTTTTCCGGTGTCTCATGCTTTTCCCGCCCTGTAAAGGTTATTTTCTTCTCTGTCCCGTCAACCATGCACAACTTCTGGTTGCTGAACAGGTCCATCCCTTAGCGTTTTGAACAGCCCTGTGAGACCCTTTTCTCAGGAAAAACCCGTAGTTTCTCTCCCGACTTTCACTTTCCATACTGGCCCCCATGAGTGTTTCCCTCAGTCGCCCCCCCCCATCTCCCCTTCCCTGCCAGAGGTGGATGATACGTTTTTTTCAAGGAAAAACTTCACGCTTAATTCCTTTTCCTGTTGACGGCCATCTCGGTCGGATCTCTCCATCCCCCCGAAGCTACTCCGAAAAATTCCCCGCTTGAAGCCTCTTTCCCGCTGCTGCGGAAACAATCGTCTACCCACCCCATTCTAGAGTCCGGTAAGCTCTTCTTTTTTTCAGTATGTACAAGCGCCACCTCCACCATTTCTCCTTAATTGACTCCACCCCGACCCTTTTATAGACCTTTTCAATCTGCCCCACCACTCTGAACCTCAACCGGCCACAGTTCCTTTTCGTCACTAGTTAGGAAACGCCCCCCCCCCCCATACCTTACCCTATGCAGTGGCCGTATAGATGCCTGATCTTGACGGGCGCCGTGGACGTCACCCAAAGTTTCACCCCATTGTCGATCAGTCACCGTGTTTACAATCCCCTCCCCCCCTAGTCAAAAGTCGTGCTTGCTAGTTTGATTGCGTTCCCCCCCCTGCAGAATTGTTTTTTGGGGCGAAAGTACCCCCCCCTGAAGGTCGTTTCGCGGTTTTTTCACTAATCTCCATTTTTGAATTTCCCGAAGCAAAGTGTTCCCTTTTCACCCAGAGAGTAACCTTGCTTCCGAGTTTTTTCTTGACATTCTTTTCGGTTAAAATATTTGCTGGTAACCCGGTCCCTACCGATAACCTCACCCCTCATAAAGTCTTCCCAACCCTGGAAGCTCGGATGAGGGAACCTTTCTCCTTGATGCGGTGCCCTTTCGCCCTGGTAGTAATACATCTTTAGAAGAAGTCCGACCCAGAACCGTTCCCCAACGACAAATTCCTTTCCCAGATTCTCTAAACGCCCTTTGACTCAAATGAGACCTAATAGTAAGTCGTCCCTCAGACGCGTTTGCTCCCTTCCCCCCCCTATTTTTTTGCCTACAATCCTTCTGTCTCCTAGATAGTTTACTTTCCTCATAGGAAAATTTACTTTCCTTTGCACACCCTTTCTTCCCCCTAGCTGCAAGTTCCAAAATGAGTCTTACATCTTAGGATTCTTGGCCTTTTCGAAAGTATTGCCCAAGTTTTTCATGACGTGGGTAGCTTTCACTCTTCCCACTCGTCCCGACCCCTCCCTCCCGCCACTCATTTTAGATCCGTCGTGAGTGATCCCCTTCCCGGCCCCCTTTCCTCCCGGTTGACCAGACATGTGGTGCTCGAAATTCCCCAGAATTTCCCTTTCCCCGAACCTCATTTGACGAGTATTTCCGCGATATGCTAAGCGTAGGCCCAATCAGTTGACTTCCGTCTCGATTACAGGTCTTTTTTCGATGAGATCGCGCTTTCTGTGTTCGCCCTTCTTACTTCCAGTGCCGCTTCCGCGCTGAACACTCCTTCTACTGCTCTAGGACGTCAGTCACGCGCTTTGGACGATCCCCGAAGACTTTCCAGTCTCTTTTCCCTTCTTCGAGGCTTATGCTCCTGATGATTCTGTTCCCCCCCCCAAAGAAGATGTTCTTGCACTCCGGCTGTCTTGACTGCGCTCCTATTTAATTTACTTACCAGTACCCGCCCGGTCTTCATTTTCGCATACCCCCTGAGACCTTTCTCACCTTTTTAAGAAGTCCTGTACGACTTCTTTGCGATTACCCCCCCCCCCCACATCGTCTTTTCGTTTTTGATGGATTGACTCCAAAGCCCTTTCCGGATCCTAAAACGTGGATTCTATTACCAGAGTTGGACCCTGCGATAATTTATTAACGCTTCAAGTTCCAAACAAGACGCTTCGTTGTGCATGACCCACAAGGCAGCTATTGCACTAGTCCGTCTTCAATTGAGGCGACACGACCACTACCTGATTTTTTTTGTCGATGTTTTTAATTTCTTTTTTTTCTTTATTTTTTCTTGATGCAGTCATCCTTAATATCTTCCTTCCCATCGTTGTTTTTTTTTTTTTTAGAGAGTTAGACTCATCACCGTCCCCTCACGAACCAACACGCTTTAACTCCCTTTACCGTTTTTAGGTCTCATATTCTTTTGTAAACCCATGGGCCTTCCTTAATATTTTCCAATCTTTCGAGGGATCTATTAACCAGCCTTGTTGGTGGAGATAGCCTTAATCCATGATCTTCCTGTCCCCCCCATCGATTCTTTCTATAAACTATCCCCAGTCCTTGTTTTCGTTTATCGACCCCCTCGTTCAGCGACGAAACCCTAGTCAGGTGGGGCTTCTCAAGCAACTCCTTCTCGACGTAAGTTTTTGATCCACTCGTTAGTCACTTGCCCTCTCGTGCCCCAAAGGTCTGCTTTCAACGCTGAGTTGAGTACTCGCGTCTGTTCCGCCCGAGGGCCAATCGTTCAGTTTCCCCCTACCTTCTTTCACGAAAATTCCCCCATCCTGCTCTTGTGTCCCCGGCAGTTTAACGAGCGACGAGCCTCCTTTCCCGCATTCCGAATGACTATAGAGATTACCTTTTCCTGGTATCTTCAACGAGTTAACCGTGACTGAAGTACGCGTAGTAGAGGATTATCATCTCCCTTCAGTTCGTAATTACAGTAATTTTTGAGTTAAAAGAGCTCCTGCTCTGAATCCCCCCCTAGACCACCCGACCGCATCGTATCCTCCGTCTGCCCTTTCTCAGCCTCGCCCCCCAATTGAATCTCGTCGATTACTGCTCGGCGTCCGTCACATGAAGGACGGCTATGTCCGGCCACCTCTGTCGGCTTTTCCCGGCTTAGTAGTGGCGGGCGGGTCGTTCTCCAGAAGAGACTTCGTTTCGTCGAAAGGTGTTGGGCGTGTCGCGCCCTTTTGGACTCGGTCACGCGACCACAAGGCCATGAACCGCTGAGGAGCCTTTCTCCACTCCCTTGAAGCCTATTTCTTTGCGAACTCAGCTTTGTTTCTGTCCTTCTCCCATGTTTTTTTCCAATCACTCCCTTCGATAGCACCCTTTGGCATACTCGACAAGGAGTACACCAGTTGAGCTCCTTTTCCAGCCCTCAGAGCTTTCCTGGACTACCTTTGGTCAGGAAACGCGTCTTTTCCGCATCGACCGAGATTTTAACTTCTCCAGTCGTAGTTTTTGCCCTCTTTTCTTTTTCTGAGATTTTTGTTCTTGATGTCCGTTTTCCCCCTTCGGTCGGAGACCTGCTGTGGGAGGAGCCCCGCTCTCATGAACCTGTTACTTCTGAGAATGGCCTCCAGTAAAATATCTGTCGTTTTTTTCTTTGAACATCGTTTAGTGCTGGCTCTCCGGATGCAAAAGGTAATGGTACTGGTATTCACGCAGATAGTTGACTTGGAAGGTATCTTCAGCCCCTCATATTCCAAGGTTTTACTCCCTGGTGGTCAACGGGGGTCTACTCAACGGATTTTAGTTTGACGCCCCTCACAACACAGTGGCCCAGAAACTCTTGATGTATTTCCGCCATCTTAAGATTATGTCCTTTTTTTGCGTGTTTATGAACCCAAAATGGTCATAGGTCAGGGCCGCCTCCTGAAGTCCTACGCTTTGCAGCACGACACTTTGCCAGTGTTTGCGTATATTTCTTTTTTCGACCCTTTACCCTTTCTACCCGAGAACTTCAACCCGAAGATCGATCAGGCCTTCCCCTGCCTGTCTCTTTTTTGATTTTAGAAACGTAATTCTCCAGCGGTTTTCTCCTTGCGGTCACTTTTTTCCCTCTGAGCTGTCGTATGGAAGGGGTCGGTCACCTGAAGTCTTAAAATGTTTCTTTTCTTTTGGGTCACGAGCCATTTTTCTCGACCGCTTCCCCCTTGTTCTAAGCTTTTCGTCTCGCTCCTGCCTTCTCCTTTGATGTTTTTTTGGGCTCATTGTCCTGTGCGAACCAGAACAACCTTCACCTTTCTTCTTAAGATTCCTGCTGTCCCAGTGTCGCATTCCCCCTCTGCCATTTGAGATGTTTGTTTTCCCGGCCTACCACACTTCTGCTTCTTCTTCTAAAAATTTTTTCAGGAGGAAGGTCAGGTTTTTTTCCTATGGTAACTGGTCGCCAGTGTGTGTTTTTTTCCCCCACTCCTCTTGTCCACTAATGATCTTGTGCATTCTTAACTTGCTCGTCCCCAAATCTTGTTTGCTTCGGATTGGGGCTACCTGTAAACCG
>Ga0179593_1510999_pt1 | contig 15154 bp, 15 predicted proteins | sample CZODoug2_1_08_16_FD_185931 | JGI IMG/M metagenome (GOLD analysis project Ga0179593, IMG submission 185931) | Vadose zone soil fungal communities from Angelo Coast Range Reserve, California, USA - CZODoug2_1_08_16fungal (PacBio error correction) | ecosystem: Environmental > Terrestrial > Soil >... | reverse complement strand
TCTACTCCCCCCTTTGTAATTGCATGGACTCTGAACCCCCGCTACACCGCCCCTTACCTTCGTTGGGGAAAAGATGCTTGTCCCATTCAGATGTGCCCTTTAATTGAGCCCGCCGGGTGCAGCCATCATTTTCTTTTCTCGCAACAGTTTTTGACCTTGCCTCTGAACGGCCGGCCGCCACTGATCCTGAGAAATCTCACGTTTCCCCTATCGGACCTTTCCTTCTCGCTAGGTTTTGTTCGGCACGATTTTCCTTATGACCCCTTTTGCTGCCCAATAACTTGCGTGCCCTGACCGAGCTTGCGCTGAAACCGATTTCCCCCCTCCCCCCTAGGCAGGCTTTTTCCGCCCGTCCAGTCTTCACCCGATGGTGCGTCCACTGACCCCCTTTGCTGCCCGATTCAAGTACCCCTGCTGCAAAGGCAATGAAAAGTCTCCCTATGGCCCCATTTTTTTCACCCTCGCAGAGTTATCTGCCCCGCAGGTTCCTTTCACCCCTCCTGATCGCCCAGCCTTTCCCGCCTTACCGAGCACTCAGAATGACAGTCGCGTTCCAGGTTCCCCAGGTGACCCGGCCGTTCCCCAGAATTGGACAGGTAAGGGGTCCCGCGGGCGGGTTGGATGCTGATTTTTTAACTTTTATGACCAGTCACAGACCAGCCTTTCACTACTCCCACGGCGGCATGGGACCGATTTCCCCCCCCCCCCTGCACCACCCTGGCGACTTTTTTTGAGCATATTTGACGGGACCCCCTTCCGCCCGGTCAAAGGTTCCCACCTTCATTCAAATGCGGCACCGGTACTGATTAGAGCCCCCCCCCCCCTGTACATCGTCAGTCTTTGGTACAGTTCTGAGCGGGTTAAGGTGTTTTCTTGTCGTGCATCGGGGGCATAGTTTGGAGGTCCTGGCTTCCGGTTCCTTCCAAGGGCGATTATTCTCGATTTTGGTCCGTCCTTTTTCTGCTTGATTAAGGAGGGACGAATCCTGTGCAGGCCCGTTTACGTCCCGGATCTGGGCGTCTTAGTTGAACGTATTTTATGAGTCGTTGATATGACCTTCAAAGTGGGGCTGATTTCCTGTGGACTGGTCTGGAATAGTGCCTCCCTGGCCTGTCCAGCTTACTTCGGAGGCGGGCCAGATGTTCAGGCTTTTTTTTTCCGTTGCCCAGGCTGTGCGGAATCTTGGTCCGTAGCTTTTCGCGCCCCGCTTCCTGATCTACAGGAGGACCTCTGGCGCGTTTTATACTCCCTTTGACAGGATCGGCTTCTATGGGCGACTCCTGGAGTTTTTGACATGAATCATTCCCTTCATGAATTCTTATCTGGCCACCCGGTTCGGGTATGAGAAGGCATCGTCCGTATGGCTTATTCTAGTCTGGCTACTGGCGTCTAAATTTGACAGGCAGGCGCGGTGCAAATTGCAGGATGGTTCCTCTCCTGGCAGAGCCGAGTTTTATAGCTGAGACATCTTCTTGTTTTTTCCCGGTCCACTTGTAATTGGCCCGCGATCTCCCCAAAGAAAGCACGCTCCCCTTCCCCTTCCTTATTCTCAAAAGCTTGGAGGGACTACCCGTTGATCTCTCGTCCCTAGCTTTCCGCACCCTTCTCGACAACTTGTTTCGGTTTGCAATATTTCTTCTGGGGGCGTGTCGCCCGGTTCCTTTATGGAGCATGGGGGGACGGATATGAATTGTGTTTGGGCAGTCTTCGTTGTGCCTTCCCCTCTTAGGTGTCTTTAGTTCTGCTTCTAAAGAGAACATTCCCTCACAGAGGTGGACTTGCTTTGCCTTGACTTCGTGTTAAATCCAGGGACGCTGGACGTCTTCCTTTTTGTCATTGCGCCCCCTTGGTCGCCGGATCTTTCTTCCCTTAGGTTCCTCCCCCTCCTTTTCGGGTTGTTGCGTCTCCTACTGCGAAAGGCGCCCAATTCCCATCCCTGGCCTTTTCCTTCCCCTTTTCCCCTGCATTTCTTCTCCTCCCATCAGCAGACTGTGCCGGCCGGTTAGATTCCCCTGCATCCTTCCCCTCATTCTTTCCAAATAAGTACCGAGTATCTGAATTTTGCCACACTGCAGGACTGCGGTAGCCGCTGCGGTCCTCTACGTTTCTCGCCCCTGACTCAGGCGACGTCCGCGTCCACGATAACACTTCAGCAAACACGACAGACCCTTTCGAGAGGGAGGACCTACCTAGACCTGTAGATCCGTTCCCGTCGACGCCATCAGGGCTTTTTATGCCCGTAATTCTCGCCAGGGGTCAGCTTCTCCTTTGATGAGCTAGTACCCGTCAGTGGCAATGTGGAAACCGCAGGCCGCTCCTCGAGGTAATAGGATCTGTTCATGGCTTTTTAACATCATCCGGTCTTCGGGACAATTCACCCTGTTTCTTTCTGTCCCTACCAGTAGCAGGCCCCTTCTAAACGGCGGTGAGGCCCTTTATCAGCGCTAGTTGGCCATATTAACTTTTCCTTCTTAATTTCCCCTGTAAGAAAGTTATTCCGCCCGCATTGCCGCTCCTTTACATTTCGTTTCCATGCATTTTCCTCATGGTAGATAAGCGTTTCGCTGCGTTCTCATCTTCACAGATACAGCGGTCAAGAAGAAGGATGAACAGCTAGCCGCCTCCCGACCTGGAGACTGACCAGGAAAGTCTTCGGCCCCGATTGCCTCATCACCCAGTCCCGGCCAAGTTCCTTGTAGGGCAGCTTCACAAAATCATCCGACTCGTTCACCGACTAGAAGGAGAAGTAAAGGAAGTTTTCCTTAAAGGTTCGATATCCTTGTGGGATCAGGCGCAAGACTTCCCAGTAATCCCCTCCTACGAATTCTCCTTCTAATGGAAAGCCGCCACACTATTCCTCGGTCACTCCAATACCTTACCCCTCCATTAACCAGATAGAAGTAGTGAAGTAATTCCCCATTGTTACTCTATCAGGCCCAGAATTTGCAAGTTTTTTCGTTCGCCGGGCTGACCTGTGTCTGCCCATACCTTTTTATCTTTACAAAGCTTCCCATTTTTTTTTTATAGTATCCTTTCCGTTGATGGAGTTGCATGGTCATTTTCTTTTACTCCCCCGTGACCTGCCGAGAGAAGCATCGGCGACCCGCGTTAACTCCAAGGCTTGGCCACTGTCCCTTAACCTTTTTCCGCCTTTCATGCTTTTTTAGGAGTGTCTCGGCCAGCTCGACGATTGGCATTTTTCAGGGGGGTGACTTTGCGTTGCCCTCCCTTGGGAGAACTGCCGAGGTGAACCCCGCGTCTTTATATGTTTCGGGCTTTGGGGTCTGCTTCAGGTTTGGAATGCGCGTATTTAGGAGGCTTCTTTTCAGGGTCCTTTTCTCCATAGTTTTGGATCTTCCGGCGGGCCCCTTTCTGAGAATCTTCCTAGCCTATTTCCCTGGGTACTTTAGCATCTTCGGTTTTCTCGGTCCGGAAGGTATGAGGCGCAGCTGATCGGCGATTGAAATGATCTTTAAACACCGTCTAGCGGCATCGAAGGCTGACTCCTCTTGTACTCTCTTTGCTCTACTATTGGAGAATGTGACTTCGGTTTTTCCCTCGACAGCCCGGTGTCCCTCTTTCCTATTCTTCTAGGCGGAGGTAACCCGGCGTTCTACATGTCCCCCTTCTTTTCATCCATGTTCGCGCTGGTCCAGCCTCCGCTTTTCTGGTTCCTTGACCGAGTCCTTGGTCCCTTGCCGATGATTCGTCTAGCTCTTTTACACTTCTCAATATTTTATTCCTCTCCGTTTTTGTCATTTCTTGGCCGTCTCTCTTCTTTTACTACGGAGTAAGGGCCCTCTCTGCAAGACCAGCGCATCGAACTCTGCGGGTGACCAGTGTTAACATTTTGTTCGAAGGTAATGGAGAAAAAGTTGACCCCCAGCCCGAGATCGTTTCCTCGCAAAAGACTGCTCCATGGCACCTACTTTCAACGGCGCCAGATGAGCAAGTTTCTAAGGGCACCATCAAGTCGGCCTCGCACTGTCGGAGCGAAGGACTTTTAGTTCCCTTTCCTTCCTCGCACCGGCGCTTACCCTCTCTTTCTTGTGCCCTTGACCAGCAGTGATAGAACCCCCCTCGATCGACTAATGGCAGCTCATGGCCCTGACGCTACCACCTCGGGGGGTATTTTCAGCAACTTAATCCCTCACGTCACGGTCAAGCCGACACTTCAAAGCGGTAACAAAGCTCCGCGGCACGCCGGTTTTCACAGAGCAGTTTTTCTCCAATCCTTTTTTTTCTCCCCCCGGAAACCCATAATGACCCCTTCTCGGCTGCCCGGTACCGCAGACTCGACCCCCCCCAGTTTCCGGAAACTGTTCGCCAAGTCACCCCTGTTGTCCCCGTCTGGGGACAGGTCGGCTGGTCGTCGCTTCGGCGTGATTTATGGTCCCGAAGTACCACTTCAAAGCCAATGAAGAAGCCCCCTCACCTGCGACCGACGCGCCAGTTTGCCTCTTTGCTTAAATCAAAGGAGCGGAGTTCGTCTTCTCACGTGAACCCTTATCAAACATGCTTTCGGTCTTTTCTCTCTCTCCCCAAATGGTGATTCGTCACGACGTCTTTATTTTTGCAGGGTTAATGTGTTGCTTTTGTACAGGGAATCCTTCAGAGGTTGTAGTCCTTTCGGAGGACGGCATTTGTTCCCCTTCCTCTGATCTGATGACTTCTTTCTGGAGATGATCCGGAGGCACTAAGCCGTGGGGAAGGACACGTTACTGGCCGCGGACTGGCATTCGGGTTTGTACTGAGTCTTCTGAGTCGGGTTTGTTTGAATATGAAATGAAAGTTTATGCTTGCCACGGAGTTTTGACCTTTTTTCACCATGGGGGGCTGCTTATGGCCCTCGTTTTGGTGCCGCCCAGTTTTCAATTTAAGTTTTCTCCTAGCTTTTAGTGGGTCGTCGGGGTATTTTTTCCCCTTTCGTTTTCCAGTTCTGAGGAAAGATGGTGACTCTCCGGAGCGAATCTTCCCTGAGTATCCAGGAGCTCCGCGGTGGTTATACGTACGCCATGTACGAGAGGCTTGCTGGGCGTTCTCACCACCTTTCGGACGTGGACCGTCCCGCTTACGGAGTTCACTGGCAAACCTTTTTTTCTGCGCGATGCCCGCTGCGGGCTTTTTTTACTTCCTTTATTTTTTTCCCCCCATCCCGCAAGGTGGTTGTTTTTTCCGAGTCCCGGGCAGTGACTGTTTTAGCGGGCCACTCTAGCACTTAGGACCTCCGGTGAGCTATGCTTTTTCCCGGGCCACTTGCACTTTGTGTAGCTTGTCCCCCAAAAGCCAGCCGTTGCGATTCTGCTTCCTCAACAGCCTTCGGTGCTTCGCGGTCCTTTCGCTCTTCGAAGTACGAGCGCGGAAAATGGTTGCTTGTTTTGCCTTCAGTCTTCGTGGTTATGGTAGCGGACGTCGCCCCCTTTTTTTTTTAGTTTTTTGTGCTAACGGATAGGATCCTCGGTCCCGAGTCTTCGTGGTGGTATTTGACCCCTCGTCGGCGTTATGCGAGGGTTCGTCGCGTGCGACCCTAACGTCCCTGGTCCCCAGTCCGGCTGGTCTGACGTTTTTGCACCCCTCCCTTCCGTGCACTCCCTTTTTTCAGCATGGGAGGCCCCTTCGGGATGTTCATCGCCCCATTGTCCGGTCTGAGATCTTTTCTCTTTACTCATCCTCTTTTTTTGTTTCTCTCTCTTCCGGGCGCCAATTCGCCAAGGGCCCTACTTTTCCCTCCCCTTCTTTTTCCTTAGTAAAGGAAGTCCAGTCTTCCATCATCTCTTAAGCTTTTTTCCTTTACCTTTGCGGAGTCAAGCTTTCCCCCTCCCCCCGACCTCACGAAGCAGTCCCCCCGACTCCCACCCCGAAGACTGTCTTACAGATGAGTCTTCCCTTTCGCAACCTGCTCATATTTTTCGACGTCCGCGAACGCTCCCCTCCCCCCCCCCCTTTTCCTTCCCTTTCCTCGCCTCCTCTTTCTCCATTTCCATTTCCTCCATCCATCCCATCCCCCCCTGCCACTCTTCCTCTCTATAAGAATGAACTTTCATTGCACCACGTCACGACCCCATTTTCGCAGGGAGTATTTCGTCCCTCCTACCAAGGCCGATCCGCGACGCCCATTTTTTTGTTGAGGGCATCTCGCCCATGGAAGAGTGCTTTCTTTTGGACCTCGCTCGGCCACGCAATTTTTCCGTTTCAACGAAACGCGCCTCCGCAGCGTTCCCTTGGCTTTTTGGCAAGGAGCTACCCCGCCCGGGTCTTGACACTTCTGCTACCCTTCTGATGGGACAGCAATCCTTCAGAATTTTCTCGGGCTATATCCTGCGCTACCTGTTGTTTACAGGCTCTCCTTCCAGCGGCCTTAAGGGACAAGGTAAACTGAGCCAGTCGTCGCACCATTCTCCTGATCCTTTCCATGTCGACCCCCCCCGCGCGCTTTTCATCTTGAGCTCCGGGCTCGCGCAGTCTCGTCACCCTTATCCCTCAGTGTCACCCGAACGAGTTTGAACAGCCACCTACGCCCTCCCCCCCTAAGACGGTCTCCTTAACCAGGACCGCGTGCTTCCCCTGATCCTTTAAACCAAGTTATACGGCCAGCCCACGTTGGAAGCTGAAGCCAAAACGACTTTCATGACGCAGTCAACATCGACCCCGGAGCCGTTCCAGTCGTACTGCCCCGGCTTCTGTCCCTTTTTTTGCGTTGTCCACTTTTCGTCCGTCATTCCTCTGATTAAGAGAAAGTGGCGGCCACCCGCCAGACCGAAATGCGCTGCCCGCTTTTAACAGCAATAAATAACCATTCACTTTAGTCAGCCCTTTCTGCTTCATCAACATTTTTTTTCCTCTCAGGAACCTGTCGAGTGAGGAAGTCACCCCCTCGCCGGGCGCCTGTGTCCAGAATCTGAGTTTTAACCGTTCATTCCCAGGGTGGTTAGTACGAATAAGTCTTTTTTTTCTCTTTTTGTTCTCATGGTTCTAGAATGACGCCTTCTGTACCATCCTCAGACCCGCAGCATCTACCCATCACTGTACATTCTGGGAACACTCCTGGGACGTTTGTTCGTTCCCGCGAATGTAGAGTCGTTTCGTCTAGGCAAAGCGAGACGAGGTTCTGGCACGGGTGCGTCTAACATCATCTAAGGAACCGCTCTGGACAGTCCGATCGCATAGTATGCATGTTTTCCCCTTGCTTTTTGACTGAGTGTGAGCGGATGCGACAGGGTATTTCATCATTGGGTTACTTCCTTCGCCATTTGAGCATCTCTTTGATCTCGGGTGTTTCTCGAAGTTTTATACCGGTCCCTTGGAATCTTTTAGACCAGCAGCCTTCGGTTTTTTTCCCATGAGCTTTGGCCGAACCCTTACACTTCTTCTCAGAATTCCTCTGCACGTAGTTGCCCATCTTTTCTTGTGACTCATCCTTGGAGACGTGACGGAGGTTCCCCCTCCCTTCCGGCCCTTGGGCTCTTCTCGGATGCCTTCTTTGTTTCCCCCCCCATTGACCCTTGGTGCACATCTGCCTGTTCAGCTGGTAAAGCCCGCCCTTCGAGATGTTCCCGGGGTCTTTGACGTGTCCAGGGCAATGTTCGTTTCTAGCCCTCTTACCCACTCTATATCTTTTCCTCCTTTTCATTCTTGTTGTTTGAGATTATTTTGGCACGAGGATCTTCTTTAGACTCCTTTTTAGTACTGCCCCTGTCCTCACAAGATCACCTCCCTCCATCTACAAATGATTGGCTCTGACCGTGTGCTCTTTCTTGCTTCTTTTTCATTTATAACGAGACAGCAGAACGGAATCTCGCCCACCCTTCATGATCGAGTTTGACACAGACTTCCCCCTTCGCCACCTATTGAGAAAGACAGGGTAAAATCGTTCTCCCCTTTCGAGCTGGAAGTGTTCGTCCCTCGCTGTCCGCATGACTTTTCTGCTCCCTCATACTTTGTGCCATCTGACCGATTCTCCCCCTCGATCTCAAAGAATGGAAGCTCATGTTCGACCTGCCCCATCCCCCGATGTTTCGTACATTTAAAATGCTCGCATTTTCGACTTAAATCAGACGTCAAGGCATACTCCCCACGCCTAATTAGGACCCTCTCCGGGTTAAAGTCCAAGTCTCGACCCCGCGTTCTACGGACCCCACTGACTGCCCCTCGTTTGAGTGGAAGTTTCCTCGATTCTCCCGCGCGGTGTAAAATGTGCGACCCTTTCCCCCCGTCTTGCCATGCTGGGGACGGTAACGTGCTTCGCCTCTTTCTGTTTGCTGCGTACTGAGTACCCTCTTGCCCCTCCCCCTTTGAAGAGAACATCCTCATTTTCGCTACTGACAGAAACTCCAACCTGGGAAGTTTTCATTTTCGACCGAGGAGTTCACGAGTTTCATCCCGTTCGCAAGTTCACCTTTCTCCCCCACTTTTCTCTCCGGTTATTTATAGAGAACCCCACCCATGGTTGATTATCACGACGGTTAAGTCTCTTTCCCTCGTACTGGAATTTTTTTCTTGTGATTGCTTTAAGGGCGTCCCGCGGGTGGAGGTAGGGAGTTGACCGGCCCCTCCCTGGGCGTCTTCTGATATTTGATGCTTTTGTACTTTCTTTCATCAGTCTTTTTTTACCGAAGACTTGTCAGGGCCCCCCTCCTGGGAGAATGCGGGCCCCCTCGTTTTCCTCGTCTGGATTAGTCGGTTTTGAAGCTGCCCTTTCCCCTGTCTTGCCGAGGAAACTGGTGCTTCTGAATCGTTTTGCTCCGCGGTCCTGTTCAGTTCTCACTTTCTTCTTTTTGCGTCGCCACGCCCCCCCGGGTCCAGGGGAGTCTTCGGATGGCAGCTGGTTTTGACGACGGCGCCTCCCCCATCTGCCTTTCAGGATATATCCTTTTCTTCCTCAGACTATCGGCTTTTTTTCTTTTCCCCCATTTTCTTCCCCTTTAATAAGACAGGACGTGAAGGACTTCCTCGTCCACATTGGAGGCTTTTAGAACGTATTCAGAGAGGGCTGATGCAGGCCTTTTTTTTCTCCATCGCAGGTCAGGGAGATTGTCCCCCGAGCCGTTTACCTGTCCTCTCACTTTTGCCATCTCTGAGGACACCCTAGCGGTGCTTCCTGGGTTTCGTGTTAACCCTGACGTTGAAGCAGATCGTTCCCCCAGAAATCACCCTTCCCACTGGCCGAGATGAGGCCGCAACAGTCCTGGATTTCGATCTTTATCGGCTCTTACATCTTTAGATTCGTCCAAAGTACTAGTCTTTTTTTTACCTGTAGTTTTCATACTTTATCTATGGAGTTCCGCGGGACGCGCCCTTGCTTTTCTTCATTTTCCTGACGTTCATCTCGACGCCCTCCCTTGGTCATGAAGTACTAGTGTGTTTTTCGCAGCACCGTCGCTGATGTCGTTTCTATTCGGTAGTTTCCCCTGCCCCTTACCCGGCACAGCGGTTTATTATTTTTCCCTTTGTTACTTCCCCTTCTCCTCCCCGTTAATTCATGTGGGAAGGCGTCCGGTGATTGATCATTCGTCTTCATCTCCCTCTTTTTCATACTCAGTTGTGTTTATCTATCCCTTCGATGTCATGTCCATACGTTTGAATTCTTCTCCCCCAGATTCCCTGAGTTTCACGGACGTCTAAATAAGCATTCCCGCCCCCTTTTTCCGGGACGGCTCGGGTTCTAAAGAAGATCCCGTTTTTTTAGCTCCTCCGTACTCGACGCCCACCTCAGATTTTCTTTTTCCTTGAATGTCGCACCTGCTCATAAAGGGTCGCCGTCGCGACAAGTACCCCCTAAGAATAAGGGCACCAAGTCCTTCAACCATTCGCCGTATGGCCTTTCCCCATCCTCCCCCTCGAAATTTACGAGCTCTTTCCGGACATCCCTTCTGTTGTCTCCTCCTTTCAGCCAGGGGAAGCTGCTGGCTTTTGGAAGATCTCGCCCACTTCAAGACTTGTGAAACCGCCCCCATTCTCCTCCCCTTTAGGTATTTTCTGGCCTTCTTCAGAGATGTAACATGCCTGGGCAGGGGCACACCCACTGAGTCTTTTACAGAAAGTAGCATACAGTTCCCTCATGGTCTAGACTCTTTCCCCCTTTTACATAAATTTGTGATGACCCCTTCCGGCTGCGTCTGTCCTTTCAACTTACCCTGCCAGGTCGTGCCCAGTGAGGCTCCTTCCATTGTAAAAGAGAGACCCCTTATTATCCTGGCCTAGAGGAGCCTCTAGTCCCTCTTACTTCCGTTTCCCCGTCAAGACCATACGGTTCCCCCCAAGTTCCCTTTTTTCCTACTACGGAGATGGAACTTACGAGGGCTCCCCCCCGAGGACCTAGCCCCATTTACTACGGAAAGAATGACGTTTTTTAAGGCATCTTTTTTCCCCCCCCTATATCCGAAGCGTCACACTTTTCCAGGGTCTTCCAGTACTTTGTCCGACCCCTGTTTTTTCGCCTGATCAGCGCAGCCTTGCCCCTTCTTTTCCCCGATCAGCTAGACAAGGGCGGACCCACCCGCCACCCTTTGCCCGGCCGGTCACAGGCCCACCCCCCACCCTGACATTTCCTTTCCTGTAGTCCTCTTGAAGAATGAACTGCGTCTCTATCAGGACCCCCCCTTCGAATTGAGGTCTTCCTTCGCAGGGCTGACCCCGTTTCACCTTCTTTCGCTATGCAAGCTTCACAAATTGTGTTCCTCTTGTAGTTCCCTCCGTTGTATGAGTGGTGCTTACTTCTTTGCATTTTAGTTCCTTCAGTGACCTGCCGCAGTCCCCGCTTTTTTTCCTCCCCCCGCATAACCAGCAATTCCCATTCTTTGGGCAAAGCCTTGAACCTTGGCCCCCCAGTTTCACTGTAGTGTAGGAGTGTTTTCAACTCGACAGGGTTCTGTAAGGTTTCTGCCCTGTATCACCGCTTGAGAGACCTGAGCGTTCACCCGGTCTCCCGTCTTTGAATCGTGTTGTTCCTATGCCGCCCTGGACTGTTTTTCTCTGAGTCGGGTAGGAATGGTTCTACTCAATCAGTTTGTCTTTCTTCATTGTAGGCCATTAGCGAGAGTGATTTCTGATCTCTTGGGTCTAGAGGGTCATTGAAAGAACACTTTACGAGGACTGCATTTTGTCTTTTTTTTCTTGCAATTCGCTTTCCTAACCCCATCCTTCCCCCCTTTTGAATGTCCTCGCGTGTTAGCAGCTAGCCCCCTTATTTCTCTTCTCCCTCTTGGGCGCGGTTTTTGATGCCCTCATATGCATTTTCCCTCTTCCCCCCCGCCCTCCGGCGCTGTTCCGGTTTTTGTCTTCCCCCGACCCTTGCACATATGCATTTCCTCTCTTGGTCCCAGCCTCGCTTCTCTTCTTCGGTGTATATTGACTTTACAGGCCAGAGCTTCTTAGTCAGATGTCCTTCTGCAACTACTCCTTTCCCCCTCCGTTGTTTTTTTCTTCTAGAGTGGACGGTCGCTTCCTACTCCGTCTTTCAGTGCCTGTGGACTCTTTCAATATCCCCTCCCTGACATCCCCCTGCTGGTGTTTTACCCCTTTTTTATTTTACACATTCCTCCTCAGGGAGCCCCGCGGACTCAGCATCTCCTTCCCGCACCCGAGATCTATTCAGACGCACCGGAGGACCAGTTCGAGCACTGCAATGTCACACTAAGTCGGCCCCCATCGCCCTCTCGAATTCCGGACCCTTTTTCGGCCATCCTTCATGTCAGAAGCGTCCTCTTTGATGCTTGACCCTCCTTCAACTGTTTTAGTGTTCCCTTACCTCTCTGGTTCTCGAAACGCTATCCCCCTAAGTATCCCTGGCACGAAAGGACGCTATCCCCCAGATGTGCGTCAACAATTCCACCCACTTCCTCGCTACCTACGTCAGGACGACCCCGTCCCTGCCCCCCTCAACACAGCAGTCAGAGGAATATCATGGACCGCTCTCCCTCCCCCCCCTTTTGTTCTCCCCTGCCACCCCTGACTCCCCCCCCTCGTCTCGCTTTCCCCTGCGTTTAAGCCCCCTTCCGGCCCTTTCCGGAAACTGTTCTCCAGTTCACCCCGGCTTTTTTCCCTCCTGGTGTCCAGTGTCATGATTGTTTCTCCTCCGCTGCGCGCGGCTGCTTCTTTCACTGCATCCCCAGTGCAATCCAATGAAGTGAAGCCCCCCTCCCGGAGGGCCGTCCGCTGACCCACCTGGGAAGTTTCTTCTCAAGCGCACGAGGTCCGGGTCACTGGTTTCATCCCCTTCTCCCTTAAATTCCTCAAAGCGACGGCTCTATTCGCCAAATTTTTTTCATTCGTCCTACTACTCATTTGTCCCCCTTGCCTTTGCCCGTCCCAGGTTCTTTTTTTACATGGGCAACGGACATAGTGTGGATTTTCTTCCGGTCTGCCTCCCGGCTAGTTTTTCGATGCTGAGGCTTCTTATTGCAGATTGTCCCAGGAGGAAGCAGAGGTTCAGTTCCCCTCTGGACGGCTACTTTTTCTGTTTCCTCCGTGCTGTAGTCGTGTGTAATTTGCCCTTCCAAATGCGTCTTGTCAGAGGACCAGGTTTTCTTAGTTCCTCGGTGATTTTGCCCCGCCGCTTTCTGCCCCTTTTCTCGTAGGATTCGTGCGTTCTGTCTTTTTCATCAAATTTTCGTAGTGGCCAGTTTTTCTTCCCTATGGATCTCCTTCGCTCATGGTACCCACTTAGCAAATTCTGGACTAGTTTTTTATCCCTGTCCAGTCGGAGGTCTCCTCCCTTTCTTCTGCCATGAAAGCCGTTAGTCTGTTTTTCCCTTTTTATCCTGAAAACAGGGCTCTCTTCTCGACTTCTCCGATTCTGGCTGATGGAAGATAATTCTTTCCCTCGTGGGTTCCGGAGTCGTTTTGGTGTCCAGAGCCGGGGTAAGGGTCGCGTTTATCGCCTGCCCCCTCGAGGAGAAGCTGAACTTTTTTCCCTGGTGGCCGTGGCGATTTCTATTTCCCCCCCCCATCCCAGCCTCTTTTTTCCCTGTCTACTTGCGGCGCTCCGCCACCATTCTATTGGGCTAGTCAGTCTCTCTCCCCCAGGTCTGATTTCCCGTACCGCCCATGCTACCCTTTCTTCTTGTGCCATGAATGGTTATTCGTTCTGTCTTTTTCTGACGTCGCCCCTTGAGGAGCAGGGTGCCGCACTTCAGAGTGTTCGCAGTCTTCGTGTGCGTTGTGAGTACGTCTTCGGATTTCCTCGTTCGTATGAGCGTCAATCGCAAACCCAAACCAACAAAAAAAAACGTGCAGGCACGCTTCTTTGGATATCCGAAGTACCGTACTTCTTTCAGCCGGCTGGTCCGGCTGTGATTAATTGGCGCCCAATTTCGCTGTATTTTTTCCCATTTCCGTTTTTTTTGGTGAGAGAACGGCTCCTTTCTGCCATGACATCCCTTCCTTCCCCTTCACGGTCTCCCCCTTCTTTCCTGAAGGTTCCTCAGCTTGACAGTGACGGGCCGTCGCGGTTCCCCTCCTCCCCCCGCCTGCACCTCCGCGACTCAAGCGCCTCCTCCTGTCCGAGCCCTTGCGTCACCCCCAGCGCACCTTGCTCTCCAATTTCTAATTGACGACACCCCCCTACCCCCCCGTGACCTTCCGGGTACACACCCGCATGCAAATTTTCCTCTCTTTTCGTACTTCGACTCGACATTCCGAGTTCCCTTCTCCTTGCTTTTTTGACGCCCTCCCCCGTTTTTTCCCGGATATAGCCCTTTTTTTCCATCGATGGCCTTGGGTTCGATCGGCCCCCGTCAAGTGTTCAAGGTTAAACACCCCGCAAGCTGAGTTTCCTGCTTCAGAGATTACCATCCTGTCACCTCGATAGCTCCCCCCTCGTACCCCGCGGGCCACTAAAGTATCCCCTAGAAAGAAGCTTCCTCATGATCTGAACCCAGCTCAAGGTTTTCCCCGATAACTCCTACTCGCGTGGATTCCCTAAAATCCCTTCTTCTCAAACTAGATCCGAGTCCAGGTACTTTCACAGCTATTGTCATCCTGGCCGCAAGGAAGTTGAGCCTCGTATATTTTCCATATTCCGATTTAAAGTAGCTGCTTACATCCGCAAAGCTCATCACGTAATTCCCACACAGGCACGAGGACGTCCCCGTAGGCCTCTACCCCCCTTCGATTGTGCAGAACTTTACTTGCAAGATGTAACATTATCATCGACTCGTGACACATCCCCTCCCTGCCCCCCCAAGGAGCCCCTTACTTTGTCCCGCAACGTTGTCCTCTTCTCCCAATAGCCCTCTTTCCTCCCGATTTCTAATCGAATATTAGGCCTGCCGCCCCTCCCGCCACCCCCCTGCCCCTGCCCCCTTTCCACCCGCAATAACATTAACCCGAAAGCACGTTCGGCCTTATAGGATGACGAATTCAACCCTTGGGCTCCATTCCCCTTCCCGCTTTTCTTTAATTTCCGCTCCGGGCGACCCCTTCATCCTCGGCGTTTCCATTTGCCCCCTCCCCACCGGTTGGTCTGTACGAGGTTCATATTTCGGGAGTGCTGCTCCTTTTCTTGCCTTTTACTCAGTGACAAGCCGTCCCGCCCGCGCCCCCCCTGCCGACCCCGCCTTACACTTCTGGTTCCCAACCTCCGGGTGTCCCTGTTCCCCTCCCCAATTTCCTTTGACTTTCTTCGTGGTGCGTGCTAGGACCTCTTCCGAGGTTTTTCTTTTCCGGGTTCCGGCGCAACCCCTGGCTTTTCCTTAGTTGACCCTCGCGGTGCACCTGGGCGGGCCTATTCTTCTTTTGATGCTGCAGTGGCGATTCGTGACGTTCGTGATGGGGTTCGACAATTAGTGGCTCTTACTCTCTGCATGTATCTGCATGAGTTAGGCTTTCCCCCCCCGGGGTCTTTTTTGGCATTTGATCGGTAAGGGACTTGCAGGCTTGTCCTCATCCCTGTAGGCTGGTTCAAGAGCCTTATTGAACACTTCCTTCGGTAGAGTCTAGGAAGACCTAGTTGTTCCTTTTCTCTTTCTAATTGTTACTGTGTCCTTCTTTGAATCGATAATTTTCCCCCCTTTGCTTTTACGATATCGGGTCCCTGCCCCGGCGTTTACATGACCCTGGTTCACCTTTCACCTTAGAAGCTGTCCCGCCCGCAAGTTTTGCTTTTCCTTTCCCCTTCTCTCCAGAGGACAGTAAGAATGCTTAGCTCTTCGGCCCC
>Ga0179593_1375081_pt1 | contig 15154 bp, 13 predicted proteins | sample CZODoug2_1_08_16_FD_185931 | JGI IMG/M metagenome (GOLD analysis project Ga0179593, IMG submission 185931) | Vadose zone soil fungal communities from Angelo Coast Range Reserve, California, USA - CZODoug2_1_08_16fungal (PacBio error correction) | ecosystem: Environmental > Terrestrial > Soil >... | reverse complement strand
TCCAGTCACAAGGGGGTTTCTCGCTTCCACCAGGAGTTCTGCCGTTTCCTGCGTCTTTGAGACTCTGCCCCCTTTTTGAACCACAGTCCGCGCCCGAGGTTGCAGGCCCGAGCGTCTTTTTTATATCGAGTACGGCTCCAGATGCCCTGATCGGCGGCGTTACGTTGCTCTTCCACCCTTCTTGTCGTTTTCTTTATTTGCCCTTGTAGACAACAAGCAGAGTGCGGTTTGCCCCATTAGTGCCGCTTTTTTTAGAGTTTATTCATCAACGCTTCACCATTCGCTCCTCCCACCCCAGTCAATTCCGTCCTTGAACCTGGGCCCCCTTCCGTTCTTCCCACGGCCGCCCCTTTAGCCTTTCTTTTTCATCAAGGGTTGGCGGGCCCGCGGACCTCCGAGCCTCCCCCCGAGGGGCAGTCCGGTGTGATTCCTTTTCCTTCAAGTGTCTGCCCCTTGCGTTACGTCTGCCGTGGTTCGCCAGCACGGGCCCGCGGCTGGTACTCTGGCATTGCCTTCCGGTGCAATTATTCTTCCGCGAGTCCCCCTTTTCTCCGCATGCGCCCTCTCCCTGCATCTTTTCATGTTTTTTTTTCCCTAGTGATAGCGAAGGAACGCCTTTTTTTGAGACGGCGCCACTTCAGACCCTCGGTTTTTTTTTCCAGCCTCTTCGATGCTTTAGCGTTCTTCCTCTGCTCGTTGTTTTTTTTTCTTTTCCGAGTTTTCCGGAGGTGCTGTGCCATGTTCCGGGAAGTGAATCTTCATTCTCTTCGGTCCGTTCTTCTTCAGCCACCAGCGCGCTCTCCAGAGGTTCCCGGTACCTTATTTTCCCCTCTCTGACGTAAGTTTGAGGTATCTCGATGCTTTTTTTAGCGGTTACCCGTGTCATTTGAAGAGGTGTCTGAGGCCCCCCGTTGCTTCATCATCTTCCTTCCCTCGTGGACGAGCTTCGGTTTGCGATCTTAGTCCCCTCGGATCTCTCTCTTTTCCAATTTTTTGTTCGAGAGATTCTTCGCCTGTCTTTCGAAGCACACGCTCTTTTCTTTCCGTCTACGATGATTCCGTTTGCCGCACGCCCCCGCTTCATGGAACCTGTTATACCTATTACTAATCCTTCCTTCAAGGTCGCAGTTACCTTCTTTTTTCTTACTTCATAGAGTTCCCGGGTCCCAGTGACAAGGTTCGTTTGAGCCCTTTGCCTTTTTGCTGGCATCGTTTGAAATGTTTTCTGATCAGGTGAAGTTCGTTACTGACCTACCTTGCATACCCCTCCCCCCTGCCCTGATATCTGGTCCAAAGACTGCCATTCACTTTTTTTGCCACTGAAGAGGTTTGTTTTAGTTCATCAAGTTTATGAAAGTGCGACGTCCCACAAGTCGTCCTTCTCCTACAATGACTCCCCCCCCCCTGACTGTGATGCTTCGAGAGGATTGTCATTTTTCCTCGCGGGATCTAAGTTTTCAACGGACGCCACATATGTTCCGCGTCCAAGGGTTTTCCAGATGAGTTTCACCAGGCATTCCGGCTATTCTTGTCCCCTTCTCCCGTTCTCCTGCAACAATGTCTCCCTCCCCCCGCTGGAGTTCGGAGTTAGGTGGGCCCCTCCCACAGATGCCCCGGTTCAGACTTTCTTTTCAGGGCATTCGCCGCAAAGGTTCCCTATCTTTTTTTTTTTGATTTCTTTGCCCACCGAGTAGGGTTCTGCTTTTATTCACCATCCCGTTGGCACCCCCACGGCAACTCCTGTGCTTCTCTCGTGATTGTTCTGACACTGCGCTGCTTCACGCTTTTTTCCCTCTTGTCCGAGCCGCCCCGACTAAGCTCCCCTGATGGGGACCTTCTTGTTAATCAGAGATTTCCACCAGGCACTCTTCGGGCGACACCTCGCGCTACTTGTTTGCAGGAATAACGTTTCACGCCTACCGGCAGCTTTGTTGTGCTGGAACTTCCACCGGGTTACTCCCCCCCAGTGCTGATGGCTGAAATCCTACCGCTAATCCTGGCATCGCTTAGTGTGTTTTCCCTTTTCCCCAGTAAAATCGGGTGCGCGCTGCACTCGCCTGGGGCTTGCCATGTTTCCTTTCTCATGGCGCGGCGGACCAACCCTTTTGGATGCGACGGACAAGGTCTTTATCTTCCCGGTGAGCTTTAGCTTCGCCGCAACCCCCGACGGGGCCTACCACGGTTTCAGGGACATTGACGACAAAGCCCCCGAAGCCCCTTTTTTTTTTCTTTGTGCGGTGCGGGCCTCCCCCCCCCTTCCTGTGGCTTGCGCTATTGCGTTGCCACAGGTTTTAATGACTCTTGGCCATTAATCAGCTTGTTCTTCGCGCACAGCCCTTCCCTTGGCTATCACGGTCGTGCGTTTCGCATGCAATTGTATTCCCCCACCGGCTGCAGCTAACAGAAGTCATAGATTTTAATCGAAGTGACCTGCAGGAGATTGCGGCGCCTCTCAGGGTCTCTAGTTGAGCACTGCATATCAAAGTGCCCGCTTTTCCCTCCCTGCATTCCGTTTGGTAATGATTACGAATGGCGCAAGTCTTCCTTCTTTTCGGGTTTTCTTCATCACCAACCCCCTTTAGCGTCGTATGATATGATCCCCCCTTCTTTTGGGTGTCCCTTTTTTGGGGGTCTGCTAGAGTGGGAACAACTTGCGTTGTTTACTTCCTGGTTTTGACCTTGTTTTTACGTTTTTAGGAATGCTGATCCTCCGATGTTCGTTCCAGATCTGTCTGTGTCAAACTATTTCTTTCGCTGGTGTTCTGACTTTGATTCATAGCGTCGTTTTTTTTTGACCTCCCCCTTTTTCTGTGTTCTTTTTCTTTTCCCCTTTTTCCGTGTCGGCTCGCTCAGTCCTTCGATACGGACGTTTTTAGAATGGTGGCCCGTCTCGATCGGCTGTCGGCACCATGTGGATTGCGTGTACCTTCGACCCCCCTCCATGTGGTACTTTTTGCAATTCGTTTCATGTATAGTCTCTTACCCTTTTCGTGTCGCGTGCCTTCACAGGAAATTTTGGGCCCCTCTCCTTCTTTGGAGATGTGAAGATCGACGCCCCGCTGCCTCGGCTACACTTTTTTTTTCATGTGGCCTTTCCTCCCCTGGGGTCGCCCCGCCAGTTTACTTTTCGATCCCCAGCCTTGTTGACATTTCCCTTCTTTCGTGATCTCCCCCATTGCAATCATCAACCGTAGTGATGGTTGCTTCGTTCGATAACGTGCTTCACTCCCTAAGAGGGGGTGTTTCACCTGGGGGCGTCCAATATAATATATTTTTTCTCCCCCCTTTCCCATCTCCGTGTTGTTGATAGTTTTTTGTCAGCGCCGGTTTGAACCCCAAAGCCCCCTCTTTTTTTCAGCACTTTAAGGCGATAAATCTCCGACTTTTCGTCGGGCAATGGACCAGACGACCTGAGTTGTCTCCATGGTCTTTTTTTCAGGCTTCCCCCAGTTAGACTTCACCCTCACCCCCTTCCCTCGTCCGTGCAGTAGCCTTCGTGCAGCTCAGGCGTATTTTCTGTCCCAACACCCGCCCCGCCCAGTTCGAACCTTGCCCTTGCGGTCCCTAACTTCCCCCCCCAACTGTCCTCCTAGTAGCCATTCTCTTTTCCCTTTTCTTTTACCCTCAGGTCTTCTTGGTAGCGAGTTACACGTTTGCCGATCCTTTCTCCCGCAAATGTGGCGAACGCGCCGTCTGCAGATGGCATTCCATTCATGCCCCTGCCTTTCCCTTTCTCGAAGAGACTGCGCGAGCTCCGCGATGCAATCACCCTCGAAATTCGGTTTTGATCCATCTCTCTATGATCATGGCTTGCCCTTCTCCACCGCCAACTCCCCCCCCCTCCGTAGTACAAAGCCAGGATCCTGGGCACGATCCTCCCTCCTTATAGCATGCCCTCCGCGCCGTTCCCCCACCCGTTTTTCCGATTTTCCATACTCCGGGTATTTTACCCTCCTCCTAACCCCCAGATGACGCCAGTCCCCTTCCCGACGCCGACCGTGGGTTTGGTGTATGACTCCAAATAAGCTGTGTGCGCCAGTAGTTGCCATAATGCGCCCACATATTCTGCCCTTCCCTTTGTTCCGTTCCCCCTGGTTCATTTTACGATGAGAAACACCTCTCCATTTTTCTGCTGGCAATCCAGTGGCACGCTCCCTTGCCCGCTCTTCCGTCCTTTGACCTTGTTTTCCTACTCAGATTTGGACGTCTTTGGTCGGCCGCAGAGAACCGCTTGTAGCAGTTCGAAATGCTTGCCCGACCTTCCTCTTCCCCTTTGCCGATTTTCTTTCGTCAACGACCTTTCAACTTTTCCCCCCAACTCAGATACCGGATGTTTGGCCCCCGCGCCTCCCGCCCTTACGGGTGGTCTGGCTGAGTGCTCCATTCCTGTCCTGCCCTTTGTTACCCCGTCGTTGGTTGCTTGGTGAGACGGGCTGGCTTCCCCCCCTCCCGATGAGCTCGTCCCAGGTGTTAGCGCCCTCTCAACCTGCTCTCCACCTCCTGTCGGGTCCCGGCCTCTTGTGCAGCTGCGCGCAACCTTGCGTATTGAATTACCCTCCCCGGAACTCCCCTTTCGATCCAGTGACTTTTTCCCTGCATCGAGTGCCATTCTCTGTCTTTGCCCCTGGGGTGTTCTTGAGTTTCCCGCACAAAGTGCTGCTGTCCTTTGGCTTGACTACACCGATTTTTGCACCTTTAGCCCCTTCATTTGCAAGTGCAAGATCCTGTCGTGCTATATTCGTAAGGAGGCCGCCCACGTCCCTTTAGGAGGATGGTGCGGCGCGTGCGTGTGGAAACGGATTTGTCCCCGGGTCCCTCCTTTTCTGCCCCCGTTTCCCTCCCAAACCCGCACTTTTTAGAGCGGTCTCTCCCTGGAGTGACTTGGCCCACGAGTTTCTTCATCCCCGCCTCGCCCGCCCCCGCATAAGTCAAATGTATGTGCGGCTGCTTTTCCTTGCCGCTCCCCTTCGCTTTCCCCGTGACCCATCATTGAAGGGTTGGGCCCCGCCTTTCGTGCGACGCAAGCTGGCCCAGTCCGGTGTTGCTTGCAAACGGCTTCCCGGCTTTTGTACTCCCTGGGCTGCCTGGATATTGCGGTGACGCCGTGGACCAGGCCCCCCTTTTTTTCTATTGAAAATGCTCTCCCCGGCTTCCCTGTTTTTTTCCCGCGATCATCGGCCAGTGTTGTAGTTCCTGTCAGTGTTCCGCTTTTTCCTTCGCACTGTCACTCCCCTTCGGTGTCTACCTCTTCGTGCTGCGCGTGATGAGATGAGATTTTCTTCCCTCTTTGACTACTTTTTTCGGTCGCTTTTTGGTCCGGTTCATTGATGCGCACTGATCTTTGCTTCATTTCCGTTTTCCTCTCCATTTGCGTGGCCCTCATGTTACTGTAAATGAGTCATTTTATGGGCATTCTAGTACTGACATGATTCCTTGCTCTTTGCAGCTCTTTCGGAGGCGAACTTTCTCAGCTTTTGGCGGCAACCCACCGTCTCATTTCCCCTTACCTCACTTTTTTCTCCTCTTTTTGCGACCTTCAGGTCCTCCTTCTTCATCTCTTTCTCCTCTAACTGTTTTTTGTTTTGAGATCCGGTCTGGTAAATGTATAGCACCCGAGCGCTTCTCCGATTGAAGTTTTTTCGATTATTTTTTCTTTCCGGGGTTGCGACTACGTTGCCCCCCCTCTTTCAAGGCCTGGACATTCCTTCCCTTCCCAGGCGTGAAAGTAGCACCCATTCCCTTATTCCCTTCTCTTACCTTTACCCGTTCCCAGGACCTGTTGTGAGTCTTGATGTGAATGAAGAAGTCTGCGCGCCGTTCATTTCAGTCTTTCCCTGACAATGGCGACCTTGCCCCCCCGCAATTTTATAACTGGGCAAGCCCCCTCTCAGCTCACGTTCAGCATGAGAGGTGCTGACACCCTGTTTCTGAACTTGCGCAGGAACCAATGGCGTTCCTTCAGTATATGCACCAAACCCTTCCCTCGATTATCTGCGTCTTCGATTGGGTCCCTTTTTGTTCCTCCGTCTCCCCCTTTTGGCAAAACGGCACCCCAGTATGTCAGCGTCACCAGCCTGCGGGCACCCCTTTTTCCTTAGCATTCTTGGAAGAGACGTCAGAAGTTCCGCCTTTTTTTTCCTTCCCGGACTTCCCGTTTTTCTTTGCGTTTCTCGTTCCCTTGGTCCCCCGAAAAACCCTCATGATGACCTGAGTCATTCCCCAGTTATGGCCACGGTCAGCGCCTCCACAGGTCCTCTGATTCGGATTTCTGTCGGCGCAAGAGTCGTTGAGCGCGCTTTAATCCCCCTGTGGGCAACCCCTTTCCCTCCTGGCTACCCCCCGACTTTGAGTGCTTTTTTTCCCGCCCAAATGGCGGTGCGGACCGTTTTTTTGAGTCCCCCTCTCAGCACGTCATACTCATTCGCTTTTCCGTGCGCCTGCCCTTCTAGATACAAAGTTACCTCTAGGTGCCTTCAACCTCGCGTCTACCTAGTGCACCTGTCCTCGCGAGTTTTTTCCTGAACGTCAGCCTCTTTGTTTTTGCTTTACCTTTTTTTAGTCCACCCCTGTTGGGTAGACAGTTAGATTGCGTCTTTCCTCTTTTTCCGAAATCCTTGGCAGCCGGTTTTTGTGTCTTAAGTCCCTTTCTCCCTTGCCCGCGAGGTCCCGCTCCCTGGGTCACTTACATTTTTCTCGAGCCCATGTTTGTCTGGAGAGGAGACCACCGGGTGAAGTCCGAAGCCGGTCTCCATCCTGTTGAGCCGCGCCCGGTTTCCACAGACACGCAAAAACGCCTGGGGGCTAACCCGGGTTCCCTTACCAGGATCCCACCCCTTAAGTACCCTCCTACTGGGGCCCTTGCGAGTTGTCGCCCAAAACAAATGCGGTGATCGGAGCTCTTTCAGCGGTTCAATAGGTGGGCACCTCAGCGTCCTGGTCTGAGCGCTTCCTTTGAACCTTGGTCTGAGAGGTTTGGAAGTTTTTCGGGTAGTCACTCATTTCCCACGGAAATTAGATTGCACCCAGACTTTTGTCGACTTCATCTCCTTGGACCAATTCCCGCTGCTTCCGAATCGACGGTGCGCGCTGTTGCGCCTTCCCCTTTTGCCCCACTAACCGTTCCGTTGCCTAAAGCGGCACTTCAAGTGGTTCTCATTCTGGACGTGGGCACACAGCTTGGCTTAGGTCATCCCCCCACCCCACTGTGTCGCGTAAGTTTCTGATGTTTTCTCCGGATCTTTTTTTCTTCCCGAGGGTTTTACACCACAATCCCGGAGCGGTTTTTTCGGTGTGTCGGCTCGTTTCTTTACTCGCCTTTGTTCGCTTTTGTCTCCAGATCCTGCTTTGTCCCCTACCGGGGCTGCGATGGTGAGGATGGCACATTCTTTCTCTTCCGGCGTTTTCCTCCCTACGTTTTCTCTCGTTTTTTTTTTTTCTGATTTTATTCGTCTTCGGCTCTTTTCTCATTTCGATCCGTTTCTTCCGTTGCCTTTGTGTTGTACGCCTGTCTCGGCGCGTTTCTCCACTTTGGCGGGCTCATAAGCGGGCATCTTGTCCCCTATTCGACCTCATGGCGCCGCCGTTTCGTTCTTGGACGCAGGAGGTTTCTTTCGCGCTGCCTCATGTAGCTCTTTAAAAGGCAATTTCCGGGCAGCAGACTTTTTTTTTTCGTTTGAACGCCCGCCCGCGACGCGCGCTGCACGCTGGCCGCAATTTTTTATCCGTAGGGTTTTCAGGGATCAACATTGGTTCGGCGCCATTTGTTACCCGCTTTTATCCCCCCTTGACTTCTTATCCACGAATGGTCTGGCGGGATCGCTCCCAAGACTCCTTCGTGCGGTGTGCACACGTGTGAAGCAGAGTTTTTCCGGGGCTAGGAACAATCGAGAGCGTTTTGGCCAAACGTCAAACCCACCTGGACCAGGGAAATCCACACCAAAAGACCAAAACCCCCCAAAACACAATAAAACCAACCAGGGGAAACCCGGGGTGGGGGGGCCGTGGGTGATCCGTTTTTTGTTTGTTGGAACATCCACCCCCAAAGAGATCAATAATGGGGGGGTTTGGGAAACAACCCACTTCCCCACCCCTCCTCCCCCCCCAATCCTCCTCCGTTTTGGTGTGCTCTCTCTTGGTTGCGAGCCAGGGTTTCACCACTTCCTTCGCTTTCAGTTCAGCACGTATGCTTCCTTTGAAAACCCGCACTCCGTTCGGCAATTGAGACACGTTTGTCCCCTCATGAGTGCCGAGGTCTTTCTGTCGTTTAGGCTCGAACCACAATGTTTCTGTACTTATGCCCGCGCGGGTCTCCGGATTTTCTGCTGCGGGCTTTCCCCTCTCCGTTTTTTCATTCTCCCCCCCTTCCCCCCAGTAGCGCCACCTGCACCTTGGGTTGAACGTCAAGGACCACTTCTGGACTGCTCTTTTCATGTGCCCGGTAAGGTTGGCCCTTACAGGCTGCGTTATGTATCGTTCTTTCTTTTTACGATGCACCGAGTTTCATCGTCCTCCCCTGGTGGAGGACCGCGCCGATCTTAAGTCCCCCCCCCCAGTCAGACGGTATTTCCCGTTCGACTCTACATCTCGTCCCCTCGACTGAATTCAATCATCCCTACCCCCTATGAACACCGTAGGTCGGAAAAAGTACCAATTCGAGATGATCTGCTTTGGTTGCGCACCACCCCCCTCCCCTCCGTTTCTTTTTTCCCCCCCTGACCGGATCGGGAACGCTTTCACAGCGCCCTATCAAAGTGCAGACCCTAGCCGGAACACCTTCCCCCGGCTCTTCCGCTCCGGGAGTACCCCGAATCCCAGCAGCACCTCTGTAACGATCAGCATCAGGTACTCCCCCTAAAGTGGTTGTGATGACCTGCCCGTGCTAGGTCCCGGCCATCATGCGCAACAACTAAGGAGGCTGGTCGCCAAGTCCCGGATCTTGTCCGAGAGCCTCTTTCCGATCTTCGGGCCATCCCCGGCAGTCACTTGGGCCTGAGATGTCTTTTTCCTTCTGTTGAGCCCTCAGCCGGGGCTACAGGCTGGCGGCGCTCCTGCCAGAATGCCCGTCGACATTGTTTTGCCTGCCGCTTCCTCGTCCGTCTTGCTTTCTTCCTGCATTGACCATTGGACCATAGCGCTCCCCGTCAGGGGGGCGGGACCCCGCTGTCCGCCTACCATGATCGGGTTATGTCGGGTTTCGGTGCTTCTTTCCGACAACGTGTTCTCCCCCGGAGTTGTTTGCTGTTCCGTTGAGTTCTCGGGCTCACCTCCCCCGTGTTTTTCTTTTCCCTGAACCCTGTCGCGGACCCAATTTTCTCATTTTCACTAGACGCCCCATGTGCTTGTACTTTTCTTCTTTCCTGCTCTTCCCTGAGCTGGGCACCGTGTAGGGAATTTTCCAGTAACTCACCCCCCTGGACCGTCTCTTCCAGTCGTGCTTGATGTGTTGTAGTCTAATAGCTTTTCTCTTCCCGTGGATGGTCCTTTTTCCCCCCATTTCCTGCCGTTTATTTTCTGACTACTCTCTCGTCACAGTAGCGCTCTTCTCGGTCCCGATCCCCGGTCAGTTGATATCGTTAGGCGGCCCGTTTTTCCCCGTCATGAGTCGGCGGCGGTCGGCGGTCCCGCCCTTGTCCATAGTTGCGCGGTCCTCAGTCTCCCCCCCTGTCATCCAAAAAGAAATAGAGCGGTCGCCCTTTTCCCCCTCCATGTTGGCCCACGAGAGGTCTTTCAAACGCTCACCCCCCTTTTCCGCAAGCCCCAGTGACAATTGCGTACCTTCTCCTTCCTCGCGTGCTTCCTAGCGGAAGAACCCTGGGCAATCAGGAGGGTTGATTTTAATCCGGACTCGCCTCCCCGCGCATCGTCCACTGATCCGGTTTCCCTGCGTTTCTCCCCTGGTAGGTAAATTAGCAAGTCTAGTTTTTTTTTGTTTTAAGCTGTGCAGTGAGTTCCCTCGGTGAACAAAGCTGTGATTGCCACTTTCTATCCCTGTTCGTTTAACGCTGCCTCCGCGCCTCGCGCACTAATAGTCCTGTGTGTGGCTCGTGATGAGTTCAGTTTTCAGGCTTGTTTTTCTCCTTCGAAACCTTACTACATTCGGTTCCATCCCCCTCTTCCTTTTTCGCGGATTTTTGAGGGGTTCTTGCCCGTTACATGGTGGTTGCCCCCTTTCGCCATGGTCCGGGAAGGCCTCCCTTGCACGCTTTTTTTTTCAGCGTTTCTCATTTCCCCCCAGCGCGAGCTCCCTTTTTAGTGCCTTTACCAGGCTTTTCCTCTCTTCAAGTAAGTTTGAGGTACTGCTCCTTGCCCAAGCCCTTGCCGAGTAGCTCTGACCCTGGTCATTGAAGCGGTTAGTAGGCTTTTTTTAACCCCGGGCTTTTTCCTATTTTCCTCAACGGCCTTTCTCGCTCTTTTTTTGCGACTTAGGTTCCCTTATACTCTCTTTCCTCCTTTATAGTTTTTTTTTTTTATCGAGGCCTTTTGGTTCCGACTGCACCCTCAGCGCTCGCGTAGGTTTTTTGCCTTTGTCGACCCCTTATCATGCAGCCTTTTTTCCCTCCTCCTTTTTACCGCCTTAAAGGACTTTTGGACGCTACCGAAAGAAGAGGGCACGCCTACCCGCATTCTTCCTCATAGAGGCCCCTGGTTACAGTGACCAGGACATGTCTGGAGTCTGCTCGTGCTTGAAAGACGCCTTCTTTTGCGCGCTCTTCCTTCGTTTGCCTTTCACCCCTGGCGAACCGCCCACGCCCTCTTTTACTCGTTTGCAGCCCCCCCCCTTCCTTTCCCATCAAGCGCCTCCTGGAAGAGGTGCTGACCTGGTTTCTCCCATTGCGCGTCTACCCCAATGTCGTCTGACGCTCTCACGACCCACTTTTGCCGATGCTGAGTGAGGCTCGCGCGCATGTTTTGACTCTTCTTGATTTTTTTTTGTAACATGCGCCACCCTTGATGGTGAAAGCGTAAAAGCTTTCTTTCCCTCTTGAGACAACTTGAACTGCGCGACTGCGCCTGTCCTGATTCCACACCTTGTTGCCGACGATGTGGGCGGTCGTCCCTTTTGGTCACGCACCTATTTCTGGCACGGTTCCTTCAAGGTAGCGGAAGGGCAGAGACTACCTTTTTCTCTCTTTCGGCGTGAGGAAAAGAGTAGGGTGATCTTTAGGTTTTTTTTTAAACCCTGTTATCCCTCGGGCTCGCGCTCTTTTTGGGCCCCCACTTGCCTCTGCGGCCCCGGCAGCTTTTTGTGAGGACTTTGGTTCCGCCCTCCCCCCCGAATAGAGCGAGGACGTTGCCTCCCTTTCCCACTGAACCCTCTTTCCCCTTGCCATCGGCTAAGTGGTTTAAACCTGATTGATGCGGCGCCGCTCAAATGCCGCTTGTGGTTGTTTGAAACTAGACACCGGGGCCTCGACGGAGAGAGCTCATCAGCTCCCCTCCTGCCTCTTTTCTTGTGCTACTTTTCCTTTCCTAACTTTGGCGCGAGGCCGGCGGTCCCCAACCCCTTTTCTCCTCAGCAATGTGCTTCGATGGAGCGTTTTCCAAAATGGGTCCTTCCTCCGGTCTCATTTCTCCCGCCTCCTCAACCCTTTCAAGACCAACGCCTTTTTTAAACCCGTTTTCTGCCCCGGTTTTAATTGAACCCAGCCCAAAGCAGACATCCACGCTCCTGTTTCCGGCAGTTTTTTTTCCCAAAATTTTACGGTGCGCGCGATGGTCTCTACATGGTTGTTCATTTCTGTTGATAATCCCGAGGACCTCTGTTGGTCCGCAAGAGTCCGGGCCGAGCAGGCCTTTTTTCGTTTTCCTCCCGGCCTTTCACGGCTGTTTGAGTTCAAAGTTTTTCCCGTTCTTAGTCATACGTCCTTTACCCTCGGTTAGATGATGTTCTCATAGACGTAGGAGGAGGTTTCCTCCTTGCCAAATCGCACCGTGAGTTTTTCCCGCCGGCCTTACCGTTGTTGCGCCCTTTCTTTGACAGCCCCTTTTCCGCACCACCCCTTGCTGTATTCCATAACAAAACCCACCGGAGAGTAGAGACTGATGATCTGCCTTCTTGTTTCTTGATATAGTCGTTTACCCAAGGCGCTTTCCTGTACTTTTTTTTTGCCGTCTGTTCTTTTTTTTGTTTTTTTTTCCCCTCCGTCTTTTGTTCTCTTTCCCAGATTGTAGGTGACCAAAGCTTTTCTTTTTCCTATGGTGGCTCGGACGCCCTGTTTTTTTTTTTTTTTTTTTTTTTTTTTTTTTTTTTTTTTTTTTTTCATCTCTCGGTTCTTTCTAACGACGGTTCGATCGGGTAGGGGTTTTCTTTTTTTCACATTAGTAGTCGTTTTTTTTTTCTCTTTTTTTACGGGACGTGCGGGCATGAATTTTGGCTCTGTCTTTCGTCTTTTCCGCCCCATTGCGGGCTCCATGCCTCTTTGGTTGCACTTGTGACTTTTCCCCCCCGCCTCCCTTCTGCCTTCAGTCGCCACGGGCATTCCATTCTCTTCTCGTCGCTACTTGTTCGCGGACTTCCCCGGAAATTTTTTTCTGGTCGCACGGGGGAGCTGTGTACTCTCCTTTTTTCCTTTTGCCACCTCTTCGACCGGCGCGCATCCTTTCCGTGTGTAAGGTATACACATTGTTGGTCATGAGCCGCAGTGACAGCCCTTCAACAATCTGGAGACACTCCTTTCGTCGTTATTTAGTCCTTACGTGGCTGGGGTCTCTCCTCCCAAAGTTTTCTGACCACTGAATACGAGCGTTCTTTTGTCCACCCTGGGGTCCTTTTTTCCCATTTCTCTTTTTTTTGATACTCCTCGTTGTTGTGGTGAGTCTTTTCCGCTCCCAATAAAACCGACCCTCCTCTCTCTTCAGCCCCGTTGAAGTTTTTTTTTTTTACTGTCCACGATGTGCGTATTTAATGGCGATCACGACCCCGCATGCTTTTTCTCCAGTCTTTGTTTTTTTTCCCCTCAGCGGCTACCCCACAATGTTTACCCCATTCCCCACACCTTCGATCGCTCGTTCGTGGCTTCCGTCGTTTTGCGGGCGTTCCACATCTTCCTTTTGCACCTGCCCGTGACCTTTTCTCCCCGTCCCCCCACTTCTTCCTTTCCCGCCGATTCTTCCGCGTTTTCGACAGGAGTCGCATGGATCCTGGTCGTCGTCTACAGATTTACTGTCATGAAAGCCCTCCTTTTGGTTTACCCTCCTCGCCAGGCGGCCTGCCCCCATCTCCTTTTCACGTTCATCGAAGCTAAATTTTTTGTGGGGTTAGTGTCGGGGGCAAAGAACGCCCGACATGCCATCCCCCCTACCCTCTTGTGACCTTGGTCGGAATCAAAACACTCTTTCTCATGTGCGGTGTTCTAGCCCCCCAAGCGCAAGCCCCGCTTAGTTCCCCCCCCGCACCTTTTTTTTTTCCTGCGCCCACCGCGCTCTCCCTCTCCGTTACCCGACTGGGCACAACCCCGTCATTACGCCTTTCTTGGTTTAATTCTCCTCCAGACCCAGAGCCGATCATTCATCGTTCGTCCTGCGCCCTTGGTTTTTTGTTGATGTGACCCTGCCAGCCGTTTTCTCAAGTGCATCCTTGCGCCACCCCCGGTAATTTCCGTATTCGCACGATTACCCCCGGTGCGTTAGATTCGCCCCCTCGACTCCAAGGGCTTGCGGTGCCAGCATCCGGTTTCAATTTCAGAGATTCCCGTTATCCTTTTTCCGTTTTCCAGGCTAAGCTTTCCCGCCATTGATCTTTTTCTTGCCCACAGACCGTTCGGCAAAGTAGAAACTTGCCTCTTTCCTCGGAAACCGCGGATGTTCGGCTTTTTTTTTTTAAACCCGTGCGCTACATCGCGCTTCAAGTCGTTGTACCTTTCCCTCTTTAAAGGATCGGGAGTTGGCTTCTGGTTCTTTGTCATTGGTCCTGCATCCCTTGGTTCTCCCAAAGTCTTTTGTTCGGTCGAGAAGGGATAGTTATCCAAGCCCCCGTGCTTTCTTCCCCCGTGGTTCTAGGAAAAAATTCGGTTCTCGCCTTCGCAATCCGCCATACAAACCTTATGAGAGGTAAAGAATGTATTTGCCCTATTTCTCTCTGTTGTTGAAGCTGGGTATGACGACTTTCCAACACGGACCCCGGTCTGCCCTTTCTTCGCGTTTTCTTTTTTTCCCCTTCCCTCCCTTGCTTTTGTTCCCACTTGGTTTTTTCTGGTACAGCCCCACCAGTTGTGTTCCGTCTGCGCAGACTCCTTCTGTACTCCCCCCTAGCTCCGAGTTGGCAGGCCGATCTTCCCTTTATTTCCTCTTCGTCTTCCCTTTTCCCCCCTTCGCCTTTTTTGTCGGGCAGGTAGAGGCCCTCCCCCTTAGGACGATTTGCGATTCCGCAGCTCGTGTGCCCCCACTCCACCTCTCGCCAGGTTTTGCGCGCCAGGGTGAGAAGTGTTTCCCCCCCCCTGATATCCCTCTTTTCCCCCAATAAGCGCCCGACCTCTCCTCTTTTACCTGTTCGGCCCCGCTGACCGTGAAGTACTCTCCTTCCCTCCTTGTCCCTTTCCTTTGTTGTTAAAAACGCCTGAAGAGCGCAAGCAAGCGGCGGCCTTTCTTGTTTTTTTTTTTTCGTGAGTCCACTTTCTTCCAGTCGAGTTTGCTCAGTTTGCCGGGGGTCTCCTCAGGTGAACGGTGGTTCCCTCTGAACCCCCTCTTTGGCGGCCGTTCCCCCCCCTTCTCTCCGCGCTTTTCCTTTTCCTCTGCGTTTTCCGTCTGCATCTTCCCTTTTGTTGGATTCTTTTTCTAGGCGCAGGAAAGCCTGAGACTCCTCCCTTTCTGCCCAGGCGGTTGTCAGCATCTTCGTCTGTTTTCTTTGGTTTTTAGCGGGTTCTTCCCTGAGTTTTCATAACATGGCGTTTTTGTCGCCATTTTTGTAATTTTTTTGACGTTCCTCTCACTGATCTGCGTCTCAAGCGTCGTCTTAAGAACCTGCGCGATCTCCCTCCTGTACTGCTTTACCCGGATTTCCCTCTCTGACCCTTTTTTCTGTAATTTGCTCCTGCCCGTGTTCTTTGAGAGTTTTCTCCTTTGACCCCTGCTTGAATCGGTTCGTGCGGACCGTTCTCCTCCTCTTTCGAAGGCCTCCCTGGCTCGCTCTCGTGTGCGATTCTTTCAGGCAGCCGGC
>Ga0179593_1366012_pt1 | contig 15154 bp, 17 predicted proteins | sample CZODoug2_1_08_16_FD_185931 | JGI IMG/M metagenome (GOLD analysis project Ga0179593, IMG submission 185931) | Vadose zone soil fungal communities from Angelo Coast Range Reserve, California, USA - CZODoug2_1_08_16fungal (PacBio error correction) | ecosystem: Environmental > Terrestrial > Soil >... | reverse complement strand
TAGCTTTTGTTCAGCACGTTTGGTAATGCTTTCCGTTTTTCTATCCTGAGGTTCAGTGAAACCCCCATTTACTCTGCTCAGAGCATTCTTCTTATTGGCTCCAACCTGCGTGCGTTGGTAACTCTTCGTGCCTCTTACGTCGAGTATGGCCTCTAAGGGGCCAACCGCGACCGCCCGCCACCCCGGAGAACGCCGCGTTTTTCCCACGTCTTTCTTGGCGTCGGGTGAACCCCTGACAGATGCGCGCCCGCTTTTTACAGCGGTACTCTCCAAAACTAATTAACCGAGATCGAGTTTCCTTAGCTTTGAGTTCCTCTCTCTGTATCACACGGTGCTTTCAGTGCTTCCCGAAGCAATCTTCATCCGGTTTTTCCCTTCATGCGTTAGCCCTGCTGTCCCTACCTCACGATCGGTTCCTTGTTCTACTGCCCATGCTCTTTTTTTTTACGTTTTCCTCGTCTTCGCGGGCTTGAAGAATAACATCCGTCAGGATTGAACAATGCTCCTTCCCGCGACTTCGACCCTGCTTTTTTGCCGCAGCACTGTCGTCGTCGAGACCCCCCCCTTTAACCTGCGTTGGCGACGATTTGTTATCTTTTTCGTGGAAGGAGATTCTCGGCCCGGTCGATTATCCCGACGGGGTTTGAAGTTCTTCGGATGCAACTGTCGACCATTCCGAGAAAAAAACACGGCTTCCGTTGACGTCGTGCTCGCTTAAGCTCATTCGTTTAGCCTTCTCTCCCTTCGTCTTCCTCCCATGACGGGAGGACGAGCAGCTCTGTTTTTTCTCCCTTTTTTTTCTGCCCCTGTAGGTTCCTTTTCTTTGCTCTTGGCGATCCACTGAGAGTGGCATTCCGTTCGATTTTCCGCGTGCTAACTTCCATCCTCCCTGAACTGGATCGCGTGTTTTCCCTTCTCCTGCCGTTTTTCGTAGGTTTCTGCCCACGCTTACAGGAGGTCGCGTGTGCGAGAACTAGCAGTCGTATTTTGCCGATCCCCCAGGAGAGGACTTTCTTTCCCCTTGCCGTCGAGATCGTTAGCTATCAATGCCCCCTTCTGCTTCGACTTGATGGGCATCTTAGCGTTAGCGGCATCCAGCGTCTTGCAAGGGTTAGGGGTCCTGTAGTCGTCTTTCCGTGCTGCCTCAGTCTTTTTTTTTCTTGGACCACAGTTATGAGATGAACAACGAGATCGGATCTGGGCCTCGCGTAGACCCTCATTGCCTACCCGTTGTTTTTTACTTTTTCTTGAATCGACCTGCGTCGATCCCCCCCTGAGATTTTCCTGTGTTGTTTCGTTCCCGCTCCACTTGTTCCCGCCTGATGTGACGTACTTCTCTTCATAGGGATTTCAGCTTTCCCCCCTCCCCCCTTTAGCGACTGTCCCAAGGCGAATACTCAATCCGGCGAACGTTTCGCGCGTGGCCCCCTCAGTTTTGCTGCTTCCTCTGATTTTGGAAAAGCCTTTTCTCCTGGCCCTATTCGTATTGAACCTGCTCTGTGGATGGTTCTCACGCGCTTCCCACGTCGGATGCTACGCCTGCGTCCGCTGACCACCTTCTGGTAGCCTTCCCCCTCGTTCTTCCCGGGCTCGAGTCAGGCGTTTTCTTATCCAGAGCTGTTATTTTTCACCTCGGGCTGAGCCCCTGCACGGTTCGCCGATTGGCGCCCGTCGTCCGCCCGTTTTTGGAAGAAGTTTTTTGCCGTAGCTTTCCCATTTTCTCTGATCGCCCCCGACCTTGCAGAATTAAGCATCCGCGGACCCCCTGAGCCTTGTCTTCGACGTCGCTCACGTCTCCTCCCTTTTTTCTGGTCGGAATCTCTTGAATAAGTTGTTGTTTCCGAAGATTTTTCTTCTCCGGGCATCGTCGCGACGGTGGAGCATTTCAGCGACAGCCGAATCTTGGTCGGGATCATTCCTCAGGTCGTGGTTTGAAGACCCCGTTTTCTCTACGGGGAACACGTCGTCTACCTTCCTGAACTCCTGCGGTTCCGTTTCAAGGATCTTTGCCCTGCGGTGATACCCCCAGCTCTTTTTTCTCCCCTTTTACGTACTTTTTTTTATTTTTTCTTTCCAGGGAGCTTTCAGCGGACCGGCGGAGATATCCTTCCTTTGGAGTTCGTTTTCCCCCCTCCTGGCAGGGGTTCTACTCCTCTCCCCTCTCCAATTCTTTTCTACTGTGTTTTCTTTAAGAAGGAAAGTTTTTAGCTTTTTTGTGCGCACTTCTTCTTTTCTCATGCCCTGACGATGTCTCCTCCTGGGAACTCGCTTGGAGGTTGAAGTGGCTCCCCCCTGCTCCCCCCCCTGCTCGATCAATCATGCATTTTCCGCTTCCCTTGGAGTTTTGCAAGCAAACCAACAGGGCTGATCGATCGCATCTCGCCCTGAGGTCGATTGCCCTTCTGGTCCGTGGAACTAGCCTTTGTTTCCTTAATGTCCGCCTACGCACCTCCCTCTTTTCCTTTCCTTTGCCAGTAACATGTTGACACGAGGCGGCACGGGAGCGCATCGATCCCTTTTGAATGAGATTTATTACCTCTTCTTCCCCTCAGATGTTTGCGACGCCCCCTTTCTCATCCCTTTCCGCACTATGTTCCTGCGAATAACACGATCTCTACAAGTCGCCGTTGTCTCTTGCGCTGCGCTTTTTGGAGGCAACCTCTCATGCTACGTCTCAACAGCGACGACGGTGTCCGAAGTGCAGACCTGATACTGGTTCACGCTTTTTTTCCGTCCTTTCTTGGTGGAGTCGCTCGCCCTCTCCCCTCTGACGACGCTTTTTTTCCCTGCACCCGGCAACGCCACAACCGTTCATACGTCTACGTACACGACGACGCTTCGGAAGTTTCAGCCTACCTCCCTGACGCCTGCCGGGCGTCGGCCCTGCCCGCCCCTCGAGACGATCCGAAGTGAGCGTTTGCTCTTTTCCAGGAATTTTGATGTTTTCTTTCAACTCTTGGCTACCTTGTACCTTGCAAGTTCCCCCTTCCTTTCCGTCGATGGACGCGACCTGAATCCACCGACAACACCCATCGTACTAAAGCTTGGCGGTTGGTAGGGGATTGTTCCAGCCATCGCGTGTTGCTTCAGATAAAGCGGATTACGTTCCTCCGGGGCCACTTTCTCCTCTGGTTCAACCGGTTAAGCTTCATCCTGCCGCCAACTTACCCCGTTGGCCCTTAAGCTCATTCATTACGTCGGATGTTATCCACCCCCTCTCGTGGGCTTTAATAGGATACACCTGAATCATCGTCGGCGAAATTTTGAATGATCTGGGATTCTCACTCCCTCCTTCAAAATGGTGGCCTTCCGAGCATCGTACCGGACTCGGTGGAACCCCAAGAAGATTATTCTTTCATACAGTATCGCCCGACCTCTCTCAGTCGGCCGCTGAGGGCGCTCCCCCTTTGTCCCTACAGACGCAGAATCAAGGGCGTAACGTTGCGCCCGAGGCGGGCTTTGAGGCGTCATTGTGATGGTGTACTCTTTTCTCTTTCTTCATCTAGGTCGTATACGGTTCCCTTTCTCCCGTGAAGCTCCCAGCGTACCTCGTCCCCTCGAGCTTTTTTGAGGTGTCCGCCCATGGAGAAGAGGGCATTTCAACAGTTTTGTATGTACCACCCCGGAACTTCTCTTCTTTTGATAGACCTCATCTTCCTGGTGCTGACGACCCCTCTTCCCGACCGTTTTGTTGTTGTTGAGATATTACCAGAAGATAGGTCTCTTAGGGGCTCCCATGGCACTGGCTTAAAATGGAAAGGCCGTCTAGTGGTTATCTGAGGCAACAGCGGTTGGTGGTACCCTCTTTACCTGTGATCCCTTCACGTGAAGTTACCCTTCTAGTGACCTGCGGGCCCCGACTTTTTGGAAATAAGCACCACCACAAGATCTACATTTCGCCGCCACGCATCTGTTCTTGCGTCGTTTACATTCTCCCCACTAAACTACTCGCGCCTCCCGCCATTTTTTCAGTTCACAGGCAGGATTTTTTTGCGCTTCCCCAAACTTCCTGAAGATTCGCGTTCCTTTTCCCCACTTCTCTGCGCCGGACTCTTGCCCGAGTAAGCGTGCCTTCAACCCTTAGTTCGTGAGATGATTAATCGTTCTTAAGGTCGCAGCTTAGGTATAGCTCTTTCCTACGAAGTCGGTCTCTGAACTATTTATCGGTCGCTAGGGCTCACATCCTTCGATCGTTGTGGAGGATTGATGATCTTTCATCCTTCCTTCAAGATGCTCTTCCCCGGCTTGCCCAGTTTGTTAGCTGACGACCGCTTTTTAGTCGTCTACCAAGCAAAGAAATTCTTTCCTATCTATGACTTTTTAGACTTGTTGTTCCAGCGATTTTCCTTCCATTAAGCGTTAGTTAGGGTTATTGACTCTGTGAAACTTTCTCTTTTCGTCGTTCACTAGACAAAAAAGCCTTTCTTAATTTAGAGCAGGAGACGACGCTGCGGATTTCTTCTTAAGTCTTCTGCATGTTTTCCCAAGCTGACTTCCTTCCAGGTGATCTTCTCTCCACACTTTTTAAGGACAAGTTGGATATCACTCTGGTTTTGCCGGAGCTTCTTTCTCCTCTCTTCGAGTTGTAGTTGCGTCTCCTGTTTTACGCCTTCTCCCCCCACCATTTCCCAAGATTTCAGCTCAGCTTTTTTTCACTTTTATGCCTCCCTCGTCGAGTTTTCTCGCTTGAAGTAGCCGTCTCGTGTTTTTCATCAACCCTGAGCGGCGCCGATCCGTCGACTTTGTATATACTTCTTCTGAAGACGAGGCCTCTTTCTCTTTCCCCCTTTCTTGACTTTGCACGAAGCTGTCCTCCCCAGGTGGGTTTTTCTAAAGGGTCGTTTCCCTTCTTTCGGTTTTTTTCTTCCCGTTCTGCCTGCAGGCTTTTCTTGGATTTGAACAGGTTTACTGAAGCTGAAAGAGCGCGCTTGCTCGTTCTTCCTTCGAACCACCAGTTTTGCCCATGTCTCGTGTTTTGCGCCTGGTTGTAGGGCAAATCTGGATCCGGCGATATGCGTTTTCCTCGCTCTTCCTGGTTTTTTTTGAACCGCCTCCACCTTTTCCCTCCGCACATTGTTCTGAGTTTGAGGATCTGTTCTGACTTTGGAGACCGCCACCGCCCCTTCCTTGGTTCCGTAGCGCTCATGAGTCGAACCGGCCTCGTTTTTTTCCTTTACTACTAATCCTCCTTCGCGCTCCCCCCTTTACCAATGGACACGAATTGTCTCTTCCGTGCTTTCTCCATGGCGCCCCGGATTTTTTTTCCCCCCTAGCTTCACGTCGGCATGAAGTCTTCCAGGTTAAAAAGTACTCAACCGCTCGGTCCGCCGCTATAAACCCCTTAACTCGGGAGTAGTATGTATCCAGAGCTGACGTGCTTCACCTCGGGCGAGCCTTGAAAAGTCTCGAAAGTTGGCTGCCTTGCTGCGAACGGTTCCTTCCAGACGACGCTGTTCTCTCCCCCGTAGATTTCGTTTTCTGATTGTGATCTCCAACGTACCTGGCTGAAGTCAGCGTCCCCCCCCCCCTCTTCGTCCTTTCTCGTTAGCTTGTGCACGTCGCTGCCTTCGTCGCCCTCTTACCTTTTGTTTTTAACATCAGTGTGTTGAGAGAGATCTTTTCCCTCCGCTTTACTGGAGTTATGACGTGTCGCAGTTTCAGTTCCAGCGAATGTCTTCGGATCTTTCTGCCTTTCGGCAAGGTCGTGGTCCCCCCGAAGACCCCTTCTCTTTTCTCGTGGTCGTAACGTTTTCCCCTTTTTCTGATCGTTTTTTTTAGGAACTTTCTTACCCTCCCCGTCAGGTCTCCTTTTCTCGTGTCCCCTATAAACCAGCTTTCAAATCCTTCCTGCTAGCTATGATTCTCTGTCGGACTTCTCTGTGTAGTTTTTAAGGAAATGTTTTCATAAGAAGTTATTGTTCCCCCTTTCGGTTTACCGCCTAGCCGTGACACCTTTCTTTTTCCTTCATTGGTGCCACTTCTGCTACTCATACATCGGAGCTCTTTTGCGCCAGTCAGGTTTTCGCTCAATACTCTTTGTGTTTGTAACGCGTCTGGACTTTTCATCTTTCCCCACCGCTTACTATCCTCCACCTGGCAATCTTTTTCTTCATAATTGGTAGCGTTTGCTACCGGATCTCGATGTTTTCATCTCGCCTTTTTCTTCGATTTTTGTCTTTGATTACACAGTGGAGATGCCATTTGTTGTCTTCTTCCTCAAGCACTTTTCCTTTATTTTTCACCTGATAAGTAACGTTCACTTTCCACCGCCCGGCCGTCCAGCACGGTAAGCGCCCATCTACCCGTGACCTTCCCGTTGCTACCCTGGCGTCGCCACTCCACCACCTGGACTTGCGCCTCTTCCGATGTTTCCATCGCACCGCACCTGTCTCGGCGAAGCTTACCTGAGCTTTGGTTTCTCGCTCGAATCCTTTCTTTACGGCCCCTTCGGATCCGCATCCTCACACACGCTTCCTACGGGACGCTTTTTTCTTCTTTTTCCCGCCGCGATCTTCCCTCTTTTTGTTGAGAAGTTTCTTTTCCTTTTGGTTCGTTTCCTTTTCGCTTTTCCCGTTTTTACTACGATTCCGTCGACTCCCCCCGGAAACTAATTACGCCGCACATTGACTCCCTTCCTCTTTGGGAAAGATCCGCTGGTTTTCTGCCGTTTGTCTAATTTTCAGCTTTCAGCGCGATCCGTATGCGGCTTCCTGTTATATCCGACGGTTTTTTTTCTTGCTGTTTTCTCGTTAAACGACACGGTTTTTCTCTCTGAGATCACTAGATACGGCATGCGTTTCACACTCGCCTTCCACGAACAATTCCCTCTCTATCGCACTCATGGGCTGGGGTTTGGTTGTCCCGAGCGAAAAATTTATTTTATTTTTGCGTCACGTCCCCGTCTCTCCCGACATGGGGTCCGCGAATTCAAGCCTTTTCTGAACGAGCTATTAAATGCCGTCTGCCAGGATCTGGACGAAGTATTGCCGTTCCTATCCAGATGGCAGTATTTCCGCCCCCTATCGGCGTGGTAATGATATCCTAAGTCGGCTGCGAACTGACTTTGAAGCCACCTCTCCAAATCCCTCCCCGTAACGTTTCGGTGTTCCTTCCTCTCTTCTTCTCGATCCTTCTGCAGAGGTGTCTTTCCTCCCTCTTTTTTGAAGCTCTTCAGAGCAGGCTCTCCTTTTCGTTCGACTGGCGTTTTGCAGGTTGTTTGGTCTATTCACCCACGATCCCGCGCCCCCTTGGGAAGCTCGGACGCGGCGTCTTTCTTTTGTTGGAGGAGGGTCGCTTTTTCGTGTTGTCGCCGTCGCGCCGGGGTTTGTAAATTTTGATGCTCACGTCAGTTCGTAACGTCCAGAATTTTTTGAGACTACCCATTTTCTTCTGTCTTCCCTCGCGGTCAAATCCCTTCGTAATGAATATCAATCTTCCCGAGCGTCATGATACAATCCATTCTATACATTTTCCTCCCAGAAGTTTTGTTTTTTGCTTTTTTATGGATTGTCCCACTCTCTTTATTCAGGTGGTTAGATCTTTACTTAGATCCGGGCGCTTAGTGGACCTTTCTCTCCAGAGCGTGTTTCTCTTTGTACATTCCTGCTTTACCTTCTACCGATTCAGTTCCCTTCCTCTGCAGCGGAAAATATCGAACTTCCCCCCCCGATCCCCTTAATCTGGCCTTCCCTCATTGAGACGTGGGGTTCCTACCCAGACACAGTGCTGAATCCAACGGCAATTTCCCTCCTTTCAAAGGATCGGGCAGCCAAGGCATCCACCTCTGATAGCTTGAAGTAAAGGGGCTTAGCTTGCTTCGTGAGTTATCACCACAGCGTTTTTGATTTATCTCACCTTGCAGTAAAAGGTCAGGTATCTTTCCTTCTTTAGTTAAGCATGATTCAGCATTCTTGTTCTATGACATTATAGTCTTTCGACCGGCTTTTAACTGTGAGGCTGAATTACTTTTTTCGACTCGAAGTACTTTTTCAACGAGTACGCAATTCGCTTCCCCAAGGAGTGACAAGTCCTCCCCCTGCTTATGTGATTTTAGTCCCATAACCGAAATGTTTCCCAGGATGCCTTAGGTGTCTCTGTTTCGACATTATCTTTAGCCTCCTCCGCCATTCTTCATGTTGATCTGCAGTTCCCCCTGTGCCACTTTTCTCCATTCTCCAAGAGGACAACAGCCCGATCTCCTTCCCTTTTTAGAGCGGGTGGGAGCTTTGAGTTCTAATATCTGCTCAAACCCTTCCCTGGCTGCGACTTCTGTGATTCTTTCTTCCCCCTTTCTTGAGGAGTCCTCTGAGCTTTAGTCCGTCTTTTTTTGTAGGTGGAGCCACGGTTTTTTTAGCTCACTACGACGTCTTCCTTCTATTTTAGTTAGTGCGACGCCCTCAATCCATCGACACTTTCTCAAACGCTTCCCTCTCGAGCCGGACGCCAGTTCCCGTCTTCCACGTTCTTTCGTTTCTCGATTTGAAGTAAGCATTCGTTGCGATTCACCCATGATATTCTCCGCTCAACAGGAGAAGGCGCCGACCTTCGTATTCACGGCAGTCAGCTTCTATTTCTCTGTGCGACTTTTCCGAGGTCTCGGAATCCATTTTTCGGTCCCCCCTGTCGCCTTTTTCTCGCGCAGTATTTGTTCCCTTTCTGGGATTCCCCTTTCTGTCCACGTAGGTGGTTTTTTTGACACATGGTTATTACCTCTTTAAAATCTCTCTTTCCCGGATCGCGAGATCTCACCACCCATCCCCTTCGCGCACGTGTTGCGTCCCATGGTGCCGGTCTTAACCTATGTCCCTAGGCGAAGTGTCTCCCTGCTTTTTGGAGTCCAAAGTCTCTCCCGGTTCAAGAAACACGCGTCATTGTGCTTCTCGGGAGATTGTATCCGCCCCCCCACTAACCGCAGATTTCCCCTTCTCTCATCGTCACCCTGCGGACGACCCCGTTTTTGAAGATCGTGGCTTTCCCAGGCAACCTTTTCAGATGTTTCTGATCTCAGTTGTAACCCCGTATTTCCCTACTTCCCCTTCTGGAGTCTTTTATGTCAGGTTCTTTCCACGAGCTCAACGTCGTCTCTTTCAAGATCAACGTCGACCCCCCTCTCCATAGATCTCCCTCCTTTTTGTAGAGTCGTCTGGCTCCATTTGTTTATCCGTCGTCACCTCTTGCGAGCTCCCTTGTCTACTAAGGTCTGCCGGTAGTTTCGAGAAACTTTCCAGAAGAGGTGCTCTTTTTGCCCTTCTTCCTGATGGTCTATCCTCACCCACTCACTTCCTAAGGACCCTCCTCAGACCAGTCTGCTATGTTCGTTTTTCCTACGTTTCCTTCGAGATGTAGTACTCCCCTTCCTTCTTTCTTTCCTCTTTTTTTTTTGTTCGTAGTTATTGGTCCGCCGTTCTCCCTTTGCGAGACGTTTTTTTGATTCATCTACTCCGATCTTGTGGGTAGTCTTCTTGGTAATTACTGCAGGTCGGGTCCTCCGAGGACCCCCTGACTATTTCTACGTGTCGCGATATAACGGTTTCTCCACTGCGGACGTTTCCTTTTTGCGTCATTTCAAGTGGATCGACCTTTTTTCTACTAACAGATCTTATCATTGAATATCTCCTTCTTATTTCCCCTTAGTGCGACCATTTTTTTTGTGGTCATCTTGCCTTCCCCTTTTGCTTAGAATCGAAGTGGTGCTTGGCCCCACAGACTTTAGATTTTCTTCTTTTCCTAGTTTTTTAGTCCCTCTTGTTTGACCGGCGAGCGTTTTTCATTAGGAGTTTCCGGTCCGGGTGGCGACTTGTGTGGCTGGTTAGAAGCCTTTTCTGTTTCCCCTTCTATTATCTCCCTTTTCCTGGTATACTCCTATTATTACATCGTGTTCGGCGGACTGAGAGGTTTCCCCCGCCCAAATTCTCCGCACTTGAGGTCTATTTGCTGCCTCTTTCCCCTTCACCACCTGGGAAGTGCGCTTGTGTTTAGTTCCTATTCCTCCTATTTATTTCATTCCGTCCCTTTTCCCACACACCGACGGCGGCAGACCCTTTTACAGCGCCCTCCATATTCGCCACATCTTTCCCGCATCTCACCCTGGCAAGCCCCTACTTATGCACGTTCTTTGAGCCACTCCCGTCCATGAGCGGTTCTTGTAATATACCCCTCGCCCCTCTCCCCTTGAGCGTTAGACGTCCTTTTTTTTTCCTTAACCAATACGGACTCCTAACTTCCCACCTCCTAAGCGTGGTCCTCCTTGGGCCTCACGACGCCGCGTCCTCGATGAACTTTAGTGGATAATGTCGTTTTCTGCTTACTTCGTAGCAATTCTCCAGAGAACTTTCTTCCGCTTTTCTTCCCCCCCCCCTGCTCAGACAACTCTCCCTGTTTTTCATGATTGGCCTGTCATCGCACCTGTACTTTTAATCAGATCACTAAGTTCTGAGGCCTTTTCTACCTGCGGATCTCTCTCCTCGAAGCGGCGGCGGCAGCGGCACGGTAGTGCTTTGTTGTCTTCACCACTCCCTTGGCGAACTGTTTGAGCAGATTGCCTCTTTTTTTCAACCTCTCCATGCTCTCTCTTGCGCCCCTCTCGAATTAACAGAAAGATTTTTCTCCTTTTGTCAGCCAACGCAGGTTTTTTTTCTGTTGCCGACGACCCGGGAGTGTTCTTCTTATTCAGGCTGTTTTGGTTCCTAGCCTTTTCTTTCAAGTCAGTTGAGAGTCCTAACCTTGCAGCCGCGAAGGTTTATGTACGCCGATCATTCTGGAAGAGCCGATGGCGACAACCGCCGATCGGCTCCCCTTCTTATCCTCCGATACATGAATCCTCTTTCGAAGTTATTGTTACTCTCGATCACTTACTCCGGATCTTTTTTCCCGAATTTCTTGCGACCAGGGCCGCCGGTGTCAGTACAATCTCGAGCTTTTTTGATTTTTTTGATGAATAGACCTTTCTCGCTTTTTCTGCTGCTTTTTTTTTCTACATCGGGTGTTTTTTAATGCACCCGACGCCGGTCCCGCATCTGAAGGGTCCCGGCCCGCGGCTTATCTTTTTGTTGCGGTTTTCGCTTGCCCGGTTTGCCGCAGGCGCCCTCTTTCCCTTTCTCTTTGAGTCCCAAAGCTTTTCGCCTTGAAGAGTTACCCGCATCCTGATGGTTTTTTTGTGTTTTTTTACCCCTTCGAAGTCGGACCCCTCTTTCCTCCGTAAGGTCAATGATACCACTAAGATGTACCGAGCGTTTGGACAATCCTTCCCTTTGTGACTCTCTTTTTTGTTGTTGATCTATGAGGGACTTTTTCTTTCTTCCCCTATCGGTAATCTTAGGGGACTCTTCTCCTTTCCGTTTTCCCCCTGTTTACCGCGCTCTCTTTCCTTTTTCGTAGGGATTAACAAACAATCTTTTGTTGGGCCATCTGTAAGCTTCCTTGCTTCTTCCCATTAAGTCCCGTGCTCTCCCCCTTGGAAAATTTCAGCGCACCGCCCACCCCCGCCTCTCCCTGATTGCCGAAAAGTCTTTCTTGAGTCTTTCGCTGGTTTGAGATCCCCCCCTTGAAACGTTTGCTTCGATGTGCGTTTCCCCCTCGGATCTTAGTGCGCGCCCACCCTTCTTTCCCAGATATCGCTTCCGAAAACGTCGGTCGGTATCTATGCTCTGCTTTCCTTTTTTTTCTAACCACGTTCCTCGGGATTTCGAATCTCGCGCGCACCTGGTGGTTCCCGTTCTTTCCTTTTCTTTATTCGGATGACCAGAGTTTGGGGTTGTTATATCATCGTCTCGTCCTCTGCGTTGAGTCCCCCTTCCTTTCGTTCCGTTGATTCTTCAGCGGCCCCATTTCGTCGGCCCGGAGTACGACTCATGGGTGTGAGATGTCCTATTTCTATGATGTCGTCGAGCAACCAGAACCCTCCCCATGCGTTCGCACCTCTCTGTTTTCGTGTAGTGGACCTTCGATTTTTCGTCGATCGACGCGGCGGATTTGAGTTCGAAGCGGCTGACATGTTACGCCCAGTTGACAGATGGTCCAACCCCCCTCCGAGTCAGAGTCTACCCGTTTACCGCAGGTTCGCTTCGGTATAACTAGTTGATGTCTTTTCAACGTCCCCCGGTTCATAACCGTTGCCTTTCCCCGTGCGGAGTATTTCTTTACTCTTCTCTTTGCTCCTTTGTTCGGTTAGACGGTTTCTCTCCTCTTCAGGTAGGCATCAGTTCCTCTTTTCGAGTGCGAAGCCCTCCCTTTCCCAAGACTCCAAGCGTTTTCCGCTCTGCGGTTTCCCCTTTGCCGTCTTACCCGTGTTTGTGCGATTACTTTCTCCGCGTCGCTTTGAAGATTCAACAGGCTCGGCGTCCCCCTGTCCCCCTGAGGCATCTTTATCTTTGTCTCTTTGAATCAGTCTGCCCTCTTCTGCTTTTCTCTTGGTTTTCTGTGCGGTCGCGGAATAACTTTTTTCCTTCTTCCCTGCCGTTCTTCGTGGTTCGTCTGATGCTTTCCCCATGATTGCCGCCGCTGTTTGAACCATGTCACTGATCTCTGGAAAATCCAAGATGCGTGCGTAGTGCGAATCGAAACCAGGTCAGTTTCTCTTTTTTTTTTTTGTGCCCCGCGGCTTCGGCCCCCCTTCCTAACCTTTTCTATTCGATTATATTCTTTAGTTTGCACAAGTTCCACGTTCCGCCGACACGATTCGGATGATCGACTGGGAGAAGTTGTTGTAGTCCTCCCCCAACCCGACCCAGTTCAGATGGTCCAGTTTCCGATCGTGGGCGAAATCCGTCGTCTTTTTTGCAACGGACCTTTTTTAAAGATTGTCCTGCTGCGCGCGGTCACCCAGCTTGGAAAGCCCTGAGTCATGCGACTTGTCATCCTCTTCGACGGCTGTTTTTGTCGCCCCCCTGATGTCCCAAACTCGCCATGTCCGCCAGGTTCATCGAAAGCTCCCTTCTTTCTCAGTGATCACCGGACTTTCATTTTTCTCCCCCACCCTTCTCCTTTATGGATCCGAGCTGGGATTATTTTTTCCCTGAATGTGTTTTGACCTCCCTTGAAGTTTTAGACGACGTTCCCCCTTCGGTTCGCTGCGACGGACCCTTTTTTCCCTCCACTTAGACGTTCCTAGGGTTCTTCGTGATGAAACACGATTAGCCACGTCCCTATTCACCCGGAGATCCTCTCCGCCCCCACGTCAGCGCCGGTTGCCCGTTCCCCCCCTTCCCTTTTCAAGAGCTCTTTACCTACCTATCGTTGTTGTTTTCTCTCTAGTCTTTTTTCGTACTCGGCTCGCGACGTGAGAAAGTTCTCTCCCCCTGCTTTCATGGGTCGCTTTGTACTTCGGCCCTTTGTTCTCTATACCGCCTCCCCCCCCTGATCTCCTTGTCGTACCCCCTTCTTTCCGGTAGCGCGACGGAGGCTTTCTACCCTTCGTTCCCCGTCCCCCCACTCTTTTTTCTCGCCGGCGGTGATTTCCCAATCTTCATCCGGAGATCGAGCCTTCGATTCTTGCCTTCTGACCATTCGCCTTTTTCTTTGCTTTCTTTCATGGTTCTTTTTTGGAGCTCGGAAAACATCTCCTTCCTCCGTATACCGCCTCGCGATAAATTTGCTCTAGGTGACAGTTTCTCCTTCACTAGACCTACAGGTAAGTGTTTAGAACTTCTTCGAGTTTCCAGTGATTAGTAGGTTCCCAATGGTTCTTGAAAGATATCTTTTCCTTCTTTCTTTCTTTTAAGCGGGATACACCGCTCCGCTCCGCTCATACGGACTCGTGTCCCTTGAGGAAAATTGGATTCGGGAACACTCCCCCACAACGTCCTACTCTGATCTCTTATTTCCTATTTTTTCCGAAGCCGGCGCTGCCACGTGGAGATGCCGTTTTTTGTTTTTTTTTCTTCCGCGTTATGTATCCTCCCTCCCTGCCTTTCAATTATTTATCCCTTACTGTTTAAAGACACCGCCTTCCCTTAGACGTTGGAATTTAAGACACGCGACGTCAAGGACTCTCTTAACTTTTGATTTGCCCTCCGCGTTGACTTTTCCCCCGACCTCGGCAGCTTGAACCTCCATCCCCCTTGAACGGCTCTTTTACCTACACGGACGAATTGAATATAAGTTTTCTCTCGTACTTGTGGCCAAGGACACATCTGACTTTTTTCTTAGTTCTCACATTCGATTAGGGCATTGAGCAGCCCTTCCAGTCGCCCTCTTGAACTTTAGCCTTTTTTTTGTAGTGTGTGTCTTTTCAATTCCCGTACGAGGCTACGCTGTCCCCCTCTCGCCCTCTACTTCCAGATCCCGACCTTTCTCTCGAAGACTTATAACTTTCCCCCCTCCTCTTGCAGAAGATTCCCTCCGGTTCGCAGGCCCTGTGTCTTAAACTTTCAGAGATTATCTAGCTCACGAAGTACGCGTCTTTCTGGGCTTTTTCTCGGTATATTTCTCCCCGCTTTTCTCCAGTTCATCGCTGACCTTCTACCTGACGTCTCCTATGCGCCGTCCTCGCCTTCCCACCTCCCCCTCTATCATACGTTCAGCCCTGTTCTTTTTGTTCTGGTTGCATCTGTCACTTTTTTCCTCTTTTTTTCAGCTCACGGCCTCGTTTTTTCTCCGGTTTTGCTCATTTTTTTAAAGCACTTCGTGCCTCGATATAATGATCAGCGCTTTTCCTCTGTTCACGCCTACTACTCCGTCCTCTCCATTGTCAGTGAGTCAACAGACTCTTCTTCTCGGTCATCGATCCCATGACTTCCGCGTCGCGGACTTTTTCCTTCCTCGATCTCCCTCACCTACTCATGTGGCGCACGCCCCCTCTCCGCTTATCCGGTCGAGGTGTCTTTTTTCCACCGCTCTATCGTGATTGCGTCTTTATAGATCCGGATCCGTTTCCCCTGCACCTTTTTTTTAGATATCCCCCCTTTAGTTGTTATTTCTTCCCCTCCTCGCCGCAATAGGTCTTTGCCCCGGCGTTTTGGGAGGCTGGGTTGGGCGCCCTGAGTTTTTCTACTGCTTTCGAGACTGTTCCTTCTTTGAAGCACCCCTGGTCGCGGACGAGTTACACCCGGCCATCCTCTTTTTTTTGAAGCCAGATCCACGTTTTTCGAGATAGTCGGTAACCTTTGCTGAAGTAAGTTCAATTCTTCTAATAAGATGCCCTTCGCTCTTTGCCCCC
>Ga0179593_1715878_pt1 | contig 15156 bp, 10 predicted proteins | sample CZODoug2_1_08_16_FD_185931 | JGI IMG/M metagenome (GOLD analysis project Ga0179593, IMG submission 185931) | Vadose zone soil fungal communities from Angelo Coast Range Reserve, California, USA - CZODoug2_1_08_16fungal (PacBio error correction) | ecosystem: Environmental > Terrestrial > Soil >... | reverse complement strand
CCCCCTTGGTTCAAGACCCCCTGACAGAAAAAATTGGCCGCGCCCTTCACTTTTTCTTCCCCGAAGACCTGAAGGCCCCCCCCGTTTCTTTACATGGACCTTCTTCCTTCCTGCTGGTCCTTGCCTCCCCAATACACGTTGGACAAGGTTCGTTGTCCCTCCTTATAGGGCCCACTTTAATCCCCCATCGCCTGCCCACGTTTCAGCTGGCAATCTCCCCTCACTAAAGAGTCCCCTATAAAAGACAAAGGAACTGCTTCCCACTCCGCGGGACCTCGAGGCCCGGAATTTCCTGAACGAGGAGCCGCTCCGAATTACCGGGAGTTGCATTCTCAGCCTCCGTCCAGGGAGGATTCCACGTGATACTTTTTTAAGTACCTTCCAACTACCTCTACGACTTTTTGGCTTGCGAACACGTACCCCCCCTATTCCCTCTCTGGAGGAAGAAAAGTACTGATAGGAAAGTACTTTTCCGAAATGTTAGCTTGGTTTTCTTCCTTCTCACTCCGTCATACCTTGTAACCTGATGACGTTTACCCATTCCGGTCCCCCCTCCGATGATGGATGTCCCTCTTTTGGCGGGAATATCCGACCTTAATCCCCCCCCCTCTTTCCCCCAAAGATATGAGGAGCCATTGTCCATGATTGCAAGCCTTCAATTGTTTCCAAGCGCTTCCCGTCAGATGGACACTCTGCAATTTGAAGAATGGGTTCAGCGGTTGCCCTATCCAACCTCCCCCCCTCTCCCCCTTCCCCTACCCTTTTAGAGGGTCCCCTTCCCTAACGATACCCCTTTTTTTCCTTTACAGTAAGACGTTCTGAACCTAAGAGTAGAGCGTGTCGGGGGCCCCGTCTTTCTTTGACCCCAGTCCTACCTCTTAATTCAGCGGAGAGTCGTCTGGCCCCGGAGGGAGTGACGAGGATTATTTTCAGGACATTAAGTCGGTCTCCCCCCCAGGCACCCCACGAGAGGGACGGACCTCCCCACAAGGGTGAGTTTTCCTTTGTACCCAGGGATCTTCCAGCACAACTGGGATACTCCCGACCAAGAACGGACGAAGTAGGTTTCCCGATTCCTGGGCCGAGTCGACTTGCGTATGGTCCCAGTTTTTCGTCGGAGTATTTTTCGTTGTGCATTTAGTAGGCTTTGACACAGGATGAAGACTCCTTATGCGCCCGGTGCCCATATCTTATACCCCTGATTCTGGAAGTGATACTGATTGCCTCCCCTGAAGTTGCAGCCCACGTCACGATCCTCCTTTCCTTTCTTCAATACTCAAACAATTAGTTCCCAGAGCATTCCCGTTTGGTTCAGAGCCCTGTTTTTTCCGTTTTTATAGTACGTTTCTAGTTGATACCATTTCGGACGTTCCCGTTTCTTTCGCGTCCTGGGGGTCGTCTCAGCTTTTTAAGCGCGGTTTCGTTTCCACTGTCGCCACCCCCCTCCTTTTGGTGTACTCCGGATTTTTCTTTTCTGATCCTGTTGACGTGTTCAGTTTTCTTCGTTGTTTTGACCGGGATTTTTCTTTCGTAGGGGGATTTCCACAGGTAGAGTCCACTTTCAACCCTTCGCCTCCTGAAGCTCCTGCTTTTGGAAGCTTCTGTCACGCGAGACAGCCCCGGAAGCCCTAATAAGGTTTCCTTATTAGGATATCCTCTAAATTCATACAAGACCACCGCCGAAGTAGCCCAGCTTTTGACGGGGGCCGTTTTAATGGCCGGTCTGACACACCCTTTTCTTTTTAAAGATCTTCCTGAACGTTCCGTCTCTCCCACGTTTTCAACATTGTCCCCCCAGACCCCCCTAACTCCTCTAGCTCCTTGTTTGTCTCCTGTAGAGCAGTTCGTTACGCAGCTGCGGATACTCTCAATCCCAATGACCGTCTCGAGTTCTAATGCCCGAAAAAAAACATATCGGTCCCCCCTTTTGCGATGCCTTCCCCCTTGTTCTCTTAATTGCTGTGATATCTCAATCGTTTTTTCCCTATTACTACCTGCTCCTTATTTGTCTCCTTTGCGCCTGCATCTGCCTTCCTCCTTTCCCTGCCCTCCTACCGACGTTTTTTCGATTTTTTCTTTCATTGAAAGGACCTCATTCTTCGACGGAAGAACCTCAGTTCCTCCCCAACCCAATCCCCCAGACGTATTAACCCTTAACCCCGAGATTCCACCCCCGGGAAACAGACATCACCGTTGCCGACGGTCACAGGTATCCCCGTAAGGTGCCTTCCCCGGGATGGGCCCCTTTTACCGTCCTCCCTTCGTGTTGATGATTTGATTTCGTTCCTTTTTTTTTTTTCTTTCTTTTTGTTGGTTTTTTTGGACTAGCTTTTTTTTTTTGTTTTTTTGGTCTTGTGTTTTCACTTTTTCTTTTTTTTTTGATTTTCCTAGTTTTTTTTTTTTTTTTCGTTTTTTTTTTCTTGTTCTTTAGCTTGAAGTTGTTGTTAAATATGTTTATTTTTTTTTTCCTTTGTTTTTTTTTTTTTTTACCGGAAGCACCTGCTCCTCAGCTTGGAGTTTTTAAGGCCCAAATCAGATCTTCAACGAGAAGCTTCCTTCTTGACCTGCAATGTATAGTCTCGCCCCTTACTTTTTAACATCCTACGACCCCTTTGGATCTTTATGTGAGGACGAACATTTTCAGAAATTATCCCGGTCCTCCGCTAGGAGAGAATGTCTTGTTCAATTAATACGGTCCAGTTAATCCTTTTCAGAGAACCCCGTCCTTCTCCCCTTCCCTCATTCCAGGTCTAGCTCTGCTCTTTGAGGCGGCCCCACTGTGAATGTAGATATAGAACTTGCTCCCTAGGCTGACCCCCGGAGCTTAAGACTCAGACTCCCGGGATGATCGATTAAGGAAGAGAGAGAGAGCCTTACCAGCGAAAGAAAGCCATTAGTCCCATCACCCTCGCCTCCCATTTGAGTGAAAGGGCAGGAGTTTCAAGTGGGGCTCTGCCAGACGTGATTCTGGAGGGGTACTGTTAGAGAAAGAACAACAAACTGCGAAAACCTGTTCCCCGAACTGCAAGCTCCTGTCCTCTTTTCTGGTGCTGCTTCCGACGCCTGATGCAGTCTCCCCTCCCCCAGATGCCCAGACTTTCTCTCACTGTCTCCTGCTTTTATCCGTCTGATATGAGACCGTGCCTCGAGTCCCTCAAGACGGAAGTTTTTTTCACGCTGTTCTACGTTATAGGGTTTCCTTTTTATGAAGCCTTCCCCCTCTTTAGACCTGCTTCGTAAGAGAAAAAGGGTCCTGGGGGCTGGTCCTGAGCATGATCTTCAGCTCCTCCCTTTTCTCGTTCTCTATTTGTGAGAGGTGCCATCTTTTTAGCCTGGGGCTCCCCTCTTCCTTTAAGTGGCCTCGATGGTTTTGGGTTTCCCCCGAACGACCTTTTTCCACGGGTACTTTAGATTTCCAGCTCCCCTTCAACGACTAGAGCATTCTCTGTCCTCCTATGGTTGCCCCCCAGCCCCCCCCTCGGCTTGAAGGTGAGTCGATCCCCACCATGGTGGTGCCGTCCCCCTTCTTTCCAACCGGGTGGATCACCTAGTTTTTCCCCTTTCAGAGTTAGTCGGCGCGTCAGTTCAATTCTCTTTCTTTTTCTAACTTTTTTAAGATTATCTACTCCCTCTCCAGTGCCATGTAAAAGATCCCTTGAGATCATTTTTGTTTCGCGTAGAGATTTTGCGATACCAGCTCCCTTCGCAGGCGTTATTGAAGTCCCCCCCCCGATTCCTTTTCCCAAATCCCTACTACAATGCCCCCACCCCTTCGGTTCCCGAGGGTGCACCCCTCCCGTTTTTGCCAAGCGGTGGGTCTGCCCCCCTTTCGCTGCCCCTTTTCTAGACGTTAGTAGATATGGGATGTGTTTCCTTCAGTGTATTACATTTTTCCGACCCTGTGTGATTCCTTTTTTTTCTAATATAAGTCGTGGTGCCAGTTGCTCTCTCTTTCCCCTCCCTCCATCATTGTTTTTTAGCCTTGCACCCCATATAATATCTTAGAAAAGAACCCAAGCTACATTCTACTTCTACATCCGCACTTAGCACCCCTTCCCCCCACCTCTCTCAACCTTGCGATCCAGCTTCCCACCGGTTTTTTCAACCCACCAAAGTAGGGGAGGGGAGCCCCCTCCCTCTCGATTGAAGGTCGTTACTGTAAGTTGGTGTCCACCCCCATCTTAAGAGGAAAACCTCCCCACGAAGAGATAGTATTCCCCTAGAGTTTTCCCCCCCTTCTCGCTCTTAAGGCGCTGTATCAATTTTTTCTTCCGTTAATTCCTAGGACCCACCTGGAGGCACAATTCCCTTCATCTTTGCTCCTAATCCGCGAAAGTCCTCTTTCCTTTTTTTCCCCAGCCTGACACTTTTCCTTATAAGGCCCCAGACTCTATTTTTTCCGACAACCTTTTTTTGACCTCCCCCCCAGCTACTTAGAGTAGGAAGGATTGGCTTTTCTTAACCCCTTTGGTTTGGATTCCCTTCTCCCCGCCGGGCCAAGTCCCAAATAATAGCGCCCCTATGGAAACTGGGCAACCTAGAACGAAAACCACGAATTTTTCCCATTTATCCCCCACAATTATCGTAGAGATTAATAAGAGTTTTTTTTTTTCATTAAGTCTCCCTTTCCCAGTTTTTCATGAGCAATTTTTGAATTATCACTTGAAGCTCCTCAAACGTATCAATCCTTTCTTTTTCAAAAGCAGAAATCTCCGCCCTTCTTCCCCTTCTCTAATCCCCCCCTTTCCTCTAGGAGACTCCCTCCCGAGCCCCCTCTGCGGAGTTCCCTAAAATTAGAATGGTTTCTTCTTCTCCTCCCCCCCACCTAAAAGCGGTTCCACGCTTACGTTTACACTTCGATTTTTTTCTTTTCTTCCTGTTGTCCCCTACTGCCCTACCAGAGTACTTTTCCAGTTTTTTTTTTGGCACCTTCACCGACACGCCCCCAAACTCTCCCCCGTCTCTTTTCAAGCAGAGCATCTTTACCCCCCCTCTGATGGAACGCTTTTCCAATATTACCTTACCCCGCCCTCTCCGAATCTCTAAACTTACGAGGTTTTTTTCCCCAGCCTTTGATAAACTGGTTCTCCCGTTCGTCCTTTTTTTACGGGATCTACAGAGAAACTAAAGCCTACTACTTTCTTCCCTGTCCTCTGGAAAGTAGAATCTCTCATCGGAGTTTTTATTCAGTTTTTCTCTGAGGGTAGAATTACATTTGACCATTGCCTGATCAAAGGTTTTTTAGTTCGTTCTTTTTTCGAAAACTCACCGATGTCCCTATCCCTACCACTCCGACTTGGGTTTGGGCCCCGGAGGCCCGGTTAGTTTGCGTTTTTTTCTATGGTTATTTCTTAGTACTTTTCCCCCCCCTTCTCTTTTTTTCTTCCATGTGCCAATCGCGCGCTCAACCCTTGGACCTTTTCTCTTCGTGATGAAGGTAACCCATTCCTGAAAAGATAACGACTTCCTTTAAGTTTTTCATCAAGACCCCCTTCGTTCCAGAAGTTCTTTTTAACAGCCTCTCCCAAAGGTTTTTTTTTACTCAAGCGGAATCGTTCTCTTTTTTTTCGCACTTGGGAACTTGCCTGCTTGAAGATTCTTTGGTTTAGCTTTACAGACAGTCTAGTGGAAATCGGCTCTCTCCTCACCTTCAACAAAAAGACTATGGGCCCCTCACTTCGTTCGGTTTGGTTAGGAGTTCCAGGTTCCCTCTAGGTAGGAGAGTAGGGACTCCCCTGGCTTTTTACTTTTTTCTAGTCCCCCAGGGACTTCTAACCCGGTCTTGCCCTGCATGACGATTAGTTTCTTTGAAGTCTTTTGTTCCTGCATATAATATGTTTCTCCCTCCTTCCTTGTTTTTGAGCTCTCTCCTAGAAGAAAAATTCTGCCCCCCCTTTCCCCCTTTTTTTTCCCTCGAGGTGCTTTTCCCCCCCATGAATTGGGGAAAGTCCCAGCCCCGGTTTTAAAGATACCAGGTTCTCCCGCCTCCTCACCTTTTCCACCTGGATCATCCGAACGACCCCCACCGAGCCTTTCCCCAGTATCGTTTTTTTACTTGCGAAGCGATACTCCCCTCCCTCGTTCATTGCTTCCCAGCAAAGCCCCCCCCTTTTCTTTCCGCTCGCTTGTCTTCAGAAACCCCCAAATGATCTGCCGCTCCGGGGACGCTGGAAGCCCCCCCTTTCCGCTTCCTTGTTCACGCCGCTCGTTTCCCACCCGGTTCTGTTTCCCTTAAAAGGCTCTGCTTCGGTTTCTCCATTGTGCAGCTGCCCCTTTTTTTGTTTTTTTTGTTTCCATTTCTTCCTTTTCCCGCTCGGGTTGTTGCTCTCTGGTTCCATGGTAATTTTTTTTTAGGAGGAAGTACTTTCGGTCCCTTCGTACAGAAGATCAACATCCCCTCTTCGAAACCCCAGTGAAATCCCCCTTGCAGTAACCGGAAGGTCAAAGGAAGGAGCGTTATCTCCGTCTTGAAATCGGGTTTCTCAGCGAATTTTCCCCCTTCCCCCTTTCTTCTTCCTCCCGGCGCGGCTCGTTTTCTATTCTTTCTTCAACAGACTGTTTTCCAACTTTCTTTTTTCGCCGTCTGATCTTTTTTTCCCCCCTCCCTCCCCCACCTCGCCTGCCCCGCCCCTTCTTTTGTTCGTAGCTCATTTTTTAAGTAATGGCCCCCCGGTCTTCCCAAGTTGGGATCGGGATTTCTTTTTCGTAAGCCTCGAAAGTGTCGGTTCCACATTCGATCCTTTCTCTCCCTTTCCCCGAGCCGGCATCAGTCTTACTTTTTCTGTCTGATCTGACTATAGTTTTTAGATTGGACAGATGTCCCCGCTCCGCCTCTCTTTGTCTTACTGTTCATTTTCCTTTCGTCAATCGTCCAGGAGCCCACCTCCTCCATTTTTTTAGGAAAGTTCTTTTACTTTTGCGCTGGTAGTTGCGTTTTGTTCTCGACCCCCCCCTTTTTTCTCCTCGTATGCGCCATGCGCCGATCTTCTCGTTTATTTTCATAATCGCGTGACGCGCCGCGATAGATTATCTTTCTGTAGAGATTTTTAGCTGCGTGTCCCTACTAAGTTCCCTTTAGGGGAGAGTAATGACAGGCCCCCTATAGAAGTTTGAATTAAATGCTTTGAGTTTCCTTCTCTTTCCGTTCTCTAGAAGAGGATGCTTATCCTTGTGAAAGCTTTTCTTCGGAGAAAGTCTACCCCTTTTTTTCCCCCTTTAGCTTTCTTTCTTTTTAATTGTGTGGGGAGTCCCTTCTTCTGGAAAGATGTCCCTTTGATTTCCTCTCTCTTGAAAATAGATTTAGGTCCCCCAGAATTTCCCCCTTGTATTTATAAAGAGAAACATGGTCCCCCCCCTCTGAGAGCTCTGAGATTCATAAGAAGATGTTTTTCCCCTTTTCCCCCTCATGAAGCTGATTTGCCCCCCCCCCCCTTGTTTTGCCTTTGACTTCAACCTCTCTCTGGAAGATACTTTCGTTCTGCTTTTTTTTCCCCTTTTTTTTTCCGGTTTTAGTAGAAGTTGGAATTCCTTTATTAGCTCTTTAAGTATTCATTTTATGCCCTCTCTTCTCCAGGTTCCCGAGTATCTTAGTCTCCTTAAGAATATCTTTAGGATCCTTGAGGGCTTGTGTCCCCCGGTACCCGATTTCACTAACGGAGACCCCCGTTTTCTTTTTTTTTCCTGTTTCCCCTACCCTTTTAAAGACGGTGTTTCTTAAGCCAAAGTTTCCTCTCCCTCTGGATCCGTTTAGTACTACTGTCTATTTCTTTTCCCTTTTAGCCCAGGTCCAACTTACCTTTGGGTTGTAGGTTCAGAGGATCATTTTTTTTTCCCTTTTTTCTATCCTTTTAATCCCCCTCATGTGTTGTCATCTCGATGAATGCTCCCCCCCACGTGATCTAGTTTTTTTCGACAAGAAAACCCGACATGCACCTTTCTGTCCGTCACATAATGCAGATCCTTTACCTTACTCCCCCTCTCCCCTCCACCGATCCAGAGTCAAGTCCGGTGTTCTGTTCCTCCCCCCCCCCAGTCGTGGGATTGCTCTAAGCAGATCTTTAATGCCTTTATTGTGGCCCCAATCCCGACTATTGCTCTTTCATTGTTCCCCGTCACCTTCTTCCCTCTTAAGCGAACCCCGGACTTTTATCCTTTTTCGATGAGAAGTTCTCTATCCACGTCCCCCCTGCGCCAACGCTCCTATGCTTTCCTCCGCCTTTTTAATCAACGGTCCTTCTTGTTCCCCCCACCAGGGCTTTTTACCCCTGGGCCCCCTCCCCCTCTCTCACCGGCCACTTTTTTTACCCTCCCCCCCCTTATGATTCCCCCAGCCGCCCGCTAGGAGTGTTTTTGCTGGACCCGAAGAACATGGTTTTCCCCGGTTTTTCTTCCTCCCCCCCTGAGAGGGCTTTACAATCATCTCCCCCCCTTAAACTGCTTTAAACGCAACCCCCCTTCCCCTCCGAAAGACCGGTCCCGATGCTCCCGTTAGACCCTTAACTTTTGCCAGAGAGTCTGACTATCATGTATACCAATCTCCAGGATGGCATTCTACCTTCCGTCTTGCTCCCCGAAATTAGAAGAATTCCAGCTAACAAAGATGAGCCCTAGTCCCTCTTTCTCCTCTTCTCAATGACCAGATAATCTCTGATTCCCCTAATCCCCTCTAAGCTTTTCAGTTCTTGGGTGACCTCACCCCCTTTTCCTAGGTTGGTTTTTCTTCTACCACCCTCAATAACCATGGTAAACTCATGATTGAGAGACTTTATCTTTCCGGTAGTGGGACACGTTTATCTTTCCCTTCCCTTTTTCTAATGACCTCAACAGAGTACCCCAGTCTTATTCCCGGGAACCTCTTTTCCAGCCCTTTCTGCCCCTCTGACCAGAAGAGTCCTTTACAGTATAGAAGAAGATTTTGGGTTTTTCTCGGTCAAATACTTTCAACTCCCCTTTATCTCTCTCCCCCCCTGAAAATGGAGGCTTATAAAGCCTCCAAACTTCTTCCCTTCAATTCTGTGTTCCGATAAGCCCAATAAAGAACCTCTTTGGTCTTCTTTGGGCAGTAGAGTGGAAATTTTTCTCCCTTCTATTAGATCGAGGATGACTTAGTGTTTTTGTATCCTTCATAATGATTCTCTGCCCTCCCCTCCATTCGGGGAAGACGAGCTATTATGGCCTGTCTAAATGGAGATGATAAAGAAACCACCCCTTTTTAGAGAAATGACCCCCAATCCTTCACCCTTACTCCGGGTGTAATTGGGAAAGTTTTTGTTTCAGTTGAGTCGATTGTTCTCTTTTCTGTCCTGTTCAAATTATTCCTCTTCTTCCCTGCCAGTGACCACCCATCGCCCGGGCCCCTTGGAGCCGGTTAGATTCGATGATGCACCCATTCCCCCCCGGACCCCAGTTTCGCCTCTCTTTCCCTCCACTAAACAAGAACACTTCTCATCCCGCCTTTTTAAGAGCCCCCTTGTTTTCCAGCTTAAATGATCTCAGGTCCTCTTTTTTATTCGCCCCCCTCCAGTGCAGAGAGTGGTTTGTATTGCTCTTCCCTGTGACTCCTTCTATCCCCCTCCCGTACATGTGCCACACGAATCTGTTGCAAAGATGCCCCTGCTTTTTTGCTTCATGTTGATTTTCCTTTTTCTCCCCTTAGTTTTCCTGTTGAATATCCCGGTCACACGGGCTCCTCTCCCCAAGGAACCTTCTATTTCCTCCTCTTTTTGTGGCCGATCTTCATCTCATCTTTTTTTTTTTTGGAGAGTCTAGGGACTACCAGACCCAGAGACTCTTCTTTCTGGTCTTTGTCTTATTTTTCCATGTGTCCTCAAGACTTTCACTCACCCTTCCTTCAGACGAGAAGGCCTTGTCCCCCCGCGTCCCCCCTCAAGACGGCATCGACTTTCCCCCCAACGTACTGAGTCCCTTTAGAAGAGAGTAGACCGCCTCCCTTTCCCCCCCCTCCTTCGGTTTTTTCCGAGCCCCTCAACCCATCCCCCCCCCTTCGGTTTCCTTCTACACCACCCCCACGAGTACGCTTTTCATAAGCCAGTTACCTCCAGTACACAAACCAGTGTCTCTTTTCCTTACCCTCTGGGAACTGAAAGGTTTCTCTTTCCACTTTGACTTCTCGTAATTTTACTGGTCCCTGTCCCCATCTCCTCTCTTCTCACAACCAGAAAAGAGGGTTGTCCTAGAAGCGCCTTTGCCTGGAAGCAGGCTGAAGAGGAATCTCCACTTTTCCCGAGCATCTGAACCCAGTACCAATCTTCTAACCGAAAACTTTTACCCCCCGGACGAAAAGGTCGTTCACACCCGCCCCCGACCCGGAAGGCGTCTGCTTTTTGTTATCTTGAAATAGTGGGCATTTATCCTTGACCCATTTCCCCCTTTCCTCCAGAGTCTTCCGTCTTCCCTTCTCCTTCCTTCCCACCTTTAATTTTTTTTTCCCAGAGAATTTTGGAAAATGGAAGGACCCAGACGCCTGAACCCTCCCTTTGAGAGTCCCCGGAGAAGGAAAACTCCTCCTTTAGAGCGTTGACTAGGTTACCCAGATGAGAAAAGTACCGTTCCCTCTCAGTCCTTTGGTCTCGGGATGAGGGCTGCCTCCCGAGAAACTTTTCTATAGTCTTTAAGGTTGTTTTTACTGTACCTCTTACCGGAAAGTTCCTTTAACGTTCTCCTCCCCCCTTATACCGATGAAATCTGCTTTTCTATCTCTTTTTTCCCTATGTCTTTTTCCTTCCCTCTCGTACATAGGTTGTCTTCCTCGGGATTTTTCAGAGTTCAATTTTTCGCTCCCGAAATCCCCCTTCTCCTCTCCTCCTTTCTGGAAAGGATTTATGCCTCAATCTTGTTCTTCTTTATGGTCGGGAAGCCTTCCCACCCCCCCCTTTTGTCAGGTTGACTAGACAGTGGCTTTCGGTTTCTTTTCTTTCTCCCTAGATGATCTTTACATTTCCCTTATCATCTGCAGTAGGCCTTGTTTTTTCTATTTATGTTCCTCTCCCTCTCATACTTCGGAGTTTTCTTTTCAGAAGTCTCCCCCCGGCTTGCATTTGAGTAGCTTGGATTACCCTTTCTTAGTCCGTCCCCTCCTTCCTCCCTCTCAGGTCCCCCTTCTTTGTTAGTAGGTGACAATTTTCGACTGTTGACATTTTGTGGCTTCTTTTTATCGACAAGCGCTGGTCGAATGACTGCCCCAATTTATCCCTCAAGCATATGCCTTCTTCCTTCTTTCACTGTTGACGTCCCCGCTCGTGTTCAGAGAGAGGCCCCCCCGGCTTCACCTCCCTTTGAAACAGGGTGAAGACCGATGACCCTTTTTCTTTTCTATTCCGGTTTCGTCGGGAGTAGTAGATTTCACTTTTTTTTAGGGAGGAGAATCTGCCCCCATTAAACGAGCGAGTTACCTTTTTATCTATTAGCTCTTATCTGGATGATCTCGTCGAAGTTTGTCTTCCAAAGTCTTTCCACATCTGAAGACCCGGACTCCTCCTTCGTCCCTGACGATTCATTCCCCCCTCCGTTTGTTTTTTAAACAGGTTATTTGACCTTTATTTTCCGCGTTTAGTAGTCTCCCTGCGTAGCTTTTTAGGACTCTTTTCTGTACCCTCTGTCCATTATAGTTTTGGGCTTTTCCGTCTTTTCCCTATTCAGAGTTTATCGGGACCCCTATCCCAAGTTGAGACTCAGAGGAAACCCCCTGATACTTCCTTCTCCAAGCCCCCCCCCACCGATAATGGACGTCCTTCCAGTCTCACTTTCTTCTTTCCTCCCACCCCCATAGACTCCCAACTGAGATACCCTGTTCCCCAATAACTTGGAAGGAAAAAAGTAGGGTTTTGTCTTCTTTCTCCTCTCTCAGGATTCGTTAGTAAGGATGGTTTTTCCCACCACCCCCCAATATCCCCCCCCAGCGAAATCCATATTTTTCCTCCCCGCCCCTCCCCCACAACTACCCGCTCTTAACACCCCCCCCCTTCCCTCCTTTGCCCCTTCCCTATACCTCCCCAGAATCGACGGAGATTCAATTCCGCCCTTCCCGGGCAGCGCTGAGAAGTTTCCTTGCCACGCGCCAAACGGGATCCCCCTCCCTCCCCTCCCTAAGACGCGGCCGCCCCTCTCCGCCCCGATGGCTACCCGGGCCCCCCACCGCCTTAAAAAGGGGAACGCTCTTCCCCTTCCTCTTTCCTTAGTGTTCCGGCAACTTGTCAGTCGGCGCTTCGCGAGGCGCTCTTCCCGACCGTAAAAGACACCGTTTTCAAGGTTCCTCCTTTTTCCATCCCTTCTTCACGACCTTCTCGTTTCGATGCCAGGCCACACAACCACAAACAATGGTACGGCCCATAGGTGCTAACTTTTAGCGGCTTCTACGTTTTAAGCCGCAGTAGCCATCCGTTAATTCCGTATCTTCGGCCGGTACCTTCCAGAAGTTTTCGAGGACACACTCGCTTTCCTCCGAGTCTGAAGAGAGTATTCCCTGCCCTTCATCTCGCGGGACGCTCAGATTGCGGCAAGTGAGTCAATTTCGAATGGGGTTGGTTCTGAGACCCGTCAGTCCCAAGCTTTTCCCCGATGACGTGATGCCTACGGTCCTACTTCAGAGTCTGGACCGGCCCCCGCTTATTGATTCCCTGCTTCACAAGATCTATGCTTCGCCTCCCACCTCTTCCCAGCAATCGCCAAAATGAGCCGTCAAGCCTCTCCCAGCAGCGCGACTAGCCGTACCGACTACCTCAAACGACCACCTATAGCATCCTCCCCTAAAGTTAGAGGGCTTTCCAAGCCCTGATCCAACGTACCCGCCAGTGGCTAGTAGAACCCCTTTCCCCTCCCTGTGGTTTTGGATCGATTGGAACCGTCTCTTCTCTAGTATCGGATGCAAGTAGTGACCGGAGGTTGTCCTATCTAATGCTGAGCACGGCCTGCTGAGAAGCAATGGTCTCGGGTCCATGAGACCCAATCAACCCTTTCTGTCGTTGACCCCCGTTTTAGTCAGGGGAGCGTAATTGGCCCTGAGCTTTTTTTTAGTGGGGTCTTTCTAGCTGTTACTTTAGTTTCCTGTTCCCTTACTTCATATCCATGTCCCTCTCGCGCCCCCCGCGGCGGAGGACTGTGAGATTCAATGCATGCCATCAATGCCCATAGAAGAGCATTTTGTCAATCAATCACATGAAAACCTTTCAGTTAAAGATTCACGTACCCGTTTGGTGGGATGTAACCTTCCCCCTCTTCTGAAATCTTTGGTCCCCGGAACCTTAAAGTGGATCTCGGGTCCTGGCTTTCTCGGTATAAGCGCGCGTTTTTTATTCGCTTTTTATTCCCCCCCCCACAGGTACGCACCAAACCCTTGGCCGTTCAGGAGTTCTTTCCAGGGGCCTGACGTTTCTAGGGTAGTGCGGTTCGGGTCTGTTCAGTCTTTGGAATGGCAGGGCATCCCACGGCATTAGCCTTATGTCCTCTGGAATCCGGTGATGCAGCCTCTCTCCGTTGTTTTAGAGTCGACCTCCTAAACAGATGCACCCCCCTCCCTTCTAGGTTTTGTAGATACGGTGTTCCCCTTTGACTCCATTGGGGGGGATTGCTTTTCCCGCTAGAAGAACGTATCAACGTCCAGTTCCAGCCCGGATCGAGTGTACCCCCCGCATGTTGGTTCGGTGTCCTGACTTGTAGACTTCTCTTAAACCCTTCTGAGTGATACCGAGCCCAGTGGTTCTCTCTCGTTTGCCCGACCCCAACATATTCCGATCCTCGGTACCGATGTTCCAACAGGGGTGCCCAGAACTTCTGCGGAAAGCGTTTCTTGTTAACGCTGACGGCTCGGCTTTTTGTTGCCTGAATATGCCTCTCTGATTCTATGCTTTGTAGCTCCCTGGGGTCCCCCGGCATTCAAGAGGCCTTTGAACACGGACGACTCTTTGTAAAACGGCTCGGCAAAGTACAATCGACTGCTTCGACGAACGGGTCTGCCAACCCCCCCCCGTCCTGGAGGCCCTAGTGGGTGGTGGTAGGTCTTCCCTAGGGTAGAGCTGAGCTCTGGACAGTAAATCCATGTCTGGAGCGTCCGTCGCCAAGGAAGGGCGACCCCACGAGGCCACGCATCCCCACTCCGCAGATGAGAGCGCGACGGTCCTACTGCCTTGACCGATTGAGTTTTGTATCTACCTAACCTTTTCCCGTTGGGATTTGCGGGATGAGGGAGGCTACTGGGAGTCGATCAGGTGTAGTAGTGGTCAAAGTCCAGTCGTCCTTGAGAGAATCTTCCGCTGAGACGTTGGATCAGTGGATCGGTGATGGCCGATTCGTCTGTTTTCGCCTCTGATTGACAGTAAGTTATATCTATGACCCCCCACGCTGACGACACCGTGCGGTCGCGGACAGATGTAGTTCGGGTCGGGATACGACCACAATTAGAACCATTTAGACCTCCCATGCCCGTGATCGAGGGTTCCTTCCTCTTGTGACGTCGCGCGATGGAAGTCGGCGAGGGGGTAAGCTTGATGTACTAGACCCTTCTGCGAGTCAGCCCCCCGGCCTAGCGACGGCCCCTTGCGCCGTTTTCGGAGAAGCGGATGCCGTCCCCCTTTACGGGAGCCCGGGAGCCCCGCCCTTCGCCTTTTGGGTCTGTGACTTGTGGGTGATAGATACCTTTCAGATGGAGTTTCGCCGTGTTTTGGCCAAACGCGACCCCCAGTGTATCGGCTCGCGAGAAAATCAGCATAGAGACACGCCCAGAAGCTGGTTGAAGTACTCTCGGCTTGCAGGACGAGCGCTCCAAGGTGTTTGAAAGTCCCTTCCCGTGCTTGTTAGACCGCGAGCGGAATTGGTCTTCCGCTTCTGTAGGGAAGTAGACGTTGTTCTCCAGTTTTTTGAGTTTTCATATAGCCAATTTCTTACGCCGCCTGACCGTTGCGAGTAAGGGTTCGCTCCCGATCAGACGATCTCAGTACGGCGGTTGCCAGTCCGGCTTGGCCAACAGCCTGACTCGCCGCCATTCCGCTGGAGACGAGTTTCCCCCTTGACGGGGTGTTTGTCCGCCCTTGATCACTTGGACTCGCTTTTTCTCTTGCTGATGTGCGTGCAGGAGTAGACGTAAGAGTGTCCATGATCGGTGTGGGCTTGTTAGTTCATTATACAGCGTTTTTGGTTTTTTCG
>Ga0179593_1683091_pt1 | contig 15156 bp, 27 predicted proteins | sample CZODoug2_1_08_16_FD_185931 | JGI IMG/M metagenome (GOLD analysis project Ga0179593, IMG submission 185931) | Vadose zone soil fungal communities from Angelo Coast Range Reserve, California, USA - CZODoug2_1_08_16fungal (PacBio error correction) | ecosystem: Environmental > Terrestrial > Soil >... | reverse complement strand
ATCCTCCCTTTTTCCCTTCGGCCGACTCGTTTGACCCCTGGGTGGTGGCTGAGCAAACCACGGCTTAAATGGAGAACCCCTCCCTTTTAATCGTTTCTCCTAGTCCCCCCCTTTGGTACGAGATCCGAATGGTTCGTTCTTTTTTTTCTCTTCAACCCAATGTGAAGAACTAAGACGTTTATTTTCAATCATTCTTTTCAGCTTTTCCCCTCCTTTTTCTCAAGATTTTTGTGATCCTTTACCTTTTTCGCGCAGGACCAAACCTAGGTCGTTCACTGATTTTTTTTCCCCCGTCGATTTCACTCTTTTTGTTGATATCCCATTTCTTTTCTTTCCTCAGGAAGATCGATCCGTTTGTTCCTCTTTTTCTTGCCCCCGCCCTGCACACCCCCCCTCCCCCCGAGTTAACCCGCAGCACCACACCCTCCCGACCTTTGCGAGAACTACTTGGTGGTTAGATCACTTGTTTTCTTTGTAAGGCCAGGATCGGTAACATGTTTTCATTGTGAGCTTTTTTTTTTCGAAATTTTGTTATTTTTTTCCCCCTTTTATTCTGTCTTCCTGTGAGACATTCTCTTCAGAGGAACCATGTTTTACAAGCACTAGTCCCCTTTCCCCTCCTAGGGTTTTTGATCCCTTCCCCGAAGTAACCCACGTTACAACTTTTTCCTCACTCCCCCGTGCGTTCTCTGTCACTTCCCTGATTTACCAACATGTACTAGATACTTGATTCGTTTTTGGTCCTGCCCCTTCCTTTCTTTCACCCCGGTCACCCCCCCAGCCTTTTTTCCCTGAAACGTTCCGGTGCTTGTTCCTTTTGAAGTTTTTTTTCTGCTTGGACTTGGATGGTGCGCCTTCACAAAATGAACATCTACCAGATTTTCCCCCTTTTTCTTTCTTTTCCCCCTCGTGTTCTCCTTCCTTTTTTCCAGGAAATTCTGAAATGGTTCCCTTCGGTCACCCCCCTTGTCTATAATGTTCATATCATCCCTATTTTTTATATTTTCTTTCCGGTGCACCTGCCTGATTTTCCTCTACTAAGTTTTTTTTTTCTCTCCCCTCTTCCTTTCCCTTCTTCTTTCCCCCCCAAAACAACATAGTGATACGATTGCCACTATTAGTCCCAAGGTTGTTGTGCTCAGCTTCCGGCGTCGGAATGGATTTACTTCCCTCCCCCTTCCCCCCACGTGTTCGCTCTCTTCTCCCCCCTAGAATCAATCCATGGCCCTTTGTGGCTTCTTTTTTCCCTGTTTTTACTTCACCCCCTTCCCCCCCCCCAATTCCCAGGAGATCACCCCCCATTACTTTTTTCTTTAGCTCTTTTTTGTTTTCGTGGGAACCTCCCCCTTTCCCCCTCCCCTAATCCCTTGGTTCTTTTTCTTCCCATGTTTGATACTTGTTCCTTTACCTCTTCACCCCCTTTCCCTGATGGGTGTCAGTAATTTTTTGTTACATTACCGCTTCTTCCAGTGGCTCCCTTTTCTTTTGTGACCCGGTTTCTTTTGTGCAGACAGTTTTCCCCTTTGGCCGGCCCTGTCCCCAAAGACCAATAACGAGATTTTCCCACACTCACCCCCTCCTTGCGGACCCCTCCCAATCCCCCCAAAATGTTGACCTCCCTCTTGACCCCGGCACTTACCCCCCAGTCCCCCCAAAAACATCTAGGTCTCTCCCCCTTTCCTTTCTCTACCCTTCTTTTTTCCCCCCTTGTTTGCCCGCGGCTTTCGTCCCCAAACGCTTCGTCTCCTCGCTGAAAGTGCCCACCCTACAAACCCCCAATTCACCGCTCTTCCAATCCCTCTTGACTTGTTTTCCCCCCCCCGCCCCCTGAGTTTTTTTTCTTTCTCTCCGTCCTTCCCTTTCTCACCCCAAACCGAAGACCCCGTTCCCCGGTCCCTGGTACTTTTCCCACCCATTCTCTTCTTTTCTGGTCTTCATGTGGCTTGACCCTTTTACCACCTTCCCTTCAAACCAGTTCTTTTTCCGCTCTACGACAAGAAATCCCAGTGGCTCTGCGGTTCTTTTTCCTTTTTTCCTCCCGGGGAGGTTGTTTACCTTACTTTTTCCGGTGTAGACCTCCTTTTTTTGGTGCCGTGCCCTCTGTTCCCGGCTGAAGCCCGCCTGCGTTTTTAAAAGCCCTTCCGTCAGTCTTTTTTTCCCTTGATCCTGGGTCTAGCCTCCCTAACAGAAAGTTTTTTTTTTCTCCCCCCCCCAGAGTTGTGGACCCGCCCTCCCCCCCTTGAAGCTTAACTGTCCAAGGGAGTTTGCAGCAAGTCTTCAACACCCGACTTCGCCACCGTCCCAACCCAAGATTCGGTTGGAAGTACAACCCCCCCCCCCATTGCAGAGGTTGAAAAGGTTTTGAAAGACTGGTCCCACCCACCTTTTCCCAATATGACGACTACATCCTTCTTTCTTTCAGGAACGTCCGGCTCTACAGACAGGACTTTTTACTAAAACTCTCAGAGCGTCCCCCCTTTTGCGCTGACTTTCTTTCAGGTTTATTTCGATTCTTTTTTCACCCGGTCTTTTTTTCTTTTTTACACAGCTGCCCACCTTGGTGCGTTCCCTTCCATCGAGCCTGATTTTCGCCTTCTCTAGGATTTCAACCCTGTTCCCATGTTCCTATGGGGTTTCCTTTGACATGTTGCCATCTTCTCCCTCCTGCTACAAAAAAAACCAATGCCGACCCCCTTCTTTTCCCCGGGACCTTCCCCCCCCCCTTCACGAAGGAGGGTTAGAAACGGAAGATCCCATTACCTCTTTTGAATTCCGACACGCGCTTTTTTTCCCCCCCCTTTGTCACCATAGGCGCTTTCCACTTTTTTCCACCCCGATGCCCTCTCTCTCTTCGGGGGTTTTTTGGTGGAAACTTTTGGCCTTATCTCCCCGGGTGCTGCCCGGCTGTCTTACCCTAAGGTCATTTGACTAAGCGGACCCCTTAGATTCCTTTTTTTTTTTTCTGAGCTTCATGCGTTTACAATCCCCACACCTACTCCTTTTCTTTAGTTTGGGTGCGGTCCTTTTTTAGAACCCCTTTCCTTCTTAAATTTCAGTTCAGATAGAACGCGCAGGAATCCCCCCCCTGACATCCTGGCTTCAAATGTTTTCGAAGTTGGGAGCTCGTGGAATCTTCCAGAATCTCCCTTCCTCCTTAGTCTAGTCTTTTTTCTCAACCTGCTTGGACTGTATACGAAACCCCCCCTACAGAAGGAAGATAATTCCAGGTGTTACCCATCCGGCCCCCTTTCCCAACAACACACCTTTGATGCCCTTCTCCCCCGCCAAGTTTCGTAAACTCTTTTGATTTGGTCCTCCCGAGTTTCCCTCGATCCCCCCAACTCTATCAAGGAATCCACCCCTTCCACCCCCGGGAACGCAGCCCCCCATGCACGCGGAAGTCCTGTTCTCCTTCCCCCCCACCGTTTTTCCTTTTTCTAGTTTTTCTTTGTTGCACGAAACCTGCGTACTTTGCTCCCCTCCCACTACATCCCACCTTAACCCCCAGTCCATGATTCCACGTGTGAAATGAGAAAGATGCCTTTTTTTTCGGGCCCCCCTTTCCTTTCTTTCCTCTTTCAAGTCCCAATGTATCCATTGGCTTGGGATCTATCATTTACCTCCTCCTTTTTTTTTGTTCTCGGTATCCCACCAAGTCTCTAACACCCCTTGGTTACCGGTTTCTCCCCTCTTTCGCTTTGAAGGATAACATTAGAACTTTTTTCCCCACCGTGAAAAGAGATCAATTGACCCCCCCAAACCGAACCCCCTGGTCTTTTTGTTTTTCCCCCTTTTTCTAGATTTCTATAATTCTGTCTTTGCCTCCATTCCCCACTCTCCCAAGATAACCTCGTATATTATGGGGAAGTCCTTTTATGGCTTTTTTTTGGCTGCGGACCACAATTTCCGTTGGTGACGGTTTGTCTGCAACCTAGAGGAGCGCCTTTCTCCGCGGTCGCCCCTCCATAGTGAATTTTATTTGTTCCCTTTAGATGTGTGCCTTTGTAGTTTTTTAAGAAGTTTATTCCCCTCCCTTGCTTTTCTTTCCTTACCAGCACGGTGGACTCCACAGCCTGCCGTTTTATCCTTGTTCGTTTGATGGAGCGATTCAATTTCCCCGAAACCTTTTTTTTTACTCCAGACTTGATTCCAGTGGTTCAGCGTTGCTCCCCTTTTTTTTCTGAACCCTAAAGAGATATGTGTTGGATCTTGCGCCCAACCCTCCCCCCTGTTCCTTCCCCCCCCCCCTTTATTTTATTACCGTATGTTGTCAGCGTTTGTTTATCTCCCTTATTCAAGTTAGAGCACGTTTAGCAGCCGTCTTAATCTCACCTCCTTCCCCTCCCTAAGGTCGCCTTCATAGACCGTTACCAAATTTGCCAACCCGGATCCTCCCACCCCCCGCCGCTGAGAATGCGAAGGAATAGTGTCCCATCTTTTAATAATCCCCCCCCGTTGACCCTTGAACGCCTTACGATTTTAACCTTGTCGTCTCGCTTTCTTCCACCCCCCCTAAGTAATTTTTTTAGCCCCCCAGATCGTCGGACTCTTATTCTCCCCCCGGGAGTTTGTTATCCTCCGGACATTTCCCCCTCCCACATTGACTGGAAAAAAAACCCCTTTCCAAGAGCTTCGTTCGTATTGACTCAACGTCCCTTCCTAGGCTTTCGATTCTTCCCTCTCCTTCCATTTGGGCCTGGTTTGGGACACCCCCCCCCATCGTTCCCGTCTTCCTTGCCGTTTCTACTTTCCAGTGCTTCCCTTTCCCCTCCTTATTGATTCTCGGCCGCATTTCGGCCCTTTGGTTGGCCTTCTCATCCTTCCCTGTTCCTTTTAGGTGATTTAATCGTCTTTTCCCTTTCCCTCCCTTTTTTTTATTTGCTTTTTCTCTTTCCCATGTGGCCTTTTTTAAAAGTAAGAACTCACTTCCTTCTTCCCCCCCCCCTATTGCACCCCTTTTTCTGCACGGGTCTGCAGTACTTTTCCCACGTTTCCTCTCTCTGTGGGTTCGGCAGTTTCAGTAACTGTATATGGTTTTTGGCTTCTTTTTTTTCTTTTTCTCAACCCCCGGTTACCCATTGGTCTCTTTGACATCTGAAGAATCTTAACAGGGTTTTTTTTCTGCGCACCACCTTCCCCCTCTAAAAAGGATCAGTTGAAGTACGAACCTTTCTTTCCCCCCCTTCACCTTCCCTCCCTTTTTTCTGATCCCTTTGTCCAACACCCCCCGATTGTGAAGCCCAACTTTGGAACCTAGCTTTTCCGCCCTTTTTCCTTAAGAGTAAACCATTGTCCCGCTTTTGTGTCACATTGCTTCGGCCCCCCGTCTTCCTCCGCCCCAGTAGTTAATGTTGGCGTTGATGATCACTTAACAGCTTTCCGTCTCTCCTTGACTTGGTTGGGATATCTTTGAAGTTTTCTTTTTCATCGATCGTTTTTCTCCCCCCCCCGCTGTTTCTTCCGCCCTGGACCAAAACCCTCTTGACCCCCCCCTCCCCCCTTAGCATATTGATGCGGCCTCTTTTTTATTTTGGGGTGTGTTAGCCCTGGGGTGCCTTTCGTCTTAATTTTCATGAGAGGTCCCCCTTTTCTATCTCGGGTTTTCTCAGCGCTCCTTGGTCCGACATTGGTCGGGGTTCTCGCCGTTTCCTCTGTGACCCTTGACTTTTAGACACCTTCCCGTCCTTTTTTTTGGGACCCTTGAACCCCTTCCTTCACCCCGGCACTAGGAATAGTCTTTTCTTCACCCCGAATAGTTCGTTTGTATTGTGACAGATTCTTTTCTCAGGAAAGGATAGTTATCAACTACGCGCCTTCCTTCCCTTTCCGTTTCTCCTTCCTTTTTCCCCAGCACGTCAACCCCCTTTTCCTCCAGGTTCCACAAGGTTTTTTCCCCATGTGAGGATTCTCTTTTGTAGCCTTTTATTGGTTGGAGTCACCCAATTGCCCACTTATTCTTTCTTCAAACCCAAACCTCCCTCCGTCGCGACCCCTCTCTCCCGCTAATTTCCCGATTATGTTTTTTTTTTCTTTTCCTCCTCGTTTTGTTTTTTTTCTCTCTCCTCCTTCCCTTCGTCCCCTGGACCCCTCTTGTCAGAGGATCAATTATCTCCTCCCCCGGTTGTTTCTCAGAATCTTTGTCCTTCCTTTTTTCCCTGTCCGTCCATCCCCAAATTGGAATCCGCACTTTCCTCACATTTACGTCCCTTGCCTGGCTGTCCGTTGTTTCTGCCACAAAATACACCCAATTTTCCACACCTTCCTTTATTCTCTTCCCCCTTTCCGTTCCCTTTTTTTTTTTTTGGACCCGTCGATCAATTCCTCCCTTTCACGAATATCCTTTCCTCCTATTCTTTCCTCTCTTTTTCCCCCATGCAATCCCTGTGTTTCTTCCCGTGTTACTCGGGTTTATTCAGTTTCGCCGAGCGTGAGTTTCTGGTTTGTACCACGCCAGAACCGTCAATGTACGTCTTTTGCCTGCACTTTTTCACTCCCTTCCCGGATTCGGGAACCCTCCCCCCTAAGATGGTCCGCACAACATAATGACCATCTACACAACATTGCATTGAAGACCCCCCCTTCCTTCCCCCCCTTACTCCTTCACCCCTCCCCCTCTTTCTAGCTACGCTCCACTTTTGGCCCTTTTGACTTCCGCAATCTCTCTTTTTTTTTTTTCCTCCCCCCAATTATCGCTGACCTGGCAGTTGCACAGGTTCCAACAACTTTTTCCCCTTTCTACTCCAATCCCTTTTTCCCCTTTCCCTGATTGGAATCCACAGCTTTTTTTGGGTTTTTTGTTCGGCTTCTCGCCGCATCTTCGCACACATCGACCCCCCTCCCTTTTGACTCTTTCCCCTCTCCTTGGAGTTCTGGTTTTTTTTTTGCTTTTTACCGAATCCCTCTTTTTTTTTTTGCAGCTTTAACCCGAACCACCCCATTTAGGTTCTCTTTCAGGCTTCGCCATTCTAAAACAAGTTTCTTCCCCTCTTGTTTCGTTTCGGTCCTCTCGGGTTGTTTAACGTGTCTCCTCTGAGGTTCCTCCTTTTCTAACCCATGTCAGCCCCCTCTCTACCCTACCCCCGTTGCGACCGGGTCTTTGCAAGCCTGATTCCCCGATTTCTTTTTTTTTCCGCCCCCACCCTCCCTTTTTTCTTTTGACCATCATCTTACACTTCTTTCCCTACCTTTAAGTATGTTTTTCCCTCCCCCCACTGGTGATCACGGTATAACGTCCCTTTTTAAATCCCACCCATAGCTTGGTCCCCGGTTCCCCGTTCCCCCTTCCTTTTTTCCCAAAAGGTTGCCTCCTTCTCCTTTACAGAAGTTAGAATTCTCCCCTCGCCGGGCCCTCAAACGGACGATTCACTCCTCGTAAATTTTCTCCCCCTACTTTCTCCCCCTGAGTTTGGATTTTTTCCCAAATGGTCTTCCCTTCAGTTCCCCTTCCTCGTCCCCTTTGAGGCTGAGAGTTGTCGTTACTTTTTTTTTGCTTATTTTTTTTTTCTAGTGCATTCCTGCCGCCAACAATCTTTCCTTGATAAGGACGATATTTTGGTAAAGGGTCAGTTCAAGAACGGTGTGTTTTGATATCCCCTTTCCCTCGGACCCCCTTCTTCCCCTTTTTCAGTCCACACTTTTTTCTCTTTGTTTCGGCGGCTGTCCCCTTGGGAAACGTCCTTCGAGTCTGGAGGGTGCGTTCTTATGATACGGGTGCCCGGTTTCCTCTTCCCTTCCCCGGTTGGCCCCCTCCTTCTTTTTTTCATTCATTAGTGACTGATACAGCATTCTCCTTTAGGACATGGGCGCCCCCCAGCCTGACACTCACTTCCTTCCCACCCCATGTAACGAAATTTGTTAATAGAACAGTTTTCCTACTTCAAATCTTTCTTTCGATGGAATCCCCGCTTCATCCCAGTTGCCTCACCCATGTTTCGGTCTTTTTGCTCTTTCCTAGCCTCCATACTTTCCCAGTCAAATTCCCTTCCCCCCCCCCCATTTTGGCCTTCCCCTTTTCCTTTTTTCTTGACCACTTCCACCCGTGAGACTCTTCCCCCTTCCCCAATTCGACGGCCCTGTCACACCCCCCTTTACAATATATCCCCCTTTAGCCATAAATATATTGGTTCCTTTTCTTTTTCGCCAACCTCCCCCTTTTCCCCCTTTTTTCTCTTAAACATCCCCTCCCCAATTCCGTCGCCACTCACTCTCCGGCTTTCCCTCGGTTCCCTACTATCGACGGGATTTGGTTTTTTTTCTCGTCTGGGGTAATAAGTTGTGGTTTTTGCCCAACAGCTTTGAATTTTTTTCTCTCCCTCGATACCCCTTCCCTTCCTTCGAATAACTCGTTTGGCAGCTTGCTGGGACCACCTTAAATGTTAGCCTATGCCCAGCTACTTATTTGAGACATTGGTCCTTTTATCTTTATCCCCTTCCCCTTGTGGTTGTTTTTGAGAGCCTCACCTTCCCAATGTTCTTCCCCCTGTGGGAAAACCCCTTGAGAAGTGGCTTTTTTCCAATGGTACCCTTCCCCGTCCCGCTCGTTCCCCCTTTCCCAAAGTCTCCTGGTCTGTGTTTGCCCACGTTTTCGGTCCTTTCCTTGCACCCTGCCAGGGTCTTTGTAGTTTACTTTCCAAACTCGAGAACCTCTTCCCCCTTTTCCTCATTTTACGTTTGACCCTTCTTCGCGGATGGGATTTGTTGAATTTTGGTGTCCGGGGGTGGGAAGCCTTTTTGAACTACCGAGTTTTTTTTCTTCTTTTCTAGGATGCCGGTCCTTTAAATAGATTACGGTCTTTTCTCCCCCCGTTCTTTCTCTTCTTTCCTTTTTGAACCTCGTCAGTACATGATTTTTTTCTGGCTCTCCTTTCGGGGAGCCTCCGGACCCAACCCTTTTCTCCATCCCCCCCCTAAGTTTTCACGTGTATGGGGGGCTTTTATTCAACCCTTTCTCCCACCCCCTTCAGCCCAATGTGGAGGTATCACTTGATATGCCTTTTCTCGATTTTTTCCCTTTTAATTCACTCTTCTTGTTCCTTCCCCCGCCCGGGGGCTCAAGTTCATTTCTAGGCAAGTAAGTATGCTTTTTATTTCCCCTCGAAATTCGCAAACACCCATCATCTTTAGACCTCGTCTTTACGTTAGTCCACAGACACTCCCGTTAAAGATCATCAGCCAAATCTTCATAATCCCCGTTCCCACCCATTTTACACGATAAGTACCACCTGCCGACCTTGCGGCTTCCGTTTTTGAAGAGTAAACAAGAGACCTCATCCCCAATATTTTTGCCCCCCCCTTTTTACCTAATGTGTCTTACTCTGCGCCCACCTGTGTCCTTCTTCCCCCAAAACCAATGTACCACCCCCCCCCCCCCTATAGTCAGTCCTTCTCTTCTTTTCTGGTTTACCGGAGGATTTACTTCACCTTTCCTTAGGTGGTCCCAATACAGGACCCAGGTTGTATTTCCCTTCCCCCTCATTGATCCCCTCTTCTGCGGCGCGCTGGGCCCCCTACTAGCCTTTTTTTTCCTTGCTGATTTTGGCACCCCAAAACTTTTTTTTCCGAACCTTTGAGAATCTCGTCCCTTTTCGCTACATTTTACCCCGATGCGCTTTCATTGTTTCTTCAGACTTTTTCTTTCCTACCCTTCTCGGCGGCCTTTATTTACATGGCCCTCCCCTCCCTTTCCAATTTTTTTGATTTAGACTTCCATTTTTCCCCCCCCCACTTTTAGGCTGCCTGCATCGTTCTTCCCCCGTTTTTTGCAAAAGCCCACCATACGGACGAGTTACATTTCTCCCTTTTTTTCTTTTCCCACACGTAGAGGAATCCGTTTTCGTTTGTCCCGGCCTTTTCAGACCCCCCTTCTTTAAACCTGTAGGCTGGTTGATGGTTGGCCCCCCCTTTACAGTTTACACCCCCCTTGGAGTCCTTTTTCTTCAACTCCCAAGCCTTTTTTTTTGCCCCTTTTGGTGTGCGCCCAAACCCCTCTTTCCCCCTTTGTCTCACCCCCTTTATCCACGATTTTTACTAAACCCCCCCTCTTTTCTTTTCCTTTCTCCTGCAGCAGTCCGATTTGACCTTTTCTTTTTTACAACCAATCCCCCCCTCTTCGTGAATCCGGGCGTCCTTTCTTGTCCCGCAATCCTTTCCTCTCACAATGGACGTGATAGAGTTTTTGCGGCTGGCATTTAGACTCTTCTGACCCCCCCCCCCCATAGTGTGTTAGGTATCCTTCCTGCTCCCCCGCGATTGCCCCTTTTTTTCTTAAAGGGTTTCTCCGCAGGCTATCTCCCTTTGACCCCTTTTCTTCCTCCGCGTCAAAAAGACCTTTTTCCCCTTACGGTTCCTCCCCCCCCTAGATGATTGCTGCGATCACCAAGTTTCGGGGTTGGTTGGTCATGGTTTCCTTTTTTTCCTTACCGTCTCTTTTTCCCCCTTTTGGTTTTTTGGGTTTTTTTCCCTGTTTTTTCGGTTTTCTTTGTACCCGTCCCTTCTTGAGTAGGGTGGAGAGACCCGAGTTTCCCCCCCTTCCTTTTCCTCTCAGTACACAGTCCCCGCTCGGTGCGCCACTTGATCACTTTTTTACCCACCACGTATTGAACACTTGATTGCTCCTGATAGGTTTTCCTCCTCTCTAGACATTCCACTTGAGCTTTCGTCCCTTCTTCGGCTTCTTTCCCCTTTTCTTTTTTTCCAGAGGTTAAAGCTATCGGTTGTCCGATGATACTGGAAGTGGTTTCTTTTTGGTATGGGGATTTTTTTTTTTTATCACTTCCTTACATTTGACATCCCTTCAGGTAGTTCCCTTTTATTCTTTCGACTTGTCCTCCCTCGCCTTTTTCTTGATTCCCAGTCCTTTTCCCCATGATCACTCTCTTCTGCCCCACACCTTGTCCCCCCATTCATGATCCCTATCTAGTGTCCGGCCCTTTTCCAGTTCTGATCTTCTCCTTTACTCAAATGTTGTAGCTAGCTTCCCCTCCTTTCTTTCTTACCTCCCCCTCCGTTTCGTACCCACTGCACCAAAAGGTGTTGCCTCCCATCTCCTGTTCCGGGTTTTCCTTTCCTTTTCCTCAAACCCTTTTTTAGTATGTGATGCTCAAACTACCTCTTTCCGCTTCTCTTCCTTCTTCATTTTTTCTTTTCCCCCCTTACCTTGACCAGGTAGTTCCCCGTGAGATAGCACGGTTTTCGGTCGCTTTTTTTGAACGGGTGACCTTCGAACCCACCTTCCTTTTTTTTCCCTCCTGACAATAGCCCCCGTTTCCCTTTCCTTTCACTCCTTTTTTTTCCCCTAACTACAGGTTAAGATTTTTCTTCCGCTTTTATTCAAGTTTCTGTCCCGATAGATGTCTTGCTATTGAGGTGGAGAAAGTTGATGGTTTCTTCTTTTAATTTTTCCCTTTCCTCCTTTATTCCCCCCCCCCTCATCACTATGATTCGCCTTTCTCTTTTTGTTTAAACACATCATATTTTTATCCGCACAACATTTGAACTCTCCTTTTTTGAAGACAGGCATTAACAACCCACCCACTTTTATGCCGCCCCCCCCCCCCCCTTTCTTTTGCGGTCATCCGCGGCCCATATTGACTTATTAGCCAAACTTCTAGTCGAGTCTCCTGCCCCAAATACTTTCGATTCACCCCCCCCATCACCCCCTCTTCCTCCAGGAAACCCCACATTGCCCTTGGCTTCAACCTCACCCCCTCACCGACAGTTGGGGTCCTTCTTTTTTTGAATATTATACCCCCCAGCCTGTCTTCTCCAAATTTAGCTCTTTCACCCCCTCTTCCACCTTGTGAGCCCCTCTCGACCAGACATTGTTAGTCCCCCCCCCCCCCCCACCTCTTTTTTTTCATCCCCAAATCCGGCATGATGACCGATCAAGCCCCCCCTCAAAGTTTTCTCTCTCCCCCCTGATTGTAGGGCTAAGGTCCTCGTCTTTTGTTCCAACCCCTTTCCCCGATACCTCATTCTTTTTTTGCAGGACACTCTTTTAAAACTTGTTTTCCTCCCCTCCCTTCCGGGGACCCCCCCCCCCCCGACAAAATGAGAGCACCCTCTGTTCTTCAGCCTTGAAGTTCTCACATCCTTATCTGTCCGTTTCCCCCTCGACCCCCCCCACTTAACATTCCCCCTTCTGTCCTACCCTTCTGGAGGGGCCGACGACAAACGGAATTTACATCAAGCCCTACTTATCTTTGGAAATCACACACACCACTGACTCCATTTTTGAACACTGGACCTTCCTTTTCCCATTCCCCAGCGTTTACCCCTTTTACATTTCTATGGAGATTTAGCCCGCTCATTCCTGCAGATTGACCTATACATAGCAAAGGCCTGGGACGGTCAACCCCGACTTAGCGTCCCCCCAGTTTCGTCAACTTGACGTCAGTAATAGAGTATCTAGCCTCCGTTGCCACGAGTGGGTTTCAAGTCCTTGCCCCAGGGGTATCCAGGCAGGCCTAAGAGTCCTTTTTTTTCGTCTTCCCTCTCCTTCCGTACATCAGCTTGACCCATGGTATGGCTTACTGTCACCTATTCCCATGTTCCTTTCTTGATCCCTTTTTTTCACAGCCTTTAACCTTTATTCCCGCCCTATAGTTGTACCCCTGGACTCTCAATGTAATCTGGTTTTCTCTTCACTCATTACTTCCTTTGATTCCCCCTTATGTCCCATTCGTCAAATCCCACTTTCCCCAATATTTTCCGCATTTCTGTCCGGGGTGCAAAGAGGTAAATTACGCCTTCCCCGACTGAGTGGTTATTTTTACTGCTCTGTCCTGACGGTTGGTTTTCCTCTTAATCGTAATGGGCACTTCGGATGTCTACATCCCCCCTTTCCGATCTCCCAGGACTCGGGATACCCCTATGAGACTTTTAAGTTTTACTTCTTCATCTTTAATAGTACCTAACACTATGAAACCTACACCGGCACTTTCCCTTTTTTTTATCCTGTCTACCCCTTCCCTCTCCTTTCAATTTCTTCCCCTTGTTTCGATCGAATAACGCCTCTGTTCATAACAACCTCGATTACCAAGCCACTTTTCTCCCTTTCTGAGCCTTTATCGCGAAATTCCTCTCCCAGTCTAGCCTTTTTTGACCCCTTGTTCTCCCCCTACTGGACTTGCTTCTACCACCTCACCCTAATTTAAGAGTCCCACTTGGACCCCCAGGGGAAATCTTCCTGTACCACCCCCCCCCCCCTTTTTTTGTTCATCCGCACTTTTTCCTCCCCTTTCCCCCTGGTCTTTTTCGACCTCTTGTGCTCCCTCCCCCCACATTACAACTTCAAAAAACATCCCCCAGAATTCCTATCCACTATACCTGCCCCATTCCCTCTCTCCCTCTAGGAGCGTTTTTCCTTTCCTTGGATTAATTGTTACGACCCCTTCCTCTCGACATGGGGGACCCCTCCTCGACTCCCCCTTTCCACCCTCGCTGTTTTCATTGAGGAATAACTCTTGCTTTTCCCTTTTGACCCCCATTCCCTTTAGAAGCCATCTCCAACGGGTGTTTTTCCTGCCTGTTATTTTTCCTATATATTTTACCCCCAGTTGTTGTTGTTTCTCTCGCAGTCCCACCATGTATACTTGTGTTGACCTAGTTCTCCTTTTATGGATTTCCCCCAGCTGGCCCACCCTTTCAAAAGCCGCCTATTATTCTTGAAAAAACACTGGAAATACTTTGACTTGTTGACCGGTGTTTTGTTTGTTATTCGTATTGATTCCCCTGCTCCTAGTTGTCCTTTTCACACCCTACTTCCCCCATAGCGAACCTCCTTTTTTTCTATTTCTGACTTCCTCCTCTGATGATTTCCTTTGGATTTTTTTCTGGTGGGTGACTGTGTGGAAGCTTACCTAAGATTGTTCTTCGGACCGTTGCTCGTAGCCGCGTTTCTAAAATCGCGTGTTCGGTATCCCGTGCTGTGTCCTTATCAAGTTTTGACCTTCCTTTTTTCAATTTTCCGATTCCTTCTCCTTCTTTTTCCTTTTTCGGATCAGCAGTCCACCTTGTTCCTTCGCCTCCCCAAATTGAGCAGTGGAGAATTGTGCGCTTCTCGTTCTTGCTCTCTTGCACACCTTCCCGAAAACATTGGGTACCCCGCTAGTACTCTTCTTTCATTCGACTTCCCCCTTTTTTTCTGTCACCTTTCCGAGTCTGTGTGTGTATGTCACTTCCCCTTGTTCCCTTCCTTAGAATTGGATCCGTCCTCTGGTAGATTTGATAATCCCTTCTCTTTTTCCCACACCTCTTATTCTTGCGTCACGAGCACTGTCCGTTTAGAATCCTTATGGGACGCCCCCAGTCCCTCCCCCCGTTTCCCCCCAACCCCCCCACGTTTGCCCAAGTATCATGTCCCCCCAAAGAGGCATGTGAGCCATTCCCCCGTTCCCCCTTTTCCAGTTCATCTCCCCCCCACTTTTCCCCCGTTGATTACCATCCACTTTGGATTTTTTTTTCAGGTCCCATTGCAAGTATAAGTGTTTCTTCTCTTTCCCTTATTTCCCCCTAACCTTCTTCGTGCCTCTCCTTTCCCACCCCGTAGTTTCTCCTGTTTGGATTTTATTTCTGCCGTCCTGTGCTTCCCCTCATCAATACCTTCTTTTTGAACCACAAACACTTCCTTTTCTGTTCTTGCTCCTCCCAGTTCATCCTACTAAGCCCAGGCTTTTTTCTTTTCGTTCAATTCAGTCGAATTTTGGGTTTTAGTTGCCCCCCAACCCTTCCCTCCAGAGATCTTCCTTTCGACATCCCTCCTCTTCTTGGAATTTTTAGTCCCAGAAGTGTTTGAGGAATTTAGGGACTCTACTCCTCCCTCTTCACATATACCCCGCACCTTTTTTTTTTGCCCCTTCCCCTTCCCTCGGGAATTTTCTTCACTTGGTTACCCAACCCTTGTTTTTACCCATGCCCCTCCCCTTCTTCCTAATTTTCTTTTCCCCACTTAGTGGGTTTCCAATCCCATACTTACATCGGCTCCCCACCCCACTTGGTATCTTGCCATTTTTTGAGGAAACAACGTTTCTTTTTCACCCTGGAACTTTTTCTTTGTCGGCAAGGACATCTCACCGTAGATTGGTAGTTCTATTCTCTTTTTCTTTTTTTTTTTTCCCCCCCTTTTAGCTTTTTTTCTACAGTTTGAAGCGCTATTCC
>Ga0179593_1581577_pt1 | contig 15156 bp, 26 predicted proteins | sample CZODoug2_1_08_16_FD_185931 | JGI IMG/M metagenome (GOLD analysis project Ga0179593, IMG submission 185931) | Vadose zone soil fungal communities from Angelo Coast Range Reserve, California, USA - CZODoug2_1_08_16fungal (PacBio error correction) | ecosystem: Environmental > Terrestrial > Soil >... | reverse complement strand
ATTCTCGGTCACTTTCTCTCCCTGCCGGGTCTCTCCTTTTTTTAAGTTCTCGATCAAGTATGTTCCATCTTCTTTTTGTGTTGCACGACTGCTCCTCCTCTTTTTCCCCTTCCTCACAATGGTGGTTTTCCTCTTTGTTGTGTTCCTTTTTGGACAGCGTCCCCCCCTTTTGCGGAATGACTCCCCACTTTCTATCCCGACAGGTCTCCCCTTTCTCCGGAGGGCTTTCTTCAGGACGCCGGGCTTTCCTCCCCCCTCCCCCCCGGCTACCTTCCTCTTTTCCTTCCCCCAACAGAAGTAGTACTTTCCTACCCCCCTGGACGACACGAAACTTCTTCAATCCTTCGCTCCTCCCGTTTTCCCTCTAAGAAATCTTCCCTTTGCTTTTTTTCCGTGAACAGGGCAACAGAAATCATCACTGCTTCCCCCGCGAGAGTGGCCAGTTCCCCATGGACGGCCGCTTCTCTTTTTTTCATTTTCTTGGCTTCTTCTCCGGGAAAAATAGGGTGTCCGCTTCCCCTCTCCGACGACCTCCGTGGCAAAGCACTTTTTCGGGAACTTCTTATTTCTTTTTTTCCCTGGGAAACAATAGTCCTTCCTTCCTTCCTCTTCCCCCGACCCCATTCCTTTTTTTGCTTTCCCGTCCACGAAGTAACCTACCGCCCTGTCTTCCGTGACGAGCTCGTTCCCTTCCCCTTTTTCTCCCATAATGATTTGACACGGTCTTCTTTTTTTCCTTCCGGAATTGGATAGATTGCTTTTCCACCAGGAACCTTTAGAGACCCTTCCCTTTTCCATCCAGGCTCACCTCCCTTCTTTTGTTTTTAGAAACAGACTGATAACCTTGATAATCCGGTGGCCATTTTTTTAGGCTTTTTCACCTTTATCCTCAGATGGCCCAGGAGGTTCCCTTTGGAACTACTCTCCTCAGCGTTTTCCTCCCCCTCTCCCTCCCCTAACTCTCTTTCCCCTGGTGCTGCACAGGCTGCACGCCATGTAATTTTCCAGAGAATTCACCCTCCCTTTTTTTTCTCCCTTTTCTTGTACTGACCCGAGATAGTGTTTTCCTTCTCTTCTGGATCTTATCATTTTTTTCCCCTTCGGCTGGCCCCTGTCGACTTCCCTTTCTCTCTTCCGCAAGTTCCCCTTTCGTCTCTTTCCTTCTGTGCTTCAAGCTGCGCGCCTGGGCCGGGTTTTCTGACTGAGTTTTTTCTTTTTCTCGGATGCTGAAGTAAACTTTTTTTTTTTTCAACGTCTGCATCCTTCTTTTTCTCCTTCTGAGGAGACCCTCCTTTTTTCGCCTGCAGGAACCCCCCCTTCTCTCCCTTCACCCCGGCCCGTGCCGCCTTTTCCCCAGTACCTCTTCCTCGGCCTCCCCTCTCCCTGTGGGTTTATCTTTTGTTAGAAAGCATACGAGCCTTCCGTTGTTCATCGAATGAAAGTCCATTCTTCTCCCCCTCGATGCCCGCTACTCCCCCCCCGTGCTCTTTTCCTCTTTAATGCCAGAGCCAGCCACCTGTTGCTTCCACCTCAGAGTAAGAATGTTTTTTCCCTCCCCTGTCACTTCCTTTTTCTTCCTCGCCACCAACCCCCCTGCCCCTTTTTTCCCCGTTCACTCTCGTACAGCCACAGGACACACCTTCCGCCTTCCCTTCCTCCTTCTTCCCCCTCCCCAGACAGGGTTTTCCCCCCCCCTGACGTCCCGCGAACTCCTCGATACTTCTTTCCTCCCCTTTCTGCTACGACGACCACACACGTCACATGCTCCGGTCTCAGTTTTTTTGTTGCGAACCGGGGGGCTTTTTTTTTTTCATAAGGGTTTTTTTCTTCCCTCTCTCGAAACTTTTTCGTCATCGCGTTTTCCGACATAAGACGGCTTTTTCTACCTTATCGAGAAGGAGTGAATCCTTTTTTTATGACAATACGTTCAGCTCTATCATCTTCCCCCCTCGAGTGTTTTTCCCTCATTCCCCCCTCCCGTGACGAGTAGATTTGTCCCCTTGTGCACTCCAAGTCGGCCTCCTTCCAACAGAAGCCCCTTTCCTTTGTTTTTTTTTTGCTCGGCGATCGCGCACACACCCCTTTTTTTCCCCTCTTAAGTCTTGCGCTCGTTTCTTTTTTTCCCCTCCGTTCACCGAGAGACCGGAGTTTTCCACCAAGTTTTGCAAGAGGATTTCCTTCCGACTCATTTTTCCCCTTCCGAAGGGAATTTCCCTTTTTCTTCTCTGTCGTTATAAGTTTTTAGCCCCCTCCGGCGCCTTTTTTTCCCTCTCACGTGTTTCCTTTTGTCTGCTGACCAAGGACGATCCCACCTTTTTCTTTCCTGCCCGAGACTGGCACCTTTTCCCCCTTCATGGCGGCCTTTCTCGCCCCTCCTGCCGGCGGTACGCTTTTTCCAGTCACCGTTCTTTTCAGACCAAGACTTCCACGGGCAGGCTTTTTTTCCTTGCAGACAGACGACGCCTTTTTTCCTTCTCCCCCGGCCCTTTTTTTTTCCCTCCCCTTTGCTGATCAGCGAAGTTCTTCTTCATTTTTTTTAGAGCCAAGGCGGCCTTCCCCCTCCTTCCTTTCCTTTCCTTCCCCCCCTGTGATGCTGCCAGCCCAGGGACAGCTCATTCCTTCCCACTGATACCCCCATGACAAGCTTTTCTTCCCCCCTGCCTTCCGTGTTCGCGACCTTTCGCGTTTCCCTTTTTCGTCCCCGTACACCAGATTTGCCCCCCCTTTCTCCCCCCGTCGAAGGTGTAAGGTGCTGCTTTTTTTTTCTTTCCCCCGTTTTTTGTTACTCAGGAGGGCACGCCCTTTTTTGTTCATTCATCTCCCCCCTTCTTCTGCGAACAGGAAAGAAACCTTTCCCTGCGATGTACCGTTCCTTGCCCTTTCCCTCTTTCCAGCCGGAAAACCCCCTCCCTTCTGCCGGAACGCTACCTCTCCCCCTGCCCGCTTTTCCCCCTTTGTCTATGACCCCCCCCCCATAGTTTACCCCCCCTGGCTGACGCCACTTCGGCGGAAGCTTTTTCCCCTACAGGCCTCCTCTTGTCATCTTCCGATTTTTAAATTTACTTTGTTTGTGTGCTTACGTCGTTCCATCAAACTTTCAACGGATAATTCTCTCCAAGAGGACATCGCCAGCATATGAACCATCCCCCCTTCTATCCCCAAGCATATGCCTTTTTTTCCCTGCTGTATCTGTAAGAGCAGTTCTCAGTATCCCCCCTCCGTTAGCTCTTGGTGCTTTCCCCCCCATGAGAGGTGGTTGTCTTTTCTGAGCGCTTTTCCTCTTCTCACTAGCCGAATTCCCTTTTTATCGCAGAAAGGTTCTTCCTTTCTGGAATGCACTTGGCAGTGTTTTTGCCTGGCTTAGCCAATGCGGTTTTTCCCGCCAAAGGTCTGTCTTCCCCCCCCCCTGTCCACCGATCGAATCTGTCTTGTGCGCCTTCGAACCCCCTCCCCCCCCGCATGCCGGTCCCCTTTGTGCCTTTCAGTTTTTTTTCCGCGAATTTTTTTTTCCGCACTCTGGCGCCCCCCTCCCTCGAGGACTGCTCCTTTGTCATTACGATTGATGGTCTGGTCGTTTCTTGAGCGTGAAACTTTTTGTTTTTGACTCCTTTTTTTCATACCCCATGGGGTTTACCGCGGGTTATTGGTTGTGACTCTTTTTGTTTTTTTTTCCTTTTTATGTCAGGAGCGGAATCTGCCTTGACCTTCATTTTGTCGTGTCACTTCTTTCATCAGCGCTTTTTACTAGTCCCCCTGTATTCCGCTCACTGATTAATGCATGGTTATTGTTTCTTAAGCTTTTTCTTTGTCTTCGAATAGATCCTGTGTCTTTTTTTTCTGCTGAAGGGCGCCAGCGCCTCTTTTTTCCCCCTTCTCTTCTCCATTGTTCCTCTCCTCCTTTTTTTTTCTCTATCTACATGCGAGCACGTTCATGGTATCCTGCCGCCCGAACTGCTCCATTATCTCCCCCGACATTTTTTTTTTTTTTTGTTACAATTCCTCTTCTCTCCCTTTCCCCGTTCGCGGAATTTCCTTTTTCTAGTACCCCCCCTTCCCTCTCCGCCTGTTTATGTGGTCCTTTTCTTCGGAAGAACAGGATACGGTGTGCAGTCTCTTCCTTTCCTTTGACCGCATTTCCCTCATTTTTTTTTTCCCACCACCTCGCACCCCTTGCTTTTTCCCTGTGGGATGACCTGCACTTGCAGGTTCCAGAACATTCCTTAGTACTCTCTCTGCAGAAGTCCAAGTCTGGCCTTTTTTCTTGCCACCTTCTCTTTTGCTTCACCATGCTGGCAGGAGCAAGGCATTTTTTTCGCTGTCTTTTTTCCCCTTTTTTTCTACCAGACCGCCTTACGTGATCTTTTTTTTTTTTCCTCCCTGACCTGGGCGGACCGCCTCCTTTCTCCTTCTTTCTCACGGCCCCTTTTCTTCGCCTGAGCAGGAAGGAACTGTCCGTCTCTTTTCCCGGCGAAGGTCTTCAATGACCCCCCTCCTCTCCTAACAATCCCCCTCCTCTCTTCCTTTCTTTCGCTCCGCCGCATGCAGGGCGTTTTGAACGAGACTCTTCTTCCCGATGACGTGGGGTTTTCCGTTTGGATGGTTACAGATTTTCCTTTGTCAATGCCTTGCTCTTTAGTCGGATCAACGTGAAAGTTTTCTCTTTCCCCCCCCTCGTTAAGAAAGTTTTCCTCATCTCTGAGATTGAATTAGTTTTTTTTTTTTTATGGGGGTTTCCCCTTCCCCCAAGCTCTTCTTTGATTGCGGACAGAATGTGGTTTTTTCATGATAGTTGTTGGGCCTGTCCGAGGCTACTCGTGCTTTTTTTCCTTTTTAGCTCCGCATTTTTTCGACTTTTCAGGCATAGGATGCACTCCCCCCCCCCTGCAGGTCGCGATGGTATCTTCTTTTTTTCTTTAGTGAACTGCGCGTGCTCCTTTCCCCTCTCCTTTTGTCAAGTACTTTCATTCCCCTTCTTCGCTGTTTCGGTTGTGCTTGATGGGTTGCATTTTTTTTTTCGCCAGACTGGTACACCGCGCCCTTCTTTGCAGTCAACTTTCCCCCTTTTTCCTCTCCCCTGGGGGTAGCAGTTTTTTTCCTTCCTTTCCCCCGGTGCTGGCCAGACATCACAGGTTTGCGGGTTGTTTTCCACTGCGACTGGCGCTCCCTCCCTTCTCGCTGACGACTTCACCTTTTTCTTCTTTTCCTTTCTGGACGGGGGTTCCCTTTCTTCTGCTCTCGTCGTCGTCTGAATGTATTTCGCCTCTCCCTTTTGCTGCTGGGCGGATACTAACGGTTTTTCCGACTTCCTTTGCGTTCTCTTGTTTTTTTCCGTCCGAATTCGCGTACTTTTTTACCGGTGACAGTTCGAGTCGTAGTATGCTCTTTTTCCTGGGTCTCCCGCCTTCTTTTACCACAAGTGATCTTCTTTTTTCTTAGCAGCGGAGATGATGATGCCGAGTCTCAAGACGCGCCGTCTTTTGCGGACCGTGCTGGCTGCTTTTCTTTTTCCCTCCGTCCCCCGTTCTTAGTGGTTCTCTTTCTTCTTTCCCGTGGGCGCCACTAAGAGCTAGACTTCTTGTTTTTCGCAGTGTGCGTATGATCGCGATCAGCGTGACCCTGTTTTTTCTCCCTCCGGCCGCTTTCCCTTGTGATGGGCAAGGCGCCTTTCCTCCGTTCTTTTTTTTCCTGTCTGAACACGGATTTTCTTCTCTTTTTCCTGCGGAGACGTACTTTTTTTTTTCTTATTAACCTTTCTTCTCTCTCCTTTTCTGCTTTAGCTCGCGATGACTTTGACATTTTCCTCTTCCGTACACCTTATCGGCTCTCCTTTTCAACTGAGGGATTCATGTTCCTTTACCTTTTTTTTTTTTTCCCCTCAGGCTTAGCATAGATCGCCGCCCCCCCCCCCCCTCTTTTTTCGCGGATAGTAGTTCCTTTATCGATTCCCGAATTGTTCTTTTTTTTTCCCTTTTCTTTTACGAGAGAGTTTCCTGTAACCTCCTTCCTGGTGGTGGAAGCGTCATGGTCCTTCTTTGCAAGGGGATTATGCTGTCTTTTCTTTCACAGCGTGAGCGGCTGTTTCTTTCTCCCTTTTTTCGGCCCCAATCCCTCCCCCCCCGAGACCAGAGAGGTTAGAGGACCTTTTTTCTTTCTTAATGTAATCTCTTTCCTTTTTCCGGAGGATCGTTATTCTTTCCTTTTTCTTTTCCCCCAGGATTTTGCGGCTTCCCTTCTTTCCTTTGCCTGATGATAGGTGCTGTTGGTCCTGGTTTTTTTTCCCCTAGGGCTCTCCTCCGTTTTTTTTTCCCTCCTCCTGGCATGATGCCCGTTCACTTTCCCTTTTCTCCTCCCGGCAAGATCGTATCGCACTTCAATTTGATTTTTCTTTTTTCTTGACCAAGCCGCTTCTTTTTTTTTTTTTGCCGGCGGGAGGGTACCTTCCTTTTTCCCTCTTTCCTCCTTTTCCCCTTCGAAGGGTCAGCGTTAGTCCCCCTGTCCCTGCGAAAGATCCAAGTACCTTCCCCCCCCCCACGATCGCTTTTCCCCTTTCTCTTACACGGCGGACGCCTTCTTTTTCTTTTTCCTTTCTGACCCCTCTTTTTTTTTTTTTTTTTTCCAGCTGGGCCCCCAGTTTTCTTTTTCGGCGAGCGTGCGGCCTTGCCTCAAGGAGGTCGTTCTACCCCCCCCCCCCCTTTCTCCAGCTTAGTTCTTCTTTTTTCTCACCTGACCGGATGATCTTTGGAATTCTTGGGGATAACCCGTTTCTTTCTCCGGGATGGACCCTTTTTTTCCTTTTTACGATACTATCTTTCCGTTTTCCTCGAGCCAGGAAGGCGGTCGTTCGATTCATGGTTTCTTCAGGGGTCCCCCTCTTTGCGGGTGAACGTCTCCCTAGCAAGGACGCCAGGTTAGGTTTTTTCCGTGAGCGAAGGGGTTCTTTGAGAGATGTTTCCCGAGTTTTTTTTTTTTTCCCTGAGATGAGGAGTATGTTTCTTTTTCCTCCGGTATTGACCCGAGACAGAGGTTTCCTTTAGACGGGCCCGCCTCCCCTATTGGATGTCTTTGTCTCTCTTTTCCGTACAGGTTGAAACTCGTGTTTTCTTTTTTCTGAGGAGGGCGGGCCCTTCCTTTCCCGGGAAAGTGCACGCTTTTTTTTTTCTCGAGTATAAGGCTATGTCTTCTGGACCTTTTTTTTTTTCTTTTGGAGTTGGCGTCCGACGCTTTTTTTTTTCACTTCGGGGTGGCCGTTTTTCCCTTCGCCGGGTAGGAGGAGGGCCTGTATCCCCTTCGAGGTACGTTTTTAAGAATCCCGTTACCCCTTTTCCTCTTGCTGTCGGGATCGTTTCTTGGATTGTCCTTGGAGATTGGTCCTTCCCGACGTCACCCCCTTTTCAAAGGTGCTTGGCGGTACAGCTGAGTATCTATTCGGGCCAATACCGTCGGGCGGGGGGGTGGGGGGGTGCGGAGGGGGTTGTTGGGTGGGCTTAGACGTGGATCGGAGCAACTTCTTTCTCTCCAGGAAAGTTTTCTCTTTTTGGTGAAAGATCAGGTCTTACGTTTATTCTATTTTTCCTAATACTACCTTTTTCTATGAGAGATCTCGGTGATAGTCCGGATTCTTTTTTCAACGAAGAATTATCCACCTTGTGTAGTGATCAGACGGTTTATTCTCGATAAGTCTGACCACCAAACCCCATCATCGAAGGGATTTGACGTTCCTTGAAAGGTGGTCTCTTCCCCGAACCGGGTGCCCATTTGAGTGTTCCCTCGTGACAGTGGACCGCTAACCCGTCGTGAGGTCATTTCCCCCCCAAGTCGCGTCCCCCCTGCCAGAAGCGTGCCCTTCCGGAAGGTGCCCTTCCTGAACCTCCTTTTTCCCTTCCCCGAATCCGACCCTTCCTTCAGCCCGGCAACCCTCCCCTTACTCGGTAGGACTCCACTCCCAAGCCAGGTTTTTATCCCTCCCCCCCTCCGGAGAATCGAGGAGTCACCTTTCCATGTACCAGATCATCTTTGAGGTCCTTCACCGGACAGAAGGTCCCCTCGTCATCTTTTTTTTCCCCCCACGAGCGTCTTTTTTTCGGAAAAGGCATCCCCCCCCCCCCTCCTTTTTGTCGCTGCGGGTCTTCGACAGCGTCCACCCCCTCTTTTCCTTGATGACAGCGCGAGCGGACCTCTGGGCAGCCTGAACCTTCACTAAGATCGGGAACTCATTCCGGAGAAAAATCTCCCTCCCCCTTCCAGTCGTGCTCACGTTCCGTCTTTTCAGCTAGAACGGAGTCCTTTTTGAGAGATAGTTCCCGTCTCCTTCCCCTCCCTGAAGTATCTCCCGCGAGGTGCTTTGTTGGCTTTCTGATGGGTACCTTCAACTCTAGTAGAGAACCGGCCCTTTCTTTTCCCATCACAGGATCACTCCGCCTGTTTCCCCAAAAGGAAGGCTTAACCCGGTCTCCCTCCGGCAGGGGGTGAGGCTTTCCTCCGTGGCAGGGGCGTTTTCCCCTCCCTTAATGCGCCTTCTCGGGAAGAATTCCCTCGCAAGAGAGAGGCCTTTTGCTCTCTTTCCCCCCCTGGCAATGTCCTAATGAAGCCCTTTTTTTCCTCCCGCCAGTTTCTCTGTACCGCCGTCGATTTCCTTCTCGATAGTGTTCCTCCTCTTTCTTACATATTACGAAGGCTTCCTGTTCCAATTACCGCGCGATTTTCCCCTGACAGACGGCGGTGTGGTTTTTTCCTCCCCTCCTGGACCATTTGATACTTCCCCTTATTCTTTTTTGCCGAGGCATTTCTGTCAGTCCCTCCCTATTAACGGTCAAGCAGGCCCCTTCTTTCCCCTTCCTTAGGAGCCGAATTTTTTTCTTACGATTCTCCCCCACTGGCAGCACTGCCCCACCCTCAGTCCCCTCTCCCTTCTTTCCAAGTACCCGCTGCCGTTACTCCCCCTTATCCTGGGGGTAGATCGTGCCTTCTTCTCCTGCATACGAGCCCTTTCACTCGGTAGAGGGAGAATTCCCCCTGATCCAACAGGCAGATGTCCCCCTTTCCGCGTGCGATTTGCCCGCTTTTTTTTTTTTTTTTTTCCTGCCCGAGCCCGCTCTTTGGAACATCAGTAAGCAGTCAGTCACCCCCCGGTCATTAATATGACAATTTCTCCCCCACAACCCCGGCCCCCCCTTTTTTCTTCCAGTAACTCTCCCCCCCCCCCCCACAGGAACAAGAGGTCCCATTCTCCGCATCCAGCCAGGTTCCCCTCCCCCCCGATGCCGCGTCCCCTTCCTTCTTTTTCTCACTCCTTCGGCGAATGCCTCCTTTTCCACATGGCCATGGGGGTTCTCAGTTGGACCGCCTCTCTTTTCCCCTCTCGATCAAGGGTCTTCTCTTCCCCCTTGGCTCCTCATCGACTCTCCCCTCCCAACTTCTTAGTTAATAGCCTCCCCCTTTTTTTCATCCTCCCCGCAATCTCCTTTGTTTTTTCAGCTCTATAAGCTCGTCAGGCCCCCCTTCTCCTTTTTTTCAGCAGGACTTGCCCCTCCCTAGTCTGCGATTTCTCATCCCCCCCCCCCCCGCGGACAGGAAACCGACCCCCCTCCTGTTGATCGCTCTCCTCCCCCCCCCCCCCCTAACAGCGCGACCTCCCCCTCTTCGCTCAGTTTTTAGTGCGGCACGACTCCCCCCTTTCGATTACCTTCTTCCTTCCCGGACAAGAAGACGGTGCCCTCTTCGCCGGAGACCGCCTCCTCCAGGGCCCCCCCTCCTTTAGGAATCCTGCTTTTTTCCTCGCTCTGGCATTCATCACCCCCGCCCTCCGGCGCACGAATATCCGTTGTCTTCCCCGCGCGTGCTTTTCCCCCCCCCCCCTTGCCCCAGTTCTCCCGCGACTGGCAACCTCCCCCCCCCCGTACCGCATGGCTGTTACTTTTCTCCCCTCTCCGCAATGCCTTTTCCGGATGAACACGTCCCCGAGTATTTTCCCCAGTCAGCCCGTCGTGATCCCCCTACCTAAATTGTGCAGCTCCTCCGTGCCGAGCTTTTTTCTTTCCCCCCGGCGATGAGCAACCCCCCAAGTTTTAGCGCTTGATTTAGCGCCCCCCCTCTCGTAGCAGCGATTCCCTCCCCTGATGATGGTGTCCATCCGATCCCCTTATAGAAAAATGTTACTCTTCATGAACTTGGACATTTTCTCCTTTTCTTCCCCCCCTGCCGGCGACGGTTTCCCCCCGCTGGCGACCCGTTCCCCTCCTTCCACGAACAGAAGCACTCGTGCTGTTCTTCTTCCTTTTTTCCACCGTTATGGTCTTTTCCCCGTCTGCCCCCGCCAAGTTCAGCTCTCTTCTCTTTCCCTTGAAGAGAACCAGCGGTTGATGTAGATTGCCCCTTTCGTTTTTATTTCCCTTTCCTAGGCCGGAACCCCCCAAAAAAGCACGCCCTCCGCCTCATCCATCTTTGTTCGTTTTCTTTCCTCTTTTTCTTCTCCTCGAAAACCGCCCGAGTAGGCTCGGGCCCCTTTTTTTCCCCATAGCTGACCGATCCCCTTGCTGCCTCATCCGGCGGCTGGTCCCCTTTCCCCCCCCTGCATTACGACCTCAAAATCCGTTTAGATCGCTTTTTCCCCCCCTTTTTTTGTTTAAAGATGGAATCAACGTTTCCTCCCTCCAAGCAAGCGTCATTTTGCCCCTTCCTTTTTTTTTGCCCTTTAAAAAATCCAACGTTTCCCCCCCCCCTTCTTTTCTTCCTAAGCTGTATTTTTCTTTTTCCCCATCCTCCTGGCCATGCGACTTCTCTTCCGCTTGGAAGTAAAGGAGAGTGTGTTTTATATATGCTCCCCCTTCTTTCGTGAACCTCCTTCGACGAAATCTCCCCTTTCTCCAGACGGTTCCCACGGTTTTTCTTTTTGTCAGTGGGAGGTTTTGGCGTTTTCTCTTTTTTCCTTCAGGCCAGCTTGTTTCCTCCAGGTCATGGCTTTTAGTTCTTTGACCCGATCGAAGCGGTCCTTTTCCCCTGAGGTTTTCCCCCCCCTCGAAGGGGTTTTTTTTTGTTGCTTTTTTGCATCAAGAAAGCCTGGGTTTCCCTTAGTGTGACAATTTCCAGCCATTTTTGCTTGGCTTTCTTTTCCTTTTTGTCACTCGCAGTTTCTCTTGGTAGGGGGCCCCCCTCTGCTCGTGACCCTGCCAATCCTCCTTTTTTTTTTTCATCCCGAGGATTACAGAAGGGTCTTTACAGTGATGTTCCTTCGGGGAAGGCGGACCGAACTGTTCCTTTTGCCGTAGACGATTTCTTCCGCGTCTCCCTTGGTCATCATCTGCTTTTTTCTTTTCTTTCCTCTACTCGCCAACTGACTTTTTCCCTGATTCAGCCCTCTCTTTCCTGTGTGTGGTATCTTCGAACTAGCTCCTGTTTTTTCCTTTTCCTTTTGTGCGGCGAAGGCCGCCCTCTGTTCGTTGCGGCCCTTTTTTTTTTTTCCTCCTCCTCCGTGTTGTTGTTTTTTCTTCTGCCCTGCCACGCGAGCGCTGGCGGCTTCCCCCCCCTCCCCCTCCCTTCTCCAGGAAGCTATGAGGCCCCCGGCTTTTTCACTGCGTAATCAGTCGCGGACCTCGTCCCGAGAGCCGCGATGATTTTTTCGGGAAGAAAACGGTTTTTCCTTTTTTCTTTTTCTCTCCTCATGGCAGCCCCCCTGTTTTTTTCCCAATAGTAAAAACCATAGTCTTCCCCCCATGCGGGATGTTTTTCTCCCTTTTCAGTGTCACGCTCAGTCCCCCCTCCCCCCCCTTTCTCTGCCTGCCCGAAGGCAGCATCACGTTAGCTCCCCCTCTTTTTGGCCAAATTAGAGGTCAACCTTCTCTTCGCACGGCAGCGGCGCTTCCCCCTCTTTCACAAGAACAGCTTCGCTTCCTTTTTTTCCTTGTTGTCTACGCCCCTTTCCTTGTGCGGGACCGCAGCTTTTTTCCACGCCACCGCCCCCCTTTTTTTTCCCCCCTGAGCCGTTGCCGAAACCTTTTCCCCCTCTCCACGGTCATATTCGGACCTTTATTATATGGCAGCGCCCCCTCCCCTTCCCCCCCCCAGAAGCTCCTGTACGTCCTTTCCTTTCTCCTGGGACGCTGACAGATACCCCTCCTTTTCTCTTCTTTTTGGTCGAGAAGTTGGATGGTTCTGTATATTTTCCACTTGGCACGCTTGCGTTTTCCTTTCACGTTGATTCCATTCTTTACTTCTTGTCGCAGGTCTCTTTTTTTTTATTTTTTTTTTTTTTTTTTAAATCTTTTTTCCCTTTGCCTTGTAGTAGCGGTCGGCACCTCCCCCCCCTGCCGGATGCGGCAGCTTTTCTTTTTTTTTCAGCTATTTTGGGCATAGCTTCCCTCCCTTCCTCGGAGGTTTTCGCTGTCCGTTCTTCTTTTCCGCGCTAGTACTCCCCCCTACTGAACGTCCCTTTCCTTTTCGCCGATGGGTTTTTTTTTTTTTTTTTTTTTTTTTTTGTGGGGGGGGTTGGTTATTTTTTATACTGCTATGAGCGAACTTGCGTTTTCCCCTCCTTCCCCTTTCCGGTGTCAGTACTTCCATCCTTTCCCGGTTCACGTTGATGCTGGTCCCTCTTTTTTTTACCTTGTTCGCCAGATGGTACCCGGCGGTCCCCTGGATGCAGGAACTGTTCATGGGGGTAGCAGTTTCCCCTCTTTCTTTTCCCCTTGCTGGCACAGCATTCACCGGTCTTTCCTTTTTTTCTCCTTCTACGGCGCCTGGAGCTACCTCCCGACTGTTTCTTTTCCGTCCGCTGATCGAAGCTTTCTCGCAGGGGTGTCGTTGTTCTAGAGCGCGTCGTTTTCTTTCCTTTTTTTTGTTCGTGGACTAGACTCTTTTTGTGTTTTTCTTTACATAACGGACGTTGTCCTTTTCTGTCTAGGGCTAAGACGGCCGTCCTTCCCCCTTTTCCGACAAATTTTCCCTTCCTCTTTTTTCTTAGTAGGATGGGCTGTCCTCGATGGCGGAATACACTTCCTTTCTGAATTCATTCGTCTTTTTTTCTTTTTTTCTGATGCCGCGACCTTTTCTTCCTACGCGACGGATGCCGCTTCTTGAGCATTTTTCCTTTCTTTTTGGCCGGCTACTCTTGTTTGTCTACGGTTCTTCTCGTCTCTTCGTGCCCCTCGAGCGGCCAGATTTTCTTTTCTTTTTTTTGGTGTGCGCGATGCGCAGGGAATTTCTTTTTTTTTTCCCTGGGCCGCGTGCGGCAACAGGTCCCCTCTGCGACTCGTGGTCGGGTTCTTTTCCCCCAAGCGAGGCCTTGTCCCTTCCCTCCTTCTCTCGCTGAACGTAGGGTACCTGGTGAGTTTTTTTCTTAGTCACCAGCGGTACTATAACTGGTCCTTATTTTTCCCTCCCCTCTCCTCGGCCACGTTCCCCTCTCCTGTGACCCTTATCGGCAGTTGATTCCGGTTCAGGCACTTCCCCCCCTTTTTTCCATGTGACTGAAGCTGTCTCCGCACGGCTAGCCATTCTTTTAGCGCCGCTTTTCTGGCTCGTAGTTAGCCCTTTTTTTTTCTTTTGGGTGGGTTTTGGACTTGACTTTTCCCCATCTTATTGCCGCCGCTTTTTCTGTCCGAGGAGTTAATTTTCCCCCTTTCCAAGGGCCGGTGTTTTCTGGCAGCGGCCTTTTTTGAAGGACCGGTTTTCTCTTTTGTCACTGCTACTGAGGTTTTTCCCTCTTTCTTGCGAGCAGGATCTTCTTTTTCTCCTTCGGAAATCTCAAGTTTTTTGTGATTCGGCTGGTCTTCTCCTCTCTAACGTGAAGGTTTTCTTTTTCTACCAGATATACCCCCCACACCACCCCCCCCCCCCCCCCCCCCCCCTCCCCTCCTCCCCCAGGATCCCTTTTTCCTTTTGCCTCTGCATTTTTTACACATCCTTTTTTGCGATAGGTGCAGTGTCTTGTTCTTCTCTTTTTTTAGAAGCCTCCGCCCCTCCTCCTTTTTCCGTTGGAGCTCCCCTTTCCCTGGGCACTTCTGTACTATTTCTCCCTTTCCTGGCAAAGATCGTCTTCGCCCCTTCCTTCGGCGTGCAGCTGACCACATCCTGCACCGGATTTCTTGAGCGAAGATCGCGGCGTTCTTTCTAAGCGAGGGAAGCCCCTCCTCTCTAAGCTCATGCACACGATTTTTTTCTTTTCTTCCATCTCGACGGCGGACGCATCCTGTTCTTTTTTTCTCCAGATGAAGAGTCATTTTCCCCCCTGGGCAGCACTTTCTCTTTCCCTCTTCTTCCGGCGAGCGTGCGTCTCCCATCCCCTTTCGGTCGGCGACCGCCCGTTTTGAGTTTTTTTCCCTTCCTTCGGGGCCTGCCCTTCTTTTATATACGGGACGTTTTTTTTTTTTGATACCCGGCGGCGTTCTTTCTTGTCACCCGGCCGGTGCCCTGGTCTTTTCAGAGTTCGGGTGATGTCCCTTTTTTTCCCTCCCCCAGGCCGGCATGCGTCGTCCCCTTCCCCCCTGGGCGCGACCTTCTTTTCTGACCATTTTTTTTTTTTTCGGGTTTCCCACGATTCTCGCACGGGACGCCCCTTTTTTTTGACGGCGGGGCCCTGAGAACTTTTTTTTGTGAGCGAGGTTTCCCGTCGTAGGTTCAAGCGCCTTCTCTTTTTTTTCCAGAGCCTGCGCTCCTTGTCCCGCACGCGTTTTTTTTCCTTTTTTTTGCTGCCGGGAAAGGAAGCCCTTCGTTCCTGCGCGGCCTGGTTCCCCTTTTCCCGCGAGTGGTGGTCCCTCTTCCCTTTCGGGCCCTGGTCCGATCACCTCCCGGCACAGAGGGGTATTCTAGCGTCTCCCGGCTTTTCCCCTCAGGGCGTCAGGTTCCTGCTGGCGTTTTCTCCGAGGACGTCTATTTGTTTTTGAATTTTTTTCTTTCTTAAGGGAGCCGGGTCTCCTCGCCCGGTCTTCCCCTTCCCTTTTCAGACTCCGGGCACCCCCCCTCTGCTGTCGGTTTATTCGAGTGGCGGCTCATCACAAGCCGTGGCGCTGTCCCCCCTTTGCACGCGTCCCCTCCCCCCTCCCACGGTGCGGTCCGCGGGTCCCCCGGGCTTCCCCCTGGCGGGCCAACCCCCGGCCATGACGTTGCACTTCCCCGCTTCCCTCCCTTCCAGTTGATCATGCTGTTGGAACCGATCCGGCCCTG
>Ga0179593_1507968_pt1 | contig 15156 bp, 13 predicted proteins | sample CZODoug2_1_08_16_FD_185931 | JGI IMG/M metagenome (GOLD analysis project Ga0179593, IMG submission 185931) | Vadose zone soil fungal communities from Angelo Coast Range Reserve, California, USA - CZODoug2_1_08_16fungal (PacBio error correction) | ecosystem: Environmental > Terrestrial > Soil >... | reverse complement strand
ACAAACTCTAATTAAACTGCGAAGGCGGGAAGGTTTAGTGAAACCCTCTCTTTCTTCTTCCCTTCTATCCTTTTTCCCAAGAATTTTTCCCTGCAGCGTCCCCTTATCCCCCCTCACTGTCCCTCTCTCTCCCCCCCCTTTTACCCCCGTCTCTCCGGAAACAAAGTAATTTGTTTCCCTGTTCTGCTTCATCCCCCCCCCCTTCCCCTTCCTCTTTTAGATTACAAATTTTTTTTCCCTTATGTTTTTCCTCACCCCCAAAAGCGTCCTCCTTCCCCCCCCCCCTGACCCATTTTTTGTGTTTCTTGGAGAGATCCAGGAACTCAACCTTTTCATCTTTCATTCACCCCCCCCTTTTGTGCGTCCCTTCCTACCTTCTCGCCCCATCAGCTTTTTCCTCCGGTTTTTTTTCTTGATAATTTGCATGAGGCTTGGGCTTATTTTCAACGCTCTTCCCTCCTCGTTGTCGGTAAACGTGATACACCAAACCCCCCTTTTCCCCCAAGTCGCGCTTGGTTAGGCTTCTAATATTTTAAAAATTAACTTTTTTGCATGATTTTTGCATGTATCCGTCCTTAACTAACTCACTGGATGTGTTCCTTCCCGCCCTTCAATCATACATTCCCTGTTTGAAGTCATTCAGCGAGGAGTGGGCCTGGCGGAAAAACAGCGTTACTGATTATTTTTTTTATATGATTTTTAGATACTTTTTTTTATACTTTTCGCTTTTTTATTCTCGTCTATCACATAGCCTTTCTTCCCCTCCTCCCCACACCCCTGGTTCCCCGTTAACGGCCCTTTTGGTGTGTCTTTCCCCTTGCTCGGCCCTGAATTTCGCCCCCTCCCCCCTGGTCCCCCATCCAGATGTGACTTTCCTCCTCACACACCCTTTGTCCCCTTTGATTTCTCTAAATGGCTCCCGGTTTTTGGAATCCTTTTACTTTCCAGTTCTCTCCCCCTCCTATGGAATATGACCTTGACGCGATCCTATTCTCACCTATCGAGTCACATCTTTTCTCCGATTTGTCTTGCCTTTTCTCTGTTTCATACAAGGTGTTTTTCTCCCGGCTTACGGATGAATATCTGCCGCTGCTTTTACTACTTTTTTGATATATGTCTCATGTTTGGTCTTTTTATTTACGCCTGAAGCTCTTCCTGCGGAAGTAGAGTATCGTCTTTCCCCGTCTTCAGTGAAGACTTGACCGTTTGGGTTGACTTTTGGTCCCTTTTTGAACCTTTCCAAGCTTTTAGGTATGCGATGCCTGCTACCTGACTTTATACGTTTTCGTATAGCTTTTACGTCACTTGCGCTCTTCTCTTCTACTGATCAGGTAGAGTCTTCCCTTCTACTCACTTTACCCTCTCTTTCCTCAACTGAGAGTGCTTTCCCCCCCAAGCCAACCCTCCCTCTCTCCTTTGTTATTCGGTGATATATACACTACTCTCCTCCTTTTTGTTTTCTTACAACCTCTAAAATATTGCCCCTTTTGGTTTGAGTAATGGTCACTCCCCCGCATCTTTTCGCTTTTTCGAGATTCGTCTACTGTGTCTCCCAGGGAGTCGATCGACTGTTCTCAGGTTCCTCCTAGCTCGAGATAAAAAGATTACGTTTAAATTTAGCCGGGTATCTCTTTGTTACCAGCTGCCCTATCTTACGGTTGTTCCCTCCTTTCCCCCCGACGCCCCCTCCCCCACCCCGTCTAAGTATGCACGCCAACACTTTTCCCCCCCCTTTAAGGAGGTAACTCTTCTTCCACTTTGCCGCAATCCATTAGGAGAGACGAACGGTCCTACCTTTTCCTAGTCAAAAATCGAGCGCGCGATGTAAGCTTGCGCGGAGTAACCACAGCCGGTGAATCCCCCCCCCTTTTCTTTTCCGAGAGCGCTTCGGAGTCCTTATTCCAAGTCTTCTGACTTCTTTTCTTAGATTGCCTATCAGCTAAATATAATATTTAGCGACTTTTTACTTCCCTAGCCCATTTTGGAACTTACCTTTCGATGGTTCCCCTCCCAGTCCCCGCTTTGAGGACTACGTTTTTCCCTCTCCCTTCCAGAAAGATCGAGATCGCATGAGTCCCCCTTTTCTGGCCCATGAGAACGCGGCACAACCACAACCTGAGCCTTCCCCACTTTAGTACAGGCAGTGCTGGGCCCCTCGTTCGTGATAGTAGAGTTCGATTATGTCGGCGAACCCATCTCGGAATCCCCCCAGAAGTTAACCATAATATCCGTGTGCTCAGTCAAATCGTTGAATGCCTCCTCCCGAAGGTTTTTGTCCGCGACCCCCCCCTCCGCAATCATAGTTAATCCGAAGTCCGGCTGTAAGGGCCAAGCTTTTTTTCCTTTGAAGCTTCTTTCGGCAATTCGGGACCTGCTCTCCCACCCCCAAAAGGGGGTTTTTCCTTACTCCCCCTCGTCCCCGCCCATCGAGCCTAAAAGTCTTGTGGTTTAGCCTTTTTAACCCCCCCCAAGTTTCCGCATTTTAGAAGAAATAAGCCGATAGCGCATTACCAACCCCCTTTTACTTCAATAGAGTTTTTGAATTGGCAGCTTAGCCTTCCCTCCCCTCCCCCACCCCATCTGGGTTCTCCCACTTATCTTTCTTGATACCGCCATCAGTTTCACACAATACGTCCTCATCTTTTTTCTTCTGGCTGATTTTTCTGTCCCCTACCCCCCTACTCCTCATCCGCGTTTGGTTTAAATTCGAGATTCTTTCCTAGTCCTCCGAAGGGTTTCATGCAGAAAGTTTTTTCTTCCAATTTACTTTGGTCCTGCGATAATGTTTTTTCATATTTTCCGTCTTTTACGATAGGCTGAGTGGGTGATTTCCCGTTTCCCCGGGAACGCTTTGTTTTTGCGGTTTTCAATAGTAATGGGACTCTGAATTGAGGGCCCTAAGCCATAACGGACTCCTCTTTTTTTCCCCAAAAATAGCTCATTGTTTTTGGATCTCTCTATTTCCCCCTTTTCCTCCCGGTTTGCTTAGACCAACTGAGAACTCCACTGTAGGGAATTTTGTTTTCTTAAAAACCTCGCTTCCTTTTTCTTCTTCTTCATAGGACCCTCTTTCCTTGAACTCCTCCCCCCAAGCCTTTCTCCCTCTTTACCCTGGAATCGAAACGGCCTCCCCCATCCCTGTAATTACAAGAGATTTTAAGGCGATCCAACATACGCCGGTAAACCCCACTACATTGAGACCTTTCCTTTTCCCCACCAATTAAAAGGCGGATAGGTGACCTAGAACCCTTTCCTTCTCTTTCAAAGGTGCTTTCAGTAGTTATTTTCCCACTTCCCCCTAAGAAACCCAACTATGACCCTGTGTCTTTAGCTTCCGCCAGATCACATATTGCAATCTAAATAATCCTGTCAACAAGGTTGGTCGGTGGGAAGTCTTTTTCCTTTTTATCGTCCTTATGCTTTCGGGGGTGGGTTTTCGCTAATCTTGTCCTGTGCTCTTTACTATCTTCACCTAGGATTGTGTGGAAGTGCCGTGCTCCCCTTTCCCCCCCGGACTTTTATGTTTTCGGCGAGGAGGGCTTGGGTAGCAAAACTACCCTTTGTGGAAAGCGTTGGTATACACCCTTCCCGTCACTGTCCCACCCTTTTTCCCCCCCCACACCAGAATCATTCCTTGTTTCGCTTTAGGAGACCACAACCCCGCGGTATTCATTTTCTTTTTGCCCATTCCACGCTTTTCATCTTCTCTCGAGGTCGTTCGTGGCTCGCGAGTTTCGCTCCATTCCTTTGTTCTCTTTTCGCCGAGACCTCAATGCCTTTTTTTTTTTCCACTGACGGAATTTGGAAGAAGTACGATATGACGTTTTGAAGGTCCATCATGCGATCTCTACCCCTCATAGGTTTGCCTTCTCTTAAGCAGACGTGTCGCGACCTGGCGCCTATTTATTTCCCAATTTCTCTGGAAGCTTTACGTACTCGCTTCCCTTTTTCATTAAGTTAGCGATCAATCTCCATCTTGAACAGTCGTCAGTGGTTCCAGTCTTCTCTTCTTCTATTGCACACATTTGATTCCGTCCTTTTTTTCTTTTCCGGTTCAGTCCTATTCTCCCTTCGCGTTTTTGTATGAACCGCTGCTTCGCCCCCGTTTTTTTCGTTCAGCGCTGTATTTCGGCAGGCAGTTATCTCTATTTTCTTTCTAGTGGCACAGCGAGTTCTTTTTCTGACTGGCTCTTTGCTTGGTCGGAAACCCAACTGGTCCGAAACGATCTAGCAGCTTTGTTGCCCTTTCTTCTCCCTTCCGGCTAGTTTACTCAGTTCTCGGCCTGCGAATCTTCGCTCCTCAGGCTCTACGGGTCGATCTATCCAGTTCTACGACGTTTAAGAGAAAGATTGCGTCTGGTCCTTTTCCCCCCCTTCCCCCCAGAACACGAGCAATGTGATTGGGCTCTCTCTCTTTACTCCTCTTCTTTTTGGCTTGAGGCTACCCGATCCCTTCCCTTCTTTTCTTAGTGAAGGTGGTCACTGACTCGCCATCTAGCCTCCGTCCCGATCGTTTATACCTTTTATTCTAGACGATAGTCTTCATGCTGAGTCCAGTTCCTCTCTCAGTCAACACTTTTTTTTCTTTCTTCGCTTCATTCTCAGCTGCCCCTCTTGAAAGGTTGCAGTTCATGCCGACTGGCACCAGCAACCCTGTTTCTCCGTCCTTCACCCTCCCTCCTCCATATTCGACGGTAAACTCTCGATACGCCTTGCCGCCCTCCTCTCTTCTGCATTCAAAGATAAGAAGATCTGTGATGCTTGCACCACCCACTCTCTTAGCCATTTAGTGAAAAAAGCCGGAATCCCCCTTTTCTTTCCCCAACATCAAGTGCCTTTTCCTTTTTTTCGGCACTCGTCATTAGTATTGACGATAGAGTAGATCATGAATTATATCGGAATATCGGATTACACTTGTTTCCTTTCCATCTTCCTCCCCAAACAAGTAATTTTTTAAATCGCGCAAATTGTTCGTACCCCTTTCCCGTGTGATCAGTTTTGACTTTTCCAGTCCCATAAGGATTCCCTAATGCCTCTTTGACCTTAAGTTCTGAATTGTCAGATCTCCCCCTTCATTCCCCACTCGCGGTAGTCTGGGCAAACGCTTTGATTCTTTCTTGTCCTATTTCTCTGCCCCCTGCTATGGTTCAAAACTCGAGAAGCCCCCGTCTCCCCTTCTGATGTTCGCAACTAGGACCGTTTACTTAAGAAAATCTTTGTCGGTTTTTCCAAATTATCTACGGTCGCCCGATCCACCCAAGCATCCCCCTGCATCTTCAATCCCATTTTTATGGTCCGTCTGTCAATTTCCACCGCGTGCGGGTTCAATTCCTCTTGATTAACCAAGAATCGCTGCGGCAAGTCTTTCCTGTTTTCCCCACAACCAAACCTTTTGTTAAGCAAGACAGCGAACCTCGCCCAGTTCTCCGACTGAACACAATTGTTGGGAGAAATGTCCCACCCCCCCACACTCGAGGCCATCGCTGATGATTGGATAGGAAATACTGCCGAAGAACCCACCTTCCTTCGTCTCACCCTTCCTACTGGTCGAGAAGCTGACATGACTCTGCTCCCCCACACTAAACCACCCTCTTTTTTTTGATACCCTATCTTAAAGGTTTGTTATAATCATATGGCCAATTTCCCCCATTTACCTTTAGATCTTACTCTTTTGGACTTCCCCCACTTAATCACCTCTTTATTTTCGACGATTGTTCCTCCTTCCCTCATCACGCTTTTTTTCCCTTCACTGCCCAGACCCCCACAATATATTGTGGTTAATGCGATATAATCGCCATGAGTCTACTGCCCAACCTTAGTCCTTTCTTCTTTTCCTAGTCATAATGTGCGGCTTTTTCTCACTTTGAGCCTGGTCACGAGGAATCCGACAGACCCCAGTTTCTTGTTTCCTACAGTCCTTTCGAGCGTTTTTGTTGTGTAATCCTTTCCTCACTCCCCCGTTTTTTTGAGATATAAAAGATCCCGTTCCCTTCGCGGGCAGTGTCTGGACCCCCGGAGTGAGGTTCCCGCCCGATATTCTCCTGTATTGGACCTTACTCAGGGGTTCTTTCCCCTCAGCGAAACGTCCTTCCCCCCCAAATAGTCACTTCCGACCATCCGGCGATTTTTTTTTTTTTCCCAAAATTAAGCCCAGGTAAACACAGTAATTTTATCCCATTTTCGGCTCCATTGACCCAGCCATTTCAGGGAGGAGCTGACTATGCTCCACTTCTCTTACAAAGCCGGTTCCTCCATTTCCTTGCCCCCGCACTAGCCTCACGATACCTGTACTTTTTTTGGCGATCATATGAATCCCCATTGAAATTATCCTAAAACCCATCTCTCCTTTTTGTAACGAGTTTCACCTTGCTTCTCGCTTCTAGCATCTTTGAAAAGCGTTGGCGTCTTTGCCTTTTTAGTAGAGTGTTGCGATTGTGTGACTCGTCTTTGTTTTGTACTTTCTTTCCGAAAACACCAACCAATGTCCCCCCCCCCCTACGAGTAGGTGGTCTATTTTGTACCTCCAGGTACCTCACCTTTTGTTTATTTCGAGCATTGCATAGATTGGTTCAGCTTGCCTTTCCCTAATTGTTCCTCCCCGTTCATAATTCACAATTTGACTGAATCTTCATTTGGTTCTCGTTTGTTTCCCGCCTTCCTCGAAGATCTTTGTTCCCCCCCTATTTTAGCACCTTTTCGCTGTTGGTAATAACTGAGTCTGCTCTCTATTTTCCAGACCCATAGGACAATCTGCGCTCTCTTTAAACTTTGTTGTCCTACTGTTTCCTCCAGTCTCTCTGAATTGAGACGTCCATCTTCCGCATCTCGATTCGGTCTTCTGGTCTGGAAAAACCTTTACACTTCGACTTGCTCTCCTGAGATATGGTCCCAGTCGCACCGTCAACTTCGCTCCGATATTTTCCGATCCTTGCGTATCTTGATCGGCCGCCTCTCGATCACTCGTAATCAGAGTGTGTCTACATGATATCCCATGATCCTGACCTCATCTGTGCTACCCCGTGTCATTTTGCTTTCCCCCCCCACAGGCTGAGAATATTTCGATCCCTCGAATGTTTGTCACGCGGAGAATTGGCTAGTTGATTATCCTCCCCCAGAAGTCCTCTTGATCCCTTGCAGTGAGCTGTTTCTCTTCGGCCCCCCGGTCCCCCCTGACAGGAAGGATCACCTGGGTTTGCTTTTGTCCGTCTGGCCGGTTTAAACATTCCCCACGTCATTTTGGAGAACCCTTCCTTTTCACGTCTTTTTTGGAAGCGCTCTGGCGGTACTGCGATTACTGACAAGGCTCGCGGTCCTTACTTTATCCAGTGACGAATCCCGAGCGGGGCGACCAAGATGGCGCTTTCTTTTCACCAAAACGCCCACCTTTCTTTGCGACGGGCAGTTTCTGTTCTAGGCTTATAATCTGTGTGTGAGCTCTCCCCATCCGATCTGCACTTCTTTTGTTAGTGAATTGGTAACCCTTCCCCCTCGCCAGTTTCCGCCGCTTTTTAATAGAATTGGACGAGATATTCTTCTCGTATTGTCGCGTTTTAGCGATTCCACAAGAGCAGTGCCTTTGCACCTTCATCGGATTCACCCTCTTTCGTTATTTTTGAGAATTTGCCCCTTTTTTCGGAAAAATTGCACCCCTTTCTACCGTTCATAATACTTTGGACCGCTTCGTCTGAACTCGCGATCCCCTGCCTGAGCACCCTCATTCTTCGTCCTCTCACGAGCTTTCTGCTCGCTCTTGATCGCGCCACAACGCCCGTTTTCTGCTAGACTTCACATCGGCGCGACAAAGCCGTTTGTGTCTCCCACTGGATCCCCAATCACTATGTTTCCTTAGTCCCCCTTTTTTTCCTCTGATATTATGATAGCGCGTCGCGATCAGATCCTCTGAATCTCTGAGTTCCGAAATTCCACTCTTCAGAAAAACCCTTTGCCCCTCCCATACGCTCCATGTCAGCTTTAAATTTCCTATTCGATATTTAGCTCCCCAGTCCAGAATCGATCTCCTGATGTTTAACCCCCGTCGAAATCGGCCAGATCGTACTTCCTTCCCACAGTACGGCCCAGTTGATTTAAACCCCACTTTGATTTTCGGCCCAGTTATGGTACGACCTATTCTTTTTTTTTTTTTTGAACAAAATCGCGCAGACCCAACACGCAGTAGATTTTACATACACTGGGTCATCCACTCGTGGATTTGTGCCCCCTAAGTTTTTTTCTCCCGACAAACAAATCCCCATCATTGGAAGGTGATGTGGTTTCAGTTTTTTCCACGCGTGTTTTTAAATTTGATCTCCCCCCTTAAATCGCAGTGCATACTAAATCCTTCACACAACGGGCTTTTGACCAGACCCGGTTCCCCCGCCTAGCCCTCGCCCCCGCGAAAGTTTTCAAGGTTTCCGTGCCTTGTTGGTTGTTCCAAACGAAAGGGCCTTTCCGCTCTCGTTAAGTCTTGACTCCCGTTGCACCGACCACCGGGAATGCCTCGCGCAGCTTGCGATCAGGCTGCGACACCTCTTGCAAACCGCACACCCTAGGTTTTATCTACCCTATCTGTTGAGTGAATATGTTGATCTGGCCACAGTCTAGTAATTTTCTTTTTATGCGGCGGCTTTCCAATTTAAAACTGAACGCTCCCCTCCTCGCTCTATAGTCTCTAAATCCTCCCGCCTGGAATTTGCTTGCAATGAGCCCCCTCTTTAGTTTAATGTTTTTTTGAATCGATCTTCTTCCGAGATTGAGGCGTTGTGGGTTTCCGTTCAGTTTTCTTTTTAAGATAAAAAAAACCAACCCCCCCTGTCACCAGTTCTGTGCTTCCCTTCGGCCCTCCTTCCAGAAAGGATAGGGGTCCTACAGACATCTCAGCAGGCGTTTCAGATGTCTTCTTTCCTATATTTAATCCCCATCCTTTTTTGTTTGAGATCTCTCCAGAACGCCCATATGAGAAGCTGGCCGTTCGTTCCCAACCTTCCCTTTTCTGTCTAGGACCCTATATGCAAGCTTATCAGACTTCTCCTCTAAAGTGAGCCCGCGCCCTGGCCCTCGCCACTTCCCCACACCTGCAATCTCCTCCTCTATCCATACGTACCCCATTAGCGATTAACCCAAATTTTGCACTTGTGGCTTCATTTCCATCCAATTTCCCAGCGGTTTGATCGTAGGACATGCTTACAATCGGCTATTTCCCACCTTTCCTTTATTGTTAGTTATTTGAAAGCCCAATGCGCCCGCATAAAATGCCCCTTGACGGGGTATGACGGCCAATTCCATAGTGCATCCACACTATCTTTTACTACAACCAATAGGGGGGATTGGCGAAGAGTACTTCCTCAATCCCTCCGGCATGCTCCTTTCTTTCCGTCCCCCGGGTGGGTTTCTTGAGCTCCTCGTGCCTGTATCTTTGTCGTCCTCTAGCCTGCGCTTGGGGGAAAGTTTTAACCCTGACCCCCCCATTTTTTTTTCGCAGCGGTGGCGAGAGTTTTTCACGTAAGGACAAAACCCCTACCCCCCTTTTGAGGATGTTTTGGACAGTGACCATGAATTTTTATCAGTCAGGCACCGACTTTCAGCTGGTTTACCTCTCCATCCATACATCACTGGACGTAAGGGCCATTTTGATCGTTTCCCGCCCAACCTGCGACTCTCTTGGACACATTCCACCCCCTTTGTAGCACAACGGGTCAGGAGCATCCCTCGTCGTTGTTCTTTGATCTTTTCTTTCCTCAGGTCCAGTCACCCTCTTCCTTCTACCCACCTCCCCTGACCAGCACTGCCGGTACGTACGATGTTCCTTATCTGTTTGAGATCCCCTTACGGTCCCCCCATAATGCGATCGTCTTCGTTATCTTGGACTTTGACGCCCCACCCCAAGTTCCCCTCTTCGTGACTTACCTGGTCTTGGTACCAGGGGGCAAAGGCTTTTTTTCTGTCAGCTTTCAATACTTTCTCTCGATATCCATATAATTTCGTACCCCTGATCGGAGAAGTATCTATCCAACTCTATCATCGTTTGCCTAATTCCCTCTCTCTTGCAGGCTGTCTTGGCCAAAGGGTTCCCCGTGCCTTCTGCATAATTTTGAAGCATATCCCCTTCAGCAGTGTCCTTTTTTTTTGTGCAAAGCCCCAGATTTTTCTGACCGTTTTTTTACTGTGTTCCCTCTATGTATTGCGTGCAAGGAGTGCTCGAGAGCTCCTTCTGTACCCAACAATCTCCGGACGGGAGGGGCCGTTGCGTTTGAACTGTTGACCTACCCTACTGCAGCAGCTTTTCTCTTCTACTTCAAAGTCAAGGCTAGGTGAAGAAATCTTGAGGACTGCCCCTCGAGAAATTAGATATTTAATTCCTTCCCCCCCCTGGTACGAGTTCGAACAGAGGCCCGAGGAATTGACACACCTCGCAACAGCACGAGACGGTCTCGAGTTTCATGCGGGGTATCTCTCTTATTTTCCTCGGTTGTGCTATAACGCATCACTTTCCGTTTTCTGTGGTCCCTTTTTCATTGGTCGCCCTCGCCCCCTTTTCGCCCCGCTTTTTACGTCTTTATGTGTCACTTTACGCTCTCCGGCATACTCTTCCTTTCCCCCGAGATCATCCAAACTAGCTTTGACAATAGCCTTCCTCTCCTCCATCTTGCCGGAGGTGTCATATGACAGATTCCACCCTCAAACCCCGGTTTCCAGTCCCCGAATCCTTTGGTCCCTCCGATGAACTCCCTATCATCCTCAAGACATAGCTCTCTTTCCCGAGAACGGAATTCTCAGAATGTGCTCTTTTTTTTTTACCCACAATCCTCGCCCTGCGATGCAGCGGCTCTCCTCCAAAGTCCCTTTGTCAGCACCTTGGGTCAGAAACTCCCGCTCAAGCGCTTCGATTTCCTTCCACCTGATGGAAATATCGTCTCTACGCCTCTCTCTATTCCTTAGAGCCTTTACTTAAATCTTCCCCTCCCACATACTTGACCTCCAGGGAGACAAACTGTCCCCCTCTGTCGTTGCCCCTTTTTTCAGTGCGCGTTCCATCAACGTCCTTCCTCGCTTCCTGCGGTAATCGGGCGAAAATTTCTTCTCTCTCCTGTCTCCAACAAGTCCCGGAGACCAATTCTGGTCCCCCCCCAAAAGCGTTGTCCAGGGTATGTTATTCTTCTTCCGCGCAAACCCGCGAAGCCCACGACGCAGGAGATTATCCCATCCTTCGCTTGCTAAAAAGATGTGCCCCCCAAAAATTAGGGTTAGCGCCTCACCAAAAGCAAAAATCATCTAGTCCCCCCCTGTCCTTTGCTTTAGACACCCTTGTCAGACCCGCTTCTAACCCAGCCTCTCTTTATCTCTCCCATACACCAAAGTTTTTTCTGTTTTTCGACCTCAACTCTGCCCAGCTCGCATTTTCTGTGGGTCACTTTTGGTCAGCCCCTTGCACCACACACCAAATCTTTCCGTGCTCCTTCCGATTTTTGAGCAAGCCCTTCTCGAAAACCACCCTTACTTTTCCCCCTCGACCTGTCGACAGTCCTAGAAGAATATGAGACCACCTACCCCCCCCCCCTCATTTGTTTTAACTATAGAGTTATGTCTATCATAGGCCCCCCCTCAAGTCCCCCCCTTAAATTTTCCCGGGTGGTATGATGGTTTTGGCTGTCCTACCTTTCCTGGCAATCTGTCTGGACCCAAACTTCATCATAGTTAATACATCCTCCCGCCTTTTCCCTGATGGATCCTCCCCCCAACAGTCCCCAATAATGTTGGTGACCTTATCTCCTTGTTGACTCGCCTGTCTGGTTGAGAGGTTCTCTTTTTGTGGTCTTGTGGCTTACTTTTTCTGAAAGACGCTCAGGCGGGCTTCCCTTACTTTCCCGTCTTCGGACTCGGATGAAAGGGCCATAGCCAGAAAGGACTCCTGCGGTTTCTTCCTTCCTATTGTTCGCGAGATCGGTCTTCGTAGCTTCGCAATCCTTCTTGTGGTTTTTCGATATCCGACCGACAATTGCTGAAGTCGCGGTGCAGGTAGGAAAACTCGAGTTCCTTTGTGTGCGGGGATGGCAAGAGAAACGCCTGCAGTCGGAAAGTCTGCCGGTACGCGTCCACCCCCCCCACACCCCCCACACCATAACACCCCACCCCCCCAACCCAACCAACAACAAAAACCCACCCCCCCCCAAACCCCAACCCAACCCCCACCCACCACCGTCGCCTCACCCAGTCAATATCACCTTCCGCCATACGCGCAAAACAAGCGAAATTTTTCAACACCCCCCCCTTCCTTTCAGACAACTTTTGCTGCCCCCGCAAATTAAAATTTTTATTCTTTAGGATTTCCTTCTTCACCCCCCCGGTCTTAAAATTATCGTAGCTTTCCCCTCCCCCCCTAGTTCCTCCCCATCTGAACGTGCATTTTTGTTCAGTATTTCCCTATCCCCTATTCTTCCCTTAAGGTAAAACCTTGTTTTTTCTTGCGGCGACCCTTGCCTTTTTAGAAGATATCAGTCTTGCTCTCTTCCTTCAGGTTGGTCTTTATTCCTGTGGCGTCCTCTTAACGCGCGGCGCGCTTGGTGTGAAGAACGTGCCACAAGACTTCCCCGTTTTTCTCTTTTTTCACCGCCTTCCTTTTTTCAATACTTTTTTGGAGTTTTCTTCCTCCCCTTTCCCCAAGCCGACTCTTTCCTTCGGCTATTGAAAAACACAGTCAATAAAGCAGGCACCCATTCCCCTGGATCATCTCCTTTTATTCGAGTGGTTTGGCAGAAAAAACCGCGAAGAATTTGTCATACACGTCTTCTGAGCCCCCCCCCGGAGCTCTTTGAGTATGAGTAGTTTGGTTGCGGATGTTTTTCCCCCGCCTTATCCGTAGTACCTGCTCCTCGAACACCTGATTGAACCTTCCCCGGTAATGACCCGTTTGGAATGAAGTCGATTTTTTGAGATTTCGCCTGCCTTTCCCTCCTGATTTTTTTATGGACTTTCTCCCTTCCACCAACACTTCTCCGCTCGGATGCGCTACATGGCGTTCCTTTGGGCAAGGCTTTTCTTTTTACTTAAGTTACCTATCCCAGGGCTCTCGGCGGACTATATACCCCATCGATCATCGTTTCCCCGGGTTATAAAGGGATCTACCTCCTATTTCCGTTTGAGGTGTGAACAACTTGTGTTTCTTTCACGGCTTGTCGTTTTACCGCTACTCTCTCTTCGCGCTTCCGACGGGTTTACACGGCCTTAGGCACAGTGTCGGTAGGCGCCTTTTTTCTCTGGGCTCGTGTCTCCGCGATTTATTGCCCCCCCCTGCAAGTCATGATTTTGAGTTCTCTCTGCTTTCAAAAGGATGTTTCACTTTTCCACGGGTTCTTGTGAAGGCTGCCCATGCGGACACGGCCCGCCCCGATCTCGATTAGACTTGCCGGCCAGGCATTAGTGTGGAAGCGTCTAGAGGAGGACATTCGCCTCTCGCTTCGAATGACTGATCGAGGTCTCCTTTCGATACCATTTTGAATTCGCCCCGAGCGTTCTAAACGGTGCCGTAGTCCCTTCCCCTCAAGACCAATAACGAGAGTGTCCAGTTATTCGTTTCACTCTATCTTTTTCCTTTTTTTTGTTTTTGTCTTCCTATCCCGAATCCTTTACCGTCTCGTCTGTTGGCCTTTCCGTGGGTACCCGTCCTTTCTTTCCCCAGCTTTTTCCCTATTCGTCCTTCAAATTGGTTATTTAGAGAGGCCCTTTCTTCCGATCGCTGTAGCCCCCGTGACACTGCTCCAACCCCCCGACTTACCTTGACCGGAATCTTCTACCCTATGCATCGAGAGGTTTTCCGCCTGCCAGAATACCCACAGCAACAAGTTGTCATTTCCCTTCCTGCACCGAACTTTGGACCGCGAGTAGACATAATGATTTCCTTTTTCCACTGCCCTTTAGACTGCTGAGATAAACGCACTAACAGTAGCCTTTTTTTCTCTTTTGTAACCAAAAGGATGTTCGTTCCGCTATCTGATTCAGCCGGTGTTTCGCGTCCCTCGTGAATCCCACCTTGTGATCCCAAAGAACAGCCCAGAGAATCCGTGTTTTAATCCCATATCCGTGCCCCTGTATGACCGATTTCCCCGATCGCGTCGGATAATACGCCTTTAGGAATACGGAGCTCCCCCTGTACTTTACAGATTCACAACTATCCCATCCATCGCGCCATGGTCCTCTCCCCCATCCCTATGGGAAGAAGTTTTTTTTTTTCATGAGAAACCTGTCAAGCCCCCCCTACTCGAGAAGCATGATTACGTCCGGTCACCTCTCCCCAGCCGACTGGCCACCGTCCTTCCCTTTCCGTGTCTTGCACACCTCGTGAGGGTTATTTTCCTCTGAAGATGGTCCGAGGATATGGCTCAGAGTTTTCCCGAAACTTTCCCCCCTCCGCCGTTCCTCGCGCTAATAGCAGGGTTCTCTAAAACGTGGGTCAGTGCCACTACATCTTATTTTTTTTTTTTTGAGACCCCCCCCCCCCCCCCACGACTTGCCACTATTTCTTTAAGTATGATGTTTCGTTCACTTTCACTCGGCGGTTCACTGCAGCTGCCCCCCAAACGACAACCGCGGGTCCTGTCATTGACCCATCCACACCCTTGTCAGTTTTTCCCCTCCACCTTTCCTCGTAACATACTTAGTACAGAGACATTTTCTTTCCGGGTGTCACGTTCCCTTCCCCCCCCCTGCGGACCCCTCGCTTCTCGAGTTCTGCCTCAATAAGGTAAATTCAGACATCCCCACCCCTTACCTTCTCGGCACGCTGGCCCCTGCTCCGTTGAGAAGCACTCTAGGGCCAAACCCCCCCTCTTTGGTTTTTTCGATCCACTATATCAATTTTTGAGATTCCTCTGCTGCCACCATCCACAACAAGTTTTTTCACAGTCCTCTTGCTGAGGCTGACCCTTTGTCCCCCACCACACTGCTCTCTTTTGCAATAGCCCTCGTTCCCCCTGTTACTACATCCACAGGGTCCCCAAATTTAATTGCAGCCCAAGTTTCTCAATTCCTTTTTTCCCCCGATAAGGTTTCCTCTCAGTCTTTTCGAGTTGCTTTAGTGAGGGAGGCTTCATAATCCCCCGTTGACGGATACAGCTGGGGTCACCAGTACACTGTAAAATTCTTTTCTTGATTGCGTCCAAGACT
>Ga0179593_1375597_pt1 | contig 15156 bp, 22 predicted proteins | sample CZODoug2_1_08_16_FD_185931 | JGI IMG/M metagenome (GOLD analysis project Ga0179593, IMG submission 185931) | Vadose zone soil fungal communities from Angelo Coast Range Reserve, California, USA - CZODoug2_1_08_16fungal (PacBio error correction) | ecosystem: Environmental > Terrestrial > Soil >... | reverse complement strand
TTACAATTCCGCTGATTCCACGATTTTGTCTACGCTCCTTCTGGCATTTATTCCTTCTTGCCTATTAGCTCTTCGCACGCCCCATCCACCCCTTTTTTGTTCTCGAACTATATTCTTAACACCCTCTCTGAAACAGGTCTCCCAGGGTGAACGGCGCAGCCTCCCCCTCTTTATGTTTTCTCCCTTCTTTTGAATACGTTTTCCCGAGAGCCCACCACCGCCATGCCTCCCTTCCCCGCATCCTTGTTATTATACCAAATTTTTTATTTTTTTTTGTTCGATATCTCTGCTTCTCCCCCTATCTGCGCGGATGACTCATCTTCTTTTGAGGTCTTACCTATTTCCTGTCCCCTCCGGACTGGGACAAACGGTCACGTCTCGCTGAACCGACAAGCCCTAAAAAGTGTTTAGCCGTTAAATGGTAATCCCCTTTTTCCAACAACCCCACCTTGTATCAACAATAGGACGCCCCCCCCCCTCCCTCTCGAAAACTACCTCCTCCCCCCCAAGTGATCCTGCAAATAATAAACAAGTCATTCCCCCCTATTACACCCCCCCTCCCATTGATCTCCCACGGAATGTATACGGTTTCACCATTACATTTCCTCCTCTGATCTACTGTCTCTAAGCTCCCCTGTCTTCTCTTTGTGTCGCGGTTAGTCGACTGGACTGCACACTTTTCCATTCTTCTGTCGTGATTTAGGATGGAGTTTATCCCCCCACTTCCTTCCAGCCGCTCTTTCAGCAAAACTGCCTCTCTGCGTTTCACACTCTCACCGATGCTTAATGATTTGTTCTATCTTCTCATTTTTACTTCTGTCCCCACCTACCCTGCGAACTACTCTGCGAAGTAATTCTGTTCCCCGCTATTCTCCCTTCCGAGACACCCCCTGCAAATCGGACCCTTTTTACTTTTGGTGGTAATAGTGGACCTTTCAGCGGTTTTACCTTCCTCCCAGTCAACGTAGGACAAATTTCGGCTGAGTCGTCTATGCCTCTCACCCTGCCCATACCATGAAGGAGTTATGAATTTTTTCACGTCAAAGTATTAAAGCGGATTTGTCCCGCCCCCCTTTCACCAACCAGGATCTTCCCGCATCCCCCCCAACGCATTGTACCGACGAGGTTTGTTTTAATCCCTTTCTTATTTCCTTAAGCCCCTTAAGATTCGCGAAATGCCAATGTTCCCACCTTCCTCCACCTTTGCACGTCTCAGGCGGCCAGGATTTGCAGATAGAAGATTTCCCCGCCCCCCCTTCCCCCCCTCCGCGGCACCCTCTGCCGCGCCAGTTTGGTGACCTGAATCCCCTCACGACCCCCATTGCATGGAAATTTCCCTCCGCAGGCTCATTCCCCTCCTCTCTTCCACGTGCGATAAGACTGCTTTGAAGTTCCTCTCCCCCCTCCATCAGTCCTCTAGGCTATGTCCCTTTAGAAACTTCCGTGTCTGCCAAGTCCCCCCCCTTATCAAGAAACTTTCGAGATGCGCACCGCCATCCCCTTACTTCACCCATGATCCAGTATTAAAATCACCCCTTTTAAACAATCGCTGTAGGACGTATTTACTTTCCACAGCTGCACAGGAATTATATGGCTTGATTCCGTATCATGACGTTATGTTAAAAAATGCTTTTTCGCCCACCACACCTCTTCTTTGCACTGTAACAGACTGCGTACTGGAGAAAACCAAAACTATTCATCCTCCCCTCTACCCCCCAAGCTCCCCCAATAGAACATGTGATATCCTACCCCTTTTCGATGTCTACTGGCCAGCTACTATCCAAGGTCGGTCCACCGCCCACGAGTTTTTCACACTCATACTCTCCGAAAACCGCCTCTAAATTTTTCTTCCCGCGAGAACTTGAAAAGTAACCCAGCGCAATAATCCTCTTGGACGTGAAATGCTATTTTAAGCCCTGTGTTTTGTTGTTTTTTTTTCTCGCCCAACGGCCTCATCTGTCACCATGAGGCATCTGCAAAAGTGTCAGATTCCTCTTAGCCAGGTTTTTTTTTACCACCCGGCAGCGAGCACGAATAACATCTTCGCGAAACATTTTTCCTTTTCTTGGCCTTCTTTATTTTTTTCCCCCGTTATGACTAACAAACTTTGATGACCCTTTGTCGAGCGGCGGCAGTGAGGATCTGGCTATATACGGATATTGGCAGTATTCATTTACTTCGTCCCTAGACCCTCTTTGATTCGTTATTTTTTTCCCCCCTTTCTTCCCCTCCCCTCCTACCACCTTCGCGCTGAGTCTAAACAGCCCAACCAGCGCTGACCTTAATGCTCTTTGCTGCCCGGAAGTACCTTGTTGCGATCGTATTGCCCTCGAAATGTTTTTTCATTTTTCTCCCTCCTGTGTTTTTTGAATTAGAATACGTAGCTTGCTGGTTCCCTTGGCTTGGATAAAACGGAAGAGCCCTTTCATTCTCTCTGCGCTCCCTTGGTCTCATGTCACAGCCTTTTTCTTGTATTTCATCTCCCTCCCATTGCGCCTTTTGGCCGCGGCTTTTTTGCAATGTCGGGAGTCGCCCTCTCCCTTTTCATCCGAGAAAGCGTCCACAATTTGCCGCGTTTACACCAGAGCTTTTTTGTCCTCTCACTTCTCTTCTTAAGGAGATTCTGTCCAATCATTTTTTTTAATGATTAACTCCACGATTATCTTCCCCCCCGCGACCCTGAGGACTCCCCGTGGGACAAGCCCGTTCCTATTCCCTACTACCCCCACCCATACTTGCAATACTGGCTGTTCGTTGACCTATGGCAGACGATTGCAATATCATTGGCCTGGCGCTATTAGTTCGAGTGGGACAACGTTCGAGTCACAGCCATGTCCTCCTGTTTTTCCTAAGATTTTCCTTATCGCAATTTTTCTCTGACCCCCTTCCTTTCCCGTTTCAGACACCACCTACTTCGTGTACACCCCTGACCCCACTCCCTCCCCCCCACAACCACACACCAAAGCTGAGAATTACCTCCCCTGTGATTTTTGGACCCCACCTTCATCCGTTGAGCGGCCCCCTTTTTTTTGCGTGCCAGCCTCCAGCGGCTGCATGTCCCTGATTTTCAAAAACGGTAACCCTTCCACTCCCAACGAAGATTTACCAGCAATGCATCCCCCCCCTCTGAAACCTCCCCCAAACAATCATTTTACCTCCTTTGCGGCTCTTTATACACCCCATTTCTTAGATGGACAGGGCTTTGATTTAGTTTTCTTTTTTTCGCGGCTCCCGGGTCGGTTTTGCCGAGAAACGCCGTCCTTTAGTTTCGAAGTAAGTTTTCGTATTTTCGCGCGGAGTCGGGTGTTACTGACTACACGAGTACAGTTGAATTCCCAAATTTTTGATGGTTGCTTCGCGATTTTATTTTCTTCGATGATCCCCCCTTTCGTCCTCTTCGGTGATTAATCGAGAGGCAACCGCCCTTGAAACGACAAAGACCAGGCCGTTTTTATCTGTGAACTGTTTACTGCGCTCAAAATGTCCCTTTTCGACGCTTTTTTGTTTTTCCTTTGTCATTAGTGATTACGAAATAGAATTGGATCCCCTAACTCGATTGCCGTAGATCCCCGTTTGCTTCATGTTGTGTCTTTTTAGCATTCAAAACATTTTTTCCCGCATTAGTCTAGTACCCACCGGCCTACAGCCCAGGTGCTTCATGTTTAAGCGTTGCCGTCTCCTCTCTTACCCCCCACCGGAAAATTTGGACCTCGACCAGGTTCTTCCCGACCCCCCGCAAAGGACGCCGTTCGCGCAAGCCGCTTGAGTCCAGCTATCATCACTGGAAAATCGCTCTTGTTACTCAGCCTCCTTATTTTTTCGTTTTTAGTTAATGGTCACTTCACGATTCCCTAGCGTCCCAGTCCTGCTTCGGCCATGTCGGCAACCTTCTAAGTCGCTGCAACGCAGTACAAACCGCAATCCCTTTTGTGTGGTCGCTTCTACAATATTCGTCCGACCCGAGGACACAGATCCCTCCTTTTAAGAGCCCGTTTCCATATTTCCATGCAGTTGAATTACGCCCCCCCTACAACAAACTTTATTTTGACATGGTAATACAGAGCCCCACCAACTACCAGACATTCAGAAATCTGGCCACCATACTTTCTATTTGATTGTCCCCACTGGACAACCTATCAGACTAGCCAAGATTTCTAGGAACGTCTTCCCTGGATTATTATCTAGATACCTTCACGAAAACCAATAAGGAGGATGTCGGCCACCCGAGTCTTTGACTAGCGAACCTCACCTGCCTACCCCCCATTTGCTCCTTAAGGCCGCAGAGCTTCACCTCCACAAACCCTCCCACTTCATTAACCTTTTCCGCGTACGCCCCCTATCCACAATTTTAGCAAACTTTCGTACGCCATCTGACCCCTGCATGATTCCCTTACCTCCGCTACGCCGGCATCCGCCGGTTTGATGGATGTCACATCGCAGCATCAACTCCCTAAATCCCGAATTGTTCCTCCCTCGCCGGCAATTTCTTTTTCCCCTTAATTGTTTTGGATATATGATTGGCGACTTTTTGCCGCTACGCTGCGACATCCGTGACCCCCGCGTGGTAAACGTAAAGGAGTTATTAACATCGCCACATTCAAGGGAATCTCTCGAACCCACTTTACCCCGGTCAAAACCTTCTCCGTTCGTTCCGCAATCCCCGCTATTCACAAGCTTGTGTTTTATCCCCTGACCCCTTCACCATTGTAAACATCTTTTACTCCCTCTCCCTTATGATGTGTTGATTCCGCCCTTCCAGTACTCACTCATTTGATTCCCTCACTTCCTACACCCGCGGACCCTATTCCCTTCCGCTAACCTGATTTGTTCCCACCTACGTGCCCCGCCTCCGCCCCTAGAATCGTGTTTCCTGACACCCCACGATATGCTTTGTTTTTTAGTGTTGTGATAGTCCCATTTCACTTTTCACAGCTATTTCTTAGCGTTTTTTTTTCCAAGCTGTTTCACGTACCATCCCCCCCCACGCGAAGACTTCCTCAACCTGAATATTCCCTAGCATCGCCACTGCGTCTTTCTTCTGCGTCTTGTCACGTTAATCTTTATATTCAGTCTTTTCGCCTTCCGCAACAGACCCCCCGACTGCCAATGCCCTGAAGTCATTTTTTTCTCTTCATTTCCCTCAACAATAAAAAACTAGAACTTTCCTCGCTGGCGCCTTCGCTACTCGGGATGCCGCCCTGGCTTTGCTCTTCGCAGTTTTCTCCGACAGCCAGCATTCATCCCCTCGTACAGTGCGCCCCCCTGTTCACACCACTGCGGTCCGTTTCCCCTCCTAAAAACCCATTGTCGAGTGCTAATCGAAATCCGTTAACTTTCTGTCTCTCCTAACCCCTTTTTCCGATTTTTCGCGATGATGACATTATTCCGCTCGCCCTCGCGTATTCTTAGTTATTTCATCCCACCCCCACATCTGATTTACGCCTTGCTTATTTCCTTTGTTTTTTCGCCCCTCCACACGCTAGTTCAGATTAGACACTTCCCACTCCCCCCTCTCGAAATCAAAGTTTGATGTCGGAGACCCCGCCCAGGTCGGACACCCTGGTTACCCCTCCTCATCCTTTCTCTTCCTTTTTGAATTTTTTGAACTCCCTTGCTCTCCATAACGTTACCCCCCAGGACTCATCCCGATTTTTTTTTAAACCCTCTCCTTTTTTCCAATACGTCTGTTGTTGTAATTTATAATCACTTTTGTGATGGCGCGTTTCCACTGCATTCTCCCTCCGTCGCAGTTATTTTTTTTTTTTTGCACGACACGGCGCTTCCCTCGTCACTGGGCTTAGAGTATTTTAATTTTTCGTTCCTTCCGCCATCTCATGATCCCATTTTTGTCAGGGCTTGATTTTCTGTGGTCTATAACTGCTTCTTTTTTTTGCCGTTTAACACGGTAAGTCTGCTTCTTCCTCCGATCTTTCTGGGTAACGTTTATAGTCGCCGACGACTCCTCTTCCTCGCTGGAGACCCAAGTAACGGCGCGCCCACGTAGATGAATTCGCTACGGAGTGACCCTTATTTGCATTGCTCATCGACCCCCATGTTTTTCGAGGATCTGGGAAGATGTTTTGACCCCGTTTTCCACTATCCAGGCTGCTGTTATCCGAGCTGTTCGGACCACCTTCCGTCCGATGCCCTTTTTTTTCGAGTCAGTTGGCGGTCATCCTTTCCTGTCCCCTTTTCCCTTTTAGGGGATTCTTTCTTCATGCTTCTGCATGGGAAGAGGTCGTTTTGAATGCGGTACGCTTTTTCGTCACAGCCACGTGCCGCCCCTTTCCTTTTTTACCACATTCGCGCGTTCTAACGCGTCCCCCCGATTGAAACGTTTTTTTCTTCGCAAGCCATTTTTTTTTTTCTGGGCGGGAAGTCCCGCTTTTCCCCGCGTCTCGACAAGATGGGAACCAGACCCCATCACACACGATATATCGTCTTTGTTAGTTTCCTTCTAACGAGCTCACCTAAATTTTATTATTCGGAGTACCCAACCGTAATTGAATATGTATAGGTCGCCTGGACTGATATACCTCCACATTTTCTTCCAGTCCTTGAGTGGCCCCCCGCAGTTCTTCCTGTCCTTAAAGGACCGGCAGGCCCAACGCGACCCACCCCATCTTCTAAGTGGTTTGATTTTTGAGTTAAACCAGTCACTCGGAATTTTTTTTTGCTTGCAATCAGAGAAGCGTTTGATGCTTTTAGATGCCTTTAGTTCCCCCCCCGCCTCCAACTTGTTTTCCGACAGCTTAAAATTGCATCCCACTTTGGCACACCGGCCCCCCAACACAAACGGACCGTCAGGAGGCGTCGGGCGCCATTTTTTAAGATGGAGTTTGTCTGAGGGTGATGTGCGCGCTCCAATAATTGTGTGGAGCCGCGAGGCATGCTGACGCCGTTCTTTTGTCCCAGCCTAAAGTCGGGCCCGTCTTTTTTTGGTTTTTATGACAGCTGTGGGGCTACGGTAACCGTGAATTGTGTGCAGTTTTCTCTGGTTTTGAGAGATTTTTTTTGAGGACTGACTGTACCTTTTTCTGCCCCTGCCGGTTTCTCGTCTCCTTCCCCCTCCTACCGTTTATACCCTCATTCTTTTTTCCTGGCTTCACTCCTACTGCAGCATAAATTTTCCAGATTTATTTTCGCTTCGTCCTTTATTTGGTGAGGCCTATCCCCCCTAACTAACTTTTTTGTCCGAATTCTTTTCACCGCTGACGAGATCATTTGAAGTTTCTTCTTCTTTCTTGGCTTTAGGCACACACTATTTGGTTTGCATTAAAGCTTTTTTGATAGAACACGCGTTCCTGAGGCCGTTGACTGTGATTTATACCTTTTCCATTTTTCGTTTATCCCACTCTTTTCGAGACCACCCAGGGATTTGTCTTTTGCTGTCTAGACATACCCCGTGCGCCTTGCCTGACCAGGCATCCTTTCTGCGAGACAAAGCAGTCTTAACTGAAGGCCTCGTACTTGAGTCAATTTCTCTTTTTTTTCTCGAAGTGTGTTCGAGTATTTCTGAAAGTTCGGAGCTATGACTCCAGTAGGAGTTTCTATATACCTTTATGCCATGTGATTTACCGGTTCATTCGCTTTATCTCGTTTATTGCACCAACGCCAGATACACACGCTACCTTCCGCGATTCGTACAAAGAGCAGGTCCCCCCCTTCACTCTCCACGCCGCGCCATTTTGTTCACCGCTTACTCTTCCCCCCTGTCTTATCGCCCCCTCCCCTCTATAGCACACTGGGTTACTTTTTTCCGGTACCCAACGTCTCTCCATTCCCATTTTTAACCTCATATTTTCCACCCTTCCTTCCTCCCTGCCTGTCCCCACCTTCTCCTTTCTACCACACGCCTCTTCCTCCCCTTCATTCTCTCCCCATCCCTCCCCTATTCCCCTCCCCGCCTTCTCCCCTACCCCACTACTTGTTCCTCCCCTCCCCCCTCTTGACTTCCTACCCCTCCAGTTACAATTCCACTCCCTACCCGTAGACCCCCTCGTTCCCCCCGCACTTTCTTCCGTCTTATGCCTTTTCCTCTTTTATCTTCAATTGCCTTTTCTCTCCCTCTTGACCCAGCCCGTAACTTTACTCGACCGTTTCCGCGATGGCTCTCCAGCGTTTATTCTCTCCCCCATTTGGTCGTACTGCCAAACTACATCCCATTACTCCGAATGAAGCCCGAAAATTATGGATGACCCTCCTGCTTGATTTTACCACCCCCCCAGATCTTTTCTTTCCTTCCGATATTCAGTCCTCCTGCATTGAACCTTTCTCCTTTTCTGCCCTCCTGTATTTTCTCAGTTCCTGAAACCTTCGGCCCTGTTCTGGAGGGAACATCCTTTTCCTTTAACAGTCCCCGGACAACCGAGCCTCTTCATCTCTCCTAACACCATACACACGGAATTCCCAGTTGACTGCCATCCCCTTCGCCACACCACTTCTCTACCATCCCTCAGCCCATTTATGCTGTCCCAACTCCTCCGTCGTGTGCCCATGTCCAGGAAGCGGTCCCTGAATTTGGCGGGACGAGTCAAATCGGCCGCATACCCCTCACTCCTTGTCACCTAATGCCTCATCTTCAATCTATTCCGTATGGGAACTTTGTTAGTTTTTTACTTGACGCTCTGCGTGTTTTTAAGCGTTTAGGCGTTTCTGTCGTAAACTTGAAACCCTTTCGCCCTCCTTTCCAATGGCAGAAATTGCCTCCCATCTTGCTCGTTCACGACTCCCCCGGTCTTCTTCTCTTTTTTTACGTATTACTGCGGTCATTTCCCGTCCCTCCATGAGCCTTTCTGTGGAGTGAAACCCCTTCATTCAGTTCCTTTGCTATCTTCGCGACACCGCGGTCCATATTGAATTTATTTCCCTTGTGTTCCCCCCCCCACACGAACTCCTCAAAGCGATCCCTTTTTCGGCTTTTCCTCGTTCGATAAGTTCAGACAGGCCTCTATTTGGTTGTTGTCTTCTTTCCAGTACTATTCCAGGAGTTCGTTCTAGCACACCCCCGCTGATTCCCCCCCTTCCCCTACACAACTCTCCCCCGATCCCTTTTTCTTTCTCAGGCAAGATCCTTCTGAAAATAGGCGACATCGTACCCCTTTTTTTTCCCCTTACTTAGTCTTCTCTTGCATCTATTTAAGCTTCAGACACGCCCACCTTACGCGCATGATGACCTGCGGGATCCCTCCCCTAACCTTGCAATGCTAAATTGCCCTCCCTCTTTGGGCCTTTTTCTTCCTTCGGGCCAGATGCTTTTGGCCAAGAAAGTTTTCTATTCCGCTCCTTTTCGTATTTGTCCCCATGCTTCTGACTTCGACTCCAAAACCCAGGTGTCGAGTCTCCTAGAATCCGTTAAATTATTGTTTACTGTTCCTCTCCTTTCCGCCGTGATCCCCTTTTTTTCCAGATGCGATCTCTCTTTTCTTTCCTCTTCTGTGCCCCCCCCCACCTATTCTGCTTTTCCATCCTTTTTTCATCCTCTTCCTGGGTTCCTTGTTCGACTTCCCAGATCCGTTCCTATCGCCACCCTCCCCGCTGCTCTCCCCCTGATCACAACAATTCCGATGTCGTACGGCTTCACTTTCACCCACACTTTAACGCATTGAGGCCTCCCTCCTTGTCTTTTTGCTCCCTGAAGGCGAGCTATACTTGAACGTTCCCTCTCCCCCTATTTTCTCGAAAATTTTTATTTGTTGTTTCTCTTTCGCGCACTTATGCTGATTGTTTTTCCCTTTTCCGTTCCTCTGGTCCGTTTTTGAGACCCCTTCCGACGGCCTTTCCCCCCTTTTTTTTGTAACTTGGCTTCCGCCTTTTTCGGATTCTCCCCCTGGAATATTGATTTCCAGTTTTTCGTGCAGCGCAGTCCAGGCTGGGTGAGACTGGATTTTTTGGATTCCCCCGACCCGGTTTTTGCCGTCCCTCTTTCTTCCCTTTTCTTAAATAGGTCGTGCTTTTTCTTTTTTAAAGTTGAGCGCGATCACTACTCTCTCGATTGCTTCTTTGAAGGAACAGGCACCCCTCTTCCCCCTCTTATGAATTTCTCTCCTTCAACCCTCTTTAACGGGGCGGTCGTTCCCCCTTGAGTCTGGGCAGAAATGGGTTTTACTTTTCCTCCGCAGATGATTTCCTTGGTTTTTTTCTTGATACACACCTGAAGAGCCCATGCGTCCTTCCCGAGAGCCTCCTCTTTTCTTCCTTTTTCCTCTCCAGTTTGCTTTTCTTCAGATCACGCTCTGTCAGCTTTTTTTGCGTTTAGAATGGAGGGACTTATATCTCCCCTTACCTGAAGCCCACCCTTTTCTCCTCGTGTCCCCATTTTTTTGACTATCTTCTCCGTTCTTCCTGCGATTCCCCGAGAGTATCTTTTTCTTTTTTTGGATGCGGGAAAACTTCATCTTGACCGTGCGTCGCTTCCTTCCCTCGGGACCGCCGGTTCTTTCCCTACTAGCAACCCCTCCCCTTCAATCCTTTTTTTCGTAAGTCTTTCCGGGTAATCTTCTTTCCCAAATTCTGGAGGTTATGATGCGGTTAACCCCCCTTTTCATTGTTCAATGCGTTTTTTATTAGTACGGATATAATCAAAGCTTTCCCCCCAAAGGGGTGTTGAATTATTCCGTCCCTTTTGCTCTCTGTAGATTAATGCCAGGTCATTCTCCCCCAACATGCGAATAATCGTTTTGCTCTTTGGATTTTCACAGTGCCAGCATATGGTCCCTTTTTTCCGTTTTCCATTTAGAGACCCAGAGATGAATTAATTTCGATGCGGCGACTCCAAATCCCGTCTTCCCCTAAAATCGGCCTTTTCCCTTTTTCTCCACACACTTCCCCCCCCCCCACCCAAAAGGTGACCGGCCTTCGAGGTAACCTCTCTCTTCATTTGATTTTTTTAGGACTGTTCCCATTGGCTCAACAGACACCGTTAGTTCCGGATTCTAGGCATTTCCTCCCTCTTGTTTGCCATTCCTCTGGTCTTGCGTTTTTCGAGAGAATTTAGAGTTTTGTCCTCCTTTTCCCTTTTTTGTTATGGTGGCTACCTATCCCCTTTTTTCTGCCGACGTTCTTCCCCCCTTTTTTTTCTCTTGCGAGCCGAGAGTTCCTCCTTTATCCTCCATGTAAGCGATCTTGAGCTTCGACATCCTTGTCCTCCTCCCCCCCCTATTCAATTCTCGAGTTACGAAGCCCTTCGTCGGTCTCTCTCTACTAAACTTTTTTAATAGAACCGTGACCGATTCCTCCATCCTTTATTAAGATTCTCCCTTCCAATATGTAGGTTTTATCCTCCTTCTCTCCCCATTTAGAGGCAGGCGTCAGAAGTTGAGCTCCCTGCCGTCCCGTTTTTCTGGTCAGGATTTCGTTTTCCCATTGATTTTTCACTGCTCTTTTGGCTCAGCACGGTTCCCTTGCCGAACTTTTTCTCCCCCCCAAGGCTTCTACCTCTTTTCAAAGTCCTTCTTAGACTTGTAATATCAATTCACTACCACTCTTTTGTCATAGATTCTAAGTAACTCATCTTGCCTTTCACGTTTTTTTCTCATTCTTTTTTCTCGGCAAATGATGCGTCTTTCCCGTGCCCCAAAACCCAGCCTTTCCCTACCACCTGTCCCCCTCCCTATCGTCCTCCAGAGATGCCCAGTTTTTCTTCCCCCTCCCACGCTGCCGTCTCCTCTATGTTGCTCCCTCCTGTTCCTTCTCCCCCCCTATTGTCTTTTCAAGTCAGTCCCCCCCTCCCATTTCAAGAAGTTGATTCCCTTCGCCTTACCTTGCTATTCGCAACCCCCCCCCACATTCTTTTAGTATCTCGTCTTCGCCCCTCTTTCGTACGCGCGACTTGCGGATTTTTTTTAGTGATTTTCTCCTCCCTTAATCTGCCGTGGCTGGCTGTAAACGTTTTTTTTTTTTCGCGCTGCACCTGCCGCCTACTTGTCTCCCCCTTCGGCTCCCCCGGCCAAAACATCATTCACCCCGGTTCCCGCGTCCCCGTCCCTTCGACATTATCTTGAAAAACGATTCAGTTGCAGTCCCCAATCCTGCTGGTCTGCCACAAGTCCTCGAAGCCCTGCTCCGAACGTTCGTGTCTTCCCAATTCTAAAAACTCCCTCCTTAAACTTTCGCAATGAGACGTCTTCTATCCTTTTTGGTTCCCGGTTGTGCTCATTTTTTTGGTTTGAATCAATTTTTATTCGGCTTTTTCCACTTTGTTGCTGCTGGGAGTATGGAATCCCAGGACTCTCCTGCTTCTCTCTGCAAACGGACCCCAAACCATGGCCTCTATTTAGTTTCGTTAACGATTCACTCGGGATTTCTCTTAGCTGTTTGATTATCGGGTAATCCTCGACCGACATCCGTGCTTTTTATTCAGCGCACTATTTTAACTCCTTTTTTCGATAGATTCTTCCCGTGCTGACACCAGGGTCCTTTTTTCCCTGACGAATGTTCCCCCTCAGCCCCCCCCCCCCCCTCCGACATTTTTTTTTTTTGAGCCTTACCGTAGTCTTTAATAGTCACGACAACCCTCCTATCGGCGAAGGCTGTTGGTTCCGTCGCAAACTTTTCCCGAGGAGTTCTCGTCCCCCGTTAAGCCTTTATTAGTACCCCCCAAACATAAAGAAACTTTCTCCCCTGCCTCTATTGAATTTCTGGGTCTCCTATTCATTTTCCTTTTCAAAGTTCGCCCTTTTTTCCCCTTCAGTGTTCAAGTGTCTATTCCTCCTTATCAGAGTAACGACCCGTCCAACCCTTCCTGGGCCACTTTCAGTCAATCTGTCGGTCTTTGATCCCCTCCCAGACCTTGGCTTGCCTAATGCGCACTGAGGCGTTCTATTGAGTCGCCTTTCTTTCCTCCTCAGGTGTACCTGCCCTCGCCGTTCCCTACCTGCCGCGCGTATTCCCTTATCAACCCCCCTTTGTAGGTCGGCCCATGTATTCTCCAACAATGGTCGTTCTCCCCTGCACAACCTTTCCAACCAATTGTATTCATCTTCCTTCAGAAGTATTGTCTCTCTTTGACCCTTTTTCTAACTTCCGGAATCCGTCTCGTCTTTGTACGTTTTTTCCCTTTCCCATCCAAAAACGCAAATTCTTCTGATTTGCCGCCTGTCCTCTGGAGTTCTAGTTGAAAACGATACTCCCTCCTTCCTTCCCATAATATATCCTCCCCCTTGATCAAGAGACTGTAGTTCCCCATTTTGTGGAATAACTTCCGCCCATTTTTCCTTAAAAGAATTCATAATCTTCTTCGGTCCTTACCCTGTGGCCATTGTCCTCCTCCTTGACTCTTCTACGGAACCAGTTTACAAAACGCCCCTCATCATCCCTTTCGACCCAATGATTTTTATTGTACAGTCCCGGTGTTGTTTTTCTACTCTCTTTCTAGAGATTGAGTTCACCGTTCCAGTTCTTTTCTTGGGTCCAACCCCCATGGGCTGGAAGCGGCACTGTATGCTTCGCCCTTACCGTGGAGTTTCCTCCCCTTTTTTCGGATTCCAGGATTGACCCTTCTCCCACTTTCCCCCAGTTGCGGCGATTTTGTCTGGATATACCGGACCTTATGGACCTTTCGTCCCGACAACCCTTCGAATGAACGTCCCCCCCCAGACCCGATGCTTTTGGGGATGTACCACTCTCCTATCCTTCCTCTCCTCGTCTGTCGATTATTTCCCGTCATCAAGTCTCTCCCACGATTCTGTCCTTGCTCCTGAGGCTCCCCACTGAAATTTCCCTTCTGCCGATTTTCGGCTTTTTTTCTAGGATTTTCCTCACGCACCGTTTTTTTATACGGTTAACTTTCCTCGCAGTCGTTGCTTGGTTCTTTTTGGGTGGATACACTGCAGACGTTTGAAGCGAATTTCTCGTGCCCTCCGTGGCGCAGTTTGCATTTCCAGTTCTTTGAGGGATTCAGCCAGCCTCTTTCCTGCGGTCCTTGTTATGGCTTTGCGCTTTTTTCTTTCCTCCTCTACAGATGATTACAGTCATCCGGAGACGTGCACCTTTGAGCCTTGTTAAAGCGCGATAATATCGCTTCTAATGTATCTTCCCCTCCTTAGTTTTTTTTTTGACGGTTGAAATTACAGCCCTTTTCCCCTTTTCGGCCTACTATCCTAAGAACTCCTTAGGCTTGCTCCCCCCCCAACCCTTCTCTCCCTTTAAGTATGATTCTTCCCCGATTGACTCCTCCCCCCTTTTCGGGGTTCTGATTTTGGCTCAACACCGTCAGCTTCAATGTTACTCTTTCCGCTTGTGTGACGGTCCCATCTTAAAATGGTCCCCTTTGTACGTCCTTCCTACGCTGTACTTTCTGAAATTCCTTCATGCCCCCCCAATTCATCCCTAAAACAGTTGAATTTTTAGCAGGTGCGTTGTCCCTCCCTTTCATCGATGAATTGTTGAATTGACGTAATCTCCTCTTCTATCTCCTGCTCGATTTTCTAATCCCTCATCCAACTATGAATCCCTACCACGAAATTGCATAATCCTAAAACAAATTAAACAAAACTTTCCCCTTCTCCTCCCTTGTCTCTTCTGGGGTTCTCTTTCTTAATCATGATTTTCTTTTTTTTTTTCTGATAATGTCTCTGAGGTACCCCCTCCCCCCTGCTTTCGAGAAGGATTGCTATTTAATTGCCGTCCCTGGATTTACCGCTTAACTGAGGGCTTTTCTTATTTTTTCTTAGTTCGTTTCGCTTGTTCGTTAAGGCGTACCTTGCTCTTTTTTTTTTTCTAGGCCTTTGGCTTTCTCGGCCATTCTTCGAGGTTTCCTCATTGATTCCGCTGCCCTTTTCCACTGCCTTCCTGCATATTTTTAAGTGCACTTTCTACATCCCTTCTTCCAGCCAATCCCTACTTTCCACCTTTCTAGTGAACTTTGTCGTTATCGAGAGACTCCCCTCTCTTTGTAGGTCTCCTCTTCTTTAGCTTTTTCCTCAAGACTGTTATAATGGCTTTTCGTTGGCTCTCCCATTCCACGTCTGTTCTTCGTCCGTCATTGATCACCTTCCCCGGCTACGTCGTCGTACCGTGCGGTACGATTTTTTTTTTTTCGCGAGTGCTTCCTTGAATTTATTTTTCTCTACCACTTTCTTTTTCGCTTTTCTCGCATGAGTCGATCAGCCTTTCGCCTCATTCGAGGCGAGACGCATTTTTCCTCTAGCTGCCTCT
>Ga0179593_1324348_pt1 | contig 15156 bp, 16 predicted proteins | sample CZODoug2_1_08_16_FD_185931 | JGI IMG/M metagenome (GOLD analysis project Ga0179593, IMG submission 185931) | Vadose zone soil fungal communities from Angelo Coast Range Reserve, California, USA - CZODoug2_1_08_16fungal (PacBio error correction) | ecosystem: Environmental > Terrestrial > Soil >... | reverse complement strand
TTGCCCTTCTCCTTGCATGATGTTCCTCACTGTTCCATTGCTGCTGGTTCAAGGGACAGGCACCATCTCTCCGTGGTTCCGCTTTTTCCGTTTTTCTAGGCCAGCAGGTCCCTACATTCCGCCACTTCCCATGACGGCTACCCTCTTCCCTGAACCCAACCGTGGGTGTATTTCCCTCTTTAATCCACTGGGCCCCCAGGTCTCAAGTCCGGCAAGTGGTTTCCCCCCTTCTTAACACAGTTCGTTGTCGGCACCCTCTTTAGCCTTTATCTGTGTTTTCGTTTCTTGCCTGGAATGGCTCACGCAACTTGCACCTTTTCACGCCACTCCCTATGACAGCTCTTACCCCTACTGACCCCTGTTTTTTGTGTCCTCTGCTCCCCAAAATTATTTGGCGCCCTGGAATCCCATCCCCTCACCCCGGCGAAGTCGGATCGAAGCTCCCCTTCCTCCCCCGCCTGGGCCCCCCCCCCTCGGCTAGTTCGAGTCGTTACCCGTTCGCTCGCCCCTGTCCCTTGCCTCTTGAAAAGCATAATCCATCCCCGATCCACTGTGATAGAACATTCCCCCCAACCTCTCTCTTGCCGTCGCCATCATGCTCTCCCCATTCGGTTGTGACAATGGCTGATACTTTTCTGTCCCGCGCCCTACGCACTTGGCGTAAGCAAATGTTTTCGATCGTTCTTTGTTGGCCTTCAACAAGCGGTCAACCTGGGCCGTTCTCCTCCAAGTTAACTGGGCGGCGTTTTTCTGAATCGCACTATCCAGTCAAAAAAAGGGCTGCCACTTAGCCCACTTCACTTTATCCCTCATCCTCTTCTTTATAAATTTCCCCAAGTTCGCCGGAGTTTCCCGCTGCGCCTCAGCCAAGGTGTCCAGGACTTAAAAGGCTTCGGACTCCCCCTTCCAGTCCTCTTGGGCGGGCTGTTCCCTACTGTATGTTCACTTTCCTCCCGGATCCTCCTTTTTCCAGGATCGGGATAGTGTTATCTTGCATTTAAAGTTTATCGCCCATTGCGATTTCCTATTTTCCTTTTTCTCTTTTTCTACGTATTTTGAGTCCGCACAGCCCGCTTATCCCCGATTGATCCCACTGGCTCACATGCGGTGAGTTTCTCGCCTCTCCCAAGCTATGGTCCCCATGGGGTCCCCTGTTCATTTGTATAACTTTTCCGCGATCATTAGATCCAAGCGATTGCAATTGGTTGGATAGTGTTGGTCTCACTTGACTTCCCCCTCCCCCCTGAACTTAGATTGCAAAGATTGGCGCAGGCGTCGCCCCCCGTAGCTGCAAAGTGTGACTTTTCCGACCTTTTCGTCTTACGCCTTCCTCCCTCCGCCTGCAGTAAGAGAGTGTTCAAGTTAGTCCCCTTCCTAAGGCGCTTGTTTTGCCCTTTTTCCCCTCTGACTCTAATGGCGAACCTTCCAGAACTATGTTGGTTTTCTTTTGCCCTTCCGCAAGCCTTGTCGTCCCGAAACCCTTGAGTAATAGTAAGCTCCTAGCCCCCGTCGGCTTCCTTCGCCTGGACGCGTGCGCAGAGTTCCTTGAGAGTAGGCTTCGGTTCGGGACGGTTAGCCTTATCGTTTTTTTTTTCATCTACCCGCGGATCACATGCACGCTTCAGTCAGCAATGCTTTGCGAGAATCGGGCATCTGCCCCAGATTCGAATAATCGACGTATGGTAGTCAGGTTAAGCTGGAATTAGCGATAGATCTTGTTTCACTCCTTGACAACTGTTTTCTTCGTTTCCTCTTATACTGAGGCGTACCCTTTTCCCGCGGACCGGTCAGAGGTCCGGGTCGAGTTCTTCTGGTCTGGCCACACCGTATTCCTCCGATTTCCCCCTCCTCCCTTCCCGGGCAACTAGGTGGTTGGAAATGTTGGCTGTTTCGCACGCCAACTGATATAAACAGGTTCGCGACTCATGACTTTTTCGTGTTCGTTGCTCCCTCTTCTTTTTTCTTGGTCTTCCCCCCCCCCCCCCCCTGTGTTTTCATGACAAGCTTTAAGAGGCTTGGCCTCCGCGACGGAGAAATCCCTCCCTCGGCTCTCGCCCCACCATGGAGTATGAGCGTGGGAATGCTGATCCTCACGTGCTCCCTTTTTTGTCGCGCCGCATAAACCTAGGTCGGCCGTGTGCTCGATCTCATGTCAGTCTGTTACCGTCCTTCCGGCCTGATCCCTCCTTTTTCTTCCCTTTCATCCGATGGCGGTGGCGATTTCCCTACGACAGGAATAGGCGATTTTTTTCGGCAGCAGCCTTCCGGCCCCCGTTCCTCAGGAGGCGCGTTGGTAATGAACAAACGGCGCCTCTCTCCTTCTCCTTTCCCTCCCTTTTTTCGAAGCTTCCTGTCTTCGCCTTTCCTCTCCCGCGTCACGGAGTTTGAAGTTGCTTTTTTTCGCTTCCTCCTGCCTGTCGTACGGTCGTGGAAATCGGAGACGATCTTTCCCAAGAACGTGGCTATCCTTCCCCTTGAACCCTGACGTACTAGACTCCCTTCCTCCCTCATTTCTTCCCCTTTCCTTCCACGTGCTGATGAGATGCCGAAGACTTTTAATTTTCGCATCCCGATGGCTGTCAGATCGCGTCGCTGAACCCCCCGCGCGGCAGGCGTTTTTCTTGTGACTCTTCGCGGTCTTTCTCCCCTTTTCGGGATTGAAAGCCCTTTTTTGCCTCCTGACCACTGCTATAGTTTCCCTCCGTTTCACGGCCTCAAGGGAGATCGCCCTCTCCTCCCTTTTTCTTCCCCCCTTTTCCCCCTTGGCCTTGCCAGCCTTACCCTTAAATTATCCCGTCCCCGCGTTCCGTTATCCTTCGTTTGTCGAATCGGCTTGTGTGGCATCGACCCCTCGTCCCCCCTCGCCCCGTCACTTCTTTTCATGCTCTTTCCCCTGGTTATCTCCCCCGATTCTTCCTTTCTTTTGACGAATAATCACATGACAACTTTTTTCGCGATTTTCAGGCTGTTCTCCATCGCCCAGATATTAGAATTAGGGATCGAAATTGCCCGGATTCCGCCAATCATTCTCTTTTGAGTTTATCGTTGCATTTTCCTCCCCCAGTTTTCTTCGACGCAAGGCCCCCCGTTCCGGAGCCCGATCCTTGCTTCCTGACCTCCTCCGCTCCAGCGAAGCCGCGGTGATACGTTGCGTTGTAGTGGATCGAGGGGTGCGACGCCTTTTGGCCTTGCGTCCCCCTCCCTTTTCCCCTGACAGCGTTGAAGGTTTCCTTCATGCAGTCAGAGAAAAATTGCAAGCCCCCACACTTCCCCTTCGTACTTAGGACATTCTTTCCATACACTTCTTTTCCTCCCCCCTTCGCCCGCGTGAGGGCGCTATTCTCATTTCTCCTGAAGCCTGCCACCTCACATTCCAGCGGTAATTTGAAGAAGCAACTCATGGAATTTATAATTCTTTGGCAGCTGAAAAGTTTAACCACAAAAATGCCCCATTAGCCTAGGATGATTCGTAAATCGGTTCGCAAAACTCCCTCTCCACCTTTTCCCCTCCCCCCCCTTATGAAATAATCCAATCTTTTAGTGCTCTCTCCCAGCTCCTGAGTCACCTAGATGCGACCCCAAAAAAACGGATTCCACAATATGATATCAACTAGAATTTCTTAGTTTTTTGCATTCCTCGGTACGCGAGTCACTTATCTTCCTTTGAACGTGTAAAGGGCTTGTAGTTGACCAGTACACAGGATATGTCTCCTCCCCCCCCCCCTTATACCCTGCGAGATGGCCTTCTTATATCTTTCAGCTTGTCAGGCTCTACCATTGGGTCTTGAGGAGAGGACACCCCCCCGCTATCGTGAGTTTTTTCATCTCAGTCGGTCTTTCTCTCCTCTGAAGCCGATAGCGGTTGCCCCTTGACTTGGTTTCAGGGGTCTGTAGCTGCGGGCAGAAAGAAATCCGCCCATATCATTTTCCCCCCCAGCGCCACGGCTTTGGTCTTCCCCCCGTAGCCGAACATCGAAGACTTTGCACTTCGCAATTGCGGTATTTGCGCGTTCCCCATGAACTCCCCCTCCCCCTTTTCTCATCCCCTCCTGAGCAGATGCGACGTTCATAACGATACGCCGTGGCTTCCGTTCTGCAAGAGTGGCCGAACATAGGGCGCCGGGTGTTTTTCTTAAACTCTTCTCGCTCCAGTTCTTTATTGGTGTGACTCAGCTTATATCTCGGTGCCCAGACCTTTTTGATAAGAGGAATGTTGCGGATCTTAAATTCGACTTCATGAATGTATTTTTCCTGCTCGACAGAGTTTTCCCTCCTGTTTGCGTCCCTCCCGTCTTTCCCCTCCCCCCAAATCCCCAACGTGGAGCTCGAAGTCGTGTTACCCTATTCTACGTCCCGCGTGGCTTTCAACCAGGTTCCCGACTTTGACCGCATGTAGTTCACCTTTTCATTCCCCTCATCCCCCCCAGGACCCAAGGCTATGAGGGCGAGCTTCGTGTGCAGAAGTTTTGAAACCCCCGTATTGACTGCCAGTGTGTTGACCATGTTGCACTCTCTTCCCCCCTTCCCCCCCAAGAGTTTTTATTTTTTTTTTGATAAGGCGACTAAGGCAGGAGTTGAACGGTTTCATAGATGGTTTCTCTTCTCCCCTCTGGCTTTCCATCTCCAATTAAAAACGAAGCCCCGGCGTTGCTTTCTGGTGTCCCCCCGGTCTGGCTCCCAGGAAGGCATGTCAGCCGTAATTAAGTCCCCACAGGGGTCAGAAGATTCCTCTCCTTTCCACCTCTTATCTCTTCTCCCCTTACCTTTTGTTGGTGTGTTCGCTTTTACCCCTATGGGGAACCTTCTCCTCTAATTTCTCATGTTTGATTATATAGGCTGGGCCCACATTACGATTTTCTCTCCCCCCCTTCGCACGACGTGGGACTTTTGCTTTTCGGCATCCTCTGGCCCGCCCTCGTTTCTTGATGTACCCCCAATACATTACCCCCCCTTTTTTCCCTCCCATGGGATCTTATTTCTCGACAGCCACCCTTGTGTGGTGTACTGGTAGCTTTAATCACCTGGGAACCCCCTCCAAGAGTTTACCTTTTTTTTCCCACCCACGTCTTTCCCAAACAAGGTTCCACTTTTTTTCGCCTGTATCCTGGCCGCATTTACCCTCTGGAACTCTTTCTTCGTCAAAGTCCCCCCCCCCTTCGTGACGGTTACACCCCTCCTTGATATGAAGAGATAGTCGGAAGGGACTGCTTTCTGGCTGTTTTGGCCCTCGCGTGTTCCCCCACTGGTTAGTTATTCTAGCGCCGCCGTGCATAAAATCCCATTCCGGTCCTTCGGCTCCGACCTGCCGACCCCCCCCCTTTTCCCCTTTCCCCCTACTTCTGACCTTGCAAGCGCACTGCGATCCTTGTCTGCAACCTCGCCCCTGGTAGATTGCCTCCAGCCCCACAACTGAGCCCCCCCTTTCCTCCGTCGTCGTCCACTTCTATTTTCTAATCTTCCATTTGGTTGAGGAGCCTTTTTTTCGCCATCGGCTCTACCATTCGGTGCGAATGGGTGCTCTTTTTCTGATCTCCCTCCAAACCTCCCCTTCCTTCCCCTCTTTTTATTCTCTAGTGTTGGCGACTGCCCCCTTTAGGCGTCCACTTTGGCTCGTTATCCAGAATATGGGCGGCTCCTTTTTTTCTTGCATTCACCCCCCCCCTTCCCCCCTGTTTTTTGTTTTTTTTTTTCGCAAACTAGAAATCCCCCCCCCTACGTTGATTTCCCCCCCCGCCTGCTCTTCCATCCCACGATTTTTTTTTTAGCTTTCTTTTTTTAATTTCTAATACGGGCACATGTCGACCCATTACAGGTTCTTCAAATTCCCAGCTCACGGGGGCAGGAGAAGATAATCCTTTCATCTAACGAACCGTCGCGGCCTAAAAGCCTTTATCCTTTTTATCTAGTCTAATAGTCAAGGAGAGGTTTACAAGGTTGGAAGTCTGATGTTATTAGTTTTAGACGTTTTACTGGTTTCCGTCCAATATTAATTTTCCTTCTCAGACGGGCCAGTTTGCTGTTTCCTCCATAAGAGAAAACCCGAGGGTTATTATGGAATCATGGTTCGCTTTTTTTTACTCTGGTATCATTTTCTGGATTTAATCGATTTGGATTCACTGCCCCCCCCTCTGTCTTGGGCTTGGTTGATATCCAATGCCTGTTTTTTGGACCCGTCGTCCTCCTCTCTCGTTTTCGGATTTATGTTCGACTTTCTCTCCCCCCGTACGCTGCAACCTTGGAGTGTGGGATATGGACAGCCGCTTATTTCTCTATAAAGCCCTTTTTTCTTTCTCCTAGTGATTTCCTCCTCATGTAAGTTTTTCTTGTCTTCCCCCTCTGTCATTCGTAATTTCGACCCCGGAGCTGTCGGACTGGGGATCTTTTTAGCGTTCCTTTTTTTCCCCCCCTCTGTTTTTCCTCCTCTTCAGGATACAAGGAGTTTCGTGGTGGCGCGGAGTCCATTCCGAGAGCGGAATCTTTTTCCGTTCAACGTGTAGGAGATGATCGGGTGATGGACCGTTCTAATACTTCCCTCCCCTTTCCCTTGTTTGCGCTCATGGAAGATGAAAATCGAATACTTTTTCCTGCCCCTTTTCTCCTGTGATCCAGCATGACTAGTCGCGCAATCTTCAAGATGCAACATGTGTGTTCGTTCTTGAGGTCGTTCTTTCCCCCCCTCTTCTTTTCGCTCTTATTCTTTTGCGGTGCTCGATAGGTCTTTTTTTGTCCCACCCACGATTCCGCAGATTTCGAAACACTCGATACGGCCGTGGGGGTGCGAATCGTTTTCATTTTCAGCGAACCCCTGGTCTCTCCCCATGTCTTCCTAGAGGCTCCTTATTTGTTTTTTTTTCATCGCACTATCTGACCCTTTTTCTCTTTTTTACACATCACGCGTGTCGCCGCGACACCAGAATTCCCGGGCGCCCCCCCATTAAGCACAAGCCTTTTCTTCTCTCCTGATTTCTCGCCCCTCTTGGATGTCCCTCTTCACTCTCCCTCCCTCTTCACCGTTTCTAAGATTTCTAAGATCACCAATTGAGTAGGCATTTTTTTCCCTTTTCTTTTAGTTGGGTACACTTTTTTTTCTTTTCGTCGCCCATCGCCATTTGACCCCCTAATAGTGGATTTTTGTGTTCACGCCCCCTACACGGCACCCTCTTCCCGATGTCTCGCCGAAGCATTCGGCGATCTCCCCTTGAGCCGGCGGATGTTTCTTTTCTTTCCTCCCCTTTGTCCTTTTTTTTTTTCTCCCCGCCCTTGTTTTTTTTTTCGCTTTCTTTCTTATTTTTCGCGTGGCGTCACGGAGCTCGCTTTCCTTTTTCCGTTTCGCTAGCCTACTTGCCGGTCTCCTTAGGATCGGCCACGACCCATTTCATTTCAAAGTGGATCATTTTTCCTCCCCCTCTTTTAAAATTGGGAAATCTCCTCTGCTTTTATTCGAGTCACCTTTTCCCATTTGTGAGTCGGCGACTTTTTCCTTGTTGATGGCACTTTCCCGAAGCGCCTGCGATGCGCGAATAGGCTGCTTGAGGCGTCTTTGCCTTTTTTTTTTTTTCGCGGCCGTTTTTTTTCTTTCTACTTCGTCGCCTTTGTATTTTCCCCGGTCTGGGAAATTCCCCCCCCCCTTGCTCTAGTGACGATTTTGTATCCCTGCATCGAGGAGATGAACATAGATAGCTTTTCCATCTTTTTCTTCGTCCAGCATCGCTTTCCTTCCCTCTTTCCCTCCACGATTTTTTCTTTGTTTTTTTATCAGGCCTTGTTCTTTCCCCTACCGCCTCCCCGCGGACATAGAAGGTACTCTTTTTTTAACTGGAGCTCTATGCCGCCGTTTATCTCTTGACGAACCACCTTTTTTCCGTTGACCCCCTCCCTTTTTTTTTTTTTTTCGCTTCCCTCTTCAGTTCCCTTGGTCACGGCTGCCCCCTCCCCCCGTCGTCTATCCGATCTACTATTCCCGGGATCTTTCCCCCCCTTTCTCGAAGAGCTTTTTTTTTGCCCTTTCCTGAAGTTCCGGCGGAGCACCTCTCCTTCCTCCAAGTTGCGCCCTCTCCTCCTTCGTCAGCCCTTTCGAAATCGCGGTGATCGTACTCCTCCTTCTTTTATTTTTCAATCGAGGGGTTAGTTTCTGAGTTTGCCGCACGCATTTCGACCGTGGGTATGGGAAGTTCGCAATCAAGTCATCTCCTTCCTTGAGTTTTACCCTCTTTCCCCTTTTCCGGACATCTGACACCCCTCGATTTCTTTCCTTGATTAGCTATTCCTCCTTTTTCCTTTGAATTGAAAATATTCAAAGAACCCTTTTGCAGCGTCGGTGATTCGGGCCGCTTTTTCCCCTCCTTCTCATTCGTTTTTTCTTTTACTCTTGTTATGTTCCCCCCCCCCCTTTTCTCCCCCAATTCGAGGAAATGGTAGTCCTAGTAATGGCGAATTATACCCTCTCACTTTTCCCTCCCCCCGGTATTTCCCCTTCCTTTTTTCCTTCTCTCTTCGCCTTCCCATGCATGCGTCACCCAAGAAGCTTAGCGGGGCGGTCCTTCCCCCCAGCGGAGAACCTTATTCTTCCCAGAGATAGCCCGATCTCACTCTCTTGCGAGTAGGAAAATTAAACCTTCTTTTTTGCTCCCCTCTCCCTAGGCCTTTGTCCCCCTTCTGGCGGTTGATGCACATTTCCATTAGGATACGCCCTGCTTCTCTCTCTCTTCATTGTCTTTTATATCGAAGCTACGGTCTCCATTGGGTTCTTGTCTTTCATTTCTTCCCCCCTTCATTTATCGTGATTTATTTAGTCAATCCCCCTCGCCTGATGAGATCCGACGAGCAGATTGACTTTCGTTGCACGATTCCCCCCTTTTTAGGATGTCCTTTTCTTTTTCTTGGCCCGAACAGGAACTTTCCCTGTTCCAGGTAGCCCCCAGGCTTTTACTATGAATTAAAGTAGAACGCGCCAGACAGCTCCCTTTTGTCCCTCTCCCTTGCGATAGTTCGTCTTGAGATTTTGAACCTATATCACATTTTCCCATGAATCCGCCGTTTTCTCCTTGGCGAATGCCAATCGATAAGACGCTTCCCCTTGGCCTGACTTCCTTTCCCTTCAGATCCTTCTCCTTTCGGAGGGTAGCGTTGTGATTCCCTTTCATATTGCCCTCTATGAGAATAAAAAATCACTAGTTCTCCACTCTCTCTTCCTCGCTTTTTCTGGGTTTCCTTTCTGCCCCGCTTCGGACCCCTACTTAGCAGGGGGAAGTGATTTCTTCCCTTGCCTTCCGCGCCTACAATCCCCCTTTTTTCCCCGAGAGGGCCACGACACAAAGTGTCGGCGGCAGTCCCTTTTTGGACAGAATTCATATTTTCCTTTGCCTTTCCCCCTTCCTCCCCGTTGGTTTTGTAAAGAATCGCTTTTCCAGGCCATTGTGGACATTTCAGCCCCAGGCATACTTGCTACTCTTTTTCTCGCTCGCCTTTAGCTTTTTAACCCCCTTCCTTCCCCTTGAGTACCTGGAGTCGGGCTTAAAATCGTCCCCACCCACCCCCCCCCTCTTGCTGTCGCGAGAGATCACGCGCAGTTCCCTTTCTCCCTTTGTGACCTCCTTGTACTTTTTGTGAACAGTTGTTGGGCGAGGATTCTAGTACCATTCCCCCACCAAAGGCGCCCTTGCTTTGGTGTCCGGTCTGTCAATCAAGATCCGTCCCGCAGAGCGTCCTCCCAAAAAGGAGACCCAGGATTCCGCGAAGGTTCCCCCTCTCCTTTTATTTTCTTCCTTCTTTTTGTTGAGAGCTACCCCCCAATATGTTAAATTCCTCGAATCCTTCTTTCCGTGTGGGACATTTTTCGGAGAAATCGGTGTTATTCCCTCCCCGGTCCCCCTTTTTCGGGGGTTTTTTTTTAGAGTTGTCCCTTCGGGTCTCCTCTGGCCCGCCCTCTTGTTAAACCAAATACGGAATCCCTTGAAATAACCTCGAACTGACTGAGACCTGTCGTCGGGCGCACAGTCAACGAGTGGTTTTTTACTTTGTGCTCGCTTTCCACTGGCCAAACCCCCCATTGCCCCCCCTTCCCCATGTTTTCCCCCCCACACGAGCCCGGCACGATCTACTGATTCCTTTCGGAATTTTCTTTTTACTCGCAGGCGGATCTCCAACTTTTTACCTCCGCCACTCTGGTACCGAGATCGTTCCCCTTACTAGGTACTGCCGCCTTCCCCTTTTGATTGTTTGGTCCCTCTGCCGTTCCCCTGTGTTCGTATTCTCGGCTGACCCCTTGGATAAAATCACCACACCTTCACGCCGTCCTTTCCTTCTTGACTTTTCCAAATTCCTTGCCTGGGCCCAGATGTGATTCAATGCGCTTTTCTTGTCCACCATTAGAATAAATGGTTCTATATTTGACCTCTACCCCCCTCGCCGACCCCTCTCCCTGGTAGACACCCCCTATTTTCAGCATTTTAAATAATCCTTCCGGACCTATCTTGCTTCCTCCTCATGGTCACCTGTGCCCTTGTTTACTTTTGGCTGATCTTTTCTTGACCACCCTACGCAATGCGAGAGTTTCTTCGAAGTCTTGGATTCCTTTGCCTCCCTCCTGGCTCGTGATCCAAGCATGGAGGTTCCTGGTCTCTTGAACATAACCAATTAACCCCTTGCCTGACGGTCCCCCTTTAATCCCTTTCTACTAGCCCGATCGAGAGTGTTTCTCGGAGTTTTCCTTTCTGCGCAGAAATTTGCCCCACTGTTTCGAACCTTGCTCACAAAATTCTTCCCGTTTCCACCTTCATTCCCTCTATATAATGGGGCTCTGCGCCCTTCCTTGTACCTGTTCAACTAACTAAGAGGTAACTTTTCAATTCCTCTGGATTTTTCGGCGTACCTTTCCTACTTTTTCGAATTCGCGGTTTCCAAGAGCTTGCTTTCTGATGTCATACTTTCCCTTTGGCTGTTTTTTCGCCCCCCGCCCTAGGCTTTTCGCAATGTCTCTCTTTTTGAGGGCGACGAGCTCTATGGGATGGCACTCCTTTGGTTTTTATTTTTTCCTAGTTGTATAAGTTTCGTATTAAGAGGATCAGAAAGATAATGGTAATTTGGGTTCTCCCCCCAGACTCCCTTCCTCTTCTATACTCTCCTTTGCCGATGAAATCGGGTGGTTCCTTGTCTTCCGAATACCCGTACTGTCCCCTTTTGAGGGTTCCGGAGCTTCCCTTAGTCGGACGATACTACCCGCAGGATCCTACTTTTATTTCCGTCTTTCCTTACGCAAGGCGCTTGTTTCGACAATTTATCATTGACCTTTTCAGGCGTCCCTCCCGTACCGCGAGTGTGGCGCCGCACCTTCTTTCGAAACCCCTATTTCCACCCTACGCGTCGTCTAATAACCGGCGGCTTCGATTCCCGAGCTCTTGCATGGGGTATACCGAGACTTAGGGCTCTTACTTTGGTTTTTTTCCGTTTCGGTCGAGGTTCCTCCCTCTTGACCCGCTAAGATTTCTAGAACTTCTTCGTATCCTTGCCAGATTAAATCGACATTATAAATCTCCGCCCCCTGTGCGCCGGTCCCCCCTCGCTCCTCTTTTTCGTCGATCCTTTGTTCCCCTAAGTGCAAACCTCATTTCAGGAAGCCTACGAGGCGGGCGGATCTGCTCCAGTTCACGCTTTGAACTTCGAGGTCCGGGGAGTTTACGCTGATGTCGGCCACAACGATTCCCTCCAGTTTTCCTCCATCCCTATCCTGGGCCCTCTTTTGGTTACATCTTTTCCTTAATAGGCGTATGGCCGCCTCCAGGGCGAAACAGGTCTGGACCGCATCTCCTTCTTCTGTTTCCGTTGACGACGGCCGCAAGATAGCAGTTTTCCCGCTTTCCCACCTACAACCGGTCGTTTTCATGCCAACGAGTTCAGGCCCTCATTCGAACAGTCGAAGCGAGAAGGAGACAACAGCTCGCGATCTCGCCCGCCTCGGTATGCGCACGAGGACAGGCTCGCTTCAGTCACGTGTCAAGCCATGTTCTTCCTCGCCAAAACCATGGTTGTGGTCGGGCGTTTACAGATCTCAGCGACGTGGTCACCTTTTTCATCGAGGTCTCTCCAGCCACGTTTCATGATGGCGTTGCTTATCCCCCTCTCCGGCAAGTAGGCGCGCGCTTTCTCTGCGATCTTGATTTTTTCCTCCCGGCGTTCCGGTGTCTAATATATATAGTGTTAAGAATTGTTGTTGAGAGAGATCGTCGCTCCCCCGACCCCGCCCGCCTCTCTGTACGGAGATAGCAGAGAAGTTTTTCGCTACTTTCCTTCGTACTGTCGTGAACAATGCCACGCCACTAGTCTTTTCCCCTTTAAGTGGACTTTTCTTTCGGCTCGATGAAAACGGAATAGAGCACGGCCGACGCCATTGTTTTGCGTTCGCTGACACGGGCGGGGGAGCTTGCTAAGAAGCGCTCGATTTTTCCGATGGCTGGCAAGTCCTTGACTCCCGGCGGCGCTTGTGATTAGAATGGAGGCCGGCTGTCGGTTTCGGCGTGCTTACACGGGTTGTATTGGGAACACTTCGATAGTGAGGAGGAAGTCACTCTCCTCCAACCCCAGGCTCCGCCCCTGTTCATACCGGCGCCCGCCGTTATTCGGAAAGATTCACCGCTAAAGAGTTTCCCGGAGTGCGTGTCGACCTCTGCGGTTTTGTGGCTCTCCCGATCGCGATCCCACGTGAATCGCCGTCCCCTCCGCGTGCAAGCTCGATGCCGTCCGCAAGTGATACACTATCATGGTTGAAACGTTTGACCAGCTTTGCGCGACCTCTTCCTGCTGGATCACACGGCGCCAGGCGCCGATTTCGAGGTATCCTCTTTATGCGCTTTCACCGCAGTTTGAGAATGTTGAAAGTGAGCTCTCGGGCGGAGCAAAACGCGTACACGTTGCGCGCCTAATTCCGCCTTGCGCTGACACTAAGTCGCCCCCCTCTAGCGAAGCCGCCTTGAGAAGCAGGTCAACCGGGGGGGGTTTTTTTTTTCGACGCCCTTTCGGCGGCGGCACGATCTCCCTCACCTCCGGGGCAAGGTTCGTCCATTACGATGCGAATAACAAAAGTCGTACAGGGACGGCTCTTTTCCCCAATCCCCGCTCGTAAGCCTGCGGTAGGAGTCGCCTTTCTTCGCGGCGTCTTTGCGCTCCTCACACATACTTTTTGACTTTGCGTACTGGACCTGAGCCAATCTATCTTTTCATCGCCGAGCTCTTCTTAGGATCGCGTTATCCCAACAAGGACCACTTCTGGGCACTCGCTCCGAGTATTCTCAACTTCTAACATCTCAAGTACGACCAAGAGGGAAATAATCCCAATAGCTTTGCTCTTCGCCCTCCCCCGCTAGCCTGCCGCGACTAAGCAGCATTAGAGGTCCCCTCCCACTCCCTGATGAACGAAACGCGCCCCTCTTTCTTTCACCTTACTTGCGAGTAGGCACCGTACGCGTAGTACACGACCCCCTTTCCCCCTTTGATTCGGGGACTATGCACCGTATTACGTTCTCTGCTTCATTGTCCCTCTTTGGCCTTTAGGGATATACGAGTGTATTCTTTCTCTTTGGTCCTTTTCTTTCAGACGGAAAGCGGAGGAGAAGAGCAGTTGGTTTTGATCACGTATCTCGAGCAGGATTGTTTTTGCCGTCCCCCCCCGGTCACTTTGTAGGGGGTCCAACCTCAAGCGGCCAAGATTCCTTCCCCTGAGCGCCCAGTCTTTTCCGCCTGGATTGTTCAAGTCTGCCGCAACTCGCGCAAAATTCTTGTTTTCTCTTTTAGGAGTTGATCCCTCCCCCATGATCACAACCCTCCTTTGGGAAGCTTTTGCTAATCGATACGCTTTGGCCGGTTTCCCGCTTATTGCCCTAGAGCAGGGATCTCGATCGAGTGTCCCCCTTCTTTGCCCCATCACAGTCTTCGACGTTTGGCTCAAGATCCTAGTTGCTTCCCCTCCTCTTGCACCCCTCTCGAGCGAGAGGTTCGTTGCTTTTCTTCCTCCATTAGCTTTTGAAGGTACCTGCGTCGTTTCCGATCCTAAACCTAACCCCTTTTTGCCATTTTGCCATCACCCCACTTTTCTTGCCAGTGTTTACATCTCGTGGGTTCGGTTCCCATTTTCGTACAGCATGCGCTCAGTCCTTGACCCCGACGAAGGATCCCCCCCGTTCGGCTCTCTTGCCGACTCCTTTAAGTTGTGACCCCTCTTCTTTTAGTATTTTTGTTTCCGGTGTCGGAACCACCCGACACCTAGTTGGGTTTCTCTCGCCCTTCTACTCCTTCCCTTTCCCTGCCCCTTTCGTCTAAGTATTGGGTTTCCCCGGATGCTGTTTTCTTTGTACGCCTAGCACCTTCCCCCTGACTCACTTTTTGGTGCTCTAACCCTGCGCCCTTTTCGCTAGATGACGCCCACAGGGCGAGCTCGTTTCTCGGAAAAAGATATCCTTTTTTACCCCCTCTTTTTTTGAGCTCGTGTTACCTTCTCCCTTTAGTCTTGGTGTTCATCTCCCTTATGGAACTTTCTTTTTCTTAAGAATTCAAAATTCGCGCTTTGCTTTCCTTTTTCCGTTTTCTATTCATCCTTCTCCGGTGTTTTTTTTTGACAAAAAACCTTGATCATTCAGGCTTGATTTCGTATCGCTCTTCCCCCTTTGCCCCAAAGTGTGTTCTGTTTTCGTTACTCCGTCCCCCCCCCAAGGGATCCTTCCTTTCCTTGTTCCCAACACCTCGAGCTCTTTCTTTAAGTCCGTTTTTTCCCCGGCATTTTCCTCCCTTTTGAACTCGCCGCGGTCTCTTCCACTTCAACATGTCACTACAAGGTTGGCTATTGACCCGAGTTCTTCTCTTTTAGTAATTGGATTTTTCGTGGCCTCTTTTTTTCTACCCACTGTTTCCGTTATTCTCTTGCTTTTTGGGCATGAATAAACAACTTCCCCGGTCTCCGTGACAGTTCTCTTCTTTCCCCCTACTCTAGTTTGAAACTCCTTTTGATCAGAGTATTTTCTGCAACTCGCATACCTTTTGTGTCATATCTTGCACTCAACCCCCGAGGCGCTCGACTCATTGCGCCTTTATCATTTCTCGGCGCTTCCTCTTATGCGTCGTCGCATCTGTATCTGTTTTTTATCTTTTTGAGCTTTTTTCTACGCATGG
>Ga0179593_1266948_pt1 | contig 15156 bp, 20 predicted proteins | sample CZODoug2_1_08_16_FD_185931 | JGI IMG/M metagenome (GOLD analysis project Ga0179593, IMG submission 185931) | Vadose zone soil fungal communities from Angelo Coast Range Reserve, California, USA - CZODoug2_1_08_16fungal (PacBio error correction) | ecosystem: Environmental > Terrestrial > Soil >... | reverse complement strand
CACCTAGTTTGCTTTGGTGCAAGTCTATCGTTCTACCTGATACGCGCCCATACCTTTGAGATTGCTTTCCACGCGCCCCTTATAAGATTCCTACCTTCTGATAATTTTTCACCATCCATCGCGTTTCAATGAGCGATATCTGCGCATCCGTTTTTTCCAAGTATTAACGCCCGACCCCGTCCCTCTCTCACGGACCCCCTTCCGACCTCCACTTTGCTCTTTCACACCTCCTCTTACCCCTATGTATCAGAATCTGCGGTCGCCTCTTCTCTACCATCTTTTGTCACTTGCGCCCCGGCGTTCCCCTTCTTTTTTTTTTCTTCCGTTTTTTTCCCTCTGCTTTTTATTTGTGCTCACCTGCTCTGTTCGTCACTCAGACATCGATTATTTCGATTCTACCCCTCCTCCTCTCCTTGGCTAGTTTTCTACCTCTTCACAGTGCTGCTTTCTACTTTCTCGCGTCTTAGTTTCCTTTTTGCGCCCCCTTGTTTAGTCCCCTTCCCCCGCAGTGATTCCCCATCCCCGTAGGTCTCCCTTCCATGGCCCCCGGATCGGGAACGGCACGGTTAGTGCACTGCTGACTTGTCTCCGGTACCGTTAAGCTTCACAGAAACCCAGCCTTTTTTCATCCCTTTTTATCGTTTTTCGCACCGATGTAGAAAGCCCCCTGTTAACATGCCACGGTCTCCATGAAAAAGCTTCCTTTTTCCTTGTACCTTTCCCTCTGTACTTTTGTATGACCGTCCTTCGGCTTCTCCGGAGCCCGTGCATTTTCTTCGTCAAGGAAAAATCCTTGGTCCCGGTTTCTTTTTTTCTTACGCCTGGGTCGTCACGCGCATTGTTCCCCCATTACCGACAGCAAGCCTACCGTCTTTCATTCGGGAGGCACTTTCTTATGCTCCTTCCTTTGGATCTCGTAGGAGATGTCCCCCTTCCACTTGATCAGATTTTTTCTTTGCATCCCCTCGCATAAGGCTCTTTCAGAGTGATGGCCCTCCCGCGTCGAGATAGGACTCCTTCTTATTCCCCCCTCTCCCGTCGTGGCAGGGTACCCCACACCCCGGGCTCCCCAAAAAGCAGTTCGCTTTTGCCTCTTTTCTTGCCCAACAGCTCCCCCCCCCCTTTTTTTAACCCTTCTTTTGTCCCTTTCTTTCCCTCCCGCTTCTGATCTCACCCAGTATTGACTGATGCTGTTTTTATGAATTCTGACTATTACCCTCTCCCTCATCGGTATGGCCTGATCCGGCTGGGCTCCACTTCTCCCTCCCCCTCACCGCCAGAGTTTATCTGACCGTCGCTTTTTCGTTATTGAACGACTAGCCTCCTTCCGAAAGTACTGATCTGCCTGGCTGTTTCAAAGTCTGTGAGTTAACATTTCCTGGGTTCCTCCAGCTGTTTCCTTCGTCCCCCCCGAGGGAAACATGGAACATTCCACTCTAGGGTGCGCTTGGCCCTCCCTTCAGTTTCCAGATCCATTCTTGTCACCTAATCTGCCCTTTTTTCTTAATGCACTTCCCAGACGCCTGCGGAATAAGATCCTTTCCGTCTTACCTTCTTTCTCTCCACCTCGTCTCTATTAGTATGGGTAGGGAAACCTAAGCTCTTGCTTACTAGAGATGAACCTTGTGCTTCTCCTTCACGGGTTCCTTCCCGGGAGTCGTGCCCTGACAGTCGTTTCACACGATATTCCGGTCGCCCTACCAATGATCTTGTATGCCCATGTTCTTCCCCAAGTCTCAAGCTTGTCTCCCCCCCGTAGCCCTCTGCCAGCCCCCCCGTGAGCTCGCCAATAGTGTCCAACCAGAGGCTCCCCTAGTTCTTGTTAATGCGAAGAGATTAGAAAGCAGCTTTCTACCCCCCCTTCCTCTAACATACAATGTCGCTCTCTCCGCGCCCACCCTTCCCTTTGCTTCAGGTTAATGAACTATTTTTTTTGCAACATCCGAACTTCGACGTAACCGTTTTTGGTGTTTTTCCCCGTTTTTTATCCTGCTGGTATATTTTTTTTTTTCTTCCCTTTACTCCTCTTGTTCTCTGACCTCAGAGCTCTGCCGCTCATGCCTCCCCCCGTACACGAGTACCCTGCCCCACCCTTTTTCTCCCCCTTGTGTCCCCGTTTCCTTTCCCTGCTTCCTTCACTCATCCTCCCCCCCAATCCGTCACTGCTGGACCAGAAGGACGTTGTTATTTTGCCTCTTACCTTTTCTCGCTTGTCCTACCCTTCTCCGTTTTTCAATTTTCACTTCCCCCGTCACCCTTTCAATGTAGTGCGCCCTTTTTCCCACTCCTTTTTTGGTAGATACGTTCCTTCCTTCGGATCTTTCCCGACGTTCAAGGAATAACTTGTCGTTTGCGGCCCCTCCTCTTCGTTCTTTTACAGGCGGTTCTTTTCTCCATCCTCTAGTCTTTTCCATGCCGTTGTTGTTTGAGATCCGGGCGCCCTGGACCCTCTGTGTGCAGTCGTCTTGATCGAAATTCCTGACGGCTCCTCGCAGGGAGATACTGAACGTATTTCTCTTTTTTACCAGGATAGAAACTGCGCTTCAGTTCCCTTCCTTTTACTTTTGGCTTCCTTTGTGACAACTTTACCTGCGCCTTTCTCCGCATGTCTAATTTCCTCTCGTCTTAACTTATCCCCGGTGAGACGACCCCCCAGCCTTCAAGACGGAATATCCTGTTATCGGCTTTTCCCTGCCTTCCTGTACATTTCGTCCCCCATTGATTATTCCCCTGGTATGGATAGCAGTCTGACTGCAGAGTTTCAGGAGGGCGACCCGCCCCCTGCAGTCTTTTTCTTCCCCAGTCCCCCTTTATTGCCTGACCATCAAATGGCATTCTTCGTCCTCGGCGTGCCTGTAGTTTGGTTTGACGGAGCGCTCTCTTCGATGTGACGAGGCGCCATTTTTCCCCCCCCACCTCCCCCCCAGAGAGACCCCATCTCCCCCCCCCCCCCCCCCCTTCCTCTAGCACGCTCCCACGAAGTTGAGGGCCTGCATTCACTTTGCTTCGAACTCCCTCTTAGTACTTTTTTTTCGATTTTTGAGGCCTTGTCTCTTTTTCTTCCTGACGCTTTTACCCCCTTTCTTTCGTCCTTTGCTCGATTTCCCTCCCTTCCTTCCAACCCCCAGCCCCACCAGGCCCGAACCTCCTTTTTCTGGTCCGCGCCTAGTGCCCAGTCGAGGGCGTATTGATTGAAGTGTCTATTTTTTTTTCCGCCAAGTTTCCCCCTCAGCTGTGCTCCAGAGCTGTTTTTGTTTTTTTTCTTTTTTCTTCCGGCTGGGCAGATGGGCGCCTCCTTCGTTCTGGGCGAATTTTTTTTTTTCGACGGTGAACGACTCTTCCTGCTTCTTTTCTTGGACAGCCCGCCTCCCTGGCCAACCTCTCGCTAGCTTTTTCTTTCTTTCATTGTCCTGACGTACCCCTGCGCGGTCAACCAGGCTTCGTTCCCCTTCAAGAGGCTTTTCCTCCCTTTGCCTGAGTCTTTTTTCTCAGCTTCACGATTTTTTCCCTTCTGTCTTGACGCACTACTCCCGTTTTCGCCCGTGAAGTGACTTTCTCTGTGAGGTTGTACCCCCTAATCTTCCACACGTCGAGGGAATTTGCACTATTTTCTTCTCGCCGTTTGGTTTTTTAGCTTTTGTTCTTTTCTTCCTTCTTCTTCCGCAATTTTTTCCTGAATTTCACGTTCAAGGGCGAGGGTCGGCCCGTTCTTGGAGAGCGCCTGCCCCCGTTTCTTTTTGGAGGAAAGGTTGGTTCCCGCCCTTCTTTTTCTGGCTAGCTTGCCTCGATTGTCTTCACTCTGCTTTTCCCTTTCCAACCTCCTTCTTCGCCCCTTTCTGTAAGAAGCCCCATTTTCAGTTTCTCCTTTATTGACCCTCTAGAACGATATCTCGCCCTTCCCACGACATGTCCCCACCCTTTGCTTTGACTCTTAGTAATTTTTTTTCCTTTTCTGCTCTTGTACTGTCTCGCTCGTCTCTCGTCGCTCCTAACGCCGTCAAGTATTTTTTTTTTTCGGTCATTTCCTGTTTTGCCTCACGGACTTAGTGGCCCTGCCCAAGTGCAACCCCTTTCAGCGGCCCAAGTTTAGCGGGCATGGAGCCTGTCGTGTTTTCCCTGCTGGAGTTTTTCCCCCTCGACTCCGCCTCAGATTTCCGTTTCGGAGTGGAGGACCACTTTTTGTCGGAACCGGTCGAGATGAGCCAGATCTTTTGCATTTTTTTGCCGTTTTTTGTTTGGTCCGTTTTTCGTGATCGCTCACCCTTTTATTTTTTCAATAACGTCTAGCGCCACTGTCAAGTCAATCTTACCCCTGATTCGCTGTGTATCGACTCCCTCCCCTTTTTTTGCCTCTCTTTTTGTCTGTGAGCAGACCGTTTCCTAGGCTTCTGTCCCCCGCTCCTCGTGCATTTGATGAGAATCCCCGACTCGCTTCGCCCAGGCGACCCTCCCCCCTGCCCGAGTGAAGTATAACGTTTTCCCGCTTGGCGTTCTCTCTCTCTGCTTCTTCTGCTTGCGAGCGTCTCGTGACTGACTAAGCAATTGGCCTTTTTGCACATTATGTTGATATGGAGTCTCCAGAGACAAGCCCCAATCCTTTCCTCTTCTTCCGCACCCCCCCGCGACGATCATTACCCGCTCACGGCACTTGAAACATATTATATCTTTCATCCCGTTTTCTGCTGACCCGAGCACGCACCATTTTGGGACTTTTTGATCCTTCTTCTTTTTAGGATCTTTTCCTCTATGGCCGGTGTCTTCCCCCTGTCCCTTTCCTCATCTACAATTTTCTCCGCCGTCCCGGATGATAATCTTCCTTATCTAAGCCGTTCCCTTCCCGACTTCCCCCCTCCCTCGCGGCCATAATTTTTTCCCCCCAGTGTGATCCTCGCCCAAACGCCTCCCGCCTTTAGGTGATCTAGTTCCATTTTCGTCTGCCCCTGCAGTAACTTCTTTGCCTCTTTTTTCACAGCTTTATTCCCCCCCCTCGCTTTCCGTGTACTTCCCCTTTGATCATCGACTCCAGGTCTCCGTTGCAGCTCTGATGTAACAGTTGTGTGAAAGAGTTTTACTTCCTTTCGCTAAATTTACCCTCCCTTTATAATCCAGAGGAAAATTCTCCTTCCCCACTCCTCCGTCCTGTATAAGGGATCTCGTCTGTCAAGTTCAGAAATTATCCGGCACCTCCTCCCAAACTCCCGCCGTTTCTCATGATCTTCCTGTCCCCGTCGACGTCGAAAAGACTTTGTACCTATTTTCCTCCCGGCCTCAATTTTAGCTGCTCTCTTTTGCGCCGCGCGCCCCCGAGTGCCTCTTGGCTCTTCCACTTAGGGAGTATTTTCTTCGTGTTCCCCATGTTCTCATTCCCAAAGATCTTTCTTCCCTTTTCTTTTTTTGCAGTCACTAGATGCGACTTTTCTTTGCGTCAAGAGAGGAGAGACCTTACGACCCCCCAGGTCCGTACCAAGCGTCCTTCCCTTTTTGCGTTGTGTTTCCACCCTCTGCTCCACCTTGTGCCCCCCTTTTTACCCCTTTAGAGAATCTTCACTTTTTTAGCCATGATAGCTTTTTTCTTATTTTGGGTTCCCCAGGGCATTGACCTGGCGATCTTCTACAGTTTTCGCTCCCTCGCCAACGTCCTCTCACATTCCACCCGTCTTTCCCTTCCCTTAATCCAGGTCCCTGACGCTCATTCGCGCACGCTAAAACCTTCTCCCCACACTTCGACAGTCTCCGCGCGCTCTCCTTACCACTTGTTTCCCCGCTTCTATCTATTTTCTTTTTTCCTGTTCGATGACCATTTCGCTGTATCACGCTTATTAGATACCACACCCCACTTTCCTCTCCCCCCGGTCCTTCCTACGCCATTTTCCCCTATACTAGTTGGATGGTGCCGTATATTTTTTTTTGTTCCCCGCCTCACCCGAAAGAGTGCTTTCCTCTTCTTGACAAATCCTTTTTTGCTCATCTCGGCGCCCCGTTAATTTCCCTTCCTCGCACGTCAGATGTCGCCCTGTGGTGACACATTTATCACTCCCGCTTGCCTTGGACCTCTCTTTTCCTTTGCCGAAAGAGTCCTCTGACCGGTCTGGCCAGTTAATGCGCATCGATTTGTGTTTCCGACTTTATCCTTTCTCCCCTCCTGGCGGACGATCCCCTTTTGCAGCATTGTCAGGTCATATCCCCCCCTCGTCTCCCAAGAAGAAGTGCTCGCCTACCAGCGCAAGGGCCCCCCCCAGCTCGCCTCGTCGCCTTTTTTCTGTTTATAGTGAGAATTTTTCCTTCCCCCAGCAGCCTTCTCTTATATCCTTTCCGGCTGTGACTCCATCTCCTCGGGATCCGTCTTTTCTTTTAATGCCTTAGACATCCACCCCCTACCCCTTTCCTTCAGAAAAGTGTTCCGCTTCGCTTATCTCAGGCTAAGCCTGTTTCCCCCATTTTTCCCCTTGTGCGTAAGATGCACAATCGACTAGGCCCCCTACGTTCCCTCCGCTCGATCTAGAGTCATGAGAATACTTCCCATCCTTTTTTTTTCTTGTCCCCCCCCTACTGCGGCTCGCACCCTTTCCAGTTTCCCCTAATTTTTCCCTCCTCTCTGCACCTTTCCCTGAACTCCGCGATGATTTCTCAGAGCGTCACCGGGAGTGGACTTGTCCCGCTCTTCCCTCCTCCGCATTTTCTTCTCTTTGCGAAACTGGGAGTAGTTTTATCAATTCTTCCCTTTCTGCATATCTCTTTCCATCTATTTTTGATCTTTCCGCCTCTTTTTCTTCTCAGTTTGTATTCAACTCGAGACATGTTTCCTTTCAGTTTCCCCTTCTGACGGAGGCAAATTCGAATCTTTTTTTGGCCTCTGGCTTCCATCTAATATATTTAAAATAACATTTGTTGTTTTTTTTTTTTCGACTCTTGAGCCAGTTTCCCTCTTTCCCCCCTCGCCTGCTACGCTTCTCGTTTTGGTTTTCGACCCCGGGATCTCTGTCCTGACCTGTCTGCGCGGTGTTACTACATGACCTAAGCTTTTTATTTTTCTGACTTCAATTGTTTTCCTCCCATTGGACCGAGATTCCTTCTCTTCAGGCTCCCCTCAACCTAACCACTTATGGTTCCCGAGATTTCTTCCCTTTTTTTTCTACCTCGTTATGCCATGTAAGGCCTCTTTGGACAGCTTCAGCTTTTCCCCCGCATTCTCAGGATGTAAGCGCCCCTTTCTAGACCCCTGCTAAACTGGGTTGCCTGCCCTCGGCTGTTAATACCGCCTGATGTTTTTTCGTCGTCGAGGAGAGGCGCTCCCGTTTTTTCCTTCTCCCGATCTTCTTTTTCCCGAGTGAGTTATGCGCCCTTTTCTGCCGCTCCTCCCTTTTTTTCTTTTCGGTCGCTGTTCTTGGAGCAGGCTCTGGTTTCCGTATCCTAAGTGGATGACCGAGTTTTCTCGTCAAGTCCCCTTCCTCCTGAGATCGGATCTTTTTTCCGGCCTCTTTTGAGCCAATCTGTTAGCTGGTCTTCTCTCCTTCTCCTGCGCTCTTTAATGGATGGGCACTTTTCTCTTTCGTCCTCCGGCTTCTGGTTTTCGCTTTTTTTTCCTACTACTTCCCTCTTGATGGACTGGATCGGTTTTTTTTCTCTTCTCACATGCTCCCTGAGCGCACCTCTAGGCGATGAATCCTTCGGACGTTTTCCCTCAGGAACCTGAGGAGTTTCATGCTCTGCTGCTGTTAATCTTTTGCTCTTTCAGGGGACGGAGGAAAAGTAGCGATACGTTTTTCTTTTTTCTTTTTTGTTGAGGGCGACCCCCTTATCGGCCTCACGCCGTCTTTCCGTGCCTTGAGGGTACCACAGCCTTCGCTTTCTCCCTGTGGGGTTTTGAGCTGAGTTTTTTTTTTCTGCTTCGTCTGCTCAACGAAAGGGCCGGGTTTTCCTTTCCGCCTCTCGCGCTTTTCTTCCGTTGCCTAGTTTTTTGGTCCTTGTTTCCCTCTCTTTTTTCTGGTCGCCCTGTTCCTACTCTGAGAGCTTGATGGCCCTCGCGCGTTTTTGATCTCCCAAGGGGAGAAAGGGCCCCTTCCTTTTCCACCAAAAACTTTTGTGCTACATGCCCCTTTCCCCTATCGGCCCTGATCAACATGAATATGCTGGCCCTTTGAAGACTCCTGACTTTGTAGGTTGCGCAGGATTTGGGACGCCTTCCATCCGTTTTTCCCGACTCTTTTTTGCGAAGACTGGAACCTGCGTAAGGACTCTACCGTCAAGTGGCGCACTCAACGGTAAGAGATATGGGCACTTCCTTCTTTTACGGTTTCTTTCTTTTCATTGTCCGGCGATCTTTTTTCGCGCTCTCCTCCCTTGATTGGCGCTCCCCGAGGTGGAGATTATTCGGCTCCCTGAAATCCGGTCGTTAACTTTTTTCAGCTTCCGCCTTTTGCCGTCTAATAAGGAATACTTGGCGGCTGCGGTTTCTTTAGTATCGATTACCACTGATCTCCCCCGTAATTCCTATAAGACCTCCCTGTTTCTCACTTATGTGTTGACTTTAACTTTTTCTGGCGTCGCGGAGGATAGAATACCCCCTTCTTCTCTTCTAGACTTTTGTTTCAGGGTCCTGCCCCGCTCTTTTCCGTTCCAGATGATATAGGCCCCTTTCCTGCTGCGTTTTCCTATGAGCAACTTGCCCTTTTTTCTAACGTGGTTTTTTCCGTTTTGTTAGTTTCGGTATTTTACTTTTTTTTCTCTCGATCTGTGATTTATGATCAAGATTTGCACGTCCTTTCGCCACGTGCTATATCGATGATTTAGAAGTACCTTCATATGCTTCTTATCCCCGAACTCCTCGTTACTCCCTCGATACGCGTTAATTTAACAACCCGTATCCCCCCAGAGTATTTAATCTTTTTTTTTTTTTAGTCGTCCTAATTTGTACTTTTCCCTTCGATTAGTTTAGCAGTCTTTTTAGGATCTACTTGCCCCCTTTTTCCGTCTTCTGGTAGTTGCCCTTCTTCTATCAAGGGCTTGAACGTCACTTCCACGCCCCCCCACTGCTCTTTCCAGAGCCCCACGAGGATTCTTACCTCTATCAGACGATCAGGCCCCCTTCCTCGCACGGCCAGGGCAGTTCGCTTTTCTATTAAAGGCCCCCTCTTTTCTCTATTGTTTTTTTGCATTTACGCAGGTGTCTTTTGTTTTCTCAGCTGTTTCCTTCCTTCCTCTTGGGACATTTTTCCTCGCTTCAGTCGTTCTGCGCAGATTGAAGTAAAGGACGCGGTCCCCTATCCCCTCTCTTTGCCCCTTTTCGTCTGCCCGTTTTCATCTTCCTGCCCTGTGATGAGTGTTTTCCAGTCAGTCCTTTAAGTTGGGCTTCCTTCTTTAACTCTCAGAGATGCCAATCGGAACCTCCGCTTTCCCCCCTTTTTCCCTCCTGGACTTTGTAGGGAGCACGCTGCAGTTAAGAAACGGATATCTTCCAGGCCCCAAGCTTTCCTTCTTCCCCTCCCAACTTTGTTCCTCTCGACACCTGCGATAGATAGGATTATCTCCGACGTTTCTTCATCAATCAAGAGACTTAGCGTCCATTCCCCACCCTGCCTGGCCTTATAAGATCTCTCCGTTCTGGTCTTTGTTCAATTCTTGCGCGGATGCCTTGCTTAGCCCTTGTCCGTCCTTTCGGTCTCAGCACATCTCATCCCCCCTTCTTTCCTTTTTTTCTCTCGCCGTTGACGGATCGTATGGAGGCCCTCGCGTCTTCACTGAAATTTACCCGTACCCCCGTATCTTACTGATGGAGGGGTTGTGCCCATGCTTCCTTTCCCTCTCCTTTTCCTCCTCCCCCCCTGTCTATTGCTCTGGTTTTCCACCCACTTCTCGCCCATGGTGTAGCTTTCTATTCCCATCTGGTTCCCGCAGCCACGCCAGACCTTTTACCGTTTTCTCGCCAGAGTTCCATCACGCCGTAGCAAGGTCCCCCACCGATTCCCTTCCAGCCAGTCCCCCCCTTCTTTTCTTTTGGCCTTCCCCCCCTGCCCCACAACGAGTCAGCCCCGTTCTCGAATTCTGTTTCCGGGACAATTTTGCCGTTTTCGTGATTCATCCGTTTTCCAGAAGCTGGAAGCTCATCTCTCCCCCAGCCTTTTTGAGGTTCCTCGACACCTTCCCACGCCCCCTATTCAATAGATCGTGATTTCCGACATCGGTTTTTCTCTACCCTCCCCCTAACGAGCCCCCTTCCTTTTTAAACGTACTTTTGACGCCCTCAAAGAAGTAAAGGACCTTGTCCGACTCCCCTTCTGCGCCGGTGCTTTGCAAAGAACCTCAGAGCTTGGAAATTGTTTTTTTTTTTCCCTTCTTTCCCCCGGGACTTATTCCAGTTCACTTCCTCCTCCTGGTTTGTGAGATCATCCTCTCCCAGCAGAGCACTGTTCCCTCAATTTTTCGGGATAGCAGTTGTCTCTGATGACCCCTTCCCCCCCGTCCTCCCCAACAATTCCTCCCCTTCTAAACTTGGGTTCCCTTTTTTCCTCGCGACGTTTTTGCTTGCGTTCTCTTCTTTCTAGAACAGAAGGTTTTCTCCGCAAGCGTTTTCCCCCGGAGTGTTTTCTTTGCGTTCTCTCCCGTTTTTGTATCGGGCTTTACGTAGGCCTTATTCTACCTCCCCTCCCCAGCTCCCCTCAGGGATCGGTTCCTCTCCCACCCTTTCCAACCCAGCGGACCGTAGAAGCGGTTTTTCGCGTGCAAATTCTCTGCCGCAACAGCCAGTGTTGCGTGCCTGCGGATAGATCCTGCTCCCTTTTCCTCCGCTCTTTGCTTTCCAACAGGCGAGAGAGTTCCCTTGGCCGTTCTTGCATCCTCAGCAGTCAGCATTGACTTTGCCTTTACGACGCGATGCTTTTGTTTGCTCCTGCCTTCGGACACAGGGAAGTTTAATCCTCTCCATCCCTCTCCTCCCTCTCTTCTTTTCCCGTTTATTGCCCACGCTATATCCTCGTTTTTTCTTGTCCCTTTCCCTTCTGGGAGTAGTTTCTGCCTGTTCCCTGAAGCGAACTGTTGCAATTTCCTCCTGGCCCTTTTTTTTTTTCCCCCCCGAAGACCTCTTTCTCTCCCCCCCTTTTCCCCCGCGTTTTTCTTAAGGCTCTTTCGCGATAATCTCCGGCTGCCTCGGCTTTTTCCAATCCTTGATTCTCTATGACCTCCCTTTTTTTATCGAGATGTGAGCCAGTCGCAATGCCTTTCGCCATTCCTTTTCTTCTCTCCTAGAACGGGATACTTCCCGCCTATGGGGCGGTTCTTTTTCCACCCCTTCTTTTCTGCTGCTTTTTCCTCCCCCTCCCCTTGCCGTGGTTTAATACCTTTCCCCCTCTTGATGAGATGAGTTTCCTCTTTTCCCTTCTTTTTTCAAAGACTCCCCCCAAGGTTATGAAAAGCAGAGCGTCCCCATTCCCCTCTCCTCCTTTACGGGACCCCCTTTTACCTGGTGACAAGACTTTTTGCGTCCTTCCCTTTCGCCCCGCGGTTTTCCTTCAATCTTCTATGAATTTCTGTCCTTATGGTTGCTTTCGCTTGCCTCCTTCAACGCTGGCGCCTCCGTTCGGACCTTTAGGAAGAGAAGAGGAGATGCTTTCCTTTAGCATTTTCCTTTCGGCGCGGCCGAATGACCCCAAGTCGTTCTTTCTCTTTTCCTTTGATGCCTACCCCTCCCCCCCCCCGCTTCTAATGGTTTTTGTGTTGCATTTTTTCTTTTCTGTTTCCTTTCTCCAACGGCCGGGGATCTTGTTTTCCTTCCCCTGGAATTTCTTTGGCGCAGAGTGGCCAGCTTCGGACCACCTTATGGGCTGCCCAGTCTCTTCCCTCGCCGCGCGGAGAGTTTCTGGGCCGGGTTTTTAGGCGTCCTATTTCCTTGGCTCTCCTGATATGATGCCGACTTTCCCCTTTTTTTTTTCTTTGCGCCCTCTGCGAAACATTCCGAGGCCTTACCTTCCCTCCGTCGGTTTTTTTCTATTCCTTTCCCTGCTCCGAACCACCAGTCACGACGTCCCAGTTTGTTTTCTCTCTCCCATTCGTTTTTTCCGTGGTCGTGCTTTAAACGTCGAGGCTCTCGATTCGTTTTTTCGCTCCTCTTTTTCCCGCTGGTGGGAGAACGCAAAAAGGATTCTTCCCCCTCCGACCCCCGGGATCTTTCGGTTCTGACGTTGCCGCTAGCGCTTTTTATCTCTTTCTCTATTCTTCTCGACTCCCACCCCCGGTTCCTCGTTCTTAGACGAGCTCTTCTCTTTGCGTGGGGCTTCCCCTTTTTCTTTCCCACCAGAGAGGATCTTCTCGCACTCGTTCTTGCCCCTTTTGGCGACGACTATTTCACCCACTTTTCGGCATCGCCACCCGCGTATTCCCCCTTCCTATCCCACTTCCCCCCCCTGAGTTTAAGTCCTCTTTCTCCTTGACCTCCATTATAGCACACCTATATTGCTTCCTCTTCTTTCCCCCTTCCCCCCTCTCTCCTTCGCGTGTCGCTGTTTCGTTCGGTCGTGGGAAGTCTCCTCCCCTCCTTCCTTTCCCTCAGCTTGGCCGACCAACGTTGATATTTTGTGATTTCTTTCTTCTCGAAGGGAATAAGGTCTATCCTTGTCAGTCCTCAGTTCCTGTTTGCCAGCACCTTGCTCCTCTCTTTATGGCTAAAGCATTTTCTCTCTGTCTATTTTCCCCTTTTTCGTTGTGTATCGGATTTTCGATGTCCCTCCTACGTACCCTTTTTTCCCCCCCCCTTCCCGATCCGACTTCCCTTCTTTTTTTGCCCATTTTCCTCGTAGAGCCGCCGCTAGCACCCCTTCTACTGCGTCTATCCCCCATTGTAAGAGAGATGCGCCCCCTGCTTCTCCGGAAATGGTTCGTTTTCATTGTGAGTGGATAGAGTCTTCTCCCTTTTTTTCCCTTCACGCTTGGTATCATCCTTTGTCTCCCTAGCGGTAACTGCCCGACCCCTTTCGCTTTGAGTTTCCGTTTTATTCCCCCCTCTACGAACCCCCCCTTTTCCTCGCTTGTGCCGCTTCCTTTTTTGCATGGGAATGAACGCCGCATCCTGTCTCTTCTCTCTCCCACCTTTTTGCGCTTTTCCACTCTGATCCTCCTCTTCCCTTCGGTTGTGCCTTTTTGTCTTTGACTTTCTGAGCGTCTTTCTCGGCCCGAGAGGCGTCCCCCGGTTTAACAGTCCCTTCCCTCTTCCTAAAGCATTTGGACTTCTTTATTTCTCACGTTTCCTGAGTTGACGAACACGGCACCCCATGCCCTTTTTTTTCTTTCTTTCACGCTCAACCTCAGCGATACAGTCATCCCCCCTATTCTCCTTCATACTCCTCTTTTTGGATTAGGATTCCCATCGTGTTGAAGTGGTACTCTTCTTAGCTTTTTGTCGCGGATCAGTTTATCGCTGTGTGGTCCTGCCCGCCCTCTAAATTTGTCCCCTCCTCGCTCCCATGGTTTCTTCATTTTTTCTCTCTGCTTCAGTTTTCTCATATTTCTAGATAATGACCCTCCTTTTATTCCCTATTGTCTAAGTAATTTGTTCCTTGCCCCTATGTCCCCGCCCTCCCTCAGCTTTAGGTTCTCTTCATCTTCCGGGGAGGGTTTTTCTAGTACAGAGAGTCCGTTTCACCGCCTTCTCTTACCAGTTTCTTGTCTCCAGATTAGATACCTCATGGTCCAGTCCTCTCGTTCCTCTTTTGATGGTAAATTGCTTTCTGCTCTCTCGTTAAGTTCTTCGGCTTCAATGCTAGATCTCCCTCCTGAACCGATCCGGATTCAGTCACTCCCGTTGAGCCTACTTCTCCCGGATCCCTTCTAGCGCATCACAAGAATTTTCCCTTGATCGATCGTGGCGTCTTAGTTTGAGTCATATCAGGTATCCAATGAATCTTCCTTTCCTTGGTCAGCTAGAGTAGGGATTTCCTTCCCCCCCCCCCCTTTCGGCTATCCCAGTTCTTCGCAGGCCCCACGCTGATTTTCTCCTTCCTTTTTTTTACTCGCTGGATTTTTCAGCGCGTTCCTGCCCCACTTAAGAAACGTTCCTCTCGTAGGTTCCTTTCATGATGATTTTATCGCTGCATTTATAGTTCCCCCAGCCATGGATTCTGGTCTGAGATGTGCTCTTTCCAGAGGGCCCCGAAGCGTTCTGGCCTCTCCCGGAGAGAATGACCGCTCTCCTCTGGTTCACCACCAGGGCCCACTTTTTTCTCCTCGTGACTCCTCTAAGTTGCTTACCCCCCGAGGTTAGTTGTTTATGCAAATCTCCCGCCTCGACAAACCCACCAGCGCTCTGATCTGCCCCTCCTCTTATCCAAAAGACTGTCTCCCCTCTTCGTGACGATCTTTTTCCCGGTCCCAGCACTTTTTTAAGCCTCCCCCCTTTTCGTTCGTATAGAGCGTTCGTTCGTCCCCTTCACTTTACCTCCTTATGTCTCAGAGCTTCCCTTATTTCCAACGCTTTGCAGAGATTCGGACTTTTGTTGTCAGAAAGCCCCGGTTCATGAGACCACGGTAGTCCCCAGACTTTCCTCGATGAGTCCTCTCTTCTTCTGGCGCTCTGCCCTCCAGAGGGAGTCATCTTCTGCTCCTTTTGTTCTGATCTCGCTGTAGCAAAATTACGAAGGATGCTCCCCCAGCGCCGGAAGGAACCTTTCTTCCCTTTTTTGGCATTTCCCCTCCTGCGTACCGGTAGATCTTTGAGACTCCCCCCAGAGCCTGGTCCTCTTGATCTTCTTATCTCTTCTCTACACCTTCCCTTTCATGACATCACACGTGGACGGCTTCCCCTCCAGTCTTGAAAGTCAGACCCATTGCGTGATTTTTTATCGCTTTCGTCACTTTTTCGCACTGTTGATTGCGGTTCGTGTCGTTCTCATTACTATGCTAGTTCCCTCCCCCTCTTCCTTCTCCGCCACATAAAGGCCGACTCGAATTGCCCCCTTTTTCCATTTCCTCCCCCAGCTGTTTAGCTTCCCGTTCCTTTCCGTTGCATTCGCCTCTGTATTTTTCTTCCTTATGTTTTTATCCGTTTTCCCCTAGCTCGACTCCTCCCTGCCTGCTTTTCCCTCCCCGGTTTCGTTTCTCTCTATTTCCCCTCCCGCGCGGACCTTGTTCCCCTTTTATTTCCGGCCATTGCCGTCGTCCTAGCATTTTCAG
>Ga0179593_1782244_pt1 | contig 15157 bp, 15 predicted proteins | sample CZODoug2_1_08_16_FD_185931 | JGI IMG/M metagenome (GOLD analysis project Ga0179593, IMG submission 185931) | Vadose zone soil fungal communities from Angelo Coast Range Reserve, California, USA - CZODoug2_1_08_16fungal (PacBio error correction) | ecosystem: Environmental > Terrestrial > Soil >... | reverse complement strand
CCTTTCGGAGACTCCCTTACGGTGGGCCATTTTGCTCTTCCTCCTTGATAATTTTCCCCCTCCCGCAACGGCTCGCTTCCCTCCTACCTTTTTTTCCCCTCATTCCGGCTGGTTGCGACGATGAGTTAGACTTTTTCCTTCTCCCTTCTTTCATCCCTCGCGATCTTTTTCCCGAACGCCCCCCTCCCTTTACTCCCTCCCGGGCTGCGCGGAATTCAAATCCCCTTTTTTTCTCTGTGGTGTTTCTTTGTGTTTTGGAGCCATCCTCCCTTTTTCCCCCGAGACCTCAGCCTACCGCTTCTGATTTGGAGCCCATTTTACTCCAAGAGAAGATAAACTTCTTTCGTCTCCTTCACAGTATTCTCCTGGGGACGCGCTTCGTTTCAAACATTTTCTTCCCGGACAAAAGGGTTTACCTTCTTACTTTACAAAGGCCAGGGTTTTCGCATTTGCCACCTTTAGAAGCCCATGAACGCGGTTCTTTTTTCCTCATCAGCCATACCTGGCTCTTCGAACCGCTGGAAGGCTTTTTTTCCCCCAGAAAAGTCTTCCTCGACCCGGCTGGCCCCTCCTTCCTGTGCCGCAGCCCTTCCTAGGCTTCTCCCTCCCCCCTCCCCTCAGCAAACTCAAAGGAACTTCGTTCAGATGAAGGCTTTCGCCGGAGTTCCCGTGCCCCCTCCAGGGTATTTTTGGAAGTGTTAATATCACCGAGTGTCCTTGAAATGAGATAAGAGGCTCCCCTTCCACTCTAGAGACCTTTTCACCAGGATGTCAACTCCAGTTTCCCTCATTGTGCCCCCCCCTTTTCCATTCGGAAACTTCCTTTTCCGCCTTCTTGCTTTGAAAAAAGGTCCATCTTTCCCTCTTCCAAGGACGCGACCAAAAAGCTGGAAGGTCGTCTTCGAACGACTTGTGCCGTTCCTCCCTTTCATTTTTTTTTATGCGCGAGCGGGTTTTCGGAAGAAGGGTAACCCGGGTAAGAGGCAATTCTCTCTTGGCTATTTCTCAGAGGCAACTTGTGAGCGTCCTGAAAGACATTCTCGGAGCTCAAAACCCCTCCTCTAATTTAACGACGGCCCTTTTCCGAGACAGAAAGATCTTCCAACCTTTTTTTTTTGTTCCATCCCGGCGAGACGCGTCTCGCAATAGAGACCCCCTCCTTCCTTTTGTAGAAAGGTTCCACGTTCAACTCCTCCCTTCTTCGGGTGCGCCCTGGTTTATGTCCTACCTTTCTTTTTCCCCTGTCCTCTTTTTCTGAGCGGAAGGTACTGCTAGTCTACTACCCCCTCTTTGTAGGTCTCGTCTCATACATCTGTGGCCCTCCCTCTCTTCCCCTTTTTTGTATCAAGACCCGCTTCCTCCCCGGTAGTCAGCGCTGTCTTTATGACCAGCGTTTCCCCTTTCCCTCATCACCCTTCTCCTTCCCACCGACTTTCCCATACCCCCCAAGAGTGATGGGATAACGTCCTCCAACCCATCGCCTAGCCTCCTCTCTGACTACTGTCCTGCCTCAGACCCCTCGGTGCCGGGAGAAAACAATTCCCCCCCCTTTTTCCCTGTCGGGTTTCATCTCTGAAAAGATGGCGGCTCTTTTCCTTTCGGGCCACCCCCCCCGTCCCAATACCGCTAACGTTAATCCACCGATGAGAGGACCTCTCCCTTTCTTTTTTACTCCTCCCCTTCTAGAGATCGACCTTCAAAGGTCGCTCAGGCGTGTCCTTGGACTGAGTGGCTCTCCTTTCCGCAGAAAGAGTTATCCGGTTCTTGGTCCGATGATATCCCCTCTTTTCTTTCCCGGAGCTTTTTTTTTTTTTTAGATTGCCCGAGTTGTGGCAGTTCCCTTCCTTAGGAGTCGCTTTCTTTCCAAGCCAGTCCCCCGCTCCTTTTTTTTTTCCACATAAAACTCGGTGACAGGGTTCCGTTAGTCGGTTGCCGCTACGTTTTTCCCCCGTGCAATCCGGTTTCTTTTCTGCACTTTTACGTCCTCTCGTTTTTCTCTTGGTCGTGATGCGATGAAAAGAGACTTCGGTAACACTTCTTCCCCCTTTCCAGGCAACCACAATCGATCACGTTCCCTCGCCAGATCGCGTCTCTTTTACTTTTCGCGGAGGAAATACGACGCCGCTCTCTTTCTTTAGCTTTTTTCGACGAGAAGAAAAAACCCTTTCTTTCTGTCTAGATATCATCCTCCTCCCCCTTGTTAGCTGCCAAAACGTGAGGATCTGGCTGCGAGTGAGAACGTTTTCCCCCTAGTTTTTTCCCCTTTCACTAGTCCCTCTGTACTCTTTTTTTTTTGGTGAGCTCGACGCTTTCCGTCTTTAACTCTTTCCCTTAGCTCGAGTTTCGGCCCATGCGTGACGACTTTGAAGATTTCAGGCTTTCCCTCTTCGGACCACCCCCCCTTCGCACATCATCCTCCTTGAAGGGTCGTACTTGTTCCGCTTCCCTTTCGGTCGCGTCCTGTCCTTGGAAGATGAATTCGCACCTTTTTCTTTTTCTTTCCCTTTTCGTTGAGGTCTTGATGTCGGGGAGCCCTTCAAAGGGCAGGAGATCTTGACATTTTGTTCTCCTCTTGGTAGAGCGGGTTCCCTTTGAAGCTCTGTGGCCCTTACAGCTAATTAGGATCGTCGTCCACTCCGGAACTTCCCCGCTTCTCTTTCACAAGAAGAGCGCACCTCCGTGGTCGCACGCCTTCATAATGAAATCGAATGACTGGTTTCTCTTTTCTTTTCCAGAGCCCTCAACTAGTCTTCTCCCTCCGTGGACAGCGGAGATCGGTGGACGCTTTTGCCCTCTCCCAGACTCTGTCCTATTTCTCCCCCTCTCTTTTTTTTCTTCGAAATCCAAGATCGCCCTGGTCGAGCCTGCTGTGCGGAGCTTCCTTTTTTTTCTGACCCACCTTTTCCGTCCCGCGGGTACACCTTCAGATGATGTGGTGCAGGACGACTTTCTTTCACCAGGCTTTCCCCGTGTGAATTCTTTTTCCCCCTTTTTGATAGTGATCTTCTTCTTCCGTCGGGTCAATGGGAGAGTGGCGGTTTTTTTTTCCCCCTACAAGCCTCCACAAGGAGCTTTCCCTTCTAACAAGAACACCACCATTTCTCCCCCTTTTTTCCTGCGACGCTTATCCCCTTTCTCTTCTTTCTTTGGCACGGTCGCCCCAAGCTATAGAAGACGTTGGGAATGCCTCCCCTCCTTCCTTCGTCGAACTCTTCCTTCTGGTCACTCCCTTTCGGAGAGCGTATGCGGATCATATTTGTTCCTTAAAAGGTATAGCCTAGGAAGAAGGACCCCCCTTCTGGTAGTCCCTCTATATTTTCCTTCCTTTTGTGAGAGAGATACGTCTTCCTTTCGACCCGCCCCCGGGTGTTGTGCCCGTCAGGATCGCGTCCCCCTTTCTCGTCAGAGACCTCTGATCCACCTTTTCAATTTCCCCCCAGTCAGATGGAGAGCGCTCGAGTTTTTTTTCGCGACCTTTTACTTACCACTTTTCCCCTTCCTTTGGCGGACCGTCCCCCCAAATTGGACTAATAAATGGCGGCTCCCCTTCACTTTTTAAAATCGTTTTTTTTTTTTGAGAAATTGGGTTCCCCCCTTTGTCGGCGAGACGCCCCCGACTTTTCTTGCAGACACCGTCTTCCCTCTTTCTGAAGAAGATGATCGACGCTCCTGATCCAAAAGGGCGTTTTCCCACCTAGCAGATTTTTTCCGACCTCCGGCGGTAGTACCTGCACCTTGGACCTTACCAGCGGACGGTTCCCCTTTACGGGCAAGGGTGTTCTCGTCCCCTTTCCCCCTCCAACATCCTCTTTCGATGTGATGGTCTCCCATTAAACTGGCTCGTTGCCTTCCCCGGCTGCCTTTCCTTTTAACAGCAACGGAATCCTGTACCACTTCCGGGCTGGCCCGCGCCTTTTTTTCCTTTTTCTTTTGCTTTAATTTTTCCCAAAGGCCTCTGCAGGATGAAGGCGTTTCTTTCGGGCTTGCTCTCTTTTCCCCTTCGGCGAATGGAGACCTTCTGTGTCTTGAAGACTTCTCCCCCTCACCCCCTCTTGCTGTCCTCTTTAGAGAAGGCTTCCCCCCCCCAAGAAAGACAGCCGACCGGTTCCTGGAAGCCGGCTGCCCCTCCTTTCTATTGTGATCCTCGACGTGATGCTCCTCTGACTTCATTTATTTCCTTTTCACCTCGCTGGCACGGAAAAAAGGTGCCTTAATCCTTATCCCCTTTACCGAAGACAAGGGCACTGTCCTGGCAGTAGCGGCTTTTCTGTGTCCGTCAGCTCTGCTGGATGGGCGTCCTTGGTTAATACGAGGCAATTTCCTTGGGACTGAAATTCCCTCTTTCCTCTGGCGCTCCGAGATTTCCTCTTCCCAACTCTCCCGGCACTGCCCCTCGTCTCTCAAAAACACCTTTTCCGTACCGTTTTCCCCCTCCTTTCTACGGCAGAGTGCATAACGCTCAGATAATAGACCAAGTTCTCCTCCTTTTTCTGCTCTCTTCCCCCTTCAGCTATGGGGTCGCAGTTCCTTCAAGACCATAATACCCCGTTTTCCCCCTTTTCTTTTCTCGCTCCCAGGGGACGTCGCCAAGTTGTCGCTGCTAGGACGGATACTCTTTCCTTCTTCCTTTTTTTGTCTTTCCCTTCCTTCAGACATTCCTTGTCCGAAGCGATGCAAGGTCGTCTGTTCACTTTTTTCCCGACCGCTAGCATCTCCCTCCTCGCAAAGTGATGAACAGCCCGGGTTTTAAAGGACCGCAAACGGTAGCTTCTCCCCCTCACCACTTTCTTTCGGGACACCATTTCACTCTTTAGGGTAGGATTCGCCCTCCTCGATTGTTCCCGAGGACATTTTCCCCCCCCCCCTTGACAAAAGACAAACCCCGCCACTCTGTTTTCATGCGGGGGAGGTCAGCCTTCCCCTTTTTCCTGAGAAACTTTCAAAGTAGTCTTTTCCATCCTCTCTTCTCTCAATCCAAGATGAGCGACCGTGTCCCCTCTCTTATCTCACGTTTTTTCCTCCCAGGGAGATCAGAGTTGGATGTCATGGATTGCACAAAGCCCTCCCTCTTTCTCGACCTTTTTTCTGAGATCCCCCCTCTGACCTTTTTTCGGGTTGTCGGGTTCTTCCTGAGGTTGGATGTCTAGTCTCCCGTTTCCCGACGTCGACAAGCCGTCCCCGACATGACTTGAGAATGTTTCCCTTCTCCCCATTTAACTTCCTTTCTTCCTTCGTTTCCCTCTACCTTCGTAACGGAACATAAGGGTTCTCTTTCCAGGTTCCCTTCTCGTGCCTGCAGCTGATTCTTCTCATTGACAGATCTTCCCCTTTCCTTTTTTTTTTTCTCCACCTTCTCTCAGACCGGACAACAACAAGTGAGTTTACCTCTCAGGAGTCGTCGCGCCTGCCCCTTGTCATCATGGGCTAAGTCCTGGGCGCTTTTACATACCCTACGTCAGCGCACTCTTTTTTCTTGCGGCTTGATTTTTTTTGCTCCTCCCTCTCTCTTTTCGAGGACGCACGAGTCGCCTCCTTGTGTGCCCCCCCCCACTCGGATCTGGCTGCTCTTTTTCTCCCGCTCCGGGGCGCCCGGTAAACGGAGCACTGGTAATCGTCCGGTTTCTCCCGACTTTTTCAGCTGAGAACCTCTCGTATAGTACAGAATAGAGGGCGGCTTCCCCCCTTTTGCCTTCGCCCTGTCTTCCTTCCGTCGTAGGACCACCGACCTCTGTCGCAATCCGCTTCCCTTTCATTTTTCGTCACATTTCTTTTCCCATTGTCTTCAGTGTTTTGGCAGTGAGGAAGATTTTTGCACCCGGCCGCCTTCCTCAATTGCCGTCGATGTCGTGTCTGCATCACGTCGAGGATCACCTTTTCCTCTGAACCTCACGCCGGTAGAGAGGTATTGACGGTTCCCCCTGTAGCGTCCGCTCGGACATATAGGTGAATTCTACAAAGCCCTGCAACTTCCCCGTCTTTCAAGAAAGACCCCCCCTGACTCAGCCCCTTTTTCCTTCTTTCTTTGAGAGGTTGATGGACGCAGCCTATGAACCTTCTGTCTCTGCCATCAGGCGAGGGCCCTTCCTCGGTGGAACGCCCCAGACTCGCAGGAATGTGCTTTTTCGACAGGGGATGGATGATTCGCCCCCCCCCCCTCTCGCCTTTGTAACTCTATTTCGGAAGGTGGCCGGACCCCTTCGTTCCGCAAATGGGACCGTTCTTTTTTTTTCCAACCCCGTGCTTTCCTCCTTTCCCGACGCCGCCTCTCTGGAGACAGTAGTGATAGAGGGTTTCCCCGAAACGGGGACGATCGTCTCCTCCCTTCCTTCCGAGTTGTGTATCGCTGTTCTGCGTCAAAGCTCGGGAGCGGTTTCCTTTCTCTTTAGAAAAAACTTTTCCACAAGCTCCCCCAGTCTTTTTCCGCAAAGGTCTGAGGCAAGGGCTTTTTTTTCTCCACACATACCCCCTTTGAAAAGGTTCGCGAAGCCTCGTTTTTTACACCCCCTCTTCCGCGACTACATCTTTTTCCAGGAAAGGTGGATAGGCGAGAATTTCCTCACTCTGGGTCCTCCTTACGGACGATCCCAACCTCTTTTCGCCGCATAAGCCTTTTAGATCCTTTTTTGTGTGTTTGTGAGTCGATTTTTTTGGAGGAGAGGTAGACCCTCCGGTTTTCCGTCTTGCTCGCGGCTACGACCGTGTATCCCTCTATTTACCGCAGACGGCTAGTTTTTCCCCCCCCCCCTTTTCCTCGGGATCTCCCGCTCTTTTTTTTGATTAGCGAACCGTTTTCATTTCCCTCCTTCGCTGACTTTGGGTCCCCCCCCGCCCCTCAGACTGGAGGCCAGGGAATTAAAAGCTTTTTTTTTTTTTTCTGGTGATTGGAGACCTCCCCTTAGAGGAAGCCCCTTCCTTTTTGCGGAATAAAGATATTACCTTTCATGACGACGATTGAACGAGGACCCTCTTCCACCTATTCAACAAGGGAGGATCGCCCTTTCTCTCCTCACTTTTTTTCGGCATTCGCCTGCACCACCCCCCCCCCTGTCAAAGGTGTTTCGGAAGGTAAATGGGTACGTTTCTTTTTCGTCAAAAATGATTCTTCCCCCTCGACACGAGTTCCTCTCCAGAATCCCCTTTGCCGTTTTTCCCCCAGACTGAAGGCGAGGCTGGTCTTTTTTTTCCGGACGTCAACTTTTTTCTCGCATGGGAGGAAGCCTATTGAATAGGATAGTCCAGTCCCCCCCTAAACTCACACTTTTTTTCTCTGTATTAATTCCAGGGTTGAGCTATGAGGTGCCCCGTTTTTCCGGATTAAAGTTTCCTTCTCTCTCTCCCGAATATAAAAGATGTTCCTTATGGACTAGATATCCTTTTTCACCCAACCTCCTGGAGAAAAGGCGTGGCCCGTGGATGTAAAGACAGTTATAGCAGGACCTTGTTCCCCTTCCCCCCTCTTTTATTGACCCCCTCCGCTCCATGGAGGTAAATTCAAGCGCTCCTTTCTGCCCGTGCCGTCACTCCTACCCGTGCCGCGAGCAGAAGACCTTCTTTCCCGACGGCGAGGCCTCTCCTCTTTTCCCCTTTTCCAGTATAGAAGAAGCTGATGGCGAGCGTGTGGTCCGCAAGTCACTTTAAAGAAGGGCCCCAGCGTTAAGAGCCTCTGGCCTCCCCCTTTTTTCCGACGAGGCACAAGAGTGCTTCGTCACGCAAATAGTCGCTCCTCCCCCCCTCTTTTCTTTTCCCGATTTGCTCCTTTCTCAAAGAAGGCTCTTGCAGATCCTCGACAACGTTTTCCCCCCGACAGGGCGCTCTCCTGACCTACATCAGGCTCTCTCTTCGAACTTTTTTCCCCTTCAATCCTTCTAATCCAGACTTCTCAGGAGTCGGGTTGTATTCCCTCGACCTGACGTTATCCCCTTTTTTTGCGAGACGGCTCCTGACGTTCTGTCCTCAACTTGTGGTGGTAGGTAGCGTTCCCTTACATACCCCTTTCCCCCTTTCTCTGGTCCTCCGCCTCACCTTTCCCCCTCCTGGAACGGTGCTCGACGGTCGTTCTGCTGAACAGGCCGGATTGCCGTACAGGACCTCAGGTAGCGGCACCGTCTTCCCCCTTCTCCAATGTCCCGAGTGTCCTGGACCACCATTTTGAGGGTGGCTTTTCCTTTTTCTTCTCCTGTCCTTCCACAGGAAATAAAAACTCTCCCCCCCCGTACACACCCCCGACCCCCGTATCTCCGTCTCGTTTCCCTGGTCGGAGAACTCTTTAGGCGCCAATTTTTCACCCCTTCCCACGCTGAGCGACCTGTTTTCATCTTGTCCTCCTCATCCGTGTGTGTTGAGTTTTTTTTCATTCAAGGTCCTCTCCCCTTTTGGCTTGACTGTTAGCGGGATTGCAAGACGACTTTTTTCTACCGGACTTTCTCGACTCTTTTTTTTCCCTGAGATACCCCGTGCTGACCCTGTTTTACCGTTCCTAGGGGTTGTTTTTTTTCTCTTTGGAAGTTTCGGTCCTTTAGACTCCGGCCCTCGACCCGGCGCGAAAGGGGTGGTCCCGTCTTCTCCCCCTTTTTTGCAGTTCGCGCGACCTTTCTTTCCCTCTTCGGTCCTTGTACGCAATCCGTTTTTTGTCAGCCCCTTTACAGCTTCCCCCTCCCCGAGCGGCCTTCTTTTTTTCCTCGAACCCTCGTACACTCCCCTTCGGTCAACGATGTCTGAGATACGTCTTGACACCCACATTTCTCTTTCTCTTTATCAGGAGCTTTCGCAGCGCCCGACGTCATTTTTTTCTGAGTCCGCCTCTCCCCGTCTTCTGCTCTTGAAAAGGCGAACCTCCTCCTCAACCGCGTGGATTCTTCTCCTTTCGCCGCCGAAGTCCCCCCCCCAAACGTGTTTTTTTCTTGCTTGAGCACGCTTTTTATAGGTCCCCGTTCTCTTAGTCCTTCTGTGGTGGTCGAAGATGTGCGTGCCCTCCCCCCCCGTTTGCTGTCATCCTAGGTCGGCCGTTCTCTTGCCGCTTGCAGGCCGGGTAAAGCCCTTCTTTCTCCTTTTTCTAAGGCTCCCCTCGAGATTAGATACGGAAGGTTCTCTTCAAATATGTCGTCTCCCTTTCTGGCGTGCCCTTGTATTCGGTCTTTTGTTCCATTAGGAAGATGAATCGGACCTTCTTTCCTCCCTGCATTCCTTTCCTTCCTCCATGACGTCGCTTTTTTGAGAATCACGTCTTCCACAAGTTGTCGGTCCCTGCGTGACAGCCTTTTCTCGCGGACCCGAACGGTTCTTTCCCTCTTTCAGCATTCGGGTAGCTGTCCTTGAAATAGATCCTCGGTGATATTTTTTCCCCCCAGAAAAGGTCCTAAATTAGACTGAGGAAACGCTTCTTCCCCTTCTTCGTGCTCCTTAATGACTGTTATGAGAGGTGATGGGCCCTCTGAATCCCTTCTTCTGCACCGTCGCGGGCCAGCCTTCTATTACGGGGGAAGTTTTTTTTTTTTCGACCACCCCCGGAAGGCGTTCCCAAAAAGCCAGGTTCTCTTCTTCTTTCCAGATGCGCTCGTTCTGTTGGCGTCGGAAGGTGAAGCAGAAACCCTGGTAGCTTTTTTCGGGTAAACCCTTTGCCGCCGATGGCTTCTTTTTGACTCCGCAGGCCTTTCAACAGGCCGCCTTCCTTTGACTCTGCTATACTTCCCGGGTTGTATCTGTTCTTTCGTCCAATGTAGAGTTGATGTCCCTTCTTTTGTTTCCCAGTATGGAGTTTTCTCGCCTTGTCCCGCCCACCTGTCTCACACTTTTTTTTTTGCCCCACACCCTCGCCCTTATGCCGAGGATGCCGCCACTTTCGTCAGTTTTTCGGCTTTCAAGATCATCTCGACGCTTTTTGCGGTGTGAAACTTTCCCAGACATCTCTCTATCCCGCCGGGCTTTAAAGGAAAGTGGATATCTTCCGTTCTCTTCTCTCTTTTTTCACGGTAGTAGGCCCGCGGCTGGCAGATCAAAAAGTCGTTTCCTCCTTACGAACAGTCATCCTCCGTTTTTTTTTTTGGCTGAGCTTACCGGAGGAGCTGTCGAAATTCGGCCGTAAGGCTAGTGGGCTTCCCTGACCCCCCGTGAATTTCGAAGCTCCTCCTCTTACCTTTAAGTGAACCGTACTTGCTGGAGAGACGATTCTTTTTTCGACGTGTCTTTCGCACCTTTCCCCCCACGGCCCTTTTCTCGATCTGCGTGCCCCGCCCGAACGGGCATACAGACCCTTTTCTTCATTGTTTGCCTCAAGTCTTTTGGTGTTCTTTTTCTAGGTTTTTTTTTCTCCCCAATCCGGAGGAGAGTCCGTCCCCGCGTGGCCTTTTCCCCTACCTCTCTTTCAAGCAACGGCCCTTTTTTCCTCCTAAGATCGATCCCCACGTTGCTTTCTAGCAACGCGAGCACGACTTTTCTGACGTGTTGCCTGGCGTCCTTTCCATGAAACCCCCCCCCCTTACCCTTGTTAACCCGACGGTACATTGGCTTACGGAAAGTCTTGGTCCGGAAACCGTCAGGACTCCCAACATCGCTTAGAACTTTTAGATAGGGATTCGAGTCCCCGTTTCGAACCGAAGCGTTCTTGGTCAGACAGCCCCCTTGACGCGTCACACCCCCGAGGCTGTTTGACGGCACATGCTTTTTCCTCATAGAGTCCCCCCCCATCACTCCCCCCCCTGAATTAGAGGGCTTTACTTCTGATTTGGTTTTCTCGGATGGAACTTTTTTCCTTTTCGAAGTGAGTTGGGACTCCCCCGTCATATCCTAGATGAATGTAGAGCAGATACTCCGCTTCCTCTCCACGCAGCCGTGGGAGGGCCTTTCCCCTTCTGTCAATCCCGGAACATTGTGCTCCTACGAAGTGAATTTCTCCCTTACATCTTTTGACATGGGGATTTTCTGAATGCCGTCCTTTTTCCCGTATTTTTTATCTCCTCACTGCCCCCTTACGCTCCCTTTTTAACGGCCTGACTTTTTCCCTTTCTGCATATGTGACGAAGTCCCCCCCCCCCCCTTCTTGCTGGCTCTGCGGGTGGTAATAACGACTTCACTTCCCCCGCCTCCATGGAAAGCTTTTTCCCGCAGACCGAGATTTGAATAAGCATGTCGTACTGAAGAGGACCCCTTTTTTCTCGAGGACCAAATGAGTAGAGTTTTAAAAAAAAGAGTTTTCCCCGTAATGTTTAATTGGATCAAACTCGGAAGTTTTCTTCAACGCTTTTCCCTCTCCTCGACCTCCTACTGGTCTGAATCCCTATGTTTTCCCCTCCCCCAGTATTTGCGTCTTGTCGACACGTTTAAAGCTCCCTTCCCCCCAGGACTTCGTAGGGTTCAGACCGCTCCAAGGAACGCGCCCCCTGGTTCGTGTGCGCGTTTCCCTTCTAGGATTTTCAACTTGTGGTGTTCTCGGTATCGACAAGACCATCTCCTTTTACTGAGCTCTGCCTTCACTCTTCCCCAGCGCAGGCACGCTCGCTGTAGGCAGAGATGTACCCCTTGCAAAGCCGGATTTCTCTTTTTTCCCGACAAACTTTTTCTCGGGCCCCCGGATTTCTCCATATGGCTTACCGACTTCCCTTCTACAAGGCATGTCGGGTCGTCTTGACGTCCTGCGCCTTCTGCCGAAGACATTCCACCACCGGTTTTTCCCCTACCCCCCCCGACACACCTTCTTTGCCGAGTTACGTTTTTACTCCATCAGTGACAAGCTGGTAGGACCGAACTCCCTCGTTTTCACCCCCTTTTTGCAATCCCGCTTCTGGCCTTCACCCTTTTTTTTTTCCCTTTGCTTCTATCTCCTTTGTGTTGTGATCGTGAACTCTCAAAGGTCGCCCCCTAAGCGTTGGATCCAAACTCTGTTAGTTTGTCCCCCTGGCCGCCGAAAGATTCTCAGACCCCTTTCAGATTCTCAACTGCATTTCCTGAACCGTTCTTTTTGTCGGGTTTCGCTAGTTGTGGACTTTCCTTCCCCCTGTTCAGGACGAGTGGCGTCAGACAAGCGACCCGAATTTTTTGAGAATGTTTTTTGTGACCCCTTTCCTCCCCTCGTGACTCCCGTACGGTGCGCTTACCTTTGCACGGTACCCCGTACCTCCTCCTGGTGTTCCCCGTTGACAGCGCTGATACCCGAGCGCTCCTGCTTTGATTGACCTTCTTTTTTCTCGTTTCGTAGGGTCCTTATGATCTTTCTCTCAAGACACGGGATTGACTCGACCCTTCGACGTTCTTTTCCCCCGTCTCCGTTCATGGGCTCCGGGCGCGAGGAGACATACCCTTCCTGGCCGTTGGATGCTTTTGTGTGTCGACCTTGCGAACGCACTCCTCTTCTTTCGGTCTAGAGGGTTTTTCGCGTCTCCCCTCGCCAACGTGGTCTCGTTCGAGATGAGAACGCCTTTTTTCGGTCTTCTTTTTTACGCGGTGGGGTGAGCTTCGATTTGAGGCATCTTTCCTTTTTCGTCGTCAACTTTTTCTTCAAGCGGCGCGCTTCCTTCAGGCAAGCGTTTACTTTCCCCCCTCGTCACACTTCTCCGCTCGAGATACTGAAAAGTTTTCCATAGTAGTCTCGGGCCGACCTTTTTCCTCCCCCCTGTACTTCTTTTATTATCGGCACCTTCCTCCGGATTAAGGAGCTTGAGTTACCCTGCAGATCTAGGGTTCGCACCTTCACAAGGGCCGGTACTGAGTGAACCAGCAGTTTTCTTCCCCTGTCGCGCCCCCCCGGTGAATCTTCGTAGCTCTGCACATCGACAAGAAGCTCGGTGACTATTTTCTTGATCAGACCCGGATCAGCGGGCACCGCCTTCAAACCATCCGTGTCCCCCCTCCTAGATTTTCCTGGGTGTGGGTACTCGTCCCTATGAAATAAACTCTGTTTCATCAGCGGGCATCGCCTGACGCTTCGTGTTTTTCTCAAATTCCTTCCCCCTGTCGCTCTTGATGGCTGATTCCCTTCACGATAGCCGCTTTTCTCCAAGCTTGGTCCTCTGGCCGCGGGACCCCTTCCTTGGGAAAGTTCTTTCCCCTTTTCCCGTGATGTTGGACGACGCCTCCCAAGGAGCCAAGTCGTGCTTTCCTTTTCTCTCACCTACTCCTTCGTCTCTTCATCGTCGGTCAATTCTCTGCTGGTCCTAGCTCGGACAAGGAGGCGTTCCCAAGGAGATGTAGCCAAACGTCCCCCTTTTGCCACCCAGCCCCACGGATTTTAATTTTTCCCCCCTTCCCTCCCTTATGATTCCTTTCCTTTTGGTAGACCTCTTCTTCAGTTGGGGAATGAACCCAATTTTTCGCGAAGCCTCGTTCCCCCTGTCCGCCAGCCGGGTCGGGTCACGGAAATTTAGAGTAGAGCATTCTGCTTCCCTAGTCACGTTTGCAGCAGAGTCAATGATCCATACCAACGTGGTTGTACGCGCTATCTTTTTCCCTCCCTTACTCAGTTGTTTTTTTTTCTGATAAGGTCCCCCTTCGGTCGACCCGGACTGGGACGGCCTCTTCTTAGTGCCTACGTATTCCTTCGAAGCTCTTTTACAGAATGAAGGCTCCCTCCCCCCCTCGTGAACCTTTGCTGGAGAACTCGATAGAGTTCGAAGAGTCCCCCTTCTCCCCACTTTACTTCCCAATTTGAGATCAGCTATTGGTTCAAACTCCCCTTCCCACTGGAGGGCTTGAGGGACATTACCTCCCTTTTCCTATGGTTTGGATTCTTTGCATTGGGGGGATTCTTTTGCGGAGAGCCCCCCCCCTAAGGCTTTTCCGACAAGCTCTTTCAAACCTCCCTCGACTTTTCGACCGCTTATTTTTGGGGGACGACTTCCCCAAGGGCGTCCCGTCGTTGGCTTTTTTGCGCCGTTGACTGTCCGTGTTCTCTGAACCGCCCCTCGTTTTACCCGCGGGACCATTTCTTCACTGAAAGTGTCTTTTTTGACACCTGAGTCTTTTGAAAACATCTCTCCCCGCCTCTGGTGTGGGTCCCTTCATTAACCTGGCTAGTTGCGAACTTCCCTGAGAGAGGGTCGCTTCCCCCCCCCCGGGGCAAGAGAATGAGGCTTCTTTTTTTTCTTTTACTTCATAGGTAGTCCCCCGCAACATCGCCCCCCCTTATAGAGGCAGGATTCGTCTCAGCTCGGGTTGTTTTCCCATGAGCCAGTTCCATGGTACGGGAAGACGTTCTCCCTTCCTCTCCCGTTTCTTTCTTTTTCCTTCGACTACGAAGGTTTTCCAAGAACCGCCTTCCCCGGTTTTTCCATAGGGGCCTCACAGCCACTGCCTTGGGCAGGAAATGTGATCCTCTTCCTTTATGCGCCCTTTTCAACTTTTCGGTTTCCTCAAGAGCGATCCTGCGGGATCATATTCCTCACTGCAAGGATTCACCCTCGACAAGGTGCCCTTCCTTTCCTTGGCTCCTATGGGACGAAGACCTTCCCGTCCCTAGCTTTTTTTGATTTTTTTCGAAGGCACTTTTCCCTCCCGTGCAATGGTCCTTCTCCCTAGCTTTTTTTATGGAAGACGGGCCCGGAAAACGATTTCTCCCCGAGTTCCAGAACTGTTCCGAGTACCGATTGCTACCCTTCTGACAACGAAGGACCTTTCTCACGAGCTTACGTGTTGGCACTTCGACTTTCGGCGCTCTTCTCGTTCCCTCGAGAAATAATCATGCTCTTCCTTGCAAGTTTTTGACTTTTAAGCCCTGTCAGTCTTTTGCGCGGCGTCGGGTAGCCTCTCACCAGAAGTAGACCATTCTCTTTTCTGCGGGCCTTTTTTTCATAGCACTTGTTGTTTGGTACGTTACTAGACTCGTGATCCCTTTAAGCGATGTCTTCCCCCATAGAACTTTTTCCCTTCCCCAAGCTGGTGCCAGTAGCATAGACGTTTTTTCGCTGTCATTTTCCCTCCGTAAAGGACCGCCCGGTAGAGGAACCCTCCCACTTTTGACTAACCGACGTTTTTCCCAGACCATTATAAAGGAATTGGTCGACTCTTCGGAATTTTTTACTGTCTGAAGAAGACATTCCCCACCCCCCTCTTTTCCCTTACCAAAAGACAACCTCTCCCCCCTTCAGGAGTGGTATCTCCCCTAAAACGTGTTCTTCTATCTAGTTTGCTTTCTTTGCCCCACCCCGCATGTCATCCACGCATGCTTTAA